>Ga0209164_1002032_pt1 | contig 23098 bp, 20 predicted proteins | sample MTBNYHSulfiMetaG_FD_187458 | JGI IMG/M metagenome (GOLD analysis project Ga0209164, IMG submission 187458) | Enrichment culture microbial communities from rom New York Harbor, USA that are MTBE-degrading - MTBE-NYH (New York Harbor Sulfidogenic)... | ecosystem: Environmental > Aquatic > Marine >... | reverse complement strand
CGGGGCGCATTTGTCCGGTGATGATTTTCAGCAGAGTGGTTTTGCCAGCCCCGTTGCGCCCCACCAGGCCTACCCGTTCCCCCTGCTTTACGGTCAGGGTGGCGTCCGCGAGTATTTGTTTGCCGCCGAATGATTTGTTAATATGCACGGCTTGCAGCACAATCACCTTTTAATCACTCCCAAGACCCAGTTTAATATATTTATTCAGTGGTAACAAGGCCGGCCGGGTTTTTTGTCACTTATCGGCAATGCATTGTTAAATTATTGTTAAAATACGATTAAAACGGTTAAACACCGGTAAGGAAGCTGTTAAAATCTATTAGGAATTTAATCACCTGCGGGGGGACAAGCCATGCCTTTCTCGGTTCAGGAAGTACTGTTTTATGCCCTGGGCGGGCTGGGAATTTTTCTTTTCGGCATCAAATATATGTCCGAGGGGCTGCAAACGGCGGCGGGTACGCGCATGCGCCAATTCTTAGAAAAGGGAACCAAGACGCCGGTGCGCGGCGTTATTACCGGCGCCCTGGTGACCGCCCTGATTCAAAGCAGCAGCGGCACCACCGTGCTGACGGTGGGTCTGGTGAACGCCGGGCTGCTGAATCTGCGCCAGGCCATCGGAGTGATTATGGGCGCCAATATCGGCACTACCATGACGGCTTACCTGATTGGCTTCAAGCTGGAGCACTATGCGCTGCCCATTATCGCCGTGGGGGTGATCCTGCTTTTCTTTGTTAAGAATAAAAAAATTGCCAATGCCGGTCAGGTCATTTTCGGCTTTGGGATGCTTTTTTACGGCATGAGCGTTATGGGTGAAGGTTTAAAACCTCTTAAAGACTGGGACTTATTCCTCAACCTGATGGCCCAGGTGCAGCATAACCCGATTATTGGTGTGTTCATTGGCACAATCTTTACCTTTATTGTCCAGAGCAGCAGCGCCACCATCGGCGTGCTGCAGGGTCTGGCCGAACAGGGCGCGGTAACCTATCAGCAGGCTGTGCCCATATTGTTCGGGGATAATATCGGCACCACCGTTACCGCGCTGCTGGCTTCCATTGGTACCACTGTGGCGGCCCGGCGGGCGGCGCTAACGCATACCCTTTTCAACCTGAGTGGTACTGCCATATTTTTGCCGCTCTTTCTGCTCGGCATCTTCCCGGAACTGATTCGTTTGGCCACTGATTATGTATTTGTTCTATTGCCGGGGTCCGAAGGAACCTGGGATACTCTGAATATCCGGATGCAGATCGCCCAGACCCACGGTATGTTTAACCTTACCAACACTCTGATTCAGCTTCCCTTTGTGGGTTATCTGGCCTGGGCGGTGACCAAGCTGGTGCCGGGACAGAGCGCTTTATTCAGTATGGAACCCCGTTTTCTGGAGCCGCGCCTCTTGACCAACCCGGCCGTGGCCCTGGGCCAGGCCACCAGGGAAGTGCTGCGCATGGGCCGGCACGCCAGGCAGTTCTTCGGTGAATCGGTGGAATTTTTCTTTAATCCCCGGAGCAGGGATTTAAATCCCATGTACCTGGAACAAAAGGAAGAATTGATTAACCGGCTGGACAACGACATCACCGATTACCTGGTCAAATTATCCGGCGAAAATAAACTGAACACCGACCAGTCCAATTATACCACCACACTGTTACAGGCGGTAAGCGACCTGGAGCGGATCGGCGATCACGCCGACAATATCGTGGAATTAACCGTTTACGGTGTTGAGCATCGGAGCACCTTTTCCGATGAAGCCATGGCCAGTATCCGTTCCATGGCCGACCTGACGGGTGAAACCCTGGATATGGCTCTTAAAGCTTTGGAAACCGGGGATCGCGCCCTGGCCAGGCAGGTGATTAAGAACGAGGTCATTATCGATAACCTGGAAAAAGAGTTCCGGGAGGGCCATATCATGCGCCTTAACGAGGGTATCTGCACCGGTGCCGAGGGCTCGATATTCCTTGACTTGCTCAGCAACATGGAAAGGGTCGGCGATCACGCGGTAAACATAGCGGAATATGTCCTTGGTGAAATGGGCGCTGTGGAGCGCCAGAAAGTGAAAATGGCCAGCAAACTGATTGCCGGTGAAAGCTGACCGTTGGTATGAAATTCATACTGTAATGGTTGAAGGAATTACAAAGGTTTTGTCGTATTAATATAAACAACTATATAGATTAGATCTAAAACTACCCCCTAAAGGGAGGTGATGGGCCCAGTTATTTGATGTGGAACTTAAAGCCAGGTAATTGACACTGCACGTTAAATAACCCGGTCCGGTTCCATTGCAGTAAGTGTTCGAAGAAGTAAAGCGTAAAGCATGGTCTTACCGGCTCGTTGGAGCCTGTGTAACAGGGATGAGGAAAAGGTTCTCTTAAGTTGGTTTTTTAATTGAAGAGGTTTTATGCGTGAACATGTTGCACTCTTTTGGTCTGGATGATAATATATTGCATGTGGGATAGCTTTTTGCCCTAAAAATAAAAAATTTAAAATCTTTTTAGGGGAAAATGAAAATTGTTTTTTAAATATTTCGGAGGTGAGATTAATGGCTTTTATTGAAATTGGCGGCAAGCAAATCGAACTGGATGAAGACGGGTTTATTGTTACTCCCGAAGAATGGAACGACGATGTGGCTTTATATTTTGCTGAATCCGAAGGGATCAAGGAGCTTACCGAAGAACACTGGAAAGTAATCCGCTATCTGCGTGACTATTACAAACAGTTCCAGGTTGCTCCGATGGTCCGGAAAATGTGCAAACAAACCGGTTACAGCCTGAAGCAGATTTATGAACTGTTCCCCTCCGGCCCGGCCAAAGGCGCCTGCAAACTGGCCGGTCTGCCCAAGCCCACCGGCTGTGTATAAACTAAATCCATAATTTTATTGCTAAAACCAATCCCATCTGACCAGGTGGGATTTTTTTTTATCAAATGTCTAAATTAAATATTGACAGTCCGCAATAGTGCATTTAAAATAGAAATGAACCAATGTCCATAACGGGAGGGACTGCAATGCCGATTTATGAGTTTAAGTGCCGGGATTGCGGGGCTATCACTGAACATCTGGTTAAGGCAATAGATAAGGATAATTTTTGTACCTGCCGTAATTGTGGGGGCAGTAGTACGGAAAGAATTATGTCCCGTGCGGCAGTGCTGACCGGACGGGTGCCCGCCGGCGGGACGGCGGCAGGCTGCGCTCCGGACTGTGGATATGGTGCAGGGAGCGGCGCGGGAAATTGGCCTGGAAATAAAGATTATATTAAAATTAGGGGACAACAGTAATGTTTCCTGTAAATATAGATCTTAAAATACGGAGGGAATAAGCAATGAAACTGGCAATGCCTTACGAACAGGGAAAAGTAAATCAACACTTTGGAACCAGCAGGGAATTTGCCATCGTTGAAGTGGAAGACGGCAAAATCAAAACCCGGAAAACCGTATCGGCGGATCAATTGCAGCACAACCACGAAGGTCTGGCCGGGTTAATGAAGTCCGAGCATGTGGATGTGGTTATAACCGGCGGTATCGGCGCCATGGCGTTAATCGCCCTTCAGGAAAGCGGATTGCAGGTTGTCAGCGGTGCCAACGGAAGCATTGAGGATGTGGCGGTCTCCTTCGCCAGGGGGGAATTGGATACCAAGAATACCGCCTGCTGCAATCATCATGGCGAACACGGCCACGGCTGCCATCATGGTTAAAGCGGCTTAGATGCCGTAACCGGCCAGTATGCCGGCCAACGTCAAGATCAAACCGCAGCCGGCGCCAAGCAGCAGTCTTTTTAACCGGCTGTCCCACCGGCGCGGAAAAAGGCCCGGCCATTTTCCGCTGCCGGCGATATGCAGGGTCACTAGCAGCACATAAGCGGTAATTATGCATAAACCGGTTAGAATCAAAAAGAAACTCAATCCGATCAAAATATTCACCCCTAATTTTATCTTCGCACAGCCTGTTTATCCCCGACCTCTTAGGTCGGGGATAAACAGGCTGTAAGCTCGAAATAAGTGCGACTAAGGTTTAGCGGTCAGGGGACACACCTCCTTCGGAGGAATGTCCCCAACGTATGGGTCAAAACCCCACCTGAACCAAGTCTTCTTTATCATACTGCTTTTTTTCGTCTTTCGGCAAGGACCTGATGTGAAGCCGAGTGGAAGGTAACGCCACTTGGTTTTTCTTCACTTTATGAAAGCATACTGGCCATATATATGGCCAGAACTAAGGATTAAAGTATTGAAAAGCGCGCGCTGAGGGAATTGAATGAGCGCGCTTTTCTTATGTTTCGGAATTAATAGAGGAATAATAAGAGGGATGTATAATGTATAAATTGGTACCCAATACACCGTACCGGACATGGAAGGAGTTGTATTTATGCTGCCCCTGAATAAATTGTACCAAGCCGTCAGTCAAGCCGGGGAAGAAGGACTGTTTGACAAATTACAGGCTGTTTATGATCAAGTGCCGGAAACTGAATGTGAAAAATGCGCCGTTTGCTGCACGGTACCTCAACCGGCTTATATTGTTGAGTATTTGAATATGTTTCGCTATATTAACAAGCAGATGCCCGAGGCCTGGCCCGAGTTTATCGGCAACGCGGTCCGTTACTACTTTTTGGAGCTGGTGGATGTCAAACAGCGCTGTCCGTTCCTCGGTTCTGATAACAACTGCCGGGTTTACGAGGTGCGCCCTTTTACCTGCCGGATATACGGTCTGCTGGGCACTGACACGGATAACGGGGTTGTGCGCCGCAACATGCAAAAGCTGGCTGAAAAATATAAGCAGGAACATGATATTGAACTGCCCGCGGAAATAGTTAACTATGAGCTGCCCCGGTGTGAAAAAGTGCGGGTGATCAATCAAAAGGGCAAAAAGCCGCAGGAACTGGTGCAGTTACTGGCCGCCGACATCGGTCAACTGGAGTCTTTTTTTGTGCCGCCGGATGTTGTGGACAGTCAGTACACCTTCGTGCCTTACGTAAATCACCTGATCATGAGCGTGGTCAGCGAAGGCGCCAGATACCGCCGTCCCCGGGTAATGAAAGAGTTCCTGGAAACCGGGCGCAGTGAACTGCTGGAAGGCTACGTGGAAAAATTTAAAAAAATCCAGTTTTAGTGATTAATTTTAGTAATTTAGGAGCCGGCGCTTAATTAGGCTTGTCAATGGCTGATAAACGTGCTATATTTTATGTATAAAAAATACAAGCATAAAAACCGGCGGTTTTTTTCGCCGGTCTATGTGCATATATTCACAAAAAGCCATGTTACAGTCTTTATAAAAAATTAACTAATTGGAAGAAGGAATCATCGTACTTGTGTCTAATTGTTTAAACTGGCCGGTGTTGTTAAAGATTTGCCGAATGTATGCCCGGATTTGAGACACAATAACCCAATTCTATTATAATTGGACGCCGTTTCGCGTGATGTCGTGCCGCTTACACATTAACGTCTTTTGCATGACATAATCCGGGTTGTTTGATAATTTGATAATAAGAGAAATAAAATTAGGAGATTGGGTTTTCATGGGGGACTATTGTTCCCTTGGTTGCAAAATTAAATTAAAAGTAGTAGGAGGGAAAATTACTTATGGCATTACCCAAACCGCATGGTCCGGAAGGAAAACTGAAGCCGTTGTTGTTGTACGGCGACGCGAGGGAAGCTGAAATCAAACGGGCGCAGGAAATGCCCAAAGTGTACATGAGCACCAGGGAAACATCCGACGTTTTGATGCTCGGTATCGGCGCTTTCACTCCCCTGGATGGTTTCATGAAGAAGGATGATTATACCGGATGCGTGTTTGACCTCAAATTAACCGACGGTACCATGTGGCCCATGCCGGTCACCCTTTCCATCACCGGCGCTGAAAAAGATGCCGCCGGCATCAAAGTCGGTTCCGAAGTGGCTCTGATTGACAAGGCTTCCGGTGAGCTTTACGCCACCATGAAAGTGGAAGACATCTACACCTACGACAAGGAAGCCGAGTGCAAGGAAGTATTCACCACCCTGGACGCCGAAGGACACCCCGGCGTGGCCAGCGTGATGAACCAGGGCGAATACAACCTGGGCGGCCCGATTAAAGTCGTCAACGAAGGGGTATACCCCAAAAAGTACCCCAAATATTACCTCTACCCGGAAGAAGCCCGCAAACTGTTTGAATCCAAAGGCTGGTCCAACGTGGTGGCCTTCCAGACCAGGAACCCCATGCACCGTTCTCACGAATACCTGTGCAAGTTTGCCATGGAAAGCGGACTGGTGGACGGCTGCTTCATCCACGCCATCGTGGGTAACCTGAAGCCCGGCGACATCCCGGGTGAAGTCCGCACCAAGTGCTATGAAGTGCTGGTGGAGAAATACTTCCCGCAGGAATTTATCGCCCTGGGCGTGTATCCCATGGAAATGCGTTACGGCGGACCCCGCGAGGCTCTGCTGCACGCCGTGTTCCGTCAAAATTGGGGCTGCCGGTACCTGATTGTGGGCCGCGACCATGCCGGCGTGGGCGACTACTATGGTCCCTTCGACGCCCAAACCATCTTCAAGAAGCTCTGGCCCGGCGCCCTGGAACTGGAGCCCATGCTGATCGCCTGGACCTTCTACTGCTACAAGTGCCAGAGCATGGCCAGCCAGCGCACCTGCCCGCACGGCCCGGAAGACCGCTGCGTCGTCAGCGGCACCAAGTTCCGCCGCATGATGCAGGACGGCGAAGAGATTCCCAAAGAGTTCGGTCGTCCCGAGGTGATGGAAATTCTGCGTGAGTACTATCAAACCGCTGAAAGAGTTGAAATCAAGAAGGGTGCTTACGAGGATATGCCGGGGACCAAGAAATAGTACCTGTTTGTCCGCCCGTTCCGGGCTTTTCCGGGACGGGCAGCAACAGTGTTGTACCCCTTTTTTTGCCACCGGGTCCGGGCAGAGACAACCTGTCCGGCAAATCCAGGTCAAAAAAACAAAATTTTCTCTGCTCCAAAAGAAGGAGCCGGTTAATCGGCGTCGAAAAGTATATAATATAACTTTAGCTTTTCTTTATTATAATTTTTGCTTATCTTTAACCAAGGGGCCGTTTGGCATAGAGATAATAATCACAAATTGTGCGTTGTGTGTTTAAAACGGTTCCGGGTTGCGTTGCCAACCGAAGATTTTTTCAAGTTTCGGGGGAGGTGGTTAAAGAAAGCCGCCGGGTGTGACTATGCCGCACCGGGTGCGGACGTACTTAACGTTGCAGGTATTGAGGGAGAGAAAAGGGTTATGGTTTGATATTCTGTAATTGCTTTGACTCCTCATATGCCGAGGCGCCGGTTAGTTAATTAAATACTGCCGGTGCTGTGGTAAAAACCGTGTTGATTAAAAATTGGGAACGGGAGGTTGAATTAATGCCAACTTTTGTAATGACCGAGAAATGTGACGGCTGCAAGGGTCAGGACAAAACCGCTTGCATGTATGCATGCCCTAACGACCTGATGGTGCTGGACAAAGAAAAAATGAAAGCTTTTAACCGCGATCCCTGGGCCTGCTGGGAGTGCCTCTGCTGTGCGAAGGCCTGCCCGCAGCAAGCAATGGACCTGCGTGGTTATGCCGACTTCGTCCCCATGGGCGCCTCTGTAACCCCTCTGAGAGGTTCCGACAGCATTATGTGGACCATTAAGTTCCGGGACGGAATGGTTAAGCGCTTCAAATTCCCCATCCGGACCACTGAAGAAGGTACCGCGGTGCCTGACGGCGGATTCCCGGCCGATCAAGACAACCTGAGCGACCAGAACCTGTACACCGAGCCGGCTTCCCTGCTGATGGACGCCGTACCTACCATTAAGAAGTAAGGTTGTCCCAAATTCTGGTTAGCAAGAACTTTACGGAGGAGGTTAATATAAATGCCGATGAATTTTGAAACTGTTGAAGTTACCACTGATTTTCTGATCGTGGGCGGCGGCATGGCGTCCTGCGGGGCAGCCGTTGAAGCAGCTTACTGGGCGAAGAAACATGGCCTGAAAGTCACCCTGGTTGACAAGGCTTCCCTGGACCGCTCCGGCGCCGTGGCCATGGGTCTTTCCGCCATCAACCAGTACATTGGTGTCGGCAAAGGCAAAAACACTGTTGAGCAATATGTTGAATATGTCCGCCAGGACCTGATGGGCGTTGCCCGTGACGACCTGGTTTACAACATTGCCCGCCACGTTGACGGCACCGTGCACCTGTTTGAAAAATGGGGCCTGCCGATTTGGAAAGATGACAACGGCGAGTATGTAAATGAAGGCCGCTGGCAAATCATGATCAACGGTGAATCCTACAAGGTCATCGTTGCTGAAGCCGCCAAGAACGCTCTGGGCATGGATAATATCTATGAGCGTATCTTCATCATCGAGCCGCTGCTGGATGGCGACAGAATTTCCGGCGCCGTAGGTTTCAGCGTGCGGGAAAATAAATTCTACGTCTTCAAGGCCAAAGCCGTTCTGGCCGCCATGGGCGGTGCGGTAGGCGTGTTCAAGCCCCGCTCCACCGGTGAAGGTCTCGGCCGTTCCTGGTATCCTCCGTTCAGCACCGGTTCCAGCGCTTACTTCACCATTCGCGCCGGCGCTGAAATGACCTGTCAGGAAGTCCGCTTCATTCCGGTCCGCTTCAAGGATGCTTACGGCCCGGTGGGCGCCTGGTTCCTGCTGTTCAAATCCAGGGCCATCAGCGCCATCGGCGGCGAGTACATGGTCGAGCGCAAGGACGAGCTGCAAAACTGGGCTCCCTACGGCCTGGTGAAGCCGATTCCGGCCAACCTGCGCAACTACCTGGGCATGCTGGACTGCAGCGAAGGCAAAGGCCCCCTGATGATGATGACCAACGAAGCCATTGCCAAGCTGGCTGACCAGTATAAAGACGATCCCAAGGCCTTCAAGAAGAAAATGAAGGAACTGGAATCCGAAGCTTGGGAAGACTTCCTCGACATGACCATCGCCCAGGCCCTGCTGTGGGCGGCTACCAACATCCAACCGGAAGAGAAGCCCTCGGAAATCGCCGCTGCCGAGCCTTACTTCATCGGCTCCCACTCCGGCGCGTCCGGCGCCTGGGTATCCGGCCCCGAGGACATCGCTCCTCCCGAGTATTTCTGGGGTTATGCCAACATGACCACCGTCAAGGGTCTGTTTGCCGCCGGCGACGCTTCCGGCGCTTCCAGCCACAAGTTCTCCTCGGGCTCCCACGCTGAAGGCCGTATTGCCGCCAAGGCAGCCATCAAGTTCATCGTGGAAAACAACACCCAGCCTGCCGTGGACATGGCCAAGGTTGAAGAACTGAAAGCCAAGGCTTACGCGCCGCTGGAAATTTACGAAGCCAACAAAGACTTCACCACCGACCCCGAAGTCAACCCGGCTTATATCAAGCCCAAGATGTTCATGTTCCGCCTGCAGAAGATGATGGACGAGTACGTGGGCGGCGTGACCGCGAACTTCAGCACCAACAAGCCCAGCCTGGACAGGGCTATGGAACTGCTCACCTTCTTGAAGGAAGACTCCGAGAAGCTGGCTGCCAAGGACCTGCACGAACTGATGAGATGCTGGGAAAACATCCACCGGATGTGGCAGGCCGAATCCCACGTCCGCACCGTGATGTTCCGTGAAGAAACCCGTTGGCCCGGTTACTACTTCCGTGCCGACTTCCCGAAAATGGACGAACAAAACTGGCTGTCCTTCGTCAACATCAAGTGGGATCCCAACAGCGGCGAGTGGGACGTATTCAAGAAGCCCATTATCCGTCTGTAAGCTTGATTAGACACTCATACAATTGATCTCACCCCGCTGAAGTACCGGGCGAGATCTGGTAACTAATTGCATTGTGCCCTTACCACGGCGCAAGAGCCCGTGGCCCCGGCCACGGGCTCTATGCATAGTTACGATACAGCCCTGGCTGGTGCTCACACGTGGGGACTGGGCGTTAATTTAGAAATCGGACCTTTACCAGGCGTCCTTACGGGGTTGCCTGGAGTTTTTTTTAATGTACCGGCAGGAAAACTGCCAATTGCCGGTTACTTGTCAATTGTATGCCTGATCAGCCGGTACACTGGCAAGCATAAAAATCTATAGGGGAGAATGGCGTGGTGAAAAATTATGGCAAATAAAAGCATACTGGTTGTCGGGGGAGGAATCAGCGGTCTTACCGCCGCCCTGGAAGCTGCCGAAGCGGGCTGTGAAGTATATATCGTGGAAAAAGGTTCGTATCTGGGCGGCCGGGTAACGCAGCTCAACCAATACTTCCCGAAATTATGTCCGCCGAACTGCGGTCTGGAGATTAACTTCCAGCGGATTAGAAACAACCCGCGGATCAACTTCTTTACGCTGGCCGAAGTAGAAAATATTTCCGGTCAGGAAGGCAACTTTGACGTTGCGGTAAGGATTAACCCCCGTTACGTGAATGAAAACTGCACCGCCTGCGGCAAATGTGTGGAGGCTTGCCCGGTGGAAATTGACAACCCGTTTAACTACGGCATGGATAAAATTAAGGCGATCCACCTGCCGCACGACTTTGCTTTCCCCATGAAGTACGTCATCAAGGCGGATGCATGCAAGGAAGCCGGCTGTGCGGGCAAATGCGCCGAGGTTTGCGAATATAAGGCCATCGAGCCCGACATGCAGCCCAAAACTATGACCCTGAACGTCGGTTCCATCGTCTGGGCCACCGGCTGGGCGCCTTACGACGCCAGTAAATTAAGCTATTACGGGTTTGGCCGGTTTAAAAACGTGATCACCAACGTAATGATGGAACGTCTGGCCGCCAAGACCGGTCCCACCGGCGGCAAGATTATTCGTCCGTCGGACGGCAAGGAGATTAAAAGCATTGCCTTCGTGCAGTGCGCCGGTTCCCGGGACGAAAATCACCAAAAGGCATGCTCGTCAGTGTGCTGCCTGGCCTCGTTAAAGCATGCCACTTATGTTAGGGAGCAGTACCCCGAAGCTGAGATTGCCATCTACTACATCGACATCAGGGCACGCGGCAAATATGAAGACTTCTTCACCAAGGTTCAGGAAGAAGCAGGCATTACTCTGATTAAGGGCAAGGCCGGCGAGGTTGAGGAAGATCAGGCCAGCGGACAACTGGTGGTTATTGCCGAGGATCAGGAAGCCGGGCAGCTGACCCGGAAGAGTTACGACCTGGTGGTGCTGGCCACCGGCATGACGCCTTCCACCGCGGCATCCGCTATCCCCGCTGAAATGGCCTACGATGAGGACGGCTTTGTGGTCCCCGGAGCCGGGACTGCCGGCATTGTAGCGACCGGATGCGTCAAAAACCCGTTGGATGTGGCCTCGGCTGTAAGGGATGCTACCGCCGCAGCGCTTAAGGCAATCCAATCTACAGTGAGGGGGCGGTAACGATGGAGAAAATAGCCGTATATATTTGCACAGGCTGTGGAATTGGGGAGGCTCTGGACATCGATGCCCTGTCCAAGGTAGCGACGGGTGAATACAAGGTACCTGTCTGCAAGACCGGTGAACAGCTTTGCGGATCCGAAGGCGTTGATCTGATCAAAAAGGATATTGAGAGCGAAGGCATAGACACTGTCGTTATCGCCGGCTGCTCCTCCAGGGTCAACTTCGACGTGTTCAAGTTCGGCGCGGACAAGGTTGTGGAGCGGGTCAACCTGCGTGAGCAGGTGGTCTGGTGCCATACCCCCGACGACGAGGACACTCAGATGCTGGCCGAAGACAATCTGCGGATGGGCCTGGCCAAGCAAAAGAATATGAACATCCCGGAACCCTACCAGGTGGAAAACTTTTCCCGGAGCATCCTGGTGGTGGGCGGCGGCCTGACCGGCCTTACCGCCGCGCTGGAAGCGGCCCAAGCCGGTTATTCCGTGGTGCTGGTGGAAAAGGAAGACCAGTTGGGCGGTTATGTGGGCAAAATGTATAAAACTGTGCCGCTTAAGCCTCCGTTTAACGAACTGGAGGAAAATTGCATTCCTGCTCTGATTAAAGCTGTGGAAGACGCCGGGGTTAAAATCTACAAATCGGCGACCATTGAAAAAACCGCCGGTGCGCCCGGTATGTTTGATGTGACCATCAATCAGGCGGGCGGCACAGCAGAAGAGCGGGTGGGCGCCATTGTGCTGGCTTCCGGCGCCAGGCCGTACGAAGCCGACAAGCTCGGTCATCTCGGCTACGGCAAATTTGAGAACGTAATTACCCAGGCTCAATTTGAAGAACTGGCGGCGGCGGGCAAATTGGAAGCCGACAAGGTGGCTTTCATTCAGTGCGCCGGCTCCCGCGACGCCGAGCACCTGCATTACTGTTCGGCGGCCTGCTGCATCGAGTCAATCAAGCAAGCCATGTGCGTTAAGGAATTGAACCCCGAGGCCAACGCCTATGTTTATTTTAAAGATATCCGTTCCAACGGCCAGTACGAGCATTTCTACAAAAAAGCCCAAGAAGCGGGCGTTATTTTCATCAAGGGCGACGTAACCGAAATCTCCGAGGAAGACGGCAAGCTGGCTATTGAAGCCGATGATAAGACAATGGGTACCACATCACTGGCCGACGAGTTCGATTACGTGGTGCTGGCCAACGGCATGGTGCCCACCGCGGCGCTGGGCGAACTGGTGGAAGAGCAGGCTGCCGATGAAGCGGCGGCCGCGGCGGAGGAACCCAAAGCTTCCGTGCCTCCGGTCATCAAATCCAACCTGTTAAACCTGGTTTACCGGCAGGGTCCGGAACTGCCGTCACTGAAGTACGGCTTCCCGGATTCCCACTATATTTGCTTCCCGTATGAAACCAGGCGCACAGGCGTTTACGCCGCCGGCGTGGTGCGGGCGCCCATGGATATGCTTTCAGCGGTGGAAGACGGAGCCGGCGCGGCCATGAAAGCCATCCAGTGCATTGAAGCCACTGAAAAGGGCCAGGCTGTGCATCCGCGTTCCGGCGATATGTCATTCCCGGAATTCAACATGAACCGCTGCACCCAGTGCAAACGGTGCACCGAAGAATGTCCGTTCGGCGCCATTAACGAAGACGAGAAGGCCAACCCGCTGCCCAACCCGTCCCGCTGCAGAAGGTGCGGTACCTGCATGGGCGCCTGCCCCGAGCGGATTATTTCCTTCAAGAACTATTCGGTGCCCATGATCGGCAACATGGTTAAAGCCATCGAGGTGCCGGAAGAGGCTGACGAGAAACCCAGGATTCTGATCTTCGCCTGCGAGAACGACGCCATTCCCGCCCTGGATATGGCGGGCATCAACCGTCTGCAGTACAACGCCTGGGTCCGGATAGTGCCCCTGCGCTGCCTGGGCTCACTGAACCTGGTCTGGATTAACGACGCCATGGGCCGCGGCTTTGACGGCGTCCTGCTGATGGGCTGCAAGCATGGCGACGATTACCAGTGCCACTTCATGAAGGGCAGCGAGCTGGCGGAAATCCGTCTCTCCAAGATCTCCGAGACGTTAAACCGTCTGGGCCTTGAATCCGAGCGGGTACGCGCCACCACGGTGAACATCATGGATTACGACAAGATTCCGGCCATGCTGGACGATTTTGCGGCAGAGCTTGAGGAACTGGGCCCGAACCCGATGAAGGACTTCCAGTAAACCGGCAAGACGGTTCCGCCAAGGGGAACCAACGACTTCAGATATAGAAAGGACGGCCGCAAAGGCCGTCCTGCACTCCTTTAAAAAAAAGAGAAGGAGATAATAACTTTATGGAGCAAAAAAGTTTTTTTTCGGCACCCGTTAAATATGATTTAACATTTGCCAAAGAAATTTTCCGTCTGAAGAACGGTGCATACATCAAGCAGTGCATGAATTGCGGCATGTGCGCCGTATCTTGCGCTACCAAGGATGTTATGGATTACTCTCCCAGGCAGCTTTTCAACCTGATTAAACTGGGCAAGAAAGAAGAAGTTTTAACATCCAATACTTTTTGGTCCTGTACTTCCTGCTGCACCTGCAAAGCCCGCTGCCCCAGGGGAATTCCCATTATTGATGTGATGCACGACCTGAAAAAACACGCCATCGAACGTGGTTACACCGATTATCCGCAATCTGCTTTTTACAAGGCCTTTTGGGCTGAGTTGTGCGGCCGGGGCAGGATGTTCGAGGGCGGCGTGACGGCCCGTTACTTTCTGAACCGCGGTCTGGACGAAGTTGTGAAAGCCATGGATATGAAGGACGTGGGTATCAGTATGCTTAAGCACGGCCGGATGCCGCTTTTGCCGCCGAAAAAAATCAAGGGACTGGGCGGTTTGAAGAAGATTATTCGTAAGGCCCGGGAGCTTGAGCAAAAGGAGGCCAGGCAATGAGGTACAGCTATTATCCCGGATGCTCCAGTGAAGCAACGGCCAAGGCAAACGCGCACTCCATTGAAGCGGTGGCCAAGGCACTGGACCTGCAGTTGGAAGAAATACCGGATTGGAACTGCTGCGGCGCCACAATGGCTTCCGGCGTAGTGGGCGATTTCACGCAGTTGGTGCTCACCGCCCGTAATCTGGCTATTGCCGAAGCCAAGGGTCAGGATGTGGTGACGGGCTGCAGCTCCTGCTATCTGACCCTGGCAGTGGCCAATAAAAAGTTCAAGGAAGACGCGCATTTCCGCGCTCTGGCCAACGAGGCTCTGGCCGCTGACGGATTGCAGTACGGCGGCACCCTGCGGGTGCGCCAGTTCCTGGATGTGATTATTAACGACGTGGGTTTGGATAAAGTGGCGCGGCAGGTTAAAAACTCCCTAAAAGGCCTTACCGTGGCCGGCTACGTGGGCTGCCAAACCGTGCGGGCGCTGCCGTACGAGTTCGACGACCCGGAACAGCCGGTGTTTATGGACCGGTTAATTGAATCCCTGGGGGCGACGGCAGCCGATTTTCCCATGCGGGCCCGCTGCTGCGGCAGCTCCAGTACCATTCCCGCAAGAGATATTGTGCTGGATTTGGGCTATAAGATTTTTCAGTCTGCCACGGCAGGCGGCGCCCGGGTCATCATAACCCCGTGCCCCATGTGCCAGCTTAATCTGGATGCCTATCAAAGTCTGGTCAACAGAAAGTACGGTACAAATTTCAATATTCCGGTGCTGTTTTTCACTCAGCTGATGGCGACGGCCTTCGGGTTGTCTTCAGAAGCCCGGGCATTTAAATATAACATCGTATCTCCCCTTGAAACCATGGCGCAATTCGCCGGGTAAAAAAACTGGATTTGCGGCAGCGTTGTTTGAAGCGCAGGGCTCCCTGGGAAAAACAGGGGGCTTTTTTATGCTTTGGCCGGGTCAGTGAACGGAAGGTGTCGCTACCGGTGGATGCAATTTACGGTGACAAAAATGTATGATCATGACAAAGAAGCATTATGTATACCGTGAAGGAATAGCTTGTGCCGTGATTGAGCTTGTGATAAAATGAATTAAGTTGTGAAAAATATAGTGACAAGAAAATGGAGGACAATCTTGGATAATTAATGGCGGAGAAAGTATATTATTTCACATAGCCATTTTTTAATAATTTATTATAGAATTAAACTTATTACGGAGGGGGGATTAAAACAGGATTAGAATGTTTAACTCAGGTCCGTGCTCATAACCAATTTATGTTTTTGTGTTTTCTCATTTCGAAATTTGCAAAGGTGTTCCGAATGTGTTGCTAATAATTAGAAGTTAATTTAAATAAAGGTAAGTGACTAATCAGGCAGGAGTTTTATGGTATTGGATTTAATTATTAATAGTTTAGAAGTTTTTTAAATTAAAAGTTTTTTAATAATTTTAAATTAAACTTTATAATCAATTTATTTATTGGGGAGGGATGGTTTTGCCGGAACATATACAGATGTACTTTGCTATAGCTGTATTTTTAATTACTTACGCGATTATCGTTTCTGAAAAGATTCACCGCGCTGTTATTGCCCTTGTAGGTGCGGCGCTTGTCGCCGTGTTTAAGATTCTGGACCCGGAAGAAGCGGTACACGCCATTGACTTTAACACCATCGGCTTGCTGGTGGGCATGATGATAATTGTAGGCATCACGCGCCAGACGGGGATTTTTGAATTTTTGGCCATTAAAGCGGCCAAGAGCTCCAGGGGCGAACCACTAAAAATTATGGCCGCGCTGTCGCTGGTTACGGCGGTATTATCCGCTTTTTTGGATAATGTGACCACGGTACTTCTAATAGTTCCCGTTACATTTGCCATAGCCCAGAAGCTTAGAATAAACCCGATCCCAATTTTGATCGCCGAGATTATCTCTTCCAATGTGGGCGGCACCGCAACATTAATTGGCGACCCGCCCAACATTATGATCGGCAGCGCCACCCACCTTGGTTTTATGGACTTTATTATTAACCTTACACCGATTATTGTTGTGATTTATGTGTGCACTTTGACGCTGTTGCGATTAATTTACCGGTCCCAGCTGGTGGCCGACCCGGAGCGCCAAAAAACTATTATGGAAATGGACGAGTACGCCGAGTTAAAAGATATGGTGCTGCTCAGAAAGTGCATGGCTGTCCTGTGCTTGACCATTTTAGGCTTTATCCTGCACCAGTATGTGCATCTGGAGTCTTCGGTCATCGCCCTCACCGGGGCCAGCCTGCTGCTGCTGGTCAGCAGGGAGGACCCTGAACACGCGCTGCATGCTGTGGAATGGCCGGTCATTTTCTTCTTTGTCGGGCTGTTTGTACTGGTGGGCAGCCTTGAAAAAGTGGGCGTAATTGAGGCCATCGCCCATTATTCCCTTGAGGTTACCGGTGGCGCGATGATTCCCACCGCCATGCTCATCTTATGGTTGTCGGGCATAGCATCGGCATTTGTTGACAACATACCATTTGTCGCCACCATGATTCCACTGATCCATAACATGGGTGAGCTCATGGGCATCGCAGACCCCAACATGCTGAACTTCTACTGGTGGTCGTTGTCTCTGGGCGCCTGCCTGGGCGGCAACGGAACAATTATCGGCGCCTCCGCCAACGTTGTGGTGATCGGGATGGCGGAAAAACGGGGCTCCCACATTACATTTGTTAAGTTTTTCATCGTGGCGTTTCCGCTGATGATTATGTCGCTGGTGCTGTCAACCGTATACATGCTTCTATGGTATATCTACCCTGAAATACTTACAATAATATTGACTCTTGGTTTTGGAGTTCTGGTGGCTTTAGCGGCCATGCCTATAAATAAAGCGCTGGAAAAGAGTGCGGCCAGGAAAAGCGCAAAAAAAACTCTTAGCAGTTAAGATTAATTCGATTGGTAAACTTAGTTTCTTTAACATAGAAGACTCCCCGCACTGCGGGGAGTCTTCTATGTGCGCGCTATAGGGGTGGGGTTGGCGGCGCTAGGCGAGTTTATCGGCCCTGGCGGCCGGCTGATGAGATTCACAGTCGGCAACCAGGCTGCAAATCTCTTTGAAAATATCTTCGTTCAGCACCATACCAACGAGCCTGTTATTGCTTTTAACCGGCAGGAATTCCAGTTTAAACTTGACCATGTGGCAGGATGCCCGAAGCAGGGTGTCGTCAGCATTGGCGAAGCATTCAAACAGGGTGATGTGTTTTTTTATTTTATTGTGCGCCACTTCCAGGCACCGTTCGGTAAAGAGGCCTTCCCAGAAAATCGGCACCGGCGAACCCGGCATTTTTATACCTGCGAAGGATAAACTCTCCAAATAATGCGGTTCAATGGCCTTAAACATCTCGTTAATGCCGAAGGTGCCGACCGGTATATTGTCGTCAAAAACTACAACGTGACGCCGGCCGGATTTGGGCTTATTAACCTGTGGATGCCATAAATCTTTCATTACCTGCAGCGTGGTTTTTAAAGTGGCTTCCGACGAAATCAACGGGTATTCATATATCGGAATCATAATATCCCTGACTTTTTTTTCTGTGAGATTCTCCATATTTGGATAACCTCCTCACCTTTTTAGTTATTGTCACCACGCATTTTAGGGCGGAGTAGTGACAAAATTTCAATTTTAGGTGTTGTCAGGGGGTATGCTTTATGATAATATAATAAGGAACATAAATGAAGTAGTGACTAGTGGTCAATTACTTTTGTGTTCTAAGTATGTGTCCATTTTTGTGAATTAATTTTGTTCCCCTGACAGTGGGAGCAGTCGGTTAATGTATTGTATTTTTTGTGGTAAGAGGGAAATGTCACTGGTGGCAGCCAGTGTGCAGATACACCCTCTTGTTTTGTCTTAGAGCGCTCTATTGCTATGGTTTCTATTTACTGCAACCGCCGGTAATATTCTTTTCCCCTTGTTCAGGCCTCCTTGCTTGATTATTCATTTATTATTTCTTACAGCTATTATATATGATCATCAATGGTAGTGCAATATTTCACATACCCCGGATAAAAATATTAATATTCTGATAATGGTTTTCTGGAAAAATGGTTTTATATTTGCTATGATGTTCATTAGACTTGTGATGCAATTTGCGGGGGTGGTACAAAATGGCGGCATTGTTCAGGCGCCGGGTTTTGTTGACAGCTTTAACCGTTATTGTGGCGGGGATGATTATTGCCGCGGGCTGTTCATTTATTAACAACCGGCCTGCCGTTCCGGATTCATCCGCTTCGGAAAGCCAGGGTGTCTCCAGCGCCCAATCCGGTATTCCGGGGGTTAACTCCGAAACTATTGCGGACATTGTGAAAAAAGCCGGACCGGCGGTGGTACAGATTAATGTGGAAAAGAAAACTACCGGATATGGTTCTGATCCCTTTTTTAACGATCCTTTCTTTAGAAATTTCTTTGGAATCACGCCTCAGCCGCGGCGGGAACGTACTGAAACCGGTCTGGGGTCAGGTTTCATTATTTCAAAAGACGGTTATGTTTTAACAAACGAGCATGTTATATCCGGAGCCGACAAGATTACAGTAGGCATGCAGGATGACAAAGATTACCCCGCCGTGCTGGTGGGGGCCGATTATGATTTGGATCTGGCCCTGTTGAAGATTCAAGCCAATCAAGACCTGCCGGCGCTAAAACTTGGGGATTCGGAAAAAATTGAAGTAGGCAATTGGGTGATCGCCATTGGTAATCCCTACGGCTTTGATCATACCGTCACGGTGGGTGTGATCAGCGCCAAAGGCAGGCCGGTGCCGGTGGAAGAACGTTATTATAAAAACCTGCTGCAAACCGACGCCGCCATTAATCCGGGAAACAGCGGCGGACCCCTGCTTAATTTACAAGGGGATGTGGTGGGGATTAATACCGCGGTGGCCCAGGCGCAGGGAATAGGTTTTGCCATCCCCACCAGCACGGTGCATAGTATTTTAAACGACCTGAAACAAAACGGCAAGGTAGTCAGGCCCTGGCTGGGCATTCAGATGCACGATATAACGCCGGATATAGCGGAATACTTCGCGTTGGAGAGTACCGAGGGCGTCGTGGTGGTGGGAGTTATTCCGGACAGCCCCGCCCAATCGGCAGGACTGCGTCAGGGTGACATAATACTGCAGATGGATAAAAAAGCTGTTAAGGATGCCGATGCGCTGGCCGAGCGGATCAAAGAAACGGAGATCGGGCAAGAAATTGAGCTCACGGTTAATCGTGAACGGACTATCATGCATATTACAGTAAAGGTGGGGGAGAAACCCGGCGATCTGTAAAAGGGTTTTTGTTTCATGGCTCACTCCGATTCCGCGCCGGACAACTCCAAGGCTTATACGTTGGGGACATACCTCCGACCCCAAAGCTTCGGCACCAAAGAGGAGGTGTGTCCCCTATCCTCTTTGCGCAACCGGGCCGCCCCAAACTCGACATCATGTCTCGGGTTGGGGCTGGCGCGCACGTCCTATGCGCGCCTCCCGGTTGCGCTCCCGCGCTGCGCCGGGAGTTGTTACCCGGTGCTCCATATGTCGTTTGCCAAGGAAACAAAAAACCTTGTATTGATTTTTAACAAAAAAGATCCGGCTGGCGTTATTGACGCAAGCCGGATCTTTTTTGTGCCAGATATCCAAAATGCCGTACCAGTGGGTAGTTTAACTTTGGAGGATTCCGTCGAATATTTCGCCCAGCCTCTGCCGGAAACGTTCGCCTTTGTTCTTTATTTCCGGCAGGACACCCAAAACGGGTATCCCGTATTCCCGGGCCACAGTTTCCGGCAGTTCTTCAGCCGGCGATGCTTCCCGGTTAAAGAGCAGCTTTAATTTATTTACCGGAAAATGCACATCCTCCAGATCCCAGATCAAATGTTTAAGCATTTTGACATTGTAGCTGAAGGTATCGACCACAAGCACCGGCACGTCCGAATCTTCCAGAACGGCGTAATTAAAGCTGGTCTGTTTATTGCCCATATCTATCACAACGATATCGTAATCGCTCTTTTTAATTGCATTATAGATTATCCTGATTTCATAATATATGTTTCCATAATCGGGTAAATTACGGTTTGTATTGGTGGCCAGCACATCCAGTCCGGACGGGTGTTTTTGCAGGAAATGCGCCCACTCCGACTGTTGGTATTCAACATTGATAATGCCTGTTTTTTTACTCTGCAAGTAAATGTCTTCGCACCAGTCGCTGATATTAGGGTTATGGTGCAGGTTGAGCCTTGCCGTCACATCGCCCTTGTGGATGTCCAGGTCCACAAGAAGCGTTTTATAGCCTCTGTTCCGGCTCATTAAAGAAAGCTCTTCGGCTATGGTCGTGTTTCCGCTCTGTTTGGTTGCGCCGTATATTGAAACTATTTTCATCCGTTATGCTCCTTTATAAATTAATCTGTTTTTATTATTTTATTGATGATTAAGGTCCAAGACAAGATGTTTTTGTGATTTATTTAGCATGTTGTCAAATAAAAGCCGCAGATGCGCAAAAGCAATGACAAATTATAAATTTATATCGGAGTCAGGCCGGTAAATTAATAATTTTCAAGAATCTGCTTGATTAAAAATGTGATGACAAGTAAAATATAAACAGATGGAAGCGATTAATATGAATTTTCTGAAATTTAAACCTTTTTAATTTGTGAAACGTTCCCCAAAAAATATTGCGTTTTGGGTGTAAGATGCAGCTTTTCAACACTAATCTGATGCTATTTGCTCGGTAAAGGATTATCATGTTGGTAACCAGGGGGGGATTAAGATGTCAAGCGTCACTGAAACAGCGAGGGGCTTTGGTTGGGCGCCGGCATCCGGACTGAATAAAATAATCAAATCACTGGAGGGGTTCTTCAGAGCGTCCGGTGTTACCAAACAAGCCCGCATCTGGCATGGCGGCTTTTCTTATAAGCTGATTCACAATACTGCCATTAACAGCTTTCAAAATATGAATCCGGTTACATCCATTGATGCCGGGGATTGTTATATATGTGTTTTTGAGCGTCCCGGCTATCAGGGCGACTACCATATAATAAGCCCCGGGGAAAAGGAGCAGATGACCAGTTGCGGCTCCCTGGTGGTGGTCAGCGACCGCAAGTTTTCGGTGGACGCGGTCAGGCGTGCGTCGGCGGCGCCGCCGGGATACTGGGAAATGGACGGGCCGATGTACCTGATGCATTTCTCCGCCGTTTACAGGTTCGTTTCCTGATTTAATAAGGTTTCCTTGGTGACTGTAAAGCTGGTCATGTAGGTCAGATTAATCTCTTCTATAAAGGGCTGGATTTTTACAAACATCTTTAACTGCGGGTTCTTTGGATCCGCAGTTTTATCTTTTCTTGTTGGGAAAAAAGGGGCTGCGCAAAACGAACTATTCTGAGTTTATTTTGCAACAGCCCCTTGTTTTAACTTAACTTTAAATGTTAATTGCTTAAAAAAGAAAAATAACCTCTTGACTTGGAGTTAACTCCAAGTGGTACGCTATTATTGAAAAGCTGAAATCGTGTTTTAAATTAATAACGAAGGAGGATTCCCTATGAGCAGTAAAATTCTGATTGCCTACTTTTCCCGTGCAGGGAAAAACTATGTCGGTGGCAATATTGTGGATCTGGCTGTAGGCAATACGGAAGTCGCAGCAAAGATGATCGGAAAGCTGACTGACGGCGAACTGTTCAAGATTGACCCGGTCAGAAGGTACTCGCCGGATTACAATACCTGCACCGATGAGGCCAAAGACGAACTGCGCAGAAACGCAAGACCGGAGCTTACAGCATACCCGGACAATATCGACGATTATGACACGATTATCCTCGGCTATCCGAACTGGTGGGGCACCATGCCCATGCCGGTATGGACATTCCTCGAAAAGTTCGACTTTTCCGGCAAGACCATCCTTCCTCTTTGCACCCATGAGGGCAGCGGCATGGGGCAAAGCGAGAACGATATCAAAAAGCTTTGTCCAGGCGCGAAGGTGGAAAAAGGCCTGGCGATTCGCGGCGGCAGTGTAAAAAATGCGGAAAAAGATATTGCCGCATGGCTGAAAAAACTGAACAAATAATGATTGTGAAGGGAGAAAACAAAATGAGTTTTAATTATTATGTACCAACAAGAGCGCTTTTCGGCGCAGGCATGCTGAATAGCCTGCATGAGCAGACCATGCCCGGCAAGAAGGCGATGATCGTCATCTCTAACGGCAAATCAACCAAAGACAACGGCTATCTTGCACGGACAGAGGAACAACTTCACATGGCAGGCGTCGAGACCGTAGTGTTTGACAGGATACAGCCAAACCCGCTGAAACCTACCGTTGAAGAAGGCGGCGTTTTCGCCCGGACAAACAACTGCGATTTTATCGTGGCTCTCGGCGGAGGCAGCGTTATGGACGCGTCGAAAGCGATTGCAGTTGCGGCAACGAACGACGGCGACCTGTGGGATTACGCCTTCGGCAAGACCGGCAAGGCCTTGCCGATCAAAAATAAGCCCCTGCCTATCATCGCGATCACAACCACCGCAGGCACCGGCAGCGAAACAGACGCCTGGGGCGTCATCACCAATACGGAAACACACGAAAAGATCGGTTTCGGCGGGATTGACGAGTTGTTCCCGAAAATCGCCATCATCGATCCAGAACTGATGATGAGCGTACCGCCGAAACTTACGGCTTTTCAGGGCTTTGACGCCTTTTTCCACAGTGCGGAAGGCTATATTTCCAAATTCGCAAACCTGATGAGCGATATGGTCGGCATCACCGCCATCGAAAATGTCAGCCGCTATTTGCCGAAAGCGGTGCATGACGGCAGCGATATGGAGGCGCGTGAAAATGTCGCCTTCGGCAATTATCTTTCCGGCATCGAGATGGTTGTCGGCGCAACGAGCAGC
>Ga0209164_1002029_pt1 | contig 23124 bp, 19 predicted proteins | sample MTBNYHSulfiMetaG_FD_187458 | JGI IMG/M metagenome (GOLD analysis project Ga0209164, IMG submission 187458) | Enrichment culture microbial communities from rom New York Harbor, USA that are MTBE-degrading - MTBE-NYH (New York Harbor Sulfidogenic)... | ecosystem: Environmental > Aquatic > Marine >... | reverse complement strand
TGGACTAGGTTATCTCTCACCGGTGGCATATGCCCAGAAATACTATGCTGGTTTACTGCCAGTATGATTGCTTTGGTGTCCACTATTGACATCCAACCCCAGGTTGCCGGGTATCAGAGGTTTTAGGTCTTGAGGTAAAAGATGTCGACTTTAAGCAGAGCATCGTAACCATTCTCCATCTTAAAACGCGAATTAAACTCATTTGCCTCCAATGTGGTGCCAATCTGGGAAGGAGCCACAGTTTCTGCCCAAAATGTGGGATTAAAGTTACACAGGTCGTTAAAAAGGAACTGGAGAACCGCAGAATCAGAACGCTACCTCTAGATGAGGCCACTTTAAAAATGTTAGGGAACTATATCAGGCGTGGCGGCCCGGTGACACGGAACGGAAAACAGTTAATCTTCAACATTAATCGTCACAGGTGTTGGCAGGTCATCCGCGACTGTGCCAAAAAGGCTGGACTACCCAAACTCATCAACCCCGAAACTGGTAAGTTGCATAATGTCAGCCCCCATCGTTTACGTGATGCCTTCGCTATTTATGCTATGAAGCTCGACGATTCGGGCGACGGATTACGAATGTTGCAGCAGCACTTGGGTCACGCTAGTTTCAACACGACCGCTCGATATCGAAAAGTATCAGGTAAGGAACATGGGGATTGGTATCAGAGACTATGGTCTAAAGGTGCCAAGAGTTAATTTCGGACATCCGGTTGAGAAGGAAAACATACAATGGTTTTGCCGTTAAAGCCTACTAAAGGTGGCTTCCTTAAGCCTTTCGGCTGCGGCTGGTTTATCAGGGAATTTCTATTGGGTAACGGTCCATATGGCTCTCTTGAGATAGACCATGATGTCGGCGCACCTCAAGCTGAAATCTTCTACAACTACAAAGTTGCCTTGATGAGAGCTACGGCACTTGATAGGGCGACAAGAATAGAAGAAAGGCAAGCTCAACGTGAAAAGCGACCAATAGACCCTGAGAGAATAGCGAAATCAACAGAAAGACTTTTTGCCCGAATGCCATATAAGGCACAGGGGTGCCGTTTTCACAGTTTTGTTGTCTATTTTTCTAACATAGTCAGACTCGGCTGGGTTGAGCTTACGGGATATGAAGAGCCATCAGCTTTTCAAAAACATTATCCTCCTGGACCTCCGAAGAAATATTTCAGGCTGACCAGGGTAGGGCGCGATGCTAGCGATGATGAATGGTCGAACCCGTTTCGGGCTCTCTATGGGAACGGAGAGTAACAATGACCCTAGAAGAACGATATCGTGATGACCCAGGTCTGCTTGAGTTGTACAAGCGGAAGCTATTTATACCGGGCTGGGCTGGTGAGCTCGATGACCTTGAATTTGCCTTTATCAGATCCCAACTAAAGCTATCGCCAACGTTAAGGCGTCGCTGGGGATTCAAACCCTCTGCTAAAAGACTTTCAGAAAAGCGCATAAGAGAGGTAGCCAGAAATGGCGTCTCTCGCAAAATGATAGGTTAGTTTTAGCTTCAGCTGTTGGGAACAGAAAGTCATTTAGGTAGAATGGGACCCTCGACCACGGGTTTATCATCTTTTACCAGCTTTAAAACCAGCCTATCGAGGTCAACTCATTAGCACTGATACCCATTACTTCTCATTGAACCTCTGTTGCTTTAGCTAAACAAAAAATCCCATCTATCATCGCCAACCATTCCTTCCCCCTTTATTTGATGAAAATATAGGTTCATTTTGAAATTTAACAATCGTTCCTTTTGTTCAATACTTAAACTACAACATAAATAACTTTTTGTTTGAAAACCGAAGCTAAACACGCACTTTAACAATTGAATAACGAAGCTCTGACCTGAACGCTTGCCCTCTTTGAAAGGGGGTTAAGTATGAGTTCAAGCGTAATCGCTCCAGCATCACCAGACGGCGGTAACGGCAATCATCAGGGTCATTGTAGCCGATGCCATCGGGTCTGGACACTAAATGAAAGGCAGGGCGTTTGTCAGTGGTGCGGTCATCTGGCTATGTGCCAGTCATCACCAACAAAGCCCCGCAGTATCAAGTCTAGGTCTAACGGACATAAAAGACAAGCCCTAGCACACAGCAACGGCTATGACCAGCTAGAAGGCGAATGGCTTGCCTACTATAATGTAGCTTCCCGCTTTACCAGTAGGGTCAAAGCTGAGGACAAAGAGGACATACTCCACACGATAATAATGACCCTTGCCGATGTAGAGCGTAACAACGGACACAATCCGTTTACCGAAGCGGTGATGTATCGGATAGCCAGCCGAACTGTAGCCGACTACTGGCGAACCAGACGTTATGACACCTACCATTCCTGGGGATGGACGAGCAGCGTTTCCTCTAACCTCACTTTGAAGTCAAGAGAAACAACTACCGGCGATAGGGTACCTTCTGAAGGAGCTTTGGCGACGCATACCGTAGAGAATAGGTTGAAAACGGACGTTATACTTATCCGGGGAGAATTCGTCGGTGCGGACATTCCTGTCCTGGTGCAGACTCTCTCTGCTGATGAGTCCACTCTAAAGGCACCAGCCGCCTCTACTGACCAGCGACCACTAGCCAAAGCTGTCCATACTGGAGATAGAGAAGAAGATATTGTCGCCGTCGTTTCAACGAGAATGCTCGCCCCCTACCGGCGCTACAGTGTCACTGTCAGCCTTACTCCAGTCACTGAGGGACAAATGTTGCAGGCCGATAAAGAATACCCCTCCGGGATTGGCAATCACTACCTGCAACTACCCTATAGTCTCCCTGAACGTGTAAGGCTCCTCAGCCGAGAGCTAACGCAAGGTATGGAAACACCTTACGAAAAGGTGACGGCTATCAAGGGCTTCCTCAACGAATTCAAATATGATACGACAACAGAGGTTCCTCCCGAGGGAACCGACGCTGTTGACAGTTTCCTGTTTAGTGACCGAAGGGGCGACTGCCTGAACTTCGCCTCGGCCATGGTGGTAATGCTGCGCTCAGCTGATGTGCCGGCAAGACTCTGCACCGGTTATCTCCGTGGAGAACAGAACAAAGACACAGGAGAGCTAATTCTACGAGCCAAAGACTATCATGCCTGGGCGGAGGTCTATTTTCCAGGATACGGTTGGGCAGAAATCGAGACCACGTCCATGTCAGAATCAATATATCTGGAGGAAATAATAAGCGTAGGCAGCCCCAGTCCTTAGGTTATTGATGAAATGCTACTCATGATGCTTGGAGAACCGCTGTACTCGATGGAGGAAGAGACGCCGGATCTGGAGGAAGAGACTACTTCATCAGGCCTGCAACGTACTGGACAATCAGGACCCAAGCTGTATGTCTACTTTGTTACGGCCAGTACCCTCCTGTTTCTGTTTTTCGGGGTGAAGCTATTTCTTGACTTGTGGATTAGGCGCCTCAAGCAGGTCGAAAATGCCTCGGAGGCATACACCAGAATGTGTTTCCTGGCCTCATTAGGCCAGGCCGGGCCTATGGCACAGGAAACGCCCCTTGAGTTCGGTACGCGGCTGGCTCTGGCTGTACCAGCACAGTCTAACAACATTAGCGATGTTGTACAGGCTTACATGAATAGCCAGTATAGCTCCAGAAAGGAATTGGGGGAGACGGAAAAGACGGCCCTACAAAAGTCATGGGTCAAGCTGTGCCCGTTCCTGCTGAAACAGGCGTTACGTTCAAAGTGGTAGTCTCCATGGGTAGTATGTATTGTCCATAATACTTTGTGCATAATGTGCCATATAGATATTAGAGCACTTATACAAATAGTGAATCTTTTGGTACCCCAAAGCCAGCTTTTTGATAATTTAACCTGCCTGTTGGATTTGTAGAGTGAGTATTCCCCACGCATGTGGGGTGAGGCAGTCGTCTATTTGGGTCTCGTTAATCCACTACTGGATTGCACATTCCTGACGACTGTTCAAGCAGAACCACTGTAAGGCTTCAAGTGCCAGTTTTCCCACTGCCAGTGCTAAATTTCTTGCTCTAAGACGCTAAATCGCTGATTTTAGGTCAATTCGCGCTGTTGACACGATCTGGTAGGTCTAGTAAGATACACAAGAGCGAACGTTCATTCACAAAGAGAGGATTGATTTGACAAAACGAATTCGTACATTTAGCAACAATGATGCGTTAGTCAAGGAACGGCGAAATCACATAGTCGAAAGCGCCAGTAAGGTGTTTATGGAGAAAGGGTTTCACCAAACGACGATGCGTGATGTAGCCGAAGCCTGTGATATGAGCCCAGGGGCTCTTTATCGGTACGTTGGTTCGAAAGGGGATATTCTCTACCTGCTTTTAAGTCGCGGGGCAGACATTGATAAAGAAATCTGCAATACGAATCTTGATGCCGCCAACGATATTGGCTGGACAGAAATCATGCGGGGCTTGCTCCGAAAACACATGCAAATCGTGCATGATGCACAGGATTTGTTTATATTCAACTACACTGAAATGAGGAATCTGCCGCGGGATTACCGTCACGGCTTGCTAGAGGGTGCAGCCCGTGTTGTCGCCTTTTACGAGAAGTTATTATTAAGGGGAGTTGAAGCCGGGGAGTTCGAAGTCGAAGAACCCAATGTGGTGGCTCATAACATAACCGTCCTGTGTCACGCTTGGGCAATCAGGAGATGGTACCTGAGGAAACGGTATACGTTGGAGGAGTACATCAAGAAACAGACGGACTACATCTTAAAGGCAATACGGGGAAACCCCCACAGACTCGCGGGTAGTAGAGAGGATACAGGTCAACGTGCCAGTACTGCTATTAAGATTAAGCAAAGCTCGTAGCTTCGGCCACATAGCATAGGCTCAGACAAAGGTAAATTAAGAGTGTTCAACCGAGGCATTGCCAAGAGAAGCAAGATGGGTAAAAGGTTAGTCGAAGAAATACGGGCCCTGCCGGGGGAAACCAGGGTTAGGGATATGAATGTAGATTATATCCCGAGTGTGGTGCTGGCTTTTCCCCTCCCGTGACCGGAGCCCTGGGGGTAATCGGGCTTAGCGGCAGGGCCCATCAAAGAAGTGAGTTCTTAGCGGGTCTAAATAGATATATAGCAAAATATAATTCAGGAAATATTAATCAAAACAAAAAAGGAGGGAGAAAATGAAAAAGAAGATTATATGGGTGTTGGTGAGCTGTCTGATGGTGCTATCCTTGGTGCTCGCATCCTGCGCTCCGGCGGCACCACCAGAGCAAAAGCCGGCACCACCAGTCACGGAAAAGCCGGCAACACCAGAGGAAAAGCCGGCAACACCCAAGGAGGAGGCGAAAGGGCCGGAGATGGTGAAGGTCAGGCTACAGAAGACCGATGGAACATGGGTGGAAAAAATGGTGGAAAAACCCAGATACGGCGGGGAGCTTACGCTTATCAGTAGTAGTCCACTAGGCTTTGACCCTAATTTTGCCACCCACACGGTGCATTGTTATTCCCTTCTCATCACTAATGAGACATTGCTGGTAGGGGACTGGGCAAAGTCGGCAGCCGGCACCGGTGAGGCAAGCTGGCTTTATTATATATTTCCCAGATTAGACTGCTTGAAGGGTTCTTTGGCCGAAAGCTGGGAGGTACCCGACAGCCAGACCATTATCTTCCACATCCGTAAAGGAGTCCACTTCCATAACAAGCCACCCACCAATGGCCGGGAAATGACGGCTGATGATGTCGTCTTTTCATTTCAGCGGCAGTGGGAAGCTCCCACGACTGTCCTAGTACCCTTTGATAATTATATGGAGTCGATAGCGGCGCCCGATAAATGGACAGTTGTCTTTAAGACCAAGCCAGGAATGGCCGGGAGCGTATTCGAGAGCGTTACCATGGGTTCGGGGCACGTGCTGCCGCGTGACGCGGTGGAGCAATACGGGAACCTGAGCGATTGGAGGAATAGTTGTGGCACCGGACCATATATGCTGGTAGACTATGTTAATGGCAGCAGCCTGACCTTCAAGAGGAACCCCAACTACTGGGGGAAGGACCCCATACACCCGGAAAATACCCTGCCCTATCTAGACGGTATGAAGTGGGTGAACATACCCGACGCCTCTACACAGCTGGCGGCACTGCGTACGGCGAAAATTGATTTTATCGGCGGTATTACTGAAGCGAGCACAGTCTCATGGGAGCAGGCAAATAGCCTAATGAAGACCAACCCCGAGCTGAAGTATCTGAGTTATCCGCTCGGCGCCGGGGAGGCGATGTATATGAGACAGGATAAGCCGGGGCTACCTTTCCACGACGTCAGGGTCCGGCAGGCGCTGTCAATGGCGATAGACCGCCAGTCAATAGTCGACCTCTACTACGGTGGAAACGCCGTAGCCTTCGCTTGGCCAGTAATGCCCATTCCGGAATATGCTGACATCTTCATTCCGCTTGAGGAACTCCCTGAGAATATCCGGGAGATATACGAGTATCACCCAGACAAGGCAAAACAGCTCCTGGCTGAAGCCGGCTATCCCGATGGCTTTAAGACCAAGATCGTTTGTTTGAATACCAATGTGGACATGCTATCTATAATCAAGGATTACTGGGCCAAAGTTGACATCGACCTGACACTCGACGTGAGAGAGTATGCTGTTCAACGCTCTATCACTCTGGGCGGAAAGACCGAAGAAATGTGCACCGGCACTGTGGTTCCTACATCTGCCCTCGGCTTCAGCAGGTTTAAAGTTGGTAGTATCACCAACCAAAGCATGATTAACGACGCACGTATAAACGAGGCAATAGCCACTTGTGATGCTGCTGCCATCGTCGACGAGACCAAGCGGCGCCAAACATTCAAGGATATCCTTCCCTATATGCTTGAGCAGTGCTATGTTCTAGCCTTTCCGACACCAAAGGTTTATCACTTCTGGCAGCCGTGGGTGAAGAGTTTCAACGGTGAGATGGTGGTAGGCCAATGGGGTGTCAACCGTAATTTCGTTGATTACATCTGGGTCGACCAAGAGCTCAAGAGGGAAATGACGGGAAGATAGATTTTATCACTGGAGATACAGTAATAGGAGGGGGGCATTCTACACAGGTTTTGATTTTGCCCGGGAATGCCCCCTCAAATCAGCCAAGAAAGGAGTGGAGATGCAAAGTTCAATCCGCATTGATAGGAATGTACCCATGGAGATGCGGGATGGTACAGTACTGCGGGTGGATATCTACCGACCGGAGGATACCCAGAAGCACCCTGCCATTCTAATTCGCACCCCCTACGACAAGTTGCGAGGAAGTGGCGGGCATTTTATGAATGTAGTTGACACGGTCTTTGCCGGATATGCCGTCGTCGCTCAAGACGTCAGAGGTAGGTTCGCTTCGGAAGGCGAATGGAAAGCCGGGGGTGACCTATCCACCGTAGAAGGCCCCGATGGTTACGACTCGGTGGAATGGGTAGCCAGCCAGCCGTGGTGTGATGGCAACGTTGGCATGCAAGGGTCCTCCTATCTAGCACACCTGCAATGGATAGCGGCCATGGAGAACCCTCCCCATCTGAGGGCGATAGCTCCCTGTATAGGTGGAAAGGGGCTAACCGGAGAAGGGAGCGGTGTCGCGCAGCTAGCATTGTGGGCATTCTGGGCAGCGAATATGGCAGTGGACGTTGCCGATAGGCTGGAAAAACAGGGTAAAGACGTGTCCCAGATGCGCCAGATGGTCAACCGGGCCCTTCTTAATGTTGAAGAAGTCACCAATTACTTGCCTTTAAGGGATGTCCCCCACTTCCAATTTGAAGGTGTAAAAGAAATCTGGAATGCCCGGTTGCTCAGGTCTACCCCATCCCCCGAGATGAGGAATCAATCCTCCTGGGCTTACCCTAAGGTCATGGTGCCCTGTTTGCACGTGTCGGGCTGGTATGATGTCTTTACGTCCAGCACATTTCACAATTTCTTGAGCATGCGAGAGAAAGGGGGGTCTCAGCGTGCCCGTGAAGGTCAGCATATTTTCATGGGTCCCTGGGGTCATTTTCGCTACTTGACGGATTACGTGGGTGATATCAATTTTGGCCCAAGCGCCGGTGTCCCCGGAGCCCAGACAACCCAGCATCATATAGCCTTCTTCAATAAGTACCTCAGAGGAATGGACGTCAATGTGCCAACCATCCGTTACTTTTTGATGGGCAGGAATATGTGGCAGGAAGCCGATACCTGGCCTTTACCCCAGACCCAGTGGCAAAGGTTCTTCCTTCATAGCCAAGGGCGTGCTAATACTTCCGGTGGTGACGGGCTGCTGACTCGCAATGAGCCTGGAGCAGAGTCTCCTGATATTTTCGTATATAACCCACACTCACCCGTGCCGACCACGGGGGGGCGTGTCATACCTCAGGGTGGCGTAATAGCCGGTCCTGTAAACCAGTTCCTTATCGAGAAGCGGGGCGATATATTGTGCTATACAACACCTGAACTCGAGGAAGACACGGAGGTCACAGGACCCCTGGAACTTCATCTCTTCGCCGCTACATCAACCAGAGATACGGACTTCACCGCTACTCTTATCGATGTCTACCCGGATGGTCGGGCATATAATATGGCTGACGGCATAATTCGAGCCCGCTTCCGCAAATCGATTTTTGAACCGGAACTGGTGACACCCGGTGACATCAATGAGTATATTATTAACATGGGGAATACCAGCCACCTATTCCGGAAAGAGCATCGTATTCGTATTGATATCTCAAGCAGTAATTTCCCTGGATGTGACCGCAACATGAACACTGGCAACCCTGTTGGTGTAGACGCCGAGGGTATCCCGGCGATGCAAACAATTTACCATCAGCAGGGATACCCCTCTTATATAGACCTACCGGTGATACCGGTTAAGCCAGTCTAGCAGGAGGAAAGAGTATGGAACCCGTTCTAGAAGGGCTTGTACTAGTTGATCTATCCACTGGTATCGCCGGGCCCTATGCTGCCATGCTGCTGACAGATATGGGGACGGAGTGCATCAAGGTTGAGTCTCGGGAGGGAGACCAGAAACGGAATCTGCCTGGCTCTTTGGTCTGGAACCGGGGAAAGAGGAGCCTCGCTCTCAATCTGGAGGCAGAGGAGACACGAGAAATCCTTTACCGGTTGGTCGAGAAAGCTGATGTGGTTATCCAGAGCTTTAGCCCTCAGCATGCTAAGTTCCTAAGATTTGACTACGAGTTATTATCCAGACTGAACTCGCGGCTTATCTATTGTGTTGTATCTCTTTTCGGCGAGAGTGGACCCCTAAGCGAAAAGCCGGGTAATGATGGCGTTGCCTCGGCTCTGGCAGGCATTATGGCCGGTCAAGGTGGATTAGGCCAGCCGCCAGTGTTTGTTACTCTTCCCCTTGCCAGCTATGGCGCTGCTTTCCTTGCTGCCTACGGCATTACCGCCGCCCTGTATGTCCGGGAGAAGTCAGGTAAGGGGCAAAAAGTTGAGGTATCGTTACTGAGTGGTGCCCTGGCCATGCAGTCCGGCCTCTTTGTCTCTGCGGAAACCATCATTCCGATGGTCAATAGCCGGAGCATCCAGCAGGGGTATATCCCGGCCTATCGCCTGTATGAGTGTCAGGACGAGTGGATTTTCCTTGCCTGCGGCAACCAGACCTTCTGGAACAAGCTCTGTATCGTTTTGGGCCGGGAGGACCTTGCGGCAGACCCCAGGTTCGAGAATTCTCCCTGGGGAATAGTTGAAGAGGAGCACCGCTATGCCCTGACGTCTATTCTGGCCGATATTCTACGCCAGAAACCAAGGGACTATTGGCTCAAACTCTTCGAGACTGCTGACATTCCCTGTGCCCCGGTCAGCCGCCGTGAGGAGTTCATGGAAGACCCTCAAGTGCGACACAACCAAATGATAGTGGAAATTGATGACCCTCGGGCGGGCAAAACGAGGCAGATGGGTATTCCGGTAACCTTGGTGGATAATCCGGGCCAGATAAAGGGTTCTGCCCCAAGGCTAGGAGAACACAGTCAAGATGTACTTAGAGAGCTTGGCTACAGCGATAAGAAAATAAGTCAGTTCAGTGAAAATGGTATCATTTAAGACTGCGAAATGACTGAGCATGCTTTTGACAACATAAAGGTTATCGAACTGGGTGGTTACATTGTTGGCGGTCTTTGCGCTTCCCTGCTGGCTGACCTGGGGGCTGAGGTGATCAAAATCGAGTCCTTACAAGGAGATAACCTCCGCGGTCTTTTGGGGTCATTTCAGGGCTGGAATCGGGGTAAACGTGGACTGGCCGTTAATCTGAATACTGAGGAGGGAAAGACCATTCTGCATCGTCTGGTGAAGCAGTCAGACGTCTTGGTGCAGAACCTTCGCCACGGTGTCAGCGAGCGCTGGGGTGCTGATTACGCCACGATAAGCAACATTAAACCACAAATCATCTACTGCTCGATGCCGGGTTATGGGCAGAATGGCCCCTACATAGAGAAGCCTGCCTTCGACCCTTTGTTGCAGGCGCGGAGCGGAGCAATGGCAGCCCAGGGTGGCCCGGGGAGGCCACCGGTGTACTATCGGATAGCGATATGCGACTATGCCGGGGCTATGCTCGGAGCCCATGGTGTCGCCATGGCTCTCTACCACCGGGCCAGGACGGGTAAAGGTCAGCACCTTCACTCCGCTCTATTGAATGCTGCTATCGCTGTCCAGTCTGGCGAGTTCGTGAGCTATGCCGGCAAACCTGAGGATGACCCCCGTATGGATGAGTGGGGCATCAATGCTACCTACAGGCTGTATAAGACGCTGGATGACTGGCTCTTTTTGGGCTGCACCGAAGAGTCTTCATGGCCAGTCCTTTGCCGAGCTCTGGGTAAGGAAGAACTTGTGAGCGACCCCAGTTTTGAATCGCCCGCCAAGCGGCAGCAGAACTCAGCCAAGCTGACTCAGATTCTGGAGACTGTCTTTGCTGGAAGCTTCTCACAGCATTGGCTGGACCGGCTGGAAGGGGCTGGTGTCCCTTGTGCCGCTGTGCACCACCCTCAAGACCTCTTTAACCACCCACAGCTAGTCGAGAATGACCTGGTAGCAGAACACAACTCGACAGACCTCGGGGTAGTGAAACAAATGGGAATGGTAGTAAAGCTTTCCGAGACGCCGGGAAAGTTATGGCGTGCCGCTCCTGGTCTGGGCCAGCACACTGATGAAATACTATCTGAACTGGACTACTCCAACGAGCAGATTCAGGAGCTACGCAGAAAACGCGTCGTAGCCTGACGAGGTAAGACCAAAGTAAACACTCGCCTTTGGAAAGAAAGGTAGATATTGTTGTCAGCATTGGTGAGTGATATGATTAGTGCTAGCTGTGACCGGTTATTTTCTTTTAAAGAGAATTTAGAGGGAGTAAAACCACGATGTACCCCTTGGAAGGAATAAAAGTCCTGGATTTATCTCAAATATGGGCAGTACCCGGCAGTAGCATGTACCTGGGTGATCAGGGTGCTGATGTAATAAAAGTGGAGCCTCCCTGGGGAGATGAAGGCCGCCGTATTCTTACCGCCAGCCCCATTCAAACTGAAAAGGGGCCCCTAAGCCGGCACTTTCTGCCTATCAATCGAAATAAACGTGGCATAGCAGTAGATATCAGAAGTGACGAGGGAAGGGAAGTGATATACAAGCTGGTGGAAAGTTCAGATGTGTTCTTGCACAACTATCGTCCCGAAGCTTGTCAGAGGCTGGGCTATGATTATGAGACCCTGCATCGAATAAATCCACGGCTCATCTATCTTGACTTTACTCCCTATGGACCTAAGGGCCCTTACATTACAAAACCGGCCTATGACCGGGTAGTCCAGGCAATTTCCGGGATTCATGGCCGCCGGAGACTACCCGACGGCACTCCTTTGGGAGCAGGAGTTTGGGCCGCCGATTGCTCCACTCCCATCTTAATTGCCTATGGCATCACTCTGGCCCTGCTGATGCGGGAGAAAACTGGTGTAGGACAGAAAGTGGAGACATCGTTGCTAGGTGGAGCAATAGCTATGCAATCAGTAGAGTTGGTAAGGACTGAGAAGGATGAAGTCTCACCACCCACAAGCTTTGCTGACCAAGCCATGTATAGCCCTTATCGTTGCCAGGATGATGAATATCTTACTATAGTAATAGTCTCTGATAAGGAGTTCGTTAGGCTATGCAAGGTGCTGGATATCGAGCATCTGGCCACAAACCCCGATTTTATCACCCATGAGAAGAGGGCAGAGAACACCGACGCACTCTACCACATTCTGGAGGGTGTTTTCTCAACTAAGCCCCGTGATGAGTGGGTGAGATTACTGGAGCAGGCTAATCTCGCTGCGGCCCCTATCCTACGCCCTGTGGATGTCTTTTATCATCCTCAGATGCTGGAGAATGAGCTGATAATCGAGGTTGATGACCCTAGGGCTGGCAAAGTGAGGATGATGGGTATCCCGGTAAAAATCTCCGACGCCCCAGGAGAAGTCAGGACTTTGGCACCGGATTTGGGGCAGCATACCGATGAGATTCTCATGGAGATCGGCTATACAAAGGCTCAACTGCAGCAATTGCGCCAGAAGGGAATCATTAGGTAGCCTGGTTCAAAAGCATCCCCCGGGACTAGAGAAGAAGGCATAGCTAGAGAAATAAGGTAGTATGATGCTCATCAGAGGGTAATGAGAGAATATCCAGCAATTGCCAAGTTTGCGAAAAGGTTCTTGGTGTACTATGTTGGAGAAAATCAAGGTATACAATATCGTCGAGGTGTAAAGGTGACTCAGCGGAAAACTGAATGCATGCTCGATTCCTACCGAGTCCTGGACCTGACCGAGGACGGATGTATGCTGTGCGGTAAGATTCTGGGTGACCTCGGGGCAGATGTCATCAAGATTGAGCCCCCGGGTGGTAGCCCTACCAGAAACATAGGTCCCTTCTATCATGACATCCCTGACCCTGAGAGGAGCCTTACCTGGTTCTTCCTCGGCCTTAATAAGAGGGGGATAACCCTGAATCTAGAAACCACCGATGGAAGGGAGATCTTTAAAAGGCTGGTCAAGACCGCAGACTTTGTGGTCGAGAGCTTTGATCCGGGATATATGAAAAGCCTGGGATTAGGGTATGAGGAGCTTGAGAAGATGAAGCCGGGCATCATCATGACCTCAATCACCCCATTCGGTCAGACCGGTCCCTATGCCCATTATAAGGTGACCGATATTGTGGGGGTGGCTCTCAGTGGCATGATGTGGCTATATGGTGAGGCTGACCGGGCGCCGGTACGCATACCCGCGCCTCAGTTCTATTTACAGGGTGGGCTGCAAGGTGCCATGGGCACTATGGTGGCTCATTACCATAGGGAACTGAGTGGGGAGGGGCAGTATGTCGACCAGTCGTGCCAGCAGGCGATTATTCTAACCCTGATGTTTACAGCAGAGCTCTGGGATGTAAACAAGTTCAACTTCAGAGGCCAAGGTCCCGGAACAGTGTATGCCAGGGCAACCCCTCCTGGCCCACTTTTAAGCAGGTTTATCTATCAGTGCCAGGACGGCTACGTGCTATTTCGGATTAGGGGAGGGGGTCTGGCAGGGGAAGTGGCTTCCATGAAAGCACTGGTAGAGTGGGCAAACCAAGACGGATACATGCTCGAGTTAAAGGATTTCGATTGGTCTAGCTTGAATACCCAAACAATATCTCAAGAGGATATGGTCTATTTTGAGACACTCGTCAAGGAGTTCCTCGCAACCAAGACCAAGGCTGAGTGCCTTGAACGGGCGGTGATGCACAATATTCTGATTGTCCCAGTGAATAATGCTAAGGAAGTGCTGGAAAGCCCTCAGATGGCGTATCGCGGATTCTTCAAGCAGGTCAAGCATCCTGAGCTTGGGGAGACCATCACCTACCCCGGATTTCCGATTATTATGAATGAGACCTATCCCGGAATTCAGCGCCGTGCCCCACTTATCGGGGAGCACAACGAGGAGATCTATGGGAAGGAGCTGGCCATCTCTAAGGAGCGGCTCGTTATGTTAAAAAACCGTGGGGTTATCTGAAAAGGAGGGTAAAATAGTGAAGCAAGTATTTGAGGGGATAAAGGTCTGTGATTTCTCATGGGTCGGGGTGGGCCCCCAGGTCGCCAGAGAGCTGGCCCTTCACGGGGCCACAGTGGTTCGAGTCGAGTCCCACAGAAGGCCTGATACCCTGAGGTTGTCTGCTCCGTTTAAGGATTTCCAACCGGGGATAAACCGCAGTGCCTTTGGCTGTGCCTTCAACACACAGAAATATGGCATAAGCCTAGACTATAGCAAGCCCACGGGGCAAGAGGTGACCAGGAAGCTGATAATGTGGGCTGATATTATTACCGACGGCATGACCCCGGGCACCCTAGCCAAGTGGGAGCTTGACTACGAGAGCGTGGTCAAGTTCAAGCCCGATATCATCTACTACTCAACCTGCCAGATGGGTCAGCGTGGCCCACTTAATAAGTTCGGCGGCTATGGGTACTTTGGGGTTGCCTATGGTGGATTTTCCCAAATTGTAGGTTATCCGGATCGAACTCCGCTGCAGCTATACAATGCCTACAGCGATTTCATTTCTCCCTGGTATTTGACGATTGCCACTATCGGCGCCCTTCTCTACCGGAGAAAGACGGGCAAGGGGATGTACCTGGATCAGTCACAGGTTGAAGCTGGGGTTACCATGCTAGCGCCACTTATGCTCGACTACGCAGTGAATGGGCGAATAGCCGGCCGCATAGGCAACCGCGACCCCTATATGTGCCCCCACAACGCCTACCCATGTAAGGGGGACGACCGCTGGGTAGTTATCGCAATAAGAACCGACGAGGAGTGGCAGGCCTTTTGCAAGGTTGTCGGTGAACCCGAGTGGAGCCAAGACCCAAAGTTTTCTACCTTTGTAGCCAGGAAAGAGAATGAGGACGAACTGGACAGCTTAATCGGGGAGTGGACAAGGGATTATCCACCGGAGCAATTAATGGCTACAATGCAGGCCGCCGGGGTACCAGCGGGTGTAATGCTGACCTCTGGCGAAGGTATAGTCAACGACCCACAGGCTAAGCACCGGAAGGCCTTCCGATGGCTGAACCACCAGGAGATTGGGGCCTTGCTCCACAATTCTCCATCTTATCATTTGTCAAAGACTCCCGCTTATATCTGGAAGGCGGCTCCTTGTCTCGGCGAAGATAATGAGTATGTCTACAGAGAAATCCTGGGCTACTCAGATGACGAGATTGCCGAAATGCTAATAGAGGGAGTCATAACCACCGAAGCCGATGTAGCGGGTGTTTCATATTAGCTTCTGCGCTGGGGGTGCAATACCGGTAGTCAGCCAAGACAAGATATTTTGGCTCCTCTAACTTGCCTGTTGCCGTTTCACAAAGGCTTGAAAAGTAACTTCGGAACAAAAGAAAAGGCCGGATACGCTACTAGTAGATATCCGACCTTTTAGTATTGAAACTAGCGTTTTTCTCCTAAGCCTTCCCGATTCGGAACATTTTGGTTCCACACGTTGGGCATGTTCCCTGGGTTGCCGGTTTGCCATTCTTCATGGTTACGCTCTTGGGGTCTTTAATTTCTCTCTTGGTGCGGCATTTTACGCAGTATGCTTGCATTTGTTACCTCCTATTTGAGAATTAATATGAACGATAAACTATTCGTAGCCACAGTGTCAATAGCCGCTGACAATGTCATTGCCAACAGAGCCTTATGGCTGTTTGCATCCCTGGAGAGATGTCATGGTCAACAGTACTGGAATACTGTGGCTGCTTCTGGCAGGAGCCCGAAAATCGCAGTTTTGAAAATAAAAAAGGGCAGCCGAGTGTCCCCGACTGCCCTAAAATTGGTATAGAAAAAGGCAAGAGTATCCCTATCAAACAGGACACTCTTGCCTGTAACTATGTTAGGCGACTATCGTGAAAAAGGTAAGACTTCACCTATTCAACCGAGGCTTTTTTCTATCTTTTAGACCGCCCCGCTCTCTGAAAAAGGTAAGGCTGCCCCTATGTCAAACCGAGCAATTATCACCTTGCTTTTATACTCTACCCCGTTAAGTGCTTATCAATAGCCCGCAACTCGCTGGCACTATTGATAGTGTGGACTAGCCCACCTTGTGCCCGTGCGCCAGTCCACCAGCCGCTTGTAGGGGTATCCCCAAAAGCAAGGTCAACCTTGCCCGTGAGTAGTAGCCTTGATATTCTATTGTCCAGAGCCTTGCCTAACCCGCACCCCGCTGGCATTAGCCAAAACTCTAGAAGAGGTTTATCCTCTCACTAATATAATCTCCAGAAAATCCCGTTTTGTAACACCTAGACCAGACTTTTTTGCGCCTTTTTTAGCTCTCTCCAGAGATACTGTCTTTCCGAGTCCGAAAGCTGATAACCCGCATACTTTTTATAAGCTAGCTTGACAAACCTGTGTGGATAGTTGGCAAGCGTAAGTCTTGCGTCTAGCCTAGCCACTAGGTCAACGGCGTTATCATCGGCAATTAATTCGTGTAGTGGAGTGCTGTCGCCGTTGCCGTCCTCTACCAGCTTTTCAAGGCATTCTATTTTAACGGCTTTTGGGCAATCAGGATAAAGATACCAGTCCTTACACTTTTCTCGCTGTGCCTTGCTACATCGGCTACAATCTATCCCGTTAATCCGCTTAAACCGCTTCCGCCAGTAGTCGGCTAGCTCATACTTTGCTACTCGCATTAGTCCGCCCTCGGTCAATTCTTTACCTTTAGCGATATAGGTAGCCTTTACCCTGGCCATCGCCAGTATCAAGTCGTGTAAAAAGTCCTCGCTATCCTCTCTTACTACCTTATAGGTAAACCGCTTGGCTACCTTATAGAATAGCGCATAATCGCCGTCTAACTGGTCATAGCCGTTGCTACGATAACCGTTGCCGTTGCCTTGATAGCCGTCGTCGTCTATGTTATAGTCCTCATAGTCTGACATTGTGAGTGTGCCTCCCTTGTTAGATTTGCCCTGGCTAGGTGCAATCTAGTTCAGGGCATTTTATTATCAAGGCCAGGCTATGCGAGTTCTGGCTTTATATAGATATTCAACTGTTAAGGTGCTTTGAATTTACAGTCTTATCATCCAACAAAAGGAATGATTGTTCATCAACAAAATGAACCTACATTTACGTGACTTATTTGTTTACAGGTGGAATTGCCAGTAACTGGTCTTGAGACTAATTGAACAATTAGTATTGGTATTTGTAAGGGTAAAGAGACTCTACAGAGACTACAGTCTCTCTCAAGGGATAAGGCATTGCACTTTTTGTTATCGGGCAGGGTAATTGTGCAAAGGTAAGCGGGGCTGATTAATTTATATTCGTTAAGGCGGGGAAAGCACTAGAATTGTGTTCTGGGGCCTGAGGTACTGGTCAGCGAGCGTTTTTCAGACCGCCGACCGTACAAGGTGCTTTGGGGGTTGCTCTATCTACCATCGGATAGACTACTGGTCAAGGCTGAAGGTCAGGGTAAAGGTTCTGCCTATTGTACACTTCAGCCCACCATTAGATTTAGCAATCAAAGAACTAAGCGTCAGAGAATTGCCCGAGGTGCTGTTGGACGAGGAGATTGCTGAACTGGTAATAGAGGGGGTTCCTCCAGTAGCCTGTAATCTTTGGTTAATCAGGCTCAGCTGTAAGCTATCGAGGATGCAATATGTTCGAGGTAGAACAAAAGGATAGTAAATTACAGTATCAGGCTGTACAAAAAGCTCTTCTGATGTGAGTAACCACCACTAACTGATTCCCTTGTAGCATCCCGGTCTCCAATGAATAGAGGAATGCTATCAGGTTTTTATTTCTTTTCTCCCATTTTGGGGTACATTTCTACGCTATAACGCCATTATCCTTAAGCTGAGCAATATCCTCCCAGGAATATTCAAGTTCCAGGAGAACTTCTTCGGTATGTTGATTAAATTCCGGGGCGGGCATTCTAATGACTGCCGGGGTCTGACTGAGCTTGACTGGATTTGCGATAACCTCTATGTTTCCGTAGTCAGGATGTTCATATGATGTAAAAAAGTCATTTGCTCTAGCCTGATGGTCGGCGGTAACCTCTAAAGGACTTTCGATGGGAGCAAATATCATTCCTGCCCTGGCTAATCTTGTATTCCAATCAGATAAGGTTTCCCCCAGAAAGACTTCTTCCATGATACCAATCAATGTTGCTTGGTTTTCTGCCCTGGCTTCGAATGATTCAAATCTGGAATCATGCTCCAGGTCTTCTCTTTCTATGGCCCGGCAAAGCCCTGACCAGTACCGGTCTGGTGGTGCCAGGCTTAACTGTAACCATCTTCCATCTTTTGTTTGATACGAATTTGTGAGTGCGGGGGTATCTTTTCTGTCAGTTAACGTTGCTTCTTCACCCATTCCCAGAGCCAAAGGAACGGCCAGGAGAGTATAGACCGCGGTATGAAAGAGGGCCAAATCAATCTCCTGGCCTATGCCTGTTCTATCTCGTACAAAAAGAGCCATCATTACGCCGAATGCTAGAGCCAGCGCGGTTACGTTGTCTCCACAGGCCAGAAGCCTGTTGCCAGGCGAAGGTGGTGGCATTCCAGCCTGCTGAAGCATATAAAGGAGGCCTGACCGGCACCAGAATGCAGTGGAATCGAAACCCGGGAGGTCTTTGTCAGTCCCTGTTTTACCATAGCCAGTAAGGTTTCCATATATCAGCTTAGGGTTGAGGTTGCTAAGGTGGCTGTACTGAAGGCTATACCTCTCAAGTTCGGACGGCCTGAAATTAGTCAAAAAAACATCTGCCTTTTCCGCTAATTTGTAAAGGATTTCACGGCCTCGCTCCTGAGATAAGTCAAGGGTTATGCTTCGTTTATTTCGGTTCTGGTTCTCCCACCATCGGTAATTGACCTCAGGTGATAATTCCCTGCCACCAGCTGTTAGCCACCATCTCCAGGGGTCACCTGTTGCTGGATTCTCAACATGGATTACATCTGCTCCAAAATCAGCGAGATGCCGGGCAGCCATGGGTACAGCAGCCATTGTTGATACGTCTACCACCTTAATACCATCAAGAGCATGAGCCATGTCCTTCCTCCTACAGAATTTTTCGTCTATAACCTTTGCGCATTAACTGCGAGAAAGGTCGGTAATTTCCTACCGACCTTTCTCTATTATACACGTATAAACGCTATATTTTTTACAATGAATTCTATCTATGCCCTATCATTTCTTCCTTCAGGTCTTGGTCAAGCCAAACGAAGTAAGGGAAATGGGTATAGTGCCCGTAGCCAACAAGGAATTCACCATGGTAACCCTTAAGCCAAGGCTGCCAGATGGTGAAATGGTAAGGCCCCGGGAAGTATGTGTGATAGGCCTGGTCGATGATATATACCGAGAGGTCCTTCATAATCTGGCGCTTCTTGGCTTCGTCAAAATAGGCCGTTGCCATGTCGTCGTATGCCTGGTTAATGCGGGCATCGTTAATCTGGCCGCCATTGTATACCGACCTGACGTGCTCGTAGAAGAGGCTGTATGGCATGGTGCATACCATATCGCCGTGTATGACAGCCTGTTTGTAGGTGTGTCCTACCTGCATCGAAGTGAAGACACCCGCCTCTTTCACGTCGAGAGAGAGGTCAACACCAATCTTTGCCCAGTAGGCCTTGGCTATAGATAGCAGGTCAACGTGGCCCTGTACGCATATGATCTCGGCCTTGAATCCGTTGGGATAGCCAGCCTCAGCCAGGAGCTGTTTCGCCTTGTCAGGGTTATACTCGAATAACTCTCTGGCTGACTGAGGGAGCTTATCAATCGGTGTATACATATCCATGAACTCCGGGATAGGCCCGATGGGATAACCCAGAAGCTCGGCCTTGCCGCCGTAGTAGGTATCTATTAGCTCCTTCCTGTCTATTGCCATACTGAGCGCGCGCCGGACTTCGAGTTTGCAGAAAGGTAGTTCTGGTTTGTCAACTCGCCACTGGATAGCCGGGACACCGCCGCCGTAGTATTCGAGGTACTGCAGTTCCGGGTTCGTTTTCAATAGGGAGGCCGCGTCCTCCCACATAATCGCCTGTCCCCAACCACCAAGGTGGTCGATTTTACCCGTCCGCAAGGCTGCCATGCGGGTGGAAGTATCCGGTACAATCAGCAGCTTGACACCGTCAAGGTATGGTAGCTTGTTTTCAGGGATGAGAGGGTCCTTCATCCAGTAGTTGGGGTTCCTGACAAAGGTTATGGAGCTTCCTCGGACGTAGTCAGTCAACATGAAGGGGCCGGTACCAAAGCCATTCTTGGGGTCTTGCATATCCCCGAATTTCTGTATTGGCTCGGGTGGCACAATCATGGAGAAGTCGCCAAGTTTCTCGAACATGATACCAAGTTTCCCAGGTTTGATTTTGCAGACGACTGTCCACTTATCAGTTGCTGTTATCGAGTCCCAGAAGTCAGCCTTGGGATAGACCTTGAAGTTATAAGATGTTGGAGTCTCAAGCAGGCGCTTTAGGGAAAAGACCACATCATCTGCCGTCATTTCCCTGCCGTTTACAGGCGGTTTATTGTGAAAGTGGACTCCCTTCCTGATATGCCAGATAATGGTGTCTGGCTGGACTATCTCCCAGCTTTCGGCCAGATAACCGGCCTGAAGATGTGGTGGGGGGAACATAAAATAAAGCCACGAAGCTTCTCCGGTACCGGCGGGCCCCTTAGCCCAGTTTCCGTCAACCATACCCTCGTTGGTGAAGTGTAGGGTCCAGGCCAGGTGTTGGCCGCCAAAAGCCTCGTCGAAGATTACCGGGTCGGCCCCTCTGGTCATGGTAAGTACGCCGCCATACTTTGGCTTTTCCACCGTTTTTTGTACTACCGTACCATCCGTTTTCGTCAGCTTCAAAGTCACCATCTCGGCCTTAGCTGGCTTTTCCTCGGCTGGTGCTGCTGGCTTCTCTTCGGTTTTTGGTGCTGGTTTCTCTTCGGTTGATGGCGACGGCTTCTCCTCTGTGGGTGTCGCCGGTGCACAAGATGCCAGCAATAGAGCTGCTATCATCAGGCAGCTAATTACCCCCCAAATAATCGTCTTTTTCACCTTTCCTCCTTATTTACTGCTAAATTCTTCCTACCTCTACCAATATTTGATGGGTGACTTGCATCAGGTATTGTTGTTATCTTATCTTTATTCGGCAATTTAGTCAATAACCCCCTCAATAGCTAGCTCGGCGATTTCTTCGTCCGTCATCCCCAGGACTTGCTTGAGTACATATTCGTTATGTTCTCCCAGCATAGGCGAGCGTTGCAATTCACAGGGTGACTTCGATAGTGTGTAGGGAGAACCAGGCGCATAATGCTGTCCAATTTCCGGGTGGTCGAGTTTACGAAAGAAGTTGCGGTGCTTTAATTGAGGGTCATGTTCCAGCTGGTCCTCACCAGTTTCCACTACCCCCCCGGCTACACCGGCTGCCTGCAGAAGAATCATTACTTCTTCTGCCGAGCGATTAATGGTCCAATCCTCAACGAGTCTATCCAGTTCGTCCTCATTCTCCTTCCTTGCCTCAAATGTACTGAACCTGGGGCTATTGGCCCAGTCCGGGCTGCTGATAACCTTGACGAAGCGATGCCATTCTTCTTCAGTGCCAACAGCGATAGTACACCACCTGTCCTCGCCACAACAGCGGTAGGCTCCGTGAGGAACTGCACTGGCGGAGCGATTACCCATTGTATTAGCCACTCGATGGTTTACTATGTAATCAAGGATGAGTGGGGCAAGAAATTCTACACCGTTCTCATACTGGGAGACGTCCAGATGTTGCCCTTTACCTGTGCGGCGCTGGTAGTCCAGAGCGGCCAGCGCAACTAGAGCATTGAAGTGGGGCGCAATCCAATCTGTATAGGCCCCCAGGTGCGGTATCTCGCGGTCAGGCCAGCCAGCGATATGTGTGAGTCCCGAAAGTGCTGTTAGTCGGTTCCCATCACCTCGACTGGCAGCGTACGGCCCCGTTTGTCCCATCATACAGGTGCTGAGCATAATAATATCGGGGTTAATCTTAATTAGTTCCTCATAGCCGAGACCCATCTTATCCATCGTTCCGCCCGAGAAGTTCTCCACTACAATGTCGGCCCAGGTAACCAACTTCCTGGCTATTCCTAGCCCTTTGGGGTGCGCCAGGTTGAGTGTTATGCTGAGCTTACCAGTATTATACTGATTAAAGTAGCTAGCACGGTTCAACCCCACGATACCATCCTTGAAAGGCGGTAGCGTTCTCATGATGTCGGGTACATCCTTATTCTCTACCCTTATAACCTGGGCACCGTAGTTAGAAAGAACCTTGGTGGTGAGAGGGCCTGTCCAGACCCAGCTGAAATCGGCAACCTTTATTCCCTCCAGTGGTTTCTTTCCAAAGTTCTGCCTTTTACTTCTGGCAAAGGGTATTGCTGAATAATTCTTGACTTGTCTCGATTCCAGTAATTCCTTACCGTAGACTTCCTGATTATGCTCACCGATAAGTGGTGCACGACAGCACAATCTGGGTGGAGTTTCAGAAGCCTTGGCGAAAGCGCCTGGATAGGTAATGTGAGTACCAAGTTCAGGATGTTCTAAGTCTACCCAGAATCCCCTGACCGATAGCTGGATACTCTCTACAATATCCTTGGGAGTAGAAACTGGATAGAGCATGACACGGCGCTTCAAAGCGCCTTCGAATAGTTCTGCTTTAGTGTGTGCCAGGAAAAACTTGCACATAGGTTCTTCCAAGCGATTTACCAGCTCCTGGGTTGCTGTTGAAAAGTCGAGCGTTTCCCAATTAAAGTTCCGTATGAACTCATCAGCCATTCCTTCCTCATCCATCCAGTCTATAAGTGGTAACCCCCAGCGCTTTGATATTGGCCCACCCCAGTTAATCCACATAACATGCCCATCCTTGCAGGGCCAGAAAAGGGTTACGTGGATATTCCCGTGAGATTGCCCCCGCTGCTGATTTACTCCCAGCATGTCCCACCAGCTCGTTAACCATGAGGCAACTTGAGCGACCGAGTCCTGGATGGACACATCGACATGCTGCCCCTGCCCCAACCTCTCGCGGTACTGTAGCGCAACCATAGCTCCCACAGAGGCTTCAGCCGCAGCGTGAAGGTACGATTGGGAATGATGGCTTATCCGGATAGGAGGACGGTCCGGGTCGCCAAATGCGTACATATTGCCGCCCATAGCCCAGACCACAATATCAGAAGCTTTGTAATCTTTATAGGGGCCAGTCTGACCGAAGGGAGTTATC
>Ga0209164_1002028_pt1 | contig 23133 bp, 23 predicted proteins | sample MTBNYHSulfiMetaG_FD_187458 | JGI IMG/M metagenome (GOLD analysis project Ga0209164, IMG submission 187458) | Enrichment culture microbial communities from rom New York Harbor, USA that are MTBE-degrading - MTBE-NYH (New York Harbor Sulfidogenic)... | ecosystem: Environmental > Aquatic > Marine >... | reverse complement strand
GGATCGGTGCAGCTAGATATTCTTTTACAATCCCGATTAAGCGCTCATTGAGCCAGGTTGAACCGCCTGCAATGGCTGCACTAACCGCGGTTAACGCCACAATACCGGGCACTACGAAAGTCATATAATCATTTCCGCTGTCAGGCGTTGTGGTTCCCATTAGGCTGCGCATCCCAACACCGAACAGGATCACCCACAAAATCGGCTGAATCAGCATTCCTACAATTTCTTCGGGATGCACCAGTGCTTTTTTCATTTGCTTTTGCCACAATAGAAAGGTTGCATTCATTTTTTGTTTCCTTATTTGTCTCTTAGTTGGCGTCCAGTATATTTCAAAAAGACATCCCCCAGGCTGGGTTTTGATACCGCAATGTCATCTATGTGGAACTCATTTTTTACGGCTGTTTCAACGATCTCAACCAATCGACGATTGCCATGATCCACACCAATTTGAATAGTTCCATTGGCTGAATTGAAGCTTTCCACGAAAGGAAGTATTTTGACATTTTTGCAAAAAGCGTCCTTGTCACCACTCCCCATAATGCGCACATTATCAGCACCCATCTGGTCGATTAATTCACGGGGAGAGCCTTCAATAATGATCTTTCCATGATCCATAATCCCAACTTGATCTGCAAGCGCTTCGGCTTCATCCATATAGTGGGTTGTCAAAAGCAAAGTAGTATCTTTATTTGCTTTTAGGGTGCGAATATATTCCCAGATGTTTTCACGGTTTTGAGGATCCAACCCCTGAGTTGGTTCATCTAAAAAGAGCACTCTGGGCTTGGTAATTAATCCTCTTGCCAATTCAAGACGCCGTTTCATACCACCTGAATAGGTTTTTGTCCTTCGGTCAGCAGCCTCTTCTAACTCGACCAGCTTTAGTAATTCGTCTATCCTCGCTAATCGTTCAGGTTTTCCAATCCCAAATAATCGCGCATGGAAGTCCAAAGTTTCTCGACCTGTTAGATCTGGATCTAAAACGATTTCCTGAAACGTAACACCGATCTGTTGACGCACCTGACTGGCATTTTGAACAACATCTAGCCCGATGATTTGAGCGGAACCTGAAGTTGGCTCGATTAATGTAGTAAGCATAGATATTGTGGTGGTCTTTCCCGCACCATTTGGCCCAAGAAGTGCGTAAATCGTGTTTTTTAGAACGGAAAGTTCGATATTATCAACTGCAAGCACATCCGTATCAAATTGTTTTGTTAAGTCTTTGGTTTTAATAGCTTCTTCTTTCATAGCAACACCTAGTCTAACGGGATCAACCATGCGGCGATAGCGTCTTCAAACGATGCTGGACACTCTTCCTGAGGAACATGTCCACAATTAGCCAGCACAATGAGTTCTGAATTTGGCAATTTGGCATTTAGTCGTTCACTATCAGCAAGAGGTACAACATGATCATTATCCCCAGAAATCACCAGAGTGGGTTGTTGAATTTCCGAAAGCATAGAAACGTAATCTGGTGCATCTGCCCCCCACACTTTCAGGTATTCCCAGTAGGCAATATCCCAATCTGTTACCTGTGTTTGAATGGTTGTTAGTCTCATACGTTCTTCACTGATCTTTTCGGGGTCAGAATAAGTCTGGTTTATGAAAGCCTCGCTCTGTCCAAGCTGACGGGCAAACAGCGGTCCAACATGCTGCATTTGTGGGGAGTTCATCAGCCAGGCTGGCATCTGTTCCTGAACATAAACTGCGGCATCGACAAGGATCAGACCATCAATCCGTTCCGGCTTTGCCAGGACAGCTTGCACGGCCAAGTTAGCACCATAAGAATTACCAACCAATACAGCGTTGTCAATCTCAAGCGCATCCAGAAACGAAAACAGTTGTTCAACAGCGGCAGTTGACGAATAAGGATTATCTTCAGTCCAATCACCCTCAACCAGTTTTTCACTCAATCCATAGGGAATTTGATCATAGGCAACAACGCGACCATACTCGCCGAAAAAATCGATGACATCATTCCAGGTGTAGGCATTGAAGTTAGACCCATGCAGCAAAACGAAAGTATAGGGTTGTTCATTTGTAGCTGAACCACCTTCCAGATAATGAATATCAATGCCATCCGTGCCATTAAAAGGGATTGTAACGAATTTGCTCTCGTCGGATGTAACTTGTGCAGGGCTTGATAAACCTTCCAGGGGTGATACCTTGACAAAAAAAGGTCCAACAGCCAATAAGACTACCAGTATCAGGAAGAAGATACCAAGGGCGACGAAAGCTTTTTTGAAGAGTTTGTTTTTCACTTTTATTTCCTTTATTAATTATTTTGTTTTGATTAGATCGTTTTGGTGCTCAACAATTTCGTTGAGCCATTCCAATTCGGCTACCAGATGCCGAATTTGGTGCGAGATCATATAACTGAAACTCCCGCTATGGTCTGCGTCAACAGAAAACCCTTCCAACAAATCGTGAATCTTTTGCTGTCGTTTTTCCAAGAGAGGGAGAGTTTCTTCAGGTGGCATGGTATCTAAGAACGCAATTGCAATTGTGCTGTGGGATGGTGCGGGGTCGTACTTGGCAAGGCTTTTGCGCAATATTGTATTGAACGCATCTTTCCCTTCGGGCGTAATTGAATAGACATACCTGACAGGGCGGTTACCTTCCTGTTCTTCCGTAGATGAAATGTATCCTTCCTCAGCCAGCTGATTGAGATATCGATATGCTGTGGGCCTGGTGAGTTGTACACTGGTTCCCAGATGTTGATCGATCATTTCGTTGATTTGGTAACCATACATATCTGAGCTGTTCAACAAGCCAAGCAAAAGAAGTTTGCGCTCCATTTTTGATCTCCTAATAGTTTATATAGATTAGTCTAATTGGATTATATGTATATTTTACAAAATGTCAAGAGGATGTTTATCAGAACTATATTAGAAAACTTATTGTTTTTTAAGAGTAAACAAAATAACCATTGTGTTTACTTATACTGGAAAAAGGCTGTGAAATCAGCCCTTGTTTTTGTTCTCTCAGAATGCTAATCTATTCGTGGTGGACATATTTCGTTAGGACAATGATGTGTTTACCAATTTTGAAGTCTATGAAATTCGTTGAACCAATCCGCGATCGCAAGAAAATTGCACAAATAAAGAACCTGTTGCGAGGCCAGCATCGCTATCGTGATTTGTTGCTTTTTGTCATAGGGATCAATACGGCTTTACGGATCTATGATTTGCTGCAATTACAACTCAATCAGTTTGTTAATGCTGAAGGAAGAATCAATAGCAGGTTTTGGATCAAAGAGCAAAAACGCAGCAAACGACACGAAATTGCAATCAGTCAAAGCATGAAAGATGCTTTGACTGAATACATTGAAGCATATCCCTTTCGAATCAAAGAATCTGAAAACTACTTGTTTTTCAATCCCAGAACGATGCAAGCAATCAAGCGAGGGCAAGCATGGAAGTTCATCACTGCAATTTGTGATGAAGTTGGTTTGCGGGGCAACTACGGCACACATAGTCTTCGAAAAACTTGGGGCTATCATGCCCGAATGCAAGGCGTTGACCTGGCCCTAATTATGTACAAACTCAATCACAACAGTATTGCCTATACCAAGCGTTACCTGGGAATCACTGATGATGAACTTCAAGCTATTGCCCAGCGGTTGAATCTCTAGCCATCTCCTGACATTCTGCGAGGTGGATCATGATGGGATACAAGCTCAAGAATCTCAAGACCTTCACTTCCTTTTCATTGGAAAACTTGGTGCCTGAAGACAACTTCTACCGGCAGGTTGAAAAATGCATTGATCTTCATTTTGTCCGTGATCTAGTATGTCACCTTTACTCATCTTTCGGACGTCCATCCATTGATCCAGTCGTATTCTTCAAGCTTCAATTGATTGCATTCTTCGAAGGAATTCGATCTGAACGATTACTAATGGAAACAGTCAATTTGAACCTGGCACACCGTTGGTTCACAGGATATGACCTTGATGAAGCGGTGCCTGACCACAGCAGCTTGAGCAAGATCAGAGAACGATATGGCATGGAAATCTTCCAGCAGTTCTTTGAAAAAATTATTGAGCTATGTGTAGATGCTGGATTAGTTTGGGGGGAAGAGCTGTATTTTGACAGCACCAAAGTAGATGCAAACGCATCGATCGGCAGCATGATAGATAGAACGGGATCCAAAGCCGAACAACATCTCGAAAAGCTTTGGGAAAATAATGAAAAAGCCACATCCCCTGATTCACTTCAAGATCTGGTTGAGAAGTACAATGGCAAACGTTTGACAGGAACCAGAACACCCTCCTACAAAAGGATTACCGACAAGAAGATCAGTTTGACCGACCCGGATGTAGCGCCTATGCGAGCCCAAGGTGGTGGCAGTGCAGTGTTGGGCTATCGAGATCATTACATCGTAGATGGGGGAAAATCTCGAATTATTCTCTCGGCGATAATTGCTCCTGCTTCGATTATGGATAACACCCCTTTGCTGGATATGCTGGATTGGGCCTGTTCTCGATGGGAGTTGGAGCCAAAGATTGCTGTCGGTGACGCCAAGTATGGTACAGTGCCCAATATTGTTGGGTTGGAAAATCGTGGAATCAACGCTTATCTTCCCATCCCAAATCTAGCCAAACGAAATGAGTATTACTCGCCCAATATGTTCCAATACGATGCTGAGAATGATCAATACACTTGTCCCCAAGATCGTATTTTACCTTTATATTCACGGCGAAAAACCGAGGAGAAGTTTGTTTATCGAGCAGATGCGCCAGTGTGTGATGCTTGTCCGGTCAAAGCTCAATGTACTGGTAGCAAAAGTGGTCAGTACATTTTTCGTTCTTTTCACCAGGAATACATTGACAAGGTGAGATCTTATCATCAGACTGAGGCGTACAAAAAAGCATCTCGTAAACGAAGCGTGTGGGTGGAACCGTTATTTGCTGAAGCAAAAGACTTTCACCGCTTGAGACGGTTTCGTTTGAGAGGGTTGCACAAAGTAAATATTGAAGGAGCGATGATCGCAGCGGGGCAAAACATCAAAAGATTACTCAAACACGCTTTGGATGATTTTTGTCTCGTTTTCAATCGGTCAATTTTGAGTTTCCAGTTTCGCTAAAATCGGACTTTTTCAACAGCCTGTTAAGTTGTGCTTCGCGATGCCAAAAATTCTCTCCGCCACATATCGGGCACTTTAACGAGTGGGCCGCACGCTCCACCCGAGAGGTTTTCTTTTCCATCATACCGCCTCCATTAACTTACTCAGCGAAATGAATATACTGCAAATTCAGCCAAACACCAAACAATGCTGCTTTCTGTGAGTCCATAATTTACTTTGAAATCCGTTCTATCCTTTTTTTGCAGCTCCTTGTTACCGGAACTGACATTGGGCTTGTGAATGAAAAAGAATAAGAGGGTTTTTGGATTGTATCAATCGTTCACCTGCGTCTCACAGATTGGCCAGCGTTGGTTCACAATGCACTGCGCCGGGTGTCCCGGTTTAAGCCGTCGCGGGTGTCCGGCTGGAGTGGCGCGGGGCGTCTTGCCGGGGAATCGCTGGTGGGATGTGATTTATAAACTGCGCCCTCTGGCGCGGCCTGCAAGCGCGGTTTACAGCCCCGGCAGGAACAAAAAGCGAAAATTAAGGCTGGCTGGGCCGCGCGGGATATGAGTGGGGTCGCCCGGGCCGGCCAGGTCGAGCTTCTTCATCCAATGCCCGATCAACTCCGGGAAGCGCCCTTCGGGCATCCATACCCAGCCGTCTTTGGTGTGCAGGTAAAAGCTGCCGCCGCTTTCGCTGGTGCCGCGGTGCAGGAGCGGGCCGGGATTTTCGGAGTCGCAGGGGATCCGGTTCTGGGCGTGGACGGTGAAAATAACGTACCAGATGTGTGGGTCGGAACCGTCAAACGAATTGGTGGCGGCATGTTCGATCTCCACCTTTTCGAGCTCACAGTAGTACTGGTTGGCGCGGGCAATGACTCCCTCCTGCGGGGTGTTATAGATGCCCTGGCCGCGAGCCCAGTTCAGGGAAGCGATGGTGTAAGCTTTCGCGGCAAGGGTGTACAACAGCCATCCGGTGGCGCAAGTCACCCCCACCGCCAGGATCAGCGCCAGGATTAACGGCCTGGAGAACCGTTTGGTTTTCGTGTTCATGGGGAAAATCTCCGGTTAAACTGAAACAGGTCTTTCTATTTCCATCATAGCCCGCAGCGGGCGGGGAGTCAAACGGTAAAGACCCGACATGATGAAAGCCTCACTGGCTGTTTTTACCTCCTGACAAGTACACCTCAATCAAGCCTCCCACCACACTACCAATCACAATTGACAGGATGGCCGGCAGAGAGAATAAAGGTAATGTCCCTCCCCACAGCACGCTGCCAACCAACCAGCCCACCGCGCCGCCGGCGATGGACAGTTTGAAATTAACTGCCGGATTAACGCTTTGTCCGGTTCCTGAAATCCGCGGTAAAACGGGCTGGCCAGAATCGTTGTGCTCGAAGTGATTAATCACCGGGGATAGTTGTTGCCGCACGGTCTCAAGTGGTACGGGTTTGTCAATCTCTGGAAAGGATTTTTTTTGTATAGATTCGTCCCAATGGGTGTCAAAGGACAAGGGCAGTGGTTCCTGCAGTTCGTTGGCGGCGGTTGGCTGTTTTTCCGCTTCCACCCGGTGAGGGCTGATTCCAGGATGAGAACGCTGCCGGGCCAGGTTAACCGCGCCAGCTGCACCTTTCCAGAGCAAATAAGCCCCCATACCGAGGTTGAACAGGGTAGCGATAGGGATGAGGATGTCTGGCCCATTGATGACCTCGTATTTGGGACCCTCCACGACTCCCCACACACCAATCAACAAAAGGACAATCCCGCCGCCGATCGCAGCAAGCACATCCTTTGGTCCCCGGATTTGTGGGTCGGCGGTTACCTGTCTGGTTGGGATGGATGGAACGGCTTTTCCGGTCGAGGTGGGTCGGGCTGCAGCATCCTTTTTGCCGTGTCTGCGTGCTAACCTCACGGCCAACAGGTAAGCGGACAGGACCAGCACGACACCCAACCCCAGTAAAATGATCCGGATGGTCTTCGCGGAAGCATTCTCGCTGTTATTTCCAAGTGCCGGGTATATGAGCCCGGAACAGGACAGAATGATCCCCAATGCCAGGAGGGTAACTAGCAAATATCGGGGTTTCCTTATTCCCAAAAGTCTTTGTTGTTTTTTGGGCTGGTTGAAACCTGTGCCATTATCCATCTGACTCCTCCTCGCAGTTGCTGATATGCGCTGATGTGCCAATCTGCCGGGCAAATCATAAAAGCAGAAAAAAATTCTCCGCGAAGAACATTTGCGATGTCAAAAAGAGTGGAAATAAACCGCTTAACCTTTACCGATAAGCCCCCAACCACTACCATTCCTATTATATTGCGGCGGGTAATCAAATACAAGACGCCGCTACCAGTTCTCCAAACCGCCGTCACCTTGACGGGCAGCGCAGGTGCTGTGCGGGATACAATGAAAGGTGTGCTAACCACGGGACAACGCGAGCCGGCGCAGATTGGTTCTCTAAAGAAGTTTTGCCGCTCCCTGGTAAACTTCTTCTACGATCAAAGCGGCCGCGGCCAATCCGGGACGTTCTTTGGATTCCGGGTTTTCATATCCTCAAAGATGGGCCCGTTTTGATGATAGCTGATGCTCCCTTTGATCTGGTAAGCAGCACCGTCTCTGGTCTGAACAGGATTGACCCTTTGCTGCCAGAGAGAATATTCTCCAGAGTCTTCGAGAAGTAGTTGTTGGCGATCGCTTGAATTGGGGAAAAGGCGCGAGACGCCCCGCGCAAACTTGTTCCGGTTCGCGAATCAGGACGCACTGGCCGCGATCACCGACGCGATATACTCGGCGTCTTCCCCAACACCAACCAGCAGGCTTGACTTCAGTTTGTAGAGCCAGGGTATGCCCACAAAGAACAGCCCGGGGTAATCTGTGAGGCCGCGTTTCTGAAGCGGATACCCATCACGATCCACGACCGGCAGGTTGACCAGGCTGAAATCAAAGCGATACCCTATCGCCCAGATGATGGTTGTGATGCCGGCTGAACGCAGGTCTAATTCAGCGATCTCCTGTACCGCCACGCCAGCCCGCAGTTCTGGCAGCTTTTCAGCTGGCGCATCTAATCCAGCCTGCACGATGTAACCATCGATGAGTTTAACGATCTCGGCTTCAGTCTTGTCTGTTTTAGCCAGGTTCTCATTAAGGTCAGGGGCCAGCCAGATTCGGTTCTCCAACGCGTTTTCGAGATGGCCCAACAACACGACGCCATCTTTTGCAAACTGGTGCAGGTTGAGTGTCCGTCCACCATCGCGCCCAGAGACATGCAGACTGCCCGCGAATTTGGCCTTTGGCGAAGGGAGCTGGTCCACTTTCCGATCCAGGAAACCGCTGAGGTAAAGCCAATCGTAAACGTCTTTACCCCGGTAGCGGCGAGGGACGCGCCCCGAACTGCCCACGCACAAATAGACTTTTCGTCCACTCTGGTAAAGCTCTTCGGCAATCTGACAACCAGATTGGGCACTGCCAACCACCAGTACCGCGCCATCCGGGAGCGACCCGGGAGTGCGGTATTGGCCTGAATGGATCTGGGTGATGTTTGTGGAAAGATGCGCGCTGAAGGAGGGTATTTTTGGCTGCTGGTAAAGCCCTGTGGCAACCACCACATTTTTGGCTCGCAGCAGGGTGTCGCCGGTTGCAACCCGATAACCCTGTCCATTTACTTCCTTTTTAATGGAAGTGACACGCGCCTGATACCGGATTGGAAAATGATAGCGTTCGACATATTGCTCGAAGCGGGATACGATCTCATCCCGCGGCATGTACCCATGCGGCTGATCGCCCTGATACTCTGCGCCGGGCAACCGGAAGGCCCAGTTGGGGGTCAGGAGGGTAAAGGAGTCCCAGCGATCATTGCGCCATGCGTTCCCCGCTTGAGCAGCCTGTTCAAGAATAATATGCTCGCGACCACGTTGTTTCAAGTGGTAACTGGTTGCCAGACCGGCCTGTCCGCCACCGATGATGATCGTTTCTGATTTATCATTCATGTTTTCCTCACAATGTTAACGTTCTGGCTGACGATTGGAGGACCCGCTGAAATTGCTTTGAAATGATCCCACACAGGAAGTCAAAAAGATTTGCCGCGAACCCATAAACAAAAAATGGCAAGCTCGTCGCTTACCATCTGTTTATAAATCAGCCACTAACTATGCACAGTATATTGCGCGGAGGGCCCAAATACAAGCCGGTGTGCATACCTTGAGCGGATTGGTTTCGGTATGCTAAAGCAAGGGGTACGCGAAAACCCCGCCAGATCGACTCTCGTGGGAGGGGAAATGATGGAAGATAGCCGGGAGGTGGCTGTGAAAGGGTTATTGGAGCGCGGGCGCGGCCAGCGACCTGCCGGTACGGGTTCGCATGGGCGAGAGACGCGTCTGCCAGCCGGGTTACCCGAACAGGGCGCTCAGGCTGTTTACGGCGCTGGCGATCTGGCTCCGGCGCGCCAGGCTGAACCAGCCCACGCTTGCTGAGCCGCGCACGGCGGCGCCTTTCGATTCGCACATCTCTTTCAGGCGGGCAAGGGTCTGGCTGCGCCCCCATTTCTCCGGAAAGAAGCCGGTAACCAGCAGGGCGACCTGTTTGCCTTGCAGAGACGCAAGCTGCTCCAGATAAGCCAGCATCGGCGCTGCCGGAAGCCCGCCCTGCACCGGGCAGGCGATCACCAATTGCTGGTAGGCGTTCACTGAGGGTTTTGTTCTCAGGGTTACGCTGGTGGCACCCGGGCTGACCGGGCCAGCAGTCTCGATTTGTTCCAATGCCGCCTGGTGCCCGTCCGCAAAAAGCTTTTTCTCCAGTTCGCGGGCAACGGACAGGGTGTGACCGGTGCGAGAATAGACCATGATCCCAATTTTCATATTGTCTCCATACCCAAAAAGCCAGTTCTGCGCTGGCAAAGGATTGTTTTGATGGATGGTGTGCTGTTATCGTGCCATATTACTATACAGCAAATGCGGGGAATTGTGAATTGCCTCCGGGGCTTTCAGCTTACATCAAAGTATCGGCGAAAGATAATCTACAACCAAATTAAACAGGACGTCGCAGAGATCATCAAGGATTTATGCAAGTGGAAGGGAGTGGAGATCATCGCTGCCCCCTCGATGATCGATCATATCCACTCGTTGGCATCAATTCCGCCCAAGATGAGTATGGCGAGCTTCAAGGGGTATTTGAAGGGAAAGAGTGCGATGATCATCTTTAACCAGCAAACGAATTTAAAATACAAATTTGGGAATCGACACTTTTGGTTGCGGGGATATTATGTGAGCACAGTTTGACCAAACGAAGCGGCCATAGCTAAATATGTGAGAGAACAAGAGAAGCATGATCAACTGATCAACAAAATAAGTGTCAAGGAACAAGAAGACTTCTTTAGGGGCAACTAGAGTATCGATGCGCCAGGCTTGAACGAAGTGAAAGCGGCATTTTTAGGTGCGGCAAGTGAAAAGCTTTTATAGGGTTGGGTCATGTCACCAGTTATGCGGGTGGTCATGAGTTTAGTGAACCTTTTTACCACATAATTTGTAAATGTTGATTCCATAAATTTGAAGATGACTCATTCTCAAATTGCAGAGGCAGTGATCAACTTATTATCGATAGTCATTAGGTTTACCAGAAATTCTCCGCATTTCAAAAAGCTGCTGCGTATTATTCTCAACCTTGACGGCAATATGCGGTTGGATTTGCATAGTGGCTGGCAGCCAGAACCCGGGTTCAAAACGTAGATATTCAAACTTCATCTCATGCTTGTCGGGATCGGGGAAAAACAGCTTCATCCCTTCCTCTTACGTTTCATTTGCTTTAACTTTTTGGTGGGTATTCCGATATACATGAATTCCATCGGGGTTTCCTTTTGAAAAGCCAAAGCAGATGCTTTTTATGAAGATGCCATTGAAGATTTAGCAGCAACCTGTGCCTTTTACAAGCCACGGAATTTTACCGTGATGAAAAGAAGCAGTAGAATCATTCGGTGGGGGCTGCGCCGCCGATTCTGCCCCCTGGATATAGGTCATGAAGCCGATCAACACGCCAGCACCTCCACATTACCTGCTGAAGACTCATTTCGAGCCGAATATCTGAACCACTCCAGGACACTCAACATGAATTTCACGGTTCGAGATTCTAGTTATCCAACCGCATACAAGATCAGCTATCAAGGTTCTGGCGAGTACGAGGCTATGATGGCTTTTTCAACAATTGGTAGAAGTCCAGGGTGTTTAGTTGAACTAAACCGCCTTTGCTGAATAGCGCGAGGCCGAAACTATCTTCAGCTGGGAAAATACTATCAGATAGAGTGACCTGCCCATCGTTTGCAAAGATCTCTACCGAAAACTGGTCCACAAAGATGTGTAAAATCAGGTTGCCGTTTACAGGTGCCAGGTCGGCGGTGTGCGAGCTAGAAAATCCTGGATGAAAACTGCCTTGCCCGGAGTGGGTGCGGTCAAGAGTGATCTTCTGCTCACGGGGACTGTAAACAATGCTGGTTTCCTCTCCTTTACCGGCTCGCACGCGAAAACCAAAACCATCAGCATCCTGACCGACCTTGATATTCGCATTGATCTCGAAGCTGCTGCCTTGAATCCCAGCAAACAGATTGGTGCCGGGAGAAATGATCTCATCCTGCCAATGATGGTGATTGCCACGCAATAATTGCAGTTCCGGGATTGGCCGCTGAACCAGATGGATGCCCGTCGCCGTTCGTGATAGCGACAACTCGCGCGGCAAACTGAACATGCCCCGCCATGTAGTGGCCGGAGTGTCGTTGGCATACTGCCAGTTGCTCATCCACCCAAGCATGATGCGGCGCTGGTGAGGTTCATTGTTCCAGGATTGGGGAGCGTAAAAATCCGCGCCATAATCCATCCACATTAGCGTTTCCTCTGAATTTTCAGATGTGAAAGTGCCGCCATCAAACCTGCCAATGAAATACATTGTCCCGGAGCCACCAGCGGGCGCGCCATCCTGAACGCCGATGGTTAAAATCCAACGGGTTTCTGGGCCGCTATCTACATACAGTTCAAACAGGTCGGGAGTCTCCCAGACACCGATTGCTGCGTTAACGATTGGACCCAGCTGTCCGCTGGGTGTCCAGTGGATTAAATCGGGAGAGGTGAAGAAGAGAATGCGATCACCAGCGGTCAGGCACATTACCCAGTGCCCATCGGCCTGACCCTCATACCAAAATACTTTCGGATCCCGAAAATCACGTTGGCCGTCGGCGGAAGGTAGGACAGGGTTGCCAGAGTATTTTCTCCAGGTGCGGCCGGCATCCAGGCTGTAGGCTAGGCTCTGACTCTGGTGCCCGTTCTGGTTATGGGTGAAAATCGCCACCATGGCTGCTCTGCCAAAACTGGCGGTATTTTCCCAATCAATAACCGCGCTGCCAGAAAAGATAACTCCATTTTCGTCAGGAAATAGTGCAATTGGCAAATGCTGCCAGTTGACCAGGTCGCGGCAGACGGCGTGACCCCAGTGCATCGGACCCCATGTGATATTTTCGGGATGATGCTGGTAAAAGAGATGATATTCGCCCTGGTAATGAACCAAACCGTTTGGGTCATTGATCCAGTTTGCAGCTGGTGTGAAATGATAGTGTGGACGAGGTTGTATGTCAGGCAAAATGATGTAAACTCCAGATATTTTAAAACCTTGAATATTTTATTAAAAATGCTTCAGACTTGAATGACTGTTCAGCTACCTTATTGCACCGATCCAGCCTCATGGGGTGTAGACCCATCCAGTGGAGAAAGGCTCCATTTGAATCGGAATCAGCCCTTAATACCGGTGGTAGCGATACTTTCCACAAAGGCGCGCTGGAGCGACAGAAACAAGATGATGACCGGGACGGTGATCACTGTCAGATAAGCCATTAACTCGCCCCAGGGCAGAATCCCTTCACCGGCTGTGTTGGAGGTAGTAAGCTGCCAGAAGTAACCAAGTCCAACCATTACCGGGCGGAATTGTGTATTCTGGACCACCATATTGGGCCATAGATACTGGTTCCACATAAAAAGGCCTCTCAGAATCGCAGCAGTGGCAAATACCGGACCCGAGACTGGAACAATCAACTTGGCATATATGCGAAACCAGCCAGCCCCATCGATGCGGGCTGCTTCAATCAGCTCATACGGCAGCGATTTAAAAAACTGAACAAACAGAAAAATGGAAAAAGCGTCGACAATGAATGGGATGATTTGGACGTGGTAGCTATTGAGCCACCCGAAGGTCAAACCTTGCGGGCCAAGCCAAGGTAATTTACTAACCACCATTAACAGTGGAACGGCTATCGTTTCAAAGGGTAGAATCAAGGTAGCGATAATCACCGATAGTACAATCTGCTTCCCTTTCCAGCGCATACACGCCAGCGCAAAACCTGCCATTGAGTTTACAAATAGCCCCAGTCCCATGGTGATCATGGTTATCATCAATGAATTGAATACAAACAGGCTGATTGGTGCTCGTTGAAATGCTTTGAAATAATTGTCAACAGAAATCTCGCCCACCGGCAAAAAAGCCAGCAGCGAAGAAGAATCGCGCAAAATTTGAATGCTGGGTTTCAATGAGGAAACCATCATGAACACCACAGGAAAGGCGAAAATGATGGCAAGCAAAATCATGAAGCCATAGCGGATTGAAAATGCGATTGTCTTGGTATTCATGTATTTTTCTCCCGGGTGAGATAACCTTGGATAAGGGCCACGCACAGCACTAAGATAAAAAACACTACTGAAATTGCCGAGCCGTAAGCAATATCTTGCATTTTATAACCCTTCTGGACAGCCTGATAAATTACAGTGGTAGTCGAGTCAAGCGGCCCACCTTGAGTCATCACATCGATCTGGCTAAAAAGTCCCAGGGCTGCGATTGTTATGGTCACCAGAATAAAGATGGCGGTATTGCGCAGGCCAGGCCAGGTCACATGAACAAATTTCTGCCAGTTATTAGCCCCGTCAATGCTGGCGGCTTCATACAAAATTTCTGGGATATTTTGCAGGCCAGCCAGCCAGATGACCATATGAATACCCACAGCCTGCCATGCTGACATAGCCATAATAGCCGGCATGGCAGTTGCCGGAGAAGCCAGCCAATCCACCGGTGTAAACCTGCCCCCGGTGATAAAAACCAGAGCATTATTGACCAGGCCGTTATCGCCATCATAAATAAATTGAAACAGAATCGAAATTACAACGATCGAAACAACAACCGGTATAAAATAAATGGTGCGAAATATAGTCACCCCAGGGCTGCGCTTATTTATCAACAGCGCCAGCAAGAGGCCTAACCCGGCCTGACCTGGCACAATTACCATCGCAAAGTACAGGGTATTGACCAATGAGCGCATAAACACTGCATCACCGGCCAACCATATCCAGCGGCTTGTGCCGATGTCCCAGGTTGTCCACTTCTGAAGTCCATTGTATTGGGGATAACTAGGATTATTACGGGTGAATTCCCGCTCACGAGGGTAGGTATAGTTTCCGTTTTCATCTAAAACCGGTTGACCGTCTGTATCCACAATCGGGTCCAGGGGTAAAACTTTTACCGTGAGCAGTTGTCTAAAATTTGCCAATCCCACATACTCGGTTGGATTGGGGGAAATGAGCCGTTGGTTGGTGAAGGCAAAGTAAAACGCCAGGATAAAGGGGATTATCAGAAAAGCCAAGATTAGTATGACCGCGGGGCTGGCCATCAGCCAGGCAGCTACCTCTTCCAGCTGCCGGTCTTTAATCCCGGTGGATGAGTAAGTCTTTTCCTGAGGTACTGTATTGGCGATTGGTGCCATCTTAACGCTCCTGATTAAGCATTTCTGAATGCAGTCTGCGGCCTGCCTCTCTCCCAACCCGTCCTGCGATTGGGAGAGAGGTACGTGAACGAAAAAGGTGAACTAAGCCCTGTCTATTCTACTTTCCATTTGCTTTGGCAATCACATCCTCCTGGATGGAGGGACCAACCACCGAGCCGTCAAAGCCGTAACCGCTATTGGCTTTGATATCGGCGTTGATTTCATCGGTTGCAGCGTCAAGGGCGGTGACCACATCAGCCCCATTGGCTATGTCGGCCAGCGCCTTCTCAAAGCTCAAAGCAGCCGACATATAAGCCGGGGTGGGTGGGCGGAGGGTAGCCTGGGCTGCGGTGTAGCTGAAGAAAATTTCAAAGGGAGCGCCAGGCGCGAAGTTCTTTGAAGCGGCAGCCGCGCTGGTGGTAGCAGGAATATTGCCTGTAACATCCGAAAATTGAACCAGGTAATTGTCCTGCATCATAAATTCGATAAACTCGGTTGCACCCTCTTTATGCTCCGATTTCGCGGACACGCCAAACTGCCAGCTGCCAGCGCCAATCCGTGCGCCGTTCCCAAAGTTTGGCGCCGGCAAGATCAGCAGGTCATCGCCTAATTTTTCCTGCGCTAACCCGCCAGCCCAGTTGCCATTCCACTGTAAGGCATATTTGCCATCGATAAAACCGGTATCGCGATCAGCGGAATCCTGGGTGGTGCCAGAGACATACCCCTGCGTAAACAGTTCCTGCCACCACTCACCAAAAGCAATGGCTTCCGGTCCATTAAGCGCGTCTTCAGCGGATATGAAGGTTGATCGATCGATAATATCACCGCCAAAACTCTGCAAGAAAGGCGAGAAGCCATAGGGATACCATTCGCCGGTCCAGGCCATACCCAAATCAAGAACATAATCAAATTCGCCCGAGGCTTTCAGGGTTTCCATCACAGCATTAAATTCATCCAGGTTCCAAGGCTGTTCCAGGGTAGGAATACGGATATCATATTTATCCAGTACTGATTTGCGCGAATACATTGCGCAAGCCGCTTCCCACAACCCGACCGAATAGACTTTACCATCCCACATGCCAATGGTGGTGGGTAAGAATGTGTCGAGCTTGTCTTGCGGGATATCGAGGGGAGCCATATAACCTGCCCAAGCCCAATTGGGCATGACCGGTCCGTCGACATCGATAATGTCTGGCAGATTACCAGCCAGGGCAGCTGCCACTACGGATTCATTGTAGCTGATTTGCGGGAAATCCTGCACTTCAACCATATACTTGTCCTGAGAGGCGTTGTAATCATTAATGATGCCAACCAAAACATCTTTTTCAGTTTTATTTCCGGCACCGTGATACCACATGGTTAACGTAATCGGACCTGCCTGGGCAGCGGGAGCTTCATCTGCAGTAGTTGCGTTTGATTCAGCTGCAGGAGCAACTGTTGCTGTGGGTGTTGAAGCAGGTGCTGGAGCAGCACAGGCTGCTAAAAGCGTGGTGATGATGACCAGTCCAATCAGGATATTCCAAAATTTTTGTTTCATCTTTATCTCCTTATGCAATAGGGTAGGTTATGGGTTTGGGCGAAAAAAGTTGCGGTTCAGGAAAGCAAATTCAATAATACCTCCTTGATGTGAATTTCCTAACGGATAAAATTAATTTTTTAGTAAATCGTATTACTAAAAAGATAAAAAAATACCGCTCTACGCAGAGGCCCTTTCGATCAATGTGCATGTAATCTTATGCTGAACGGGTTGGGTTTCTTCAACGCCAGAAAGGATGTCCACCAATTTCTGAATCACCCATATCCCCATCTGGTAATGAGGCAGTTCCACGGTCGTCAAGGATGGATAAAGATGGGCAGCTATGATTTCCTGGTTATCAAAACCGACCACCGCCACATCCTCTGGAATTTTGAGGTTCAACTGCCTGACTGCATCGTATACGCCCATCGCAGTCCGGTCATTGAAACAGAAGAGAGCGGTTGGAGGATCTTCTATTTGCAAGAGCTGACGGGCGCAGGGATAGCCATTATCACTGTGCTCCACTGTATAGGCAACCAGATCATGATCGAATGGAATCGCATAATCTTGCAGCGCAGATTGGTAGCCAGCAAACCGACCAATCGCCGCAGGAATATTCCCGGGATTATTGATAAACCCTATGCGGCGGTGTCCCTTTTCAAGCAAATACTGGACCGCCGCATACCCACCGCCGAATTCATCAGGCACCACAGAAGGAAGTTTCTGATCTTCCACAAAACAATCCAATAATACGGTGGGCACATCGTATAAAGCAGGAGGGAGAGTGACTTGGCGGTGATACATGGTTGCATAAATGATTCCTTCTACCCTCTGGCCCAGCAGCGAGTCAATCGCGATTGCCTCGATCTGAGGATCAGTCTTGGTATTCACAAGCATCAGAATCTTACCATTCTCCCAGGCTGCATCTTGGGCTCCCTCGAAGATTTTCCCGGCATGGGGAGAAATCGCAATTGAATCGGTGATGAAGCCAAAAACCCCCGAACGCTTCATGCGCAGTCCTTGGGCCAGAGCATTTGGGCGGTAGCCAAGCTCATCAATGGAGGCCAAAACACGATTGCGGGTTTCATCGGGGATATTTGGGGTTTCGGGATTATTCATCACGAAAGAGACCGTGGTCTGAGAAACCCCGGCATGTCGAGCAACATCCATCATGGTTACAGTATGTTTTTTGGTCATATGGCAAAATTGGACTATAATACAAAATAGTAATAGGAATTAGTAATACCAATTACTTTATTGAAGTATAGCGATTTATTTGACCCTTGTCAATAGCCATTACAGTGGTTTCAGGGAGTAGCCAGGTTTTGCCGCCATAACGCGAAAGGGAGATTGACACAACGCAAGATGTTTTCTCCGGTGAATCCTGATGACACAAAATGGTTTGGGACGTATTTTTTTCACGCAAGGCTGCAAGGACTGCAAAGTTTTTTGTGTATGGTGCCGTTCCCGGTGAAAGATTACCTGAAATTATCCATGCGCCAGAGCGGGGAAAATGAAGCGCCCCACCCAGACCTGCTGGTGGGGCGCCGAATCTATTTTAATGAAGAGAGCCGGATGACTGCGAGCCTCAAATCCCTGGCGCGGGCCAGAGAGGAACTGGTTTACAGGTCTTTGAGGTAAGTGGCCAGAGCCAGCAGCACAAAGCCCACGGCGACCAGCCAGAAAGCGTACTGGCTGACAAAAGGAATTGTAACAAGATTACCCAGGATGCCAAGCACGCCAGCGATTACGGCAATCCACCAGGTTGTGTTTTTTGGAGCGTTCAGTTTCATAACAAGTCTCCTTTTTAATAGAATGAGGTCAGGAATTTCGACGATGAGAGCAAAATTAATGGTTGTTAACTTCATTATACACGAAAAACACTTAAAAAAAATTAATGTTATGAGCTTTGAAAAGAAAATGATCAGGAATGGGGTTTTATGGTTGGGTCAGCGCCATACGAGTCGAGCGGCGTGCCGCAGTTGGGGCAGGTCTCTTCGTACCAGGTGTAGCTTTCCCCGCAAGCGCACTGCCAGCGCCGGACCTGCCCGGCCAGCCAGCGCTCCGAGCCGGCTTCGCGCAGTCTCTCGAGCTGGGTTAATATCTCCAGGTGGTGGACCCGGCCGTCATGCTGAAAAGCCCGCAGGCGGCCGCAGGGAAATTCGGCGCATAACCCGCAATGCGGGATCCCTTTCTCATCCGCGCAGGCTCTGATGGCGCACCGCGCGCATCCATCGTGGATGTAGAGCGTTCCGGAGCGGCAGCCCCGGCAGGTGAAGCCTTCCACAACGCGCCCCCGGCGGGCGGCCTCTGCCGAAAGGCGGCCGCTGTCATAAAAGGACGCCCGGTAATGGTAGCAGGCCCCGCAGTACAGCCCACAGGCCGCCAGAAGCTCATCAACTTTGCCGGTCATTTCCATCCTCCCGAGGTTACCGCCTACCGCCACAGGTGGCGGGCAAACACTTCCAATTCCTCAGGGCCTTTGCCGGAAGTTGGCACCAGCACCACGGTGCTGGCCCCGGCCTCGAAGAGCCGCTCCAGGGCTGTATGCCAGTCTTGCGGTGTGCCGGCCAGGGCCAGCTGGTCGATCCACTCCTCAGGCATGGCGGCTTCAAATCCCCCGCGCCCCGCGCTCGCGAGCAGCTCATGCACCTGGGGCAAAATGCCCATCGGGGCCAGCTGGGAATCGATCTTACCGGAAGCGACCGCCGCCGCGATCTGCGGGCGGAGCAATTGGCGGGCCGCGGCGGTTGTGTCGGCGGCACAGGCCAGGACAAACACGGTCAGGCGGTGCCCGCCGGGGTGGCTGGCTTCGTGCTGCCCGCTCAGGATCTGCTCCCGGGCCCAGGCAACATAGGCCGGGGCGGCGTATTCGGCCAGGATGGTGCCATTTGCCGCCCGCCCGGAGAGGGCCAAGGATTTAGGCCCCCGGACCCCCAGCGAGACCGGAGGAACCACCTCCGGGGGATGTACCAGTTCGACCTGGTCGAGGTGAATTTGATCCCCGTCATAAGAAAAGCGCTCTCCCGCCAGCAGCCGGCGCACGGCAAGGGTGGTTTCTTCCAGGGCGGCCAGCTGCGAAGCGGGAAACGCGCCGATCTGGCGCATCCATTTCTCCATACCGTGCCCGATGCCGGGCAGGAAGCGCCCCGGATAAATCCGGGCCAGAGTGGCAATCTCCATCGCGGTGAAGACCGGGTTGCGAGCCACGGCGGGCATGATCCCCAACCCGATGGTGAGAGTTTCGGTGCAGGCCAGCGCGGTGGCGGCGGAAGCGATCCCGCTGCCGTAGAAACAATCTTCCACCACCCACAGTTCGTCAAACCCGGCATGTTCGGTCTGGCGGGCGAATTCAGGTAAGGCTTCCGGAGGAAATTCACGGCGGAACATGATCCCAAGATTGTGGTTGAGGATCTCTTTCATGGATGGGTCCTTTTGGCGGGTCTAATGATTCGTTTATGGGAATATTGTATATCAGATCGGGAAAAGGAGACAAATATGAGACACCCCGGCGGGGCGTTTGCATGTCACCCTGGTTTGAGGGGCTAAAGGATCTCTGGGACGCCATGAAAGCGGGATGGAAAATGGGGAAATCCACGCGCGCGGCAACGGGATGTTGACATCAGGCTGCTTTCTTAACCGCAGCCTGCCGGTCATCCAATTCAAACCCCTGCCGCGTCCTGGCACAACCAAACTGAAGCGCCTCCACGCGGTGGAGCGACGCCCATCCAGAGGGACTGCTCTTGCTTTCTAAGCCGGTATCAGATGATGCTGCTTCGGGATAAAATATTTGGAGGTGATCTCAAAATGCCCATCAGTGAGTTCGTATTGGATGACGACCTGATAGGCGCCTTCACCGCGCTCCTCCAGCCTGCCGACCAGCGCGTTCTTGGGGTCTCCGCTTCCATCCTGACTTCGCAAGGTGACGTCGTAGAATATGATGACGCAGTCCAGCTTCGACCGCCTCCGGATATCACGGATGCCGTCTTCAATATTTCGAAGCAACTGGTTGGGGGTCAGCCCTTTTGCCGGGGCATCTTTTTGCCAGAGGGTGGTATCCAGAAAAATGACCTTGCCTTCACCGGTTAAGACCATTCCCATGGGATCGAATTCGCCAAACTTCTCGAGCATATCTTTCGCCATATCGACGAGGATATCCAGCATTCCTGAAAGTTTTTTACTTGGTTTCACATCAGACGAGGTATTAAACATTTTGTCTCACTCCCATTCAACTTTTATCCGATAGGGCTCACGGGACAGCACAATCTGACCAAAGCGGATATCGCCAGCCCAACTCCTTAGAAGATCTTTTGTGCGGTCTGGTGTGCGCAGGCCAAAAATCACCCCATGCGGTTTTAATAAGCCTGGAGCGGTATAGGCATTGGTGCGCGGATATCTGAGCCGCCATTCGGCTTCATACTCCCAGGCTTCTGATTTGGTCCAGAACACGCTGTCCATAAAGCCGGTAATTTCAGCGGTGATCCCTTCAATTTCTGGCATTCTTCTTCGATATAACACAGGCCGGCAGTGGACAGAAAGGAGGAACGAACCGGGTCTGTAGTATTCAATGCAAAAACCGGAATGGTTTAAAGCGTAATGCGCCCACATCTGGACACAGATTGGGTCCCGGGAAAAGCAGATGCATCCATACCAGTTGCTTTTCATCATCATCTTAACCGCATCCGCGTCAACCGGGTCGGCTATGGCTTTCGCATAAACAAAAGCCGCCTCCAGCGGATCATTAAGTTCTGGGATGGAAGGTGACCATAATTTTTCACCGGCGAATAGTTGTTCTGTCCATTCGGGGTGTTCTGGGTTGATGGTTCTGTATTTGTAAATATAATCTACCCCAAGATGAAGGTTGGGATGTTGGCGAAGCTGGTCTTCATTCCATTGTTCCTCGGAATGGCGAATACTGTCCACCAATTGGTTGTATATCTTCTCATTCCAGACTACAGACTCAATGCTGGTTGGGGTGATGGATGGATAGATATAGTCTTCCATGATAGGTCTTCCATTCCTGTAGGTGTAACTTATACTGCAAGCCTGTCCCCGCGTCTGGCGATTGGGAGATATGGGAATTATCCGATAAAACCAACCAGGAATAAGTTCTCTGCTGATTAAAAAAATGGCAAGGCAATTGCCCACCATTTACCAGTAAACCATCTCACCAATAATTATTCACAGTATATTACTTTGGGTTCTTAAAGGCAAGCCACCGAAGGGGATGTGCCTGCCCTCGCCGCGGCCAGATGTGGCTTAGTCTGAAGATCGTGAGATCCTTAGCGGGCTGAAGGTAGGCCGCTGTTGTTTTTAACTGTGCTATTTCTATTCCAGGCGCGAGGGGGATTACCGGTGGCCTGCGGCATATCCTACGCATTGTGTTCCCGACGCGAAAGGCGCTGCCCTCCTTCGATCGCAAGAATGGTGCCCGCGACAATCCAGAGAAGGATATCGTCGGTGACTGTGGGAAGCTCTCCCAGGAAGTTGTTGGAGAGCTGCTGGCCAATGTGGAACAGGGTTACCAGCAGCAGGCTCCCTCTGGTATTGTTGTAGATCCAGGTGTACAGGAGGGCGGTGGGAATGAACCCCATGATAGACAGGAAGTAACCGCCAAAATCATTCGGCTCCAGCGTGCCAAAATAGATCGCCAGGGGAATGTGCCAGGCGCCCCAAAAAAACGCGATGACCAGGCTGCTCCATAAGGCATTTGCTTTTTTCTGCAGCCCGGGTAAGGCAAAACCACGCCAGCCCAGCTCTTCGGCAAATGAACCGGGAATGGCAAAAAGAACCACCACCGGAGCCATCAGGGCGGCCCGCGGGCCGTACACCGCGGCCAGCGGAGCGCTTACCTGGTAAGTATTCCCGAGGAGACCATCGATCCACTTCGCGCTGAAGAAAAGAACCATTTGAAAACCAAGCGCAAAAATGTACCAGAATACCGGCACGCGCCACATCTTAAGCGGCCGGAGTAACCTGGCCGCACCGTCCCGGCCCAGGGTTAACGCGGACAGGATGAGGGCCACCAGACCCGGCGTCCAGCGAGCCAGCCCGCCGATGAACCCTTCCGGGGCAAGTGGAGAGGTTTCACCATTTATTTTCGTCAGGGCCGCAGGAATCCATACCGCCCAGGACAGGGTGATAACGAGCAGAAAGAACAATCCGATTTGATGGCGGTTGATCCAATGGAAAGATCTCGCTATCATTTTATTGGCCTCCCAAATACTTTTGAGAACTGTCCCGCGAATCCATCGCGGGGACAGAATAGCAAATGGCCGCGGTACCGTTTGGCAGCAGCGTGAAGCCACTCATAAATCAACAAACACAGTATATAGACTCCCGGGCAGGAAAGCAAGATAGCCCGCCAGATCTCAGGCTGAGCACCGCGGGATCCCTACCGGGCAGATAACCGGATGGGTTCCAGGGGGAGGTTGCCCGCCAGCAGGGGCGGCAGCAGAGCGGGCAGCTGGGGCGGAAGGAACTGCTCCGCGGTCTGGGAGATTTCCTCAGGGGACCACCAATGGTTGTTCACAAGCATCCGGCGTTCATAGTCCAGCATGTTGGCTCTGCTGACGGCGGCACTGGATATCCTGACAACAAAGAAATATTCCTGAAGCCGGAAGCTTTTGTGCGGCAGGCGCAGCACCCGCTCAAAGTACCACACGCAGGGGCTGATCTGATCCGCCCGGATGCCGGTTTCTTCCCATAATTCGCGCAGGGCGGCCTGCTGCAGGGTTTCGTTGGGCTCAACGCCCCCGCCCGGCGTGATCCAATAGTC
>Ga0209164_1002027_pt1 | contig 23145 bp, 15 predicted proteins | sample MTBNYHSulfiMetaG_FD_187458 | JGI IMG/M metagenome (GOLD analysis project Ga0209164, IMG submission 187458) | Enrichment culture microbial communities from rom New York Harbor, USA that are MTBE-degrading - MTBE-NYH (New York Harbor Sulfidogenic)... | ecosystem: Environmental > Aquatic > Marine >... | reverse complement strand
GTCTTGCGATACGCGTGCGAAGTGGGAGGCAGGCTCCGGTCCGACCAGGATGTGCGGTTCGAATCCGCGGATATCAGAGTGGTCGAGCGCCGGTACCACGTGCCCGCTCGTTTCCCCCGGCACGAGGCAGGCGCAATCCGCCTTGAGGCTCAGACGTTGACCGGCCAACTCATATCAGCCAGTCCGCTCGATCCCCGGGTTAGACTCGAGGTGGCCGGGTCTGTGTCACGACACGAGTATCTCATCGGAGTTCCTGAAGCCGCTGATTGTGCCGTCTTCTGAGATCTTCAATCCCAGGCCCACGGTGCTGAGTTTCCTAGCTGCTGCCCGCCGTCCGCCTCCATCTGCGCTCCCAGCTGGGACTTCGATGATGGCCCCGGCAGCCAGCACCTTGCCGTAGCGGTCGAGAACCACAGCGCCATCCATTGACAGCAGCTCAAGCCGAAGGCGTCTGTCCAAGTCGTGGAACGGCCGTCCCTGCACAGCGGCGGCAATTAGCTTCGCCTTGTAGCTCTGCGCAGGCACAAGCAGATCGGCGCCATCCACCAGTGCTCCGACCTCTCCCATGTGACCCTGTTCAAAGATGCCGATGCATCCGCCGCTGCGCGCGAACGAGACATCCAGACAGCTCTCGTACACGGCTTCGCGCAGTTCACGATGGCGCGGCGGAGACATCCGGCGGATATTCGTTTCATGTACGTAGTGCAGCCACTTGCCACTCCGCCTGGCGAATCGGAGTGAAGCGTTCTTGAACACAAGAATCTCTCCATGGCGATTCAACACGACGGAGATGCGGTCGTCGGTTGCCCAACATGCCACTTCCCCAAGTCGCAGCGGCGCCGTGCTTGACACGTGACCCGTAGAAAGCTGAAGCATCTCACGCACGTTTCCGTCGTTGCCCACAACAATCAAGGTGTCGTATCCATTCGACATCACCGGACCGAATGACTCATTCCAGAGGTCGTCTAGCGGGATTCCGGTGGTGGCAGGTGTGGGATCCAGCCCAAACGAGGCCACGATTCGCTGCCCTTCGTAGGTCTGCGAGGACCAGTCTTCTAGGTGCTCCAATATAGCGCGAAGAAGACCGCCGCCGCCGAGATGGGTCGCAACCACACGTCTAGGTATGGCGCGGAGAAGTTCTGCCTCGTACTCCCCAGCGCCCATGTTGGCAACACGGGATAGCTCATCTATGAACTGGCCGGCGAGTTGACGTTCTTGCGAGGTGAAAGCCTGGCTCCGCTCAATTGGAACACGGTAGCCAGCATCGCGAATCGGTTTCGCGAGGAGCCGACACGGGTTGTCGTACGAAGTGAGGTGCTCCTGGTTCGTTGAGGGTTCGCTACTGGCAGCAACTGTGCCCTGGAGTAGGGGGGCTAGCTCCGCCTCGAGAATTGTCCGGAACCGTGTCTCCTCCATGTCCCTCCTCTGGGTCTAAGCCATGAATACAGAGTGTGTGCGGGCGACTGCTACACGGATATCAGTCAGTATAGGCCGTCGTGATAACTCCTGGCGCTTGAGGCTATCGCGGTGACGTCGAGTAGGCCGGTCGGTTCCTCGAGCCGGGAGAGGCACGCGCTCCTGCCAGACCTGGCGTCCGCGGCCCTTGCCTCCATTGTCGAGCGCGTCTCAGTGACTGCCGCGACGTTCTCCTCCAAAGACAAGCATGGTTGACGTCTCCCGCGGCGAATCGGCACGACCCAATGAGTCGGGTGTCCGAGCAGAGGGCGGCACGGGATTGGGGCACCGCGACCAGACACACAGGGAAAAGGGTGTTGCGCCCGACTCGCCTGTCGGCAGGAATAGTCGTCGCGGATGGCGGCACCCGTTCGCAGTACGAGGCGGCGTCGCCCATGCGCCACGATTCATGTCGGGAATCGTTTGACCCCAACCCCCGGACAGCTGGGAATTGTCTGCTGGCTGTCCGGCCGGCGCCCGGGCATGGCGAGACCTCGACCCCGCTGGCTCTTTGGTGCCCTAGTAGTCCAGCAGTTCTTGTCTGGTTTCGGCGCCAATGACTCGCGTGCCACCACCCTGTGTACAGTACTTGCTGGCCGCGACGCGAAGCATCTCGTCACAGGCTCGATGGTAGGTCGCAAGGAAGCCGTCTACCGCCTGCCCAATCGCTTGGTCATTGGGTCTTCGCTCGAGCAACGGAAGTAGGTTCTCCAGAAAGTCCAGGCACATCTCCCCATGAGTGATTGCCAGATGCTCCAGGCAATCAATCAAAGACGGATCATTGTCGGTGAAGTAGGCTAGGCGCAACGCCTGAAGAAACCGTTCTAGTCGTTTGTATGGAATAGCTCTCTCGACCTGTCCGACGATGCTCAGCAAACGTTCGACACCTGCGCATTGACTACTGCGATGCCTCTGAAGCCTCCTCGAATATGCCGTTCCCGGGAAGACGAGGAGTCGATTGAAGGGGAATATGTACAGTTTCGGCACCTTAACCTCGCGGAGAAACCCGATGTTGTCTCGACAGTCATTCAAGCTCATCATCGGATCGAACCCGATGAAGCCGCCGTCAATATGGAAGCCGAGCGCGCGCAGCGTCTCGACAGCGCGGGTATTCTCGATTCGAGACGTGCCTTTCGCGTAGCGGTGAAGCTGCGCATCTGATCCGCTCTCAAGCCCAACGTACAGCGTCGTGAATCCAATGGAACGCATCCGCTCAAGCAGATGCCGCTTCTGGGCATTCTCACCCTGCGACCCTCTCGAGCAGTAGACATCGGTCGCTCGTACTGCGCAATAGAAGTGGGTCTCCGGGGAAAGCGCGTCCATCTCGCGCAGCTCCTCAATGAGTCCGAGGACGCGCTCCACATGTCCGGGCCCTCCGCCCATGAAGTCTTCGCACACGAAGTTCACTGCCGCCGGAGAGAGTCTGCCCGCATTCACTAGACTGCGCCGGACCTCCCGTGCGCTGAGGGCCTGCCACGGGCGCCGGTCCATCCGGCTATTCTCGCAGAACGCACACGCCGGTCTCTTGCTGCAGCCTCTGGACAACTCGACATACGCGACGGTCTGGTTCAACTCCAGATCGCACGAGTTCAACAAGGGCAGATCAAAGGTCGGGGCAACGTAGGCTTCGGGTTCGAGAGGGCGAGCCGCGCGCTTCTCTATTGCGCCCAGCCCTGAAGCACCCGTCACATGTGTCAAGCCGTCGATTTGACTCGCCGGTGTCCCAATCAGAAGCTGGGTGAACGGTACCTCGCCCTCACCGTGGACAATAACCGAGCTTGGAAGAAGCGAGAGTAGCTCGGTGCAGTGCGCATCAGAGTCGTACTCACGATTTCCGAAGACCAGCTGTGGTGATTCGCGTGTATCCTCAAGTACCGACTCGACCACACGCTGAGCCAACGCAATCGCCACCTGATGATGGCCAAGGTTGACGGACATCGCGATGAAATCGTACATAGTGCGGCTGACATGGCGCAAGAAGGTCTCGATGTCACCCTCGTCGTAGTACCAGACGCGCTGCTCAATACGATTTCCAAGGTGTCGCCGCGCAAACCCGGCCACAGTGTGCATGCCCAGCGCCGGGAACCAGTAGCCGCGCCAGTCGCCGAAGCTGACCCAGAGCACTCTTGTGGGTCTCGCAGTCACAAGGAGGGATCCGGCCGAGTGGTCGCCGCCGATGCATCCCGCGGCAAGGAGCATGACTTCAGTGCGTACACGGTCAGGGCATTGAGCGCATCATGCGTGGCCCATATGGGAAACGTCCGACCGTCCAATGACCAGAATCCGTTTCTCTCGAGCGCGGCCAGCTGGTGGGTCGCCTCTTCGATGCAGGGTTCGTCGGGGGGAAATCCAGCCTCCAGGAGTGCACAGACAACCCACGCACGTGTGAAGTGTGTGATGCTCAGTTTGCCGAAAGCTGCACTGTCCGCCTGTTCGAAGTACACATCCTCACTGTGTGACGCCCAAGCTGGGCGTTGCCTAACGAGCCAGTCGGCTGGATCCCGCAATTGCGAGATGCTCAGACCCAGCCGACCGCCTGTGGCCCTATGGAGACTTGCGAGAGTCAGCAGAGCGTGCGCAGTGTGGACCACCGAAGCGCCTCTCGACCCCCACGGTGAGATTGAGGGCTTGAGCGTCTCTCTCCATGCCGCTGGAGGACCATCGGCTGGCTCTGCAGCGTCGCACAACGTGCTGGCAAGCAAGTCCAGAACAGGGTGGTCCGGAACGACCTGGGAAAGAGCTGATGTCACGAGACACACGGTGTAGACATTCCGAACGTCAGGTTTGAGACGCTGATTATCGGACGAAATCCCAGCGCAGAGTGCTTCCGCGCTCCGAACCAGCTCACGACTTGGGACGAGTCCCGCGAGACCAAGGAGGACGAACGCTGTGGCCTCCCGAGAACCCTGGTTCGGCGGAGATGATGTTGCGCGCCACTGACCGTCCACTCTCATTGAAAGAAGAGATGCGACGGCCTGCTCCCGCGCCAGAAGAATGTCGGCGCTCGGCCGTCGGAGTAGGGCGATGATACGAAGTCCGTACGCACTAGCCACGGGAGCGATGTAGGGACGATCCGGATAGTGACCCCAGCCCACCCAATCGCCACCCGGCCCGACCCCTGTCTTCAGCGACTGCAGGAGCGCGCCTTCGACTCTCCCGTGGATACTCATGACGTCGACGAAGTCGCTGCGGGCACCTGAAACCGGGCGACACAGCGTGAGCCTATTCGCAGTGGAACCCCGAACGTCAGTCCTTGGATCTCCGGCAACTGACATCTCGATCGACGAGACATGGGCGGTGTTCGGCTCGCGGGGCGTCCACTCAACTAGGTTGAATGCTGGCCGCTTTCCCGGTGCCTCGTCCCCGCCAATCGTGCCCCCTGCGATGATGCCCAGAAAGCCGCCATCGGGTATGGCGGAATCCTCAAGGAGCACAGGGTAGTGTTTGTGGCCGTGCAGGACGAGCTTGAATCCCTCGTCGGTCAACTCCTTCTTGAACGCCGCAGCATTTATCAGCAACTCGAATTTCTTGGCTTCCTCAGTGATCATCGGCACGATGTGATGATGCAGCACGGCCACCTTCAGTACGTTCGTCATTGACGCACCATACTTCTCTCGCAGCATGGTCATTACGCGAGAGAACAAGTACCTTTCGTCCGGCTCGACTCTTGCAGGATCTACCTGCCGCTCTTGATCAAGAGCCTCAATCAGCGTCAGTATCTTGTCCCTGTCAGGGTGTCTGGTGTCACGCAATGCCCGCTCGCACGCTTCAACCTCGTTTGAGACCTCCGTGAAGGAGCCTGACACCGCAGCCGAATTGAATGCATAGATCAGGACCTGCTTGTCCAAGTGCAGGAGGAACGGAACCGCAATCCCCCTGTCGTCGGCACTCGCAGCACCGCTAAGGAACGGCGGGTTCCCGGCGAGTCGCTTCTCGAGGCAGTCGAGTATGTCATCTGGGGATGCGTCGATATCGCGCAACCAGGGTCGTACATAGTCCTGACCCAGAAAGCGATTGAATACTCCAAAACGATCGACCCGAGATTCATCCCCTGGCTTGCGCCTGAGCACGTCGTGATTCCCTGGAACAACAACAGTGTGGCTCGGCGGGGGAAGAGCTGAACTCTCCACCAGCGATTGTGAGAAGCGAGCGTACTCCTCGTACCCATCAGGGCGACAGGCAACTGTGAAGTCACCGGAAATGACGACGAAGTCGGGTACGCGTTCCAGACTTAGCAGATACTGCCTCAACCGATCAGAACGGGCCATTGGACGGATATCCTTGATGCGAACCTTCCACTCCTCATCATGTCGGGACATCTCCCCGAAGTGAAGATCAGAGAGATGGAGGATTAGTGTTGACTCGTCAGCGCACGGCCGATGCCCCTCCTCGGCCTCGAGTGACCTGAATCTGGCGGTGCAAGGGAGGTGGTCGAACCCTTGGTAGCTCGCGGACGAGGAGATGCATGTCCAGTGCGAAGACGACAAGACGTAGTCGAACTTCTGTCCTTCGCTAGTCGGGACATTCCCAATCGCATCGGCTAGAAGGCGGTGGACTCCAATCGCGGGAAGTAGGTTGGCGATCTCAGGGAAATTGAAATCAGCGCCAACAATCGCTGGTTCCTGTGCGTACTCTGTGAGGACTCTGTCGACCTCCTCCCAGATGTCACGAAAGGCGGCGTCGCCTGCGCATGCGTTGAATCGATGAAACGGCAGCATGTGTCCCGACAGCACATTAGCTTCGCCAATCGTGGGAATGGCGATCCTTGTCGCTAGGAATCCCTTCTCATGGGTACTCCACGCCGAATCCCCTCCGTTGAGCCCAATCTGCGGATTCCGCACCTTGTGGTGTTTCACGCGCACAATCTCGAACTTGGACAAGACGGCTAGAGCAAGCGAGGCCTCATCGATGTGATGAGACGAGTCGAGTGGCCATTCCACATGGAATGGCATCCTGAGCGCGTGCGCAATCGATGCGGCCTGACTGTCCGAATCGCCATATGAATGCGCCTCCTGAAGGCAGACAATGTCCGGATCCAACTGGCCAAGGAAGCGTGTGATCTGCCGCAAACCTCTGTCTGCGTCGCGACGAGACGACCCATTCCCGCTGTAGCCGGTGTCCAGGCCCCCGTTGATGTTCCAGGAGACTACGGTGAGTTCCACCGAGAACACCATCCGCGATTCGTTGCAGGGGCGCATCGAGAGCGTTCTTCGATTTGCGAAGCCAAGAGCCCCTCATCCCTCCCAAGTGTACCCGCGCCGTCGATGCATAAGGCTCTCCCAAGCGACCACGGCCTAGCACTCTGGATACCGGTAGCGCTACCAGCATTCTACAGTAGAGCCCGTGTGCTTCTCCCTGGCTAGATTCGTTCTTCGGCCAGGTGGTCGAAGTCAGCGCTGTGGCCGCAGCGGGTCAGGGGGCCTGTCCTGCCGAGCAGAAGGACCTCACCGACGGTGCTGTGGGTGGTTCCAACAGACGATCGAGAGTCCGTGTTCCCGCGTAGCTCCCTAGTGAGTGCGGCTTTCGGCGACTTACATGGTTCGTGTAGACAAAGACCGCCTACCCCGCCGCCTCGTCGGCCATCTCCCAACTTTCCTCCTCGTTCGCCCCAGGTCCGCCGCATCGGCCCCATCGGCCCCGCCGGCACACCCCGGCGCAGCCGCACGGGCGTCGCTTGGCGCGTGCGCACCACGTACGGCTTCACGTCGCTCGCCACGATCGCCAGCCCCCGCTCGAAGTTGTTCTGCAGCACGCCTTCGACCCATTAGCAGCGGTGGCGCACGATCGTCTCCCCCACCTTGTTGAGCGTGTCTTCGAGCACGGTGACGTCGAGCAGGCTGGTCGGGTCCTCGAGCGTGAGGAAGCACGTGCGCCTACCGGAACGGGTGCGTGGGGTTTGGGCGCGCTCGGCTTCGCCGCGTTCGGCATTTTCTTAGGCTCGGTCCTGCCGACGGCACGCTCGGCGCAAGCGGTCCGCCTGCTCGCCTGGTTCATCATGATGATGCTCGGCGGCGCCGGCCCTCCGCGCGAGGTGTTGACCGACGAGATGGAGGCCATGTCGGACCTCACGCCGCTGTGGCACGCTTTGCGGACCATGCACGAGCCGTGGCTCGGGCTCGACCCGGGGAACGCGTGGTGGATCTTCGGCGGGATCGCGCTGGCGAGGGTGCTGCTCGCGTGGCGGTTCTTCGGGTGGGAGTAGCGCCAGGGGTGAGCGGGCGCTCTCAGCCGACGGGCAGCTCACCACTTCCAAACATCCGTCTTCGCTCGTTCGTAGTTCTCATCGAGCTCCGGCCCCATGAGCACGAGCGCCGCAATCCGACGCACCATCTCGGTGACGTATCGTGCCTCTTCAGGCCGCAGGTCTCGCCCGAGCAATGTCCTCTCGCGGTACGACAGCCACTTCTTGATCACCTGGTACCCGCCGATGGTGTAGCGCCACACGTTCGCGGTACACACCGCCAGTACGCGACGTCGTTCAGGTACACGTCGCAACACGTCTCGCCCAGGAGGCCGATCGCCTGCTCCGCCACCATGCCAAGGGATTCCGCAGTTTCGGCGATAGCGGCACATTCGTCGTCGGTGTAGTCCCGTTCGGCGAGCTTGCCGGTCGACGGCATCGTTATCCCGCCCTTGCCCGCAATCCCCCATCGAGCGTTAACAGCAAGCCCACTGACCGGGTCGAGTGGACTGTTCCCGATTGTCGATAGAACACCGAATTGCAGCCGGAGGCCTTTGTGTGTTCCATCAAACAACGCGACTACACGCGCACCGAGCGACACCGATTGGAGCAGAGTGTCTGAACTGCTCGGCAAAGGCACCCTCGGCCAGTCTTGTGTCAGAGCACCCGCACTCTCTGCGGCGTACCGCGGAGCATGGATGATCGCCAGGCTATGGGCTGCCAGCTCATGGACCGCCGTCCCAGAATGCGCGCAGTAGTCTTGGGCCTGCGTAGACAGATTATCAGCGGTGCTCGACTCGAGCAGTCCCCAATCGACCGATTCGTGCAGCACCATCGGGAAAATCGTCGCACCGCGGTCCATCAAGTCCAGACAGCCGATTTCCGTGATAACCTGCGGCACGGACCACCTTCTCCGGGGTTTCTGCTGACTGACAATCGCTTGCTCGCTGCTGAGAACTCGCGTGACATACTCTGTGCGTTCTCGATCTAGTAGTTTCGTCTCTGGCTCCCAGTACAACCAGCGAGTGTCAAAGGGGCGATATGCGAACGGGATGAGTTGTGTGGGTACGAATCCCTTCGGCTGGAGAGATCGTCGGGTAGCCGTAGCATCGAACCCGGCCGTCGACTGCATCGCGGATGGCCAACGCCGCAGAATCTCAGCATCACTCACCGCCGGGTCAAGGTACGTGCGGATGCGCTCTTCAAGCCGGTCGCGGTCGATATCGACGACGAAGTCATCCCGGCTCGTCTTCACGCCTGGGAACGAGACCGGGAACAGGTCGGGAATCTTCGGCCAGGAGAGGTAGCCCTCGGCGACCTGCGACGGCCGGAACGTCAGGCCGAGCGCCAACTCCGGCTCGTGGTGCTCGTATTCGGAACCCGAGCCCTCGGCGGCCGCTGCCAGCTCCGCCCGCTTCTGCGTCCCCCACCACTCCCGGTAGTGCACACCTCGCTCGGGACGCTGGCCGTCGCGCACGAGCATCGTGATGGCGGTGCCCACCTGAATACCCTCGCGATTCTTCTCAGTTGAGAAGATGCTCGGGTCGGGCTTGCCTTCGGGGGTGAGCTTGCCGGTCTTGTACTTGTCGCCGTTGAGGTTGTCGATCCAGATGGAATCGAACACGTCGAGAAACCGTTCGCGCATTCCGGTGAACGACAGCCCGTCGAGCCACGAGTAGTTGCTGATGAGGCACACGATGCCCTTGCCGGTCTTCTCAACGATCTGGCGCTCGGCCATCCGGAAGAAGCGCACGTACAGGTCGTTCAATCCCTGGCCCTGCGGCTTGGGCGCGCGCTTGGTGGTCCGGTACGCCTCGGTAAGCTCGCGTTCCTCCCCTATCGCCATGCCCGCGTAGCTGTTATACGGCGGGTTACCGAGTACGACCAGGATCGGTGCCTCGCGCTTGACATGGTTCGCAGCGTCCTTTTCCTCGGCGAACTCGGAAAGGAGCAGCGTAGAGTGCATCTGGTCGGCGTGCACGCGCCTATCCTTGGGCGGCGCCACGTCGTTGCTCCACCCTGTGAGCGCGTTGGTGAGGTACACGGCCGCGCGTTCGTCTTCGGAGGAAGAGGAAGAGAGCGGCACGCCGAGATCAGCCAGGAGCAGCCCGAGCTGCAGGTGCGCGATGACAAACGGTGCGGGCATGATCTCGAACCCGATTACGCGCTCCATGGCCGCCCGCTTCACGTCGTGGCGCGTCAGCGCATCGGCGCCCTTGGCGTTCAGCGTCTCGTCGATCTTGCGCAGCACTTCGACGAGGTAGGCGCCGGTGCCGCAGCAGGGGTCGAGAACGTACACGCTCGGGTCTGCCAGCCCGTCCGCGATTCCGAGTTCCTCGCGCAAAGCCCAGTCCACGCGGGCGACCATGTGCTTGACGACCTCGTCGGGCGTGTACCACACGCCGAGATCCTTGCGTAGCTCAGGGTCGAACGCCTCAAGGAACGGCTCGTAGAAGTACTGCACGGCGTGGTCCTCGGCGAAGCGCCGGAAGAACTCGGCGCGGTTCACGCGATTCAGGACTTCCTCCGCCCACTCGAGAACCTCGGCGATGTGCAGGTCGCGCAGCTTGCCGGGGTTGGAGAACTGGTAGAAAAGCTCGGAGACCATGGGCACGTGCAGCGTGGCGCTCGCGGTCTCCCACTCGAAGCGCCCGTCGCGTCCGGCGGCGGTTGTGGATTGCTCGCGCGTCCACAGCACCCAGGAGGCGAACATGCCGTAGAAGAGTGTCTGTACGAGCGTCGAGCGGAAGAAGTGGTCGCCGCGCTCCCCTTCGAACTTGAGGCCGAGCGACTCCTCCAGCTGCTCGCGCAGTTGGTCGAGCGCGGGAAGCTCGCGATGCTCCAGGCGCAGGCGGGCAGTACGCGCGTAGCTTGCCAAGAACCACGCGACGTCCTTCGGGTCGGCAAGCGGGGCGCTGTGCAACATGACGCGGCGTAGGAACTCGGTCAGGCCCTCGGACGCCTGCTCGGCGAATACCCGCGGCTGGGCCACGCGGCCCCAGAAGGCGGCCTCGTTCTTGGCAAGCTGACACGACTCCAGAGTGCGCGGCTCCCCGCCCGGACCTTGCTCCACGAGCACGAAGTCCCGCAGGTTGGTGACCAGCACAAGTCCGTAGCGTTCCACGTAGCGAGCGACCTGCTCGGAGGCGGCGATGGCGAACACGTCGTCGCCGGTGCCCTTGACCTCGATCGCGCCGCGTGCCGGCGGCTGGCCCTCGAGCGGGGCGGCGTCGGCTTGGCGCTTGTATTGATTGGCGGTGAACAGCCCGCCGTCGGGGTTGCCCGCCCCGCGGTTGGCGAGTTGCATGAACGCGCGGACCTTGGGCTTGAGCTTGCTGCCGATCTCGGTCAGCAGCTGCTCGAGCGCGCCGTAGTAGGAGACTTCAGCCACGCCCGCGCCACTCGCGTGGATGTCGCGTAGGGCCGTGAAGTAGGCCTCGACAGGGTCGCGCACGCGGCTTCTCCCCTCGGCGCTCGCGGATCAGACGGGCTGGGCTATGTGAAGGATAGCAGGTGGGGGTGACAATCGGGGTGAGTGTGTGGATGCGGATGCAGCCACCCGAAAGGCGAAAGATAGCGTCCCAGTTCCCTCAGGAAGGACACCAACTCTCCGACCTTCGCCTCGCCATCCGACAGTTGGTGGCGATCCCACATCTGCAGAATCTCCGCTTCTCGCTGATTGGCCTGCCGTCCTCCACTGCCGCTGGGAGGGCAAGAGCCGGCGGACATAGCAACATCGATTCCCGCGGGTCTTCACGTGCACCTGGACGCAGACGCCGACCCCATCGTGCATTCTGGTATTGATGCTGCGGGCAATCCATTGCGGGTCAGCGTGGGTTAGACAGAATCCATGAATGACTCAGGTGGGAACTCGATTGGAATCCGCCCGTACTGCTTGAACGCCCCGCCGAGAGCGTCAACTAGGGATTCCGGTATCCGAGAATCGTTCGGCCACACTGCGTAGTAGTGACGTGCGGGATCACTGCCGCCCAGCTCACCGTATTGGTGGGGGATGTTCGTGAAGAACACGAGATCGAAGGGGTTGTCGCCGTTTCTCTGGTCAACGACTGATGCAAGCTCCTGCTGGACCTTGGGAACCCAATCGGGGATCCCTTCGCTACCTCCCGGAGGAAGCGCCAGTTCCACGCACGCGACGTACGGCAAGTCTCCAGCCTTGGCAGCGGCGTCTTCCAAGAGAGAGTCAACGCGAGGGGCCTCCGGTGGCCTTCGCAGGGTGGCAGATACGTCGCGCACTCGGCACTTCGCCTCCAGGTCCACACGCAACCCTGTCTCCTTGTGAATCGCAGTGAATTCCGGATGCTTCTTCGAGCCGTCGGACTCGTCCTCGAACTCCACATCGAACCCGGCGCGGATGAAGGTTGCCGTGACGAGGAGTTCATAGCGGGCTCCACGAAACTGATCCTTCTTACGGATTCGCTGCAGAACGTCATCCTGAAGCTTGGCATGATGGCGGAGCACGTACAGGTCATATGCGAGGTTCACATAGGCAGAGCAGATGCCGTCCGGCATCGTTGCGTAGATGCCATCCTCGTCGGGCTCGGTCTCCGCTTGCACACGGCACCAGTGGTCGTACCACTTCATAACCTCATGCCGCTCACTGAGCGGCTTGGCGAGCTCTCCATTCCCCCACTCCGATCCGAGCGCATGCTTCATGTACGCGAAGAGGAAGTCAACGAACGTCTTCCCGGAGTCCTCGATGAACAGCTGGTCACCAACGGCGACTACCCGCTTGCCCTTGAACTCCGTGGAGATGATGTCTCTGACCTCGCCGTACTTGGCGCGCTGGTCGGCCCTGAACTCCTCGTGCTTGCGAAAGGCCTTCCAGACCGGATGGTTGGGGTCCCACGGGAGTCCGCCAACTTCATCCACGGGTTGAGCCAGGCAGCACTTCTTGTACTTTCGTCCACTGCCGCAGGGGCAAGGGTCGTTCCTCCCGGTCACTGCTGTCCCGTCCGTCTAACGTGTTTGCGCCTAACCAGCGGCGCGGCCTTGGCGCCGCTGTGCCCTCAGGATACCTTCGCGGGGCCGCGCCGTCTGTGTGGAAGCGCGGGTTAGGCTCGGCGAATTAAGATACTAAGTGCAACACCCCCACCCGATGAGGGTGGGGCGATCTGGGATGCTAACGGTTCCTCCCTACCGCCAAGCAAAGGGGAACCGATGTACACCCAGATCACCCCAGAAGAACGATACGCGATCGCGGCGCTTCGCAAACGGAAGCTCTCGATCCGGCAGATCGCCGCGGACCTCGGACGCTCTCCGTCCACGATCTCGCGCGATCTGAGGCGCAACCTGTCGAGCCAGGGCTACTACACCCCTTTCAAGGCCAACCAGCAGACCCGGGCAAGACGCTCACGGTCCAGACGCAACGCCCGCTTCACGTCCGATGACTGGGTGCTCGTGGAGCACCTGATATGCCTCGACTGGAGTCCCGAGCAGGTCTCAGGGTGGCTCAAGCGCGAGGGACTGCTCTCGATCAGCCACGAGACCATCTACGCGCATCTGTGGCACGACAAGGCGTGCGGCGATGAGACTTGGCGCCACATGCGCCAGGCGGGGAAGAGGTTCCTCAAGCGCTACCAAGGCCGCGACTGTCGCGGAAGGCTCGCAGGTAAACGCCACATCTCCGAGCGGCCACCCGATGTCGAGACTAGACAGACACTCGGGCACTGGGAGATCGACACGGTCAAAGGCGACGACCAGGCGCGGCACTCCGTCGTGACGATGGTGGAGCGGGCCACCGGCTTCACGGTGATCGGCAAGCTCGAGCGGCATACGGCCGCGGCGTGCACGGAGCGCTGCGTCGAGCTGATCGGCCGGCACGAGGGAAGGGTCGCCACGATCACCGCGGACAACGGCACCGAGTTCCACGGCTACAGCGATATCGAGGCGGCCACAGGAGTCGAGTTCTACTTCGCCACCCCGCACCACTCCTGGGAACGCGGTACCAACGAGAACACGAACGGGCTCATCCGCCAGTACCTGCCGAAGCGCACGAGCATGGCGCACGTGACGCAGGTCGACTGCGACGCGATCGCCTCAAGACTCAACTCACGACCGAGGACGAGACTGGGATATCGGACACCGGAGGAGTGCTATGCCGAAGCCGGGTAGGCGCGAGAAGAAGAAGGCCAAGTGTTGCACTTCAAACTTGAACTCAGGTCCTCTGCGGGAAGCTAGGAGTCCCAAGCGGCGAGCACAGCGCTTGCCTCTCGAAGAGAATCCCTTGCCTCACTCGCGACATGACCTGTCGGGTAGTCGCGCAGTATTCGTTCGTACGTGGCCGCTGCGCGCTCGTAGCACTGTAGGTAGGCCTCGGAACCTGGCTCGAACTCACGGCTTCGACGCTCATAGCACCAGGCCACCCAGACCAGAGCGTTGTTCGCTAGGTTGCTCTGGGGATACCGCTCAACAAGGATTTCGAAGTGCTTGATTGTCCAATCCAGATCGTATGTCCCTACGCCAAGCAAACCTATCTGAGCAAGCGTGCTGCGTACGTGCGCCTTCTGGTCAGTGTCAACATCTGCGCGCTTCTCGATGACCTCCGCAAGCGACTCAGCTTCAAGGCAGAAGCCGAGTCTGGTCTCATCACTGCCTAGGAAGGATGTGTCCGCACTCAGGTGGGCGTATGCGTCAAGAAGAGCGCATGCGGTGTCGTAGTCCCACGTTTGTCTTAGACTCGCCTCATACACACGAGCAGCTTGGACCCGCGGATTCTGCTCCAGGTAGACGCTTTCATCGTACCGAAGAGGGAAGTCGTCAAGGTACATGCTGAACTCTTGGTCGCTTGCGGCGTATTCGGCATCGCAGGATCTCCAGTGAATGAACCCTGATCGCTGCAGTCGCCAGGAGCTGTTGTAGATGAGGCCCGTATCGCTATCGAGTGCAGCAGCTGCACTCGATAGCGATACGGCATCTCTTGGTTCAAGAAGGGAGAGTATTGCCTGACGGTCGAAGAGGGATCCGATTCGAGCCACATCATCGTAGTCCAGCGCTGCTTGATAGCTACCCGAAGAGACAAGGCGACGGAAGATGCCTTCTCGCAAGGCTTCTGGCCAGGCTGGCGAGTGCTGGCTGGCCAGTCGCTCGATCGTGGCAACGTCTGCCCCCTCGATTAGATAGCACACAAGCAGTTCCGAATCTCTGAGTTCGTCGCCATCCGGGGCTGTCATTGCCTCTACTGCACATTGAATTGCGTCGTCGTATCTGTAGGTGATTTCGAAGATTCGTGCTCGGCGCATCAGCAGGTCGTCCTGGACAGCGCTCTGAGGGTACTCCTCCTCATACTCGTCGTAGAGAAGCAGGGCGTCTTCAAAGTCGCGCCCCGAGTACGCTGCCTCTGCTGCCTGGAACGCAAACGCCTGGCGAAGCTCGATCGTGGGGGCAGACTCCGATGCTGAAGCGAAGTCGCCCAACGTTGCGAGACCCAACGTTCGGCTCAGAGCATACTCGTCGTCATCTCCAAGCGCTGACAGCATGGCCTGAACTCGATTGGCTTCGTCGTCGCTAAGAAGTTCCGTGGAGCGAAGCCAGTGGTTCCAGGGGCTGGAAAGGGCCGCTTGCCACGTCGGAGGGTCGAGAACCAGCCAAATGGGCTGGAAGTCAAGCTCGGGATACCTCTCACGGAGCACAACAAGGGAACGAAGTGAGTCCTCTAGGCCATCTCTAAGCGCCAGCTCGTACATACTCCAGTATATGCTGAGTTCCAGCGATTCCTTGATGTCGGTGTCGGGGTAGTCGCCAATAATGCGCGCGTAGTAGTCGGCTGCGTCGACGTACCTGCCTTCCTTGAAGGCGATTTGTGCAAGCCGACCGTGAACGTTATCGATCCACTCGGGACCGAGACGATTGCTTTCGACAAGTCCAATGAGCTGATGTCTCGCTTCCGTGAACTCACCCCGCTCGATCATTGCAACGCCAACCTCGTAGGCGCGTCCCTCTGCTTCGCCGACGACCCCCTCGAGCTGTGTGGGTACGATGACGTAGGCAGTCAGCATGAGCGCGAGCAGTGAGTAGAGCTGCAACGAGTGGCGACCCCAGATTCTCTTCGAGACGACAGCGCACGTTGTCGCTAGGAAGGCAGCACTGAGCAACCAAGTGTAGGTCGACATGCCGAGTGTCCGATACCACGCGTCACCGAAGATGTACCAGCCAAGGACTGACGCACGCTGAACGAGGATTCGAACGAGTGCATATGCGATTGGTATCAGAAGGAGCAAGTACGGAGCGGCTCTTGAGTACCATCGCGTCTTGGCTTGTTGGGCGGTTGTCCCATCTGGGAGAAGCAGTCTCGGAGAGTCCTTGGTCGCCGAAGGGGTTCTCCTATCCCTGGCCACAATGAGGGCTGCGACAACAGTAAAGAGCAGCCCCCTCAGAAACTCGAGAAGCATGGTTTCAAGAGAGGGCACAGTCACTCACCCGCAGCCGAGACTGGGATTCGGAGCCAAGGTATCACCGCGACAACAGTGGCGCGTACGTCACTCGTATCAGCAGTCTCGAACACGAAGCCAGCGACGCTCCTGTCGTCCGACAGGAGGACAATCTCCCCCGCTTGTGCCTCAATTCGGCGGTCCAACGTTGCGGTCCCCGTTGCGAAGGGCTCGTCAATGAGCACACCGTCTGCGATTAGCCGTCCGTTCTCAACTCTCGCGGTTGCCGGTCCCAGCGCTGCGCAGCGTGCGATTCCCAGTCTGTCACCCCACCTCTCGCGGTAGACAACCGTATCGCCTACACAGATGTCGGCGCCCTGCCTCGCCCTGACGATCACGAACTGCCACTCGTCGGCGGCTGACTGTACGGTCGGATTCACCACTGGGAGGACACCGAAGTACTGGCCGACTAGCACACCACTCGCGATTGCAGCAGCCGTGACGTAGGGTACCCACGCGGTCAGACAACGAATCTCGGCCTCCGCGACTTCCCTCCAGACGCGTTCCTTGGATGGAAGGAGGTGGGCGTTCTCTGCAAGCGGGCCCAGCCACTTCGCTGACCTGCGAATCGCGCTCCTGCGAGTGAGTGGCGGAAAGGTGGCAATGAACGACACGTCAGACACTTCGGAGTCGTCGGTAGTCGCGATGCGCACCCGCTCCGGAGCACGTGGCTTGGAGAAGGGGTGGGCAATGTACTTGGGACCTCTACGTCCTACAAATGCGCCCCTCGAGTCCCGCTCGACAACAAAGCCAACCCTTCGCAGGGTCTCGGCAATCGTTTCAGGATGCGCAAGAACACGCATGCGCCAGTACAACTCTCGAACCCCCGCCCCCGGAACCAACTGGTACCATCGAAAGCATATTCGCAACTGACGCCTTGCTCAACACATATGGAGCTAACCCATAAGTGGGCAATCTGGATAGTCAATTCTAAGTAGTTATCAGTCAGTATAGGCGTCGTGATAACGTCTGGCGCACGGGACTATCCAGTCTGGATATCCCAAGGGTCGTTATCCCGCCCCCTCCTCGGCCATCTCCCAGCTCTCCTCCTCATCTGCCCCCGGCCCGCCGCGCATCGGCCCCATCGGCCCGGCGGGCACGCCCCGACGCAGTCGCACGGGCGTCCCCTGGCGCGTGCGCACCACGTACGGCTTCACGTCGCTCGCCACGATCGCCAGCCCGCGCTCGAAGTTGTTCTGCAGCACGCCTTCGACGAGATAGCAGCGGTGGCGCACTATCGTCTCCCCCACCTTGTTGAGCGTGTCCTCGAACACGGTGACGTCGAGCAGGCCGGTCGGGTCCTCGAGTGTGAGGAAGCACGTGCGCCTGCCCGAGCGCGTCCGGGGCGTCTGCGCACGCTCGCGCACGCCGCATACACGCACGCGGGTCCCGTCGTGCGTGTCGCGCAGGTCGCGTGCCCACGTGACACCGCGCGCCTCCAGGTCCTCGCGCGCGAAGTCGAGCGGGTGGCACGTGATCGACAGGCCGAGCAACTCGAGTTCGGCCGACACGCGGCGCACGGCGCTCCAGCCGCTTTCGTGGTCGGGGTCTTCGGCAGGTCGGGTCGGACCGGGGGCGAGCACGAGCACGTCGTCGCCGGCAACGCCTTCGCGGGCGAGGGTGGCCTTGAGCTCGGGCAGCAGCGCGAGCATCTCGTCGCGGGTCGGCGGACGGTCGGCTTCGGTCACGCCGAGCCCGTCGAGCGCGCCCACGCGGATCAGCGACTCGGCCGCGGGAGCTTCGGCACGCGTGCGACGCAGGAAATCCGCCAGGTCGCGGAAGGGGCGCACCGCCTGCTCCCGCTCGACCTCGGCCAGCAAGCGCTGCGTCATCGCGTGGATGTCTTTCAGGCCCACGCGGATCGCAGAGCCGTCGCGCTCCACGGTGTAGTCGGCGTGCGAGGCGTTGACGTGCGGCGGAAGCGTGGCGATGGTGTGCCGGCGCGCGTCGTTGAGCACGAGGCGCGAGCTGTAGAAGCCCATCGGCTCGTTGTTGAGGATGGCGGCGGCGAACTCGGCCGGGTAGTAGGTGCGCAGCCACGCGCTCGCGTAGCTCACGACCGCGAAGCACGCAGCGTGCGCCTTGTTGAAGCCGTAGGCGGCAAACCCTTCGAGCTGGCGGAAGACCTCTTCGGCGACCTCGAATTCGACGTCGTTTTCGAGCGCGCGCTCGACGAAGTGGGCCTTGATGGCCTCCATCTCCTCGCGTCGGCGGTCCTTGGTCATCGCGCGGCGAAGCGAGTCGGCCTCGGCAAGGTCGAACCCGGCCACGGCCTGCGCGACCTGCAGTACCTGCTCCTGGTACACGATCACGCCGTAGGAATCGGCGAGCGCTTCGGCCATGCCGGGGTGCGGCACGGTGACCGGCTCTTCGCCGTGGCGTCGGCGGACGAACGGCGTGATCATCTCGGCTTCGAGCGGCCCGGGCCGAAACAGCGAGATCTGCGCGATGATGTCTTCGAACTCGCTCGGCCTCAAGCGCGTGGAGAGGTTTCGCTGCCCGCTCGATTCGAGCTGGAACATCCCCACCGTATCTGCCGACGCGATCATCTCGTAGACGTGCGGATCGTTCGGCTCCAAGTCCCACGGCTCGGGCACGGCTTTGTCGCCCGCGCGGGCACGTGCGAGCTCGACCGCGTCGCTGATCGCCGAGTGCATTCGCAGGCCCAGAATGTCCATCTTGACCAGGCCGAGCGCTTCGACGTCGTCCTTGTCGTACTGCGAGACCACCACGCCCTTGGCCGCCCACTGTAGCGGCGTCCACGTGTCGATCGGCTCGCGCGTGATGATGAAGCCGCCCAGGTGCGTGCCCAGGTGCATGGGGCAGTGGTCGAGCTCCTCGGCAAGTTCGATGAGCAGCTCGTTGCCCGGCTCCTTTAGGGGGTGGTGCTCGCACTCGGGGTACTCGGCGAGCGTTTGGCGCAGGCGGCTGGCCGAGACCCACGGCAGGTAGCGCGACAGCTCGTTGACGCGCGAGATCGGCAAGCCGAAGGCGCGCGCGACGGTGCGCACGGCCGAGCGCGCGGTCATCGTGTTGACGGTGGCGACCATGGCGACGTGCTCTGAGCCGAAGCGGCGGTAGATGAAGTCGATGACCTCGTCGCGGCGGGCCGAGTCGAAGTCCACGTCAATGTCGGGCATCTGGCGGCGCGCGGGATTGAGGAAGCGCTCGAAGAGCAAGTTGTGGCGGATGGGGTCGGCGTCGGTGATGCCGAGCACGTAGGAGATGATCGAGTCGCCCGCGCTCCCCCGGCCCGAGCAGCGGATCCCGTTGGCTTTCGCGAAATCCACGATCTCTTTGACGATGAGGAAGTACTCGGGAAAGCCGAGGTCGAGCACGACGGAGAGCTCGTACTGCAGGCGGCTGAGGGCTTCGGGGGTCACGGGGCGGTAGCGGTCCTCCAGCCCGCGCCAGGCGGCCCTGGTGAGGAGCGAGTACGGCGTTTCGCCGTGGGGGATGTCGGCGGCCGGGAAGTGGAACTGGCCGAGCTCCAGGTCGAGGTTGCATTTGTCGGCGATCTCGAGGGTGGCGTCGCAGGCTTTGGTCAGGCCGCGGAAGAGCTCGCGCATCTGGGCGGCGGGCTTGAGCCACAGCTCGGCGTTGGGGCGGTCGTAGGGGCCGGGCAGCTGCTCGCGTGCGCCGGCGGCGGCGAGCACGTCGTGCAGGCGGAATCCTTCGGGCCGCACGTAGTGGACGTTGTTGGTGGCGACTGTGGGGAGGTTGAGGGAGTCGGCGAGGCTGGTCAGGCCGGCGACGTAGCGCGGCGAGTCCGGCGTGAGGGTGTGCATGAGCTCGATGTAGAAGTCGCCGGGGGCGAAGCAGGCGGCGAGCTGCTCGGCAGCGTGGCGGGCCCGGTGCGGGCGGCCGGCGCGGATGGCGGCGCCGATCTCGCCGTGCTGACAGCCGGAGAGCGCGATGAGGCCGGTGCTGTGTTTGGCGATGTCACGTTTTGTGACAATCGAGTTGGAGTCCCCCGAGCGCACGTGGGCGCGCGAGAGCAGCCGGCACAGGTTGCGGTAGCCGGTCATGTCGCGTACGAGCAGCGTGAGGTGGAAGCCGGAGCCGGCGGCTCGTCCGAACCCGACGGGCGCGGCGGCGCGCAAACGTTCCTCCGGCGGCAGATCGCCTTCCTCGCCCAGGATCCCGCACGGCTCGACCACGACCTCGGCGCCGACGATCGGCTTGATGCCGGCCTTGAGCGCTTTTTGGTAGAAGCGGATCGCGCCGTAGAGACCCTGGTGGTCGGTGAGCGCGAGCGCGGGCATGCCGAGCTCGACCGCGCGTGCGATCAGCTCGTCGAGGTCGGCGGCGCCGTCCATGAAGCTGAAGCGCGAGTGCACGTGCAGGTGCACGAAGGGTGCGGTAGGCGTGGCGGCGGTGCGCGTAGCGGCGTCCCCCATCGCGACGCCTAGTCCTGCACGCCCACGAGCATCCAGCGGCGCTCGAGGCGGTCGTAGGCCAGGTCGTAGGTGCCGCCACGCGCGAGCACGCGCCAGTAGCGGCGGCTCACGCGGTTACGCGGGCTCCACCAGGAGCGCTCGACCGCCCAGGTCTGGATGACCGCGTCGATCGCATAGGTACGCGCGTGCAGCTCGAAGGCCGCGGGGCAGTGACGCCGCTCGTTCCACGCCACGGCGAGCGGCTCCTCGCGGCGCTTGCCGACACCGGCATCTTCGGCATGCGAAAGATCTGACGCCCGGGAAAGCCACGGGCTTTTCAGCAACTCGATGATGACCGGTAGGCGTCCCTCTTTCGCGTCGAACAGGTCCATCGCCTGACCCGATTTCGGGTCGAATCGCTTGATCGCTGCGTTGCGTCCCATGGGAGAAGTCCTTGCGTGTCTCGTCAGAGGATGACGACGCCGCAGAGGGGCTCTCCGCGGCTACGGCCAGTATACCGAACGTATGTTCGGTATACAAGACAGGACTGACACCGGGAAGGCGCGGGATAGCGGAGGGTAAGACCGCCTGTATACGCTGCCGATCGACTGCGTTCTGATACACGCTTGCACGGATACCGTGTAAGCGTTAATCTCATCGAGACTTGGGAATCACATGATCGTCTCGTTCGGGGATCACGCCACCGAAGATCTCTTCCACAGCCGTCCGACCAGCCGAATGCGACGATTCCCGCACAACGTCATACCAGCTGCGCTGATCAAGCTCGACATGCTCGACAGCGCTACCGCCCTACTGGACCTCGATGCTGCTCCCGGAAACCGGCTCGAGGCTCTCAAAGGAGATCTACGAGGCCACTATTCCATCAGAGTGAACCAGCAATGGCGACTCACATTCCGATGGGATGGTAGCCACGCTCATGAGGTCAGATTGACCGACTATCACAGTTGAAGGAGCGATTCCGCCCTATGAAACCCGAGAACCGTACTCCCACCCATCCCGGCGTGGTCCTGCGCGAGGAATTCCTCGTGCCGCTCGGTGTCTCGCAAGTTGCCCTCGCTGCACACATCGGGGTGCCGGTCCAGCGGATCAACGAGCTTGTGCGTGGTAAACGAGGTGTCACTCCCGAGACGGCGTGGCTCTTGTCACAAGCGCTCAACACCACGCCGGAGTTCTGGATCAACCTGCAAACGGCACACGACCTCGCCCGAACCAAACCGGCCAGGTCGATTGAACCCCTCGCAAAGGTCGGATAGCCGGCGGGCCCGATGCGACTCGGCATCGTCGCAGCTGAATCCGAGACCGACAACCGCTGACTGCCGGAGCAAGAATTATACCCATAATGGTATACTCGTCGAAGTCAGTCATGGTCGGTGACGAAGGACGGATGCAATGGCCGCACCTGGTAGCAACTACACCGCCAGCACCGGGAACGTCTTCCAAGACCTCGGCCTACCCGATTCAGAGGGACTGGCAGTGAAGGCCGCGCTCGCTCACATGATCTCGGCGATTGCGGCGAATCGCAGACTCACTCAGGCGGAAACGGCGCGGATTCTCGGAACGACGCAGCCCAAGGTCTCTGACCTGTTCGCGGGGAAGCTGGCCGGCTTCTCGATGGAACGGCTGATTCGGTTTCTCATGGCGTTGGACAGGGACGTTGAAATCGTCGTGCGACCAAAACCGCCCACGCAGAAGAGGGCTACGCTCACCGTGGCAGGCCTTGACGGGCGCCCCTAGGCCGCAGCCTAACCCCGCCCCTACGCCCCCAGCACCAGCGGCAAGCCTTTCGCGAACGCCCCGCCAACGAGCAACGCCACTGCCACGGTGATGAACGCCACGAGCACCGCTCGCTTCACGTCGAGCAGCTTCGCGAGCACGGCAAGCGTGGAAATGCACGGCAGCGCGAGCGTGTTGACCAGCGCGTACACGAAGATGTCGGTCTGCGACATGAACGACGTGAGCTCGCGCGCCCCCGCCCCCACCGTCACGATCGCGAGCGTCACGAGCAGCTGCAGCGCGAACTCCTTGCGCAACAGGCCGAACAGCAGCGTTAGCCCCGCGACCGACGGCAGCCCGAGCCAACCTACGATCACAGGGTCCATCGGCGCGGTGAGCCGCCAGACCAGCCCCGACTCGTACAGCCCCCCGAGCACGATACTGCCCACGAGCACGATCGGCGTGGCCACGTACAGGAACTCGCGGAACTGCGTCCACGCCTTGCGCCCGACCACGCGCCACGACGGGCGGCGAAACGGGAACATCTCCATGACCATGCCCGGGGTCTCCCCCGGCAGCATGCGGTCCATCACCACGCCCACCACCGCCGCCACCAGGGCAGTGACCGCGTACACCGAGAACGCGGGCCAGAACCCCACATACACGCCCACAGCCCCCATGATCACCGCGGTGCGCGCGCTGCACGGAACCATCGCCACCAGTGTCGCGCCGATGAACCGCTCCCGCTCGGTCGGCAGCAACCGCACGCTCAAGACCGCCGGCACACTGCAGCCGAGTCCCGCCACCAGCGGGATCGTCGCCCGGCCGTGCAGGCCCACATGGTGCATCACGCGGTCCGACAGGAACGCGACGGCGTTCAGGTAGCCCGTGTCCTCGAGCAGCGACAGCAGTACGTAGAAGGTCAGGATGTACGGTAGCCCAATCGCGA
>Ga0209164_1002026_pt1 | contig 23159 bp, 20 predicted proteins | sample MTBNYHSulfiMetaG_FD_187458 | JGI IMG/M metagenome (GOLD analysis project Ga0209164, IMG submission 187458) | Enrichment culture microbial communities from rom New York Harbor, USA that are MTBE-degrading - MTBE-NYH (New York Harbor Sulfidogenic)... | ecosystem: Environmental > Aquatic > Marine >... | reverse complement strand
AAAACGGTATTGGCCGATGAAGCCTTTCCGAGGGCTTCGCCCAGGCCGTCTGCTTCCCTCTTCAATGATTGAAAAAACTGGGGGAGGGCAAGCTGAATGGCATCGCCCATGGCGCATAGAGCATACCGTTAAACTCTTCACACTCTGCGCTCTGCACTCGACGATTTTTTCTTTGACCGATAAAACCGAATCCACTTTAAAGAGAGAGGATAGGAAACAAAACTGAGGAAGACACAAAGAATTAAAGAACCGATTCCGAAAGAGAGGAGGAGCCCCCATTGGGAAGCGATACGGCTCCAAAAATCAGAATTCATCAATCCTTGATGCACTCCAAATTGAAAGATCTCTTGGAGGGTCGCCCAATCCGTCCAAAACCCCATCACCCACATCCCCACCCATGTGGCGATCATATAATAGGGAACGATCCACCAGGGAGTGTTTGACCAGACTCCTAAAAGAACGGCCACCCGATTCATTCTGAATATAAAAGCAACAGCTAACCCGGCAAGGGTATGAAAACCTAAAAATGGCGAAAAACCCAGAAAGATGCCAATGGAATAAGCCAAGGCCGTTCGCTCAGGGGTGTCTTCGATATGGAGAAGTTTTTTGATGAGATCTCTAAAACGAGTCATCCCATGATCTTTTGATCTGTGAATGGGCTACTGTCTTTCCTGCGAAAGCAGCAATCTATATCCTTTTTGATTCTAAATTCCCGTTTGCACCGGAAGGAGACTTCCGCTCTATCTCAATCTGTGTGTGCCGAAACCCAGAGACATTCCCTTCTGAGAAAACAGGTATTGCATTGAGGGTTTTTTGCCCAACAAACAGATCTTCCAAACCGGATGAGGTTGAGGTGAAGGGACAGAGGCTTTTTCTTTGGGATGAGCGGAACCATCCATATATGGGCTTTTTCTGCATTCATCCCTTCTGGAATGAAACCAAGACGTTTTCCAATCCGAAGGATATGAGTGTCAACTGGAAAAGCATCTCTTCCAAGACCGAAGAGAAGGAGACAATGAAGGGTCTTCGGACCAATCCCTTTAAGGGACCCAATCCTTTTTTTAATCTCCTCCGAACCCATCGTCTTTAAGAACGAAAGGCTAAGCCTCCCCTCTCTTTCTTTGATCCAATAAAGGATGTCCCGGATACGCCTCGCCTTCTGCTCGGCCAACCCACCCGGTCGGATGGTTGAAACAATAGACTTTATTTTTGCCTTCAGAATATCCTCCCTATGGGGAAACCGAGTTTTCAATCTCTGAAAGGCTTTGTCTCGGTTTTGATCGTTGGTGTTCTGTGAGAGAATGGTCTCGATGAGAATATCAAGAAGATCTCCCGAACTTTCTTTTCGGGGAACGCCATATTGCTTTTCCAGAAGGAGAGCGATCTTTCTGACCTTTGTTTTTAAATCCTTATGTCCTTGCCATGGCTTCTTTAATCTTATCACTTAGTTTTCCCTTAAGAAGGTCCTTCATTCTTGTCTTGACCCTCGTCACAAACCCCTGATAGGTTTCCTTCCCCTCCAATACCTGGAGATAGAAGTCTCCCAAATCCGGATAACGCTTCAGTGTTCGATAGGCCAACTTAGCAAACCGGAAAACGAAACGAGAAAAAGTGAGCGCCCATTTCAGGTTCCCATAGAGGTCGTCATAAACTGCTTTTTGATAATAATCAGAGGGGACGATTCCTTCCTTTTTCCATTCCGTGATTGCCTCGGCAGCCAGCATCCCGCTTCGAATGGCATAGTAGATCCCCTCTCCCTGCAATGGGTCCATCAGATGGGCCGCATCGCCGACAAGAAGAAACCTTCCCTGTGCGATCTTCTGTTTCTCATCATAAAAAGAAGGGAGGAGATGACCCATGACCCTCCCTGTCTTTCCCTTGGGAATATAGTCCAGCCCTTTGAGAAAGTCACTGAAGTATTGGCGGGGATTCATTTTCTTTGTTTCTCTGAACATGCCACCAATCCCGATGGAAAGATATTCCTTTTTAGGGAAGACCCAACCATAACCATTGGGAATGCTCCCAAAATCTAAATGAATGAATTGAAGTTCCTTTTGGGGGAAATGGATGGATGAATCAAAAGGAATCTCACTTTCTACGGCAATCCCGTTTCCATCATTCCTCTGTGATGGTAACGGTAAAGACCTGGCAACCATACTCTCTGATCCGTCTGCACCGATGAGATATTGACTATGAAGTCTCTTCCCCTTCGCCAATTCTACCTCAACCCCATCGCCCTTCTCTTCGACTCTGATCACTTTCTCTCCTTCCAGTATCGCTGCGCCATCCCCTAAAGCTTTATGGATGAGGAGTTGATCGAAGCGATCTCTCATTACTAAAAATGCAATCGGATCTTTTGTTTCGATGAAGAAGGGATCTCTGGAACAGTACGTAAATTTTGAACCATAAATGGTGTTTTCAATGACAGGAGTGAGATCGAAGCTGAGCAAATGAACCGTTTTTTTGGAAAGACAACCCCCACAGGGTTTGTATCTGGGCAATCGTTCCTTCTCGATGAGGAGGGTTTTCAGCCCAGCCTTGGCACAAAACCTTGCCGCCGTTGAACCACCAGGTCCTCCGCCCACCACAATGACATCGTAATCGAAATTCATCGCCGCTATCCCAAATTGACTTTAAAAATTACCTTGAAACTTAGATTGGTCAATACTTTAACTTTTATGAATCCGTCCCCCGTTTCCCCGTGCAACGATTAAGATTTTTATTGGTGCCAAATCTAAGACGATGTCTGGTGGAAATTCATTTTATCATCTTTGAAACATATTCAGCGATGGCGGGGGCAGCCGTCAACCCAGGAGATTCAATTCCCAGAAGATGGATCCTCTCCTTTTCTTGCTTCTGGATCACAAAATCTGTTTGTAACTCACCATGATCATAAAGCTTTGGTCGATTTCCTGAATAGCCAGGGTAAATTCTATGGACATTAAAATCAGGAATCATGGTGAAGGCCCCTTTTTCAAATTCTTCCCGAGGCGTGTTAATCTCATAGTCATCTTTATCGAACACCTGGACCGCTGAAGGCCCGATCAGGGTCTCTGCTCCAAGAGTTCGGGTCAGATGAATTCCCAGGGAATGAGGGGAATCTGGAACAGGATAGACTAATCCTCTGATCACCTCCTCGGTTGTATTATAATAATCACCCTTGTGCGGAACGATCTCATATCCCTCAAGGCGACACATCTTTGCAATGCTATCGCTGTAAAGTCCTGCCGCATTGATGATCATCTCCGCCCCCATCTCACCTCGGGTGGTACTAAGATTGTTTCGATCGTCAATGGCCGTGACTTCGCACTGTTTTACAATGGTCGCTCCTAATCCTTTAAGAACCCTTTCCATGATTCTCATATAGGCGGCCATGTCGAGAATCCCTGTTTCAGGAGAGTGGAGGGCTCCTAAACACTTGACCCGGGGTTCCATCTTCCGGACTTCGACCTCATCGATCAGCCTCAGGTTTTCTACACCGTTGTCATCGCCCCGTTTTTTTAGTTCTTCCAGTGCTTTTAATTCGGTATTGACCATTGCCACAATAATCTTACCGCATCTCCAATGGGGGATGTCGTGACTCCGCAGAAATTCATAGGTCAAATGGCGACCTCGAATGCATAATCTGGCCTTGAGAGAGCCTTGGGGATAGTAAATCCCTCCATGGATCACCCCACTGTTTCGTGTGCTCGTATGCTCCCCTAATGCCCTTTCCTTTTCTAAGAGGAAGACTTCCTTTCCCTCTTTCGCCAACCGATAAGCGAGATGGCATCCGACTATTCCTCCACCAATGATGGCTACTTCCATGGTTATTTCCTTCCAAAAAATTTATACCATAATCATTCACATCATTAAAACTAATTTTTTATCGACTGGTAAAACAAGACAGGGGATTCTCTTGCATTGGAAAATAGCTACCGGTTAGGTATAATGGAAGTGGAATGGAAGAAACAGTTTGTCTTGTCAGTTTGGGTTGCCCAAAGAATTTAGTCGATTCCGAAGTGATCCTCGGGCTTCTTTCAAAAGAGGGTTATCCTTTAACCACCGATCCTTATAGAGCGGATATGCTCATCGTCAACACCTGCTCTTTTATAGAAGAGGCGACGAAGGAAGCCATCGAGACCATTATACAATTTTCCCGTTTTAAAAGAGAAGGTCGTTGTCGCCTCCTCATCGTATCCGGATGTCTCCCCCAAAGATATGGGAAAGTTTTAGAAAAAGAATTGCCAGAAGTGGATTACTTCATTGGCACCGGAGACTTTCAAAACCTCCCCGAACTTCTGAAACAGAAACCAAAGAAAAAGAGCTATCTCTCCAAACCTGTTTTCCTCTACAATGAGAAGACACCTCGAATTCTCTCCACCCCACCTTTTTTCGCCTACTTGAAGATTGCAGAAGGTTGTTCCAATGCCTGTACCTTTTGCACCGTTCCAAGCATCAGAGGTCAATACAGAAGTAGAAAACTTCGATCTGTCATCGATGAGACTCAAAGACTTGCAGGGCAAGGAGTTCAAGAACTCATCCTGATCGCCCAGGATACCACCGCTTACGGAAGCGACCTAAGAGATGGGACCAATTTGGAAAAGCTCCTGAAATCCTTGATTAAAGTGGAAGGGCTTCGTTGGATTCGAATCCTCTATTCCTATCCCAAGATGGATCATTTCACCGATGGACTTCTTGAGCTCATGGCTCAAGAAAATAAAATTTGCCCTTACCTCGATCTCCCCATCCAGCACATCGATGATGAGATTCTCAGACGGATGGGGCGCAAATCAAAAGGTGCAGAAATTCGGCGTCTCTTGCAAAAGATCCGAAGCTTTATCCCGGAAGTCAGCTTGCGCTCCTCTTTCATCGTGGGGTTCCCAGGAGAAAAGGAGACCCAGTTCAAAACACTCCTCGATTTTGTGGAGGAGATTCAATTCGATCACCTCGGTGCCTTTAAATATTCTTCAGAAGAAGGAACACCTGCCTCCCGTCTTCCTCATCCCATCCCGGAGCCCCTTAAGGAGGAACGTTTAAAAACCCTGATGGGGATTCAGGGAAAGATCTCTTTGAAAAAATATCAAGCACTGGTAGGCCAAAGAAAGTTGGTTCTCGTCGAAGGAACACAACGTGAACGGGGTGTCTTGCGTGGGAGACTTCAAATACAAGCCCCTGAAATCGATGGTTCAGTCTTATTGAATGGAAAAGCTCGGCCTGGTGACTGGGTAGAAGCCCGAATGATCCAGACCCTTCCTTATGACCTAATTGCCCGGATTGAAAGAGTCCTACCTTAGATTTCAAATTTTACCTGTCTGCCGCAGGCAAGCGCGAATGGTGAAAATTGTCTGTTGGGAATGGGTCAAGGTTAGGACGCCAGTTTGGCTTAAAGGAAAAGGAAAGGTGTAAAGATTTAAAGACAGACGACTTTGCCCTTCATCAAAACTGGCATCCCTGCCTTAACCCTTAGACCAACAACCATTATTTTCTACCCCAGCCTTAAGTATTCGATTTGAAATCAGAAATAGCTTCATCAAGTGCCTTTTCTCTTGACGGATATGCAAAAATGGGTTAGTTTGATAAATCTTAAAATTGTCTTAAATCTTAATGAGATAAATATTAAAAAAGTTTAGGATACGGAAAAGAAGAAATGGATGATACGAGTGAACTGGTCCAGCAGAGGATTCGAAAACTGGAGGCATTGAGGGCAAAAGGGATCGATCCCTATCCAAACGATTTCCAGGTGACCCATACCTCCAAAGACCTCCATGAGTCCCTCGGTTCTCTGTCGGATGAGGAATTGAAATCAATGGGCGAAACCTTCCGGCTTGCCGGTCGGATGATGGGGATCCGTGACTTTGGGAAAGCCAGTTTTATTCACCTTCAGGACCGAAAGGGAAGAATCCAGGCTTACCTACAAAGGGATATGGTTGGCGATGCCGCCTTTCAATTTTTTAAGACATTCGATATCGGAGACATTATCGGATTAGAGGGTAAAATATTTCGAACGAAAACTCGTGAACTGACCCTCCAGGTTCAGAACTTCAGGCTACTGGTGAAGTCTCTTAGGCCTCTTCCGGAGAAGTGGCATGGTCTTACTGACATCGAAGCCCGTTATCGTCAGCGCTATTTAGACCTCGCCGTCAATCCCAAAGTCAAAGAGATTTTTCTCACCCGAATCAAGGTTATTCAGAAAATCAGAGATTTCTTTACCCAACGGGATTTCATCGAGGTGGAAACTCCCATGCTTCACCCCATTCCCGGAGGCGCAACAGCCAAACCCTTCAAGACCCATCACAATGCTCTTGACATGGAACTCTACATGAGGGTCGCGCCTGAACTCTTCCTGAAACGATTGGTGATCGGAGGACTTGAAAGAATCTTTGAGATCAATCGCTGTTTTCGAAACGAGGGGGTCTCCACCCAACACAATCCTGAATTTACCATGCTCGAGTTCTACCAAAGTTATGCCACCTATGAAGATATGATGAAAATGACCGAGGAACTTTTCTGTTCCATGGTCAAAGAAATTCATAGTGGATTCCGCTTTACCTATCAGGGGAAAGAACTCGATTTTACTCCACCCTGGAAAAGAATTCCCTTCAAAGAATCTCTTTTAGAATATGGGAGAGTTGATCCGTCTGCCCTGATCGAACCGTCTAAGGCGATCGAAGTCGCCGAGAAGCTTGGCCTTGAGCTGAAAAAGGGAACCTCCCATGGAAGAGTTTTAGCGGAACTCTTTAAAGAATTGGTTGAACCTCATCTCCTTCAACCTACATTTGTCATTCTTTATCCAACAGAGGTCTCTCCTCTCTCTCGCCGGAATGGGGAGGATCCTGAGGTGGTAGACCGATTTGAGCTTTTCATTGCCGGTCGAGAGATTGCCAATGGGTTCTCTGAATTGAACGACCCCATCGATCAACGGGAACGTTTTGTCCAACAATTAAAACAAAAGGGCGATGAGTCAGATGCGTCTTTCACTCTTGATGAGGATTTTCTTCGATCGATTGAATTCGGAATGCCTCCGACAGCCGGGGAAGGAATTGGGATCGATCGTTGGGTGATGCTCCTCACTGATGCACCGTCCATCCGGGAGGTGATCTTCTTCCCTTTGCTTCGGATGGAGAGATAGTACGCGATTGCAAATTTCAAATTTGAAACAAAAAACAAATTCAATTTTATATTTTTCATTTTGCATTTTTAACTGAGTTCTTTATGAAGTATGAATGGTTTATTGGACTGAGATATCTCAAAGCGAAACGGAAACAGACCTTCATCTCCATCATCACAATCATCTCCATCGTCGGGGTGATGGTGGGTGTCATGGCCCTGATCGTTGTGTTGGCTGTGATGAGTGGCTTTGAAAAAACCCTGAAGGAAAAGATTTTGGGCACCCAAGCTCACCTCGTCCTTCTCAAGGCAAATCAAGAAGGGATGGATGATTATGAGGAGGTGGCGAAGAAGCTTCAAGAGGTGAAGAGTGTCGTCTCTGCTGCTCCGTTCATCTTCAACCAGGTGATGCTCTCTTCCGAATCAAATGTTTCCGGTGTCGTCATCAAAGGCATTGACCCAGATCGAGTGGGAAAAGTGACCGAATTGGCGCACAATATGAAGGCCGGCCGCCTCCAGGATCTGAAGGAAGCAAAGGAAAATGAATCTTCAGGCATCATCCTCGGGGTAGAATTAGCGAAGCATCTCAGCGTTTCGCTCAATGATGCGATCCAGGTGATCTCCCCTCTCGGCACCATGACACCGATGGGAATGATGCCTAAAATGAGGCGTTTCCGGGTCGTGGGTATCTTTTATTCCGGAATGTATGAATACGATAACACCATGGCCTATGTCTCTCTTGAAAGTGCTCAGAAGTTTTTCGGCATGGGAGCCCATGTCACAGGAATTGAGATCAAAACCAAGGATATTTATAAAGTGAAGGAAGTTGGAAAGGAGATCCGCCAAAAGATGGGATTTCCTTTCTGGACGAAGGACTGGATGGAAATGAACAGAAACCTCTTCTCCGCCCTGAAGCTGGAGAAGATCGCTATGTTTATCATCCTCGTTTTAATTGTATTGGTTGCGGCCTTCAACATCATCTCCACGCTCATTATGGTGGTGATGGAGAAACATAAGGATATTGCGATTCTGAAATCGATGGGCGCTCCTTCCAGGGGAATCTTAAAGATATTCGTCATCGAGGGAGGGGTGATCGGCGTTGTGGGAACAATCTTCGGAACGCTTTTAGGCCTTGGGGCTGCTTTCAATTTGGAGAAGATCACAGTCTTTGTTGAAAACTTATTTGGATTCAAAATTCTTGCAAGTGATGTCTACTATATTGACAAACTCCCTTCCCAGGTCAATCCGATGGATATTGGGATGATTGTCGTCACCGCTATTCTCATCAGTCTCCTCGCCACCCTTTATCCCTCCTGGAGGGCATCGAGACTCGACCCGGCGGAGTCATTGCGATATGAATAAGGATAAGATGTCTCTTAAAGAAGCCGCCCAGCAGGCTCTCTCCCGGGGAGAATGGAGAAAGGCCCTCGAATGTTTTCAAATCCATTGTGGTCAGGAGCCGGAGGATCTTCGATCCCAACTGAAAGCGGCTGAATTGTTAGGACGTTTGGGTCAAAAAAAGGAGGCCATCCAAATGTACCAGAAGGTGGCTGAGGCCTATGCCCAGGATGGCTTTTTGCTTCAAGCCATCTCTATTAACAAAATGATCTTGAGGATGGATCCCGCTTCCAAGGATGTCCATGACCGGCTGGTACAACTTTATGCAGAAAAATCCAGGGAGGTAAAACCACTTCGTCCCTTTCCGCACATCCCTCTTTTTTCTGAACTTAACGAACAGGAGCTTCAATCCCTGATCCCCCTTATCCAAAGCAAATCCTTTCGGAAGGGATCCCTCATTTGCCAAGATGGAGAAAGAGGAAATTCCCTCTATGTCATCAGTCGGGGAGAGGTGGCAATTCTTAAACAAACTTCAGAGGGAAAAGAGGTTTTGATCCGCAATATCAGGGAAGGGGATTTTTTTGGGGAGTTTGGTTTCTTCACCGATCAAAAAAGACACGCCAACGTCAAAGCCGTAACAGAATGTGAGGTATTAGAGATTCCTCAAAACGAAATGAACGGAATCATCAAGACGCACCCCCATCTGAACCAGGTGCTTCTAAACCTTTTTAGGCAACGGGTGTTAGACCTCTTTCTCGCCTGTTCTCCTATGTTTTCCTCCCTGACTGCTCTGGAAAGAGATGAAGTCTTTAAACGATTCCACCTCCGTAAGGTCCCTGAAGGAACGTTCCTCTTCAAAGGAGGGGAGCCTTCTCAATCCCTTTACATCATTAAAAGTGGAGAGGTGGAAATATTTATTCAAGACCGTCGCGAGAGAAAAACCACCTTGGCGACATTGAGAAGTGGAAATTTTTTTGGGGAGATTGGGCTGGTGATGAACAAACCTCGAATGGCCTTTGCCAAAGCCACTCAGCCTTCGGAATTAATGGAGATGACGAAAGAGGATATGGAAGCCTGTCTCCTCAAATTTCCCAAACTCCAACACATTCTAAAAGAAATCTCTTCAAAACGCCTCGTCCAGATGAGAGAGCTGCTCTCCCAAGAAGCAGTTGAAAAGGTCAAGGAGGCAATGGTTTGAAAGAGTTAATCCAGGTCCAGCAACTTTTCAAGTCTTACGGAAATGGAACGAAACGTGTGGAGGTTCTCAAAGGGGTGGACCTTACTTTTTATCAAGGGGAGAAGGCAGCTATTGTCGGCGCCTCCGGCGTTGGAAAAACCACCTTTCTTCATGTCCTCGGCACACTCGATCGGCCGACTGCAGGGAAGGTTCTCTATGAAGGGAAAGACATCTATACCCTGAATGAAAAGGATCTCGCCTTTTTTCGAAATCGTGAGATTGGGTTTGTCTTCCAATTCCATCATCTGCTTCCTGAATTTAATGCCTTGGAAAATACCATGATGCCTTGTCTGATTCAAGGCCTCCCGAAAAAGGAGGCCGCCTTTCGAGCAGAGGCGATTCTCACGTTGGTGGGTCTCAAAGAACGTCTTTCTCATAAGCCAGGGGAACTTTCAGGTGGCGAACAACAGCGCGTGGCGGTGGCAAGGGCTTTAGTGTTGGAGCCAAAAGTCCTGCTGGCCGATGAACCTACGGGGAACTTGGATACCAAAACAGGCGACTCGGTTTTTGATCTTCTTCAAGAACTGAACCACATCAAAAAGGTCACCCTCATTGTCGTAACGCACAATCTAAAATTGGCTGAGAACATGGCCCGCCAGATCCAACTCGTTGATGGCAAAGCATTGATAGAGAAAACCCACTTTACAAAAGGATAAGGATTTGATATTAAAATGAAAATTTTCTCATCCCCTCCCCTCTCATCTATAAATTGGAACACGGGGTTCGTTTCGGATTCAAAAGAATGGGAAGGAGCCTAAATATGATCCCGAGACAAATAGGGTTTATCCTTCTCGCCATTTCTCTCCTGATGGGGATTTGCAATGGTGCTGAAGAAGACATCTATAAAATCGTAATACTTGGAAATGTGAAGACCGAAGAAGGGGTTATTCGAGGAGCGATCAAGAGCCAGGAAGGGGGCTCCTTTTCTGTTGAAAAAGTCCGTGAGGATCTACGATCCATCTTCGACTTAGGCTACTTCACCGATGTACAAGTCGATATCAAATCAACCCCGCAGGGCAAAGAAGTGATCTTCATTGTGGTAGAAAAGCCCTCCATCAAAGAGATCTTAATTACGGGAAATGAAAAGGTAAAGCTGGAAGATATAAAAGAGAAGATGACCCTCACGCCTCGCTCCATCCTCAACCTCGAGAAGGTGAAGGAGAGTTCCGAGCAGATCCGCAAACTTTACTTTTCAAAAGGTTATTATGGGGTCAAGGTAGATCACAAGGTCAACTATTTGGAAACCAATGAAGCGGTAGTCACTTTTGCGATCTCCGAAGGACCCAAGGGACATATTCGAAAAATAGTTTTCAAGGGCAATAAAAATATCAAATCTTCCAATTTGAAGAAAGTGATGACGACCAAACAGAGGAATATATTTTCCATTATCACCAAAACCGGAACATTAGATGAAGATATCCTTAAAAATGATCTTCAACTTCTGAACGCCTATTATATTGATCAGGGTTTTATCGAAGCAAAGATCTCTGAACCCCGGATCGATCTCTCCAACCCAAAAAAAATTCGGATCGAGATCGAGATTGAGGAAGGACCTCGATACCATGTGGGGGATATCGACTTCAAAGGCGATCTCCTTACCACCAAAGAGGACCTCTTCAAAGGGCTCAAAATGAAGCGGAACGATGTCTATAGCACCACAGCCATCCGAAAGGACGTCAATGGTCTTACCGAAAAGTTTGCCAATCAGGGCTATGCCTATGTAGAGATCAACCCTGAAACCAATGTGGATAATAAAAATCTTTTAGTCCACATCACCTATGATATTGAAAAAAAGAAACAGGTCTCCTTTGAAAAGATCCAAATTGTCGGCAATTCGAAAACTCGGGACAAGGTGATCCGGAGGGAGCTTCGGGTGGCGGAGGGGGAACTTTACAGCGCTGCCGACATGAATAAAAGTCGCGACCGGCTGAAAAGGACAGGATTCTTCAAGGAAGCGGATTTCACTACCAGCCGTGGGAGCACCGAAGAAAAAATCAACCTTGATATCAAAGTCGAGGAAGCCCCGACAGGGGCCATCAGCTTTGGAATCGGTTATAGTTCGTTGGAAAGCGTGGTGGGTTCTGCCTCCATCTCTGATCGAAATCTCTTTGGTTATGGTTATCATGGGGTTTTGAAGTTCAGCTTGGGAGCGGAAACCCAAAATTTTAGATTGAGCTTTACGGATCCTTACTTCTTAGGATATCCTTTATCGGCAGGCATTGACCTCTATCACGAAAATGTCGAGGTTTTTGACACTTATTCTTATAAAATTACGGGAGGGGATCTTAAATTTGGAAAGGAATTGACTGATGAGATTCGTATCGATCTGATGTATAAACTGGAGAACATCAATGTCTATGATGTGGAAAGAGGAGCTTCTACCTATATCCAAGAGCAGAAAGGGAAGAAGACGACAAGTGCCATTTCTATTTCCCCCTCGATCGATACCCGTGACGATTACTTCAACCCCAGAAGGGGAAGTCGGCACAGCCTTTTAGTTCAAAACGCAGGAGGTATTTTAGGAGGGGATAACTATTTTGTCAAAGTGACAGGAGAGACCAGTTGGTTTTTCCCGCTCCCTTTAAATACAACCCTCAATCTTCGCGCCAAGGCAGGGATGATCGCTCCTTATGGTGGGAAAAAACTCCCCATCTATGAAAAATTTTTTGTGGGAGGCATCCAAACCGTCCGAGGGTTTGAATACGGAAGGGCGGGGCCTGTTGATGAAAAAGATGAGCCTTCTGGCGCTAAAAAGATGGTGGTTTTCAATGCCGAATGGATCTTCCCTTTATCCCGTGAGATTGGTTTGAGAGGAGCTCTGTTTTTCGACGTAGGGAAGGGGTTTGATAAGTTGAAAGACAAAAGCCAAAAGGTTTTAGACCTCGATACCCATAGGATCCTGACCAGGCCGGGCAAGGGGCTTTTCCCTTTAAAATTCGGGGCAGGGCCTGGAATTCGGTGGTTCTCTCCATTCGGTCCCATCCATATCGATATTGGGTTTAACCTTAATCCTAAGAAAGGAGAGAAAGGAAATGTGATCGAATTCACAGCAGGAACCGTTTTTTAATAAATAGAGGTGATACCTTTCACAGAGAGGAGAAGTAAAGATGGTTGGAAAAAGGATGGCGGCGGTTATTGGAATTGTCCTGTTTGGATTTTTGGGATCTGCTCTGGCTGCAGATTTAAAGATCGCTTATGTCGATATTCAGAAGGCAGTCAATGAATCGAATGCCGGCAAAGATGCGAAAAAGGCGATTACCAAGGAAGTGGAAAAATTTCAGCGCTTAATTGGAGATAAGCAGAAAGAACTTCAAACCATGAAAGAATCCTTGGAGAAACAGGCTCCCATGCTCACCCCGGATGCCAGGGCGACTCGGGAAAAAGAATACCAGAACAAACTTCGGGAATTCCAGAGATGGGGGGAAGATACCCAAAATGAGATCAATCAGAAACGGATGGAGATGGAGCGAAACATCTCCATTGGCCTTCTCAAGGTCATTCAGAAAGTGGGAGCGGATGAAGGGTACACCTTCATCTTAGAAAAAAATGAAACCGTTGTGCTCTTTGCATCCAAAACTATTGATATCACCGATCGGGTGATCAAGGCCTATGATGGTCAGAAGAAATAAGATTTTAAAATTCGAAGCACGAAATCTTCAATTCCGTTAGAGCGTGAGGCGTAAGCCGTAAGGGGTCTATGATTGTGCTGCCGTTATGCTGTTTTGCCGTATTACCGTTAGCTTCAAAACCGCAGCACTGCAACACCGCAATACAAAGAATGACGCCTTACCCCTTGCAAATCAGGATTTCGACATTTTGCGGATATGGATCAAGGAATGAAAAAAAAGCTTAAAGAATTGGCCCAGTGGGTGGATGGAACAGTGATTGGGGACGGAGAGATAGAAATCTCTGGAGTGTCGGCCATCGATGAGGCCAAGGCCGGAGAGATCACCTTCATTGCCAATCCGAAATACCTTCCGAAACTCAACGAAACGCGTGCCTCAGCGGTCATCGTCTCCAAAGAGGTACCCCGAGGAGAAAAGCCTCTTCTGAGCGTAGCCAATCCCTATTTGGCCTTTGCCAAGATCCTCACCTTCTTTTCGCAAAAAACACACCCACCCCAAGGGATCGATTCCAATGCCTGGATCAGTCCGACGGCAAGATTAGGGAAAGACCTGACCCTCTATCCCTTCGTCTATATTGGTGACCGCTGCTCGATCGGGGATCGGGTCATCCTTTATCCCGGGGTCTGTATCGGTGAGGATTCCTCCATCGGGGAGGACTCGGTCCTCTACCCCAATGTCTCTATCTATTCGGGGACAGCCATCGGAAAGCGGGTTATCCTTCACAGCGGAGTGGTGATTGGGAGTGATGGATTCGGATATGTGAAAGAAGGAAAGAAGAACGTGAAAATCCCCCAAATAGGAGGGGTGGAAATTGAGGACGATGTCGAAATTGGTTCCAATACCACCGTCGACCGAGCCACGTTGGGCAAAACGATCATCCGAAGAGGAGTGAAAATCGATAACCTCGTTCAGGTGGCTCATAATGTCATCGTCGGTGAAGATTCCATCATCGTTGCTCAGGTCGGGATTTCAGGATCAACAAAGATCGGGAGTAATGTTACACTGGCCGGACAGGTGGGAATGGTCGGCCACATTGAAATTGGAGACAACGTCATCGTGGGTGCCCAGTCCGGAGTGGGACATGATCTTCCTGCCAATCAGGTATTCACAGGAACCCCTGCCATCCCTCATCGTGAGTACCTTCGATCGGTCACCGTCTTTCCGAAACTACCGGAGATGAGAAGAACCCTCATCGAAATTGAGAAACGTTTAAAAAAGATCGAGGAGACCCTCTCTTCAAGTGAAAAGGAGAAGTAGATGATTGAGATTAGAGAGATCATGGATATTCTCCCCCACGCCTACCCTTTCCTGTTAGTGGACCGAATTATTGAGATGGAACCGGGAAAACGGATTGTCGGGATAAAGAATGTGACTTATAACGAACCCTTCTTCCCTGGCCATTTTCCAAGTCGTCCCATCATGCCGGGGGTCCTGATCGTGGAGGCAATGGCTCAGACCGCTGGAGTGCTTGCTTTCAAATCCTTGCCCGAGCAGGATCAGAAAAAGCCGGTCTACTTTTTGGGGATCGATAATGTTCGTTTCAGAAAACCCGTTGTTCCAGGAGACCAACTTCGTCTTGAAATCGAGATCACCAAACATCGCCAATCGATCTGGGGGTTTAAGGGGAGGGCATTGGTCGAGGGGAAATTAGTGACCGAAGCCGAACTCTTAGCGATGTTAGGAGATGAAACATGATTCATCCCGCTGCGCTCGTTGATCCAAAGGCCGAAATCAGTGGAGGAGTTGAAATCGGTCCTTTTTCTGTGGTTGAAAAAGGTGTTTCCATTGATGAGGGAACAAGGATTGGTCCCCATGTGGTTATTCGAGAGGGAACTCATATCGGGAAGCAATGCCAGATTTTTCAGTTTGCCTCCATCGGGGAAGCTCCCCAGGCTTTTTTTTATAGAGGAGAGAAAACCTCCTTATTCATCGGTGATCAGAATATTATTCGGGAGTTTGTCACCTTTCATCGAGGCACGATCAAGGGAGGGGGAAAGACCGCCATTGGAAATGACAATTTCTTCATGGCCTACTCTCATGTGGCTCATGACTGTCTCATTGGAAATCAGGTGGTCCTGGCCAATGGAGCCACTTTGGCAGGACATATCACGGTGGAGGATCATGCGATCATCGGTGGATTGGCAGCGGTTCATCAATTCTGCCAGATTGGCGCCCATGCCATTATCAGTGGCTTAACCGGCGTGTCCCAGGATATTCCTCCTTATACGATGGCTGCTGGAAGCCGGGCAAAACTTTATGGGCTGAACACGGTGGGCCTGAAACGGTTCAACTTTACAGAAAAAGCCATTCGGGCATTAAAAAAGGCCTACCGCATCATTTTCCGCTCCAGCCTGACCTTAGAGAAAGCCATAAAACAGATTGGAGAGGACGAAATCTATCAAACCCCAGAGGTCCAACACCTCCTCCATTTCATCCAACAATCCAAGAGGGGGATCACTCGTTAAGTGAACAAAATCAAGATTGGTGTCGTCGGTGTCGGTTACTTTGGCCAATTCCATGCTGAAAAATATGCTCACATTAATGATGTGGAGCTGGTCGGTGTGGTGGACGTCGACATCTCTCGTGCCAAGGATATCGCGAAACGATACCGAACCCAGTCCCTCTTTCATCACGCAGACCTTTTCAATAAGGTTCAGGCCGTCAGTATCGCTGTCCCCACACCTTTTCACTATCCCTTGACGAAAGATTTCTTCTTGCGAGGGGTCGATGTCCTTTTGGAAAAACCCATTTCGAGCACCCTTGAGGAGGCTGATGAATTAATTGGACTGGCCCAATCAAAGGGACTGATCTTCCAGGTAGGCCATCTTGAACGATTCAACGGAGCTCTGTCCGGCCTAAAAAGGAGGGTAAGAAATCCAAGATTCATCGAATCCCATCGTCTGGCCCCCTTCTCAGGAAGGGGAGCAGAGGTCGATGTGGTGTTAGATTTAATGGTTCACGATATCGATATCATTTTGAGCCTTGTAAACTCAAAGGTTAAAGAACTTCAGGCCGTCGGCATTCCATTCATCACCCGCTACCCGGATATTGCCAATGCCCGCATCGAATTCGAAAATGGATGTACCGCGAGTTTAACCGCAAGCCGAATTTCCGAAGAGAAGATACGAAAAACTCGGATCTACCAATCGGAGGGAATCTTTTCCATCGACTACCTTTCTCAAAAACTCTCCTTTTCTAAAAAGGGAGGCTCTCTCGGAAAGGAAAAGATTCCTGAAATGGTCATGGAAGAGATTCCCGTCAAGAAAACCGATCTTCTGGAAAACGAGATTCACTCCTTTCTCCAGAGCGTCAGGGATCGAAGAGAGGCTCGGGTCTCTGGACTGGATGGAAAGCGGGTATTAGAGGTGGCACTCCAGATCATCCAAAAGATTGATGACCTCAACGAAAAAAAGAAATTGTGGGGCAACTGATCCGATGAAATCAAAGAAGATCCTGTTGGTCGCCGGGGAAGTTTCGGGAGACCTCCATGGATCCCATCTCGTGGAAGCCATCCACAACATTGATCCGGAGGTTCAGTTTTTTGGTGTGGGAGGGGAGGGCTTGAAAAGGAGTGGGATGGAACTCCTCTATTCTGCTCACTCCCTTTCTGTGGTCGGGGTGACAGAAGTCTTTATCAAACTTCGACCCATTTTAAAAGCCCTCCGGGGATTAAAAAAATCCTTTGAGCAGGAGAGACCCGATCTCGTTATTTTAATTGACTTTCCCGATTTCAATTTTCGGTTGGCCAAGATAGCTCATCGAAGAGGAATCCCGATTCTTTATTATATCAGCCCTCAGGTATGGGCTTGGAGACCTAAAAGGATTCGGTGGATCGCTCGATGGGTAAAAAAAATGGTCGTACTCTTCCCCTTTGAGGTTCCTCTCTATGAGGCAGCAGGAGTTGATGCCGAGTGGGTAGGCCATCCCCTTCTCGATATTGTAAAACCCACTCTCTCCAAAGAAGTCGCTTTCCAAAAATTCGGCCTTGATCCCAAACGAAGAACCGTGGGCCTGCTCCCTGGAAGCCGAATCCATGAGGTCGAGAGGCTTCTCCCTCCCCTTCTGGCCTCTGCCCATCTCCTCCAAAAAGAGATTCCAGATCTTCAGTTCATCCTCCCTCTCGCCCCAAGCCTTCCCAAAAAGATCTTATCCTCCTATTTAGAAAATATTTCTGTGCCTGTGAAAGTGGTGGAGGGTTTCAACTATGATGTGATGAACCTCTCTGACCTTCTGATCACCGCTTCCGGAACGGCGACATTGGAGGGAGCGATCCTAAGAAAACCCATGATCATTATTTATAGAGTTTCCTTTCTTTCCTACTGGATCGGCAGGACCCTGATTCAAGTGGATCACATCGGTCTGGTGAATCTGTTAGCTGGAAAAGAGATTGCTCCCGAATTGATCCAGAAGGATGTCCATCCTCAAAGGATTGCTGAGGAGTCCATTCTGATCTTAAGGGATCCCACACTGAGTCGGAAAATGACCGACGCCATGGATGAGGTGTGTCAAAAACTTGGAAAACCGGGAGCCGCTCAACGGGCTGCCCGTATTGTTGTTTCCTTGTTGCACGAGCAGCAAGTATGATACCATAATAATGACGGTCGTCAGTAAGAATGAAATTCCAAATATCAAGCCCCGATGACCAAATAAATTCCAATCTCGAATAACCAAAATTTATGACTTGGTGATTGGATTATTGGATTTATTTGGAGCTTGTGATTTGGTCATTGGGATTTGGGTGCAAGATGTCTCTCTATCGCAGACTACTTGATATGGTTAAACCCTACTGGGCCAAGTTGGGTCTGGCCATGATCTGTATGATCTTTTACTCCCTCCTGACCGCCGGCCAAGCATTCCTTGTGAAGCCTGCCTTCGATGGCGTTTTTCTCAAGAGAGAGGGGGTTCCACCCTTCATTAAGAATATCATTATCCAACTTCATCTCGGAGATCTATTGCTTAAGAAAGATATGGAGATGCTTCTTTTACTCCCCATCGCTATTATCCTCCTTTTCTTAATTAGGGGAATCTTCGATTATGGACAGGCTTATCTGATGAATTTTGTGGGTTTGAAAATAATCATGGATATTAGAGGGAAGCTCTACAATCATCTCCAAAACCTTTCCCTCTCTTTCTTTACGAGAACCCCTACGGGCATCCTCATTTCACGAATCACCTATGACGTCATCTTGATCCAATCATCCGTCTCCAATACCATCACGGGCCTCATCAAAGATGCTTTCACCATCTTTGCGTTGATCGGGGTCATTTTCTACCGCGATTGGAAATTAGCGATCATTGCTTTTATCATCTTCCCTTTGGCCATCTTCCCGATTGTAGAGTTTGGGAAAAGGCTTCGGAAATTTAGCCGGAAAGGTCAGCAGCAAATGGGCTCCCTCACGACTTTCCTTCATGAAACCATCACCGGTAATCGCATTGTCAAGGCATTCAATATGGAGGATTATGAGAAAAGACGTTTCGCTGAAGAGATCCGTCGGCTATTCAAAATCGCCCTCAAACAGGTCAGGATCCGGGCCCTGTCCCACCCCTTGATGGAGTTATTGGGAGGAATCGGCGTGGCCGTGATCATTTGGGTAGGTGGTTATAGTGTGATTCGAGGGGAATTAACTCCAGGGACCTTTTTCTCATTCATGACAGCCCTTCTGATGCTCTATGCTCCCATTCGTGATTTAAACAAGGTCAACCTGCAGATTCAGGAAGGTCTGGCAGCGGCAACGCGAGTGTTTGAACTCCTCGATACCACCCCGGAGATCAAGGATGAAGAGGGAGCCATCCCCCTCCCACCCATCTCCAAGGGAATCCGCTTTCAAAACATTACCTTCAAATATGATGAGGAGATCGTGCTCAAAGACATTTCCCTTGATGTGAAGGTAGGCGAAGTCATTGCCTTGGTTGGTATGAGCGGGGGAGGCAAGACCTCTCTGCTGAACCTTCTGCCCCGCTTCTACGATGTAGAGAAAGGTCAAGTCCTCATCGACGGTCATGACATTCGAACAGTCAATCTTAAATCCCTCAGGGATCAGATCGGGTTGGTCACTCAGCAGACGATCCTCTTCAATGATACGGTCCGAAATAATATTGCCTATGGAAACCTGAAATCTACGGATCAAGAGATTATGGAGGCAGCGAAGGCAGCCAACGCTCATGATTTCATCCAGAGACTGCCTCAAGGGTATCATACGATCATCGGCGAACAAGGCGTTAAACTTTCGGGTGGGGAACGTCAACGCATCTCCATTGCCAGAGCCCTCTTAAAAAACGCTCCCATTCTCATTTTGGATGAAGCCACCTCTTCCCTTGATTCCGATTCTGAGACAGAAGTCCAAAAAGCTTTGGAAGAGGTGATGAAAGGAAGAACCGTCTTCGTCATCGCCCATCGGCTTTCGACCATCCGAAATACCCATCGAATTATCGTCCTCTCTGAAGGCCAGATCGCAGAGGAAGGAACCCACGACGAATTGATGGCCCTAAATGGTGAATATCGGCGGGTCTATGATCTTCAGTTTAAAGATAATGGGGTGAGGGTTCAGACGGCATCCAAGGCGAAGAAGGTTTATTAAAGACAAAGGCTTCAAGGGGTCTAGGGGTCTAGCAAAAACATTAAAAAATAAACCTTGAATCCCTGCCTGCCGGCAGGCAGGCTTGAACCCAAGAACCCTTGAACCCTTTTTAAAAAGATGTTTCTTAAACCTTTAAAGAAAAAATTGGTGGCGTGGTTGGGCCCGTGGGGGGCTTACTGGGCCATCAAAATGTTAGCTTGGACCATGCGATTTGAAGAGGTCCATCCAGAGATTCCAAAAGAGTTTTTGGAGAAAGGGATCCCTGCCATCGGGGCTTTCTGGCATGGAAGGCTTTTGATGATGCCCATCATCTATAGAGGGAAGAAATTAAGTTTCCTCGTCTCTCCCCACCGGGACGGGCAAGTGGTGGGAAAAGCCCTAAAGCGATTTGGTTTCCATCCCATCTTGGGTTCAACCACTCGAAAAGGTTTCTCTGGTTTCAAACAGATGGTGAAGGCTCATAGATCAGATATTGCCATTGTCCCGGATGGGCCGAGGGGGCCCCGTCATCAGGTACAAATTGGTGTGATCGAGTTGGCTAAACTGACAGGAAGGGCTGTGATTCCAATGACCTTCAGTGCCTCAACGGGGAAGATTTTCAACACCTGGGATCAATTCTTCCTCCCCTTTCCTTTTTCAAAAGGGGTGTTCATCTGGGGAGAACCAATCTATGTCGATCGGAATGGGGATCGAAACCATCTCGAGGGAAAAAGGGTTCTTTTAGAGAAACGCCTCAATGAGTTGACCGAAAGGGCGGACCACTATTTTGATTCAAAATAATCTCTCCAATATTTGTACTTGTCACAACCTGACCTGACTGACAGATGTCCGATCAGGTTCCGATTAATTCCTTCACCTTCACCCCAGTGCCCTGCGCCTACTGACCTTCGTCCTTTGCGATCTCCTTGCAAAAGAACTTTGTTAATGATATTAAACTACATGGAAAAAGAAAAAAGAGAGCGAATAATCATGGTAGGACTTACCAAAATGAAAGGAAAGAGCCCAAAACGGGTTTCGGTTCCCATCGTAAGGGAACAAGAGGCGTCCTATAAAGTGGGCAATATCACTGACACTTTATCTCGTGGAGTTAAGGAGAGTTTTTTCCCCAGGCACCTTGAACTCGTGCCTCAGTTGAACGAGGTTTATGAACTGGAATTAGCTTATTATGAAAGCAAGATTCTAACCGATGAGGGAATCATCCGGAACGGAGCTTATTTCGCCCGAGTAGGCGATACATTAACAAGACACTTCCTTATCTGTAGCGGCGAACCAGTCCGATTACCCCAGCATTCCTCTTCAAGGTTACGCTCGTTCTTCCACACAAATCAGTTCAAGACCGGTTATGCAACTCACGGTTTATTCCCCTATCGGGGTAAATTCCATCCTCAGATGATAAAAGGGATGATTAACGTGATGGGTCTAAAACCTGGAGATACGGTTCTCGACCCAATGATGGGGTCTGGAACTGTTCTCATAGAAGCAAAACTCATGGGGATCAAGTCTGTCGGAGTCGATGCAAGTCCCTTTTGCCGATTTATGACTCAGGTGAAACTAGACGCACTGACGGTTCCGCTGACGCCAGTGCGTGAAGCTCTGAAGAACTGTAGGTCAGTATATGACTATTTCGTGAAAATAGCCGGACGGCCAAACCGAGGAAGCAAGAAACGCTTCGAAAGAGAGTCAGGGGACTTGTTCGCAAGGGAATCAGCTGATGAATATGTACCAAGGTCTGCAAGTAGAAACGACTTTCCGTGGGGATCCGGGATACCCGAAGTTTATAATTTTCTCCTCCTGGCCTACCTGGATGCCGCTGGATACTCGGAGCGAAGTGATCGAAAGTCTCCTTTTGATCAATTTCATGCCATCCTCGAACGATACGTATTCGTGGCAGAAAAAATCCAAACCGTGCTTGCGGGGGCAGAGTCAGAGCTCGCTGAATCGAAAGCCCTGAAAGGTGATGCCCGACGTCTGCCTATTGAGGACTCCGGTATTGATGGTATCATTTTTTCCCCGCCGTACAGTTTCGCTATCGACTATCTTGAGAATGACTCCTTTCATCTGAGCTTCTTGGGTACAGACATTGAAAAACTTCGAGAAGAAATGATCGGGTTGAGAGGACGAACGCTCCGGCAGAAATTTGAGCTATACGAAACGGACATGGAAAAGATACTTTCCGAGTGCGCTCGGGTTCTGCGGCCCGGCTGCATATGTGCGATTGTTGTGGGAACGAATAATAACCAATTAAGTAAGATCTTGGGGGTATCACCCGGTGAGGTGAAGGGTATCGATGAGCTTTTAGTTGAACTTGGGAAACCGCATGGTTTAAATCTTATCCGGAAACTCAGTCGCCAAATAACTGGGATGGCGAACACCATGAGAACCGAATTCATTGTCATGTTGCAGCGAACCTAATCTATTTATTGAAGGGCTCTCCCATCTGTGCCTTTCGGGATACGAGGCACAGATTGGCTTACTGCGTCATGTTCAATTGCAATGACAGCAAGAAGCCCCTCCTCTACTTTCAAAGCCTGCCAAAGGGGAAAATAAGGCTCTAATTCAGGAAAGTTGCCAACGCGGTCCGTGAGATATTTATACATGGTCCGAGTTGGTACGATCAGAACCCCGCCAATCAGGACTTTTTTCAGGATACCAAGAGCCATCTTATTGATTGCCCGGTGACTTGATGAAATATTTCCGGTTTCCCATTCAAGACAAAAGAGCCGATTCTCGACAGGATATGTTGCATCCATTTTGCCTGGCTTTTTTAAAACAGAAATGGGCACTTTTGTTTCAAGGCTCCAACCCAGGGAGTTTAAGCGCGTCATGCATGCTTCCTTAATCGGTTTCACTCCACTTCCCTTGCCCCGACCTTTCCCGGGTTCATCATACAATATGAAAGAACCCGAACCTGGAGGCCACTGGATAGCTTTAATCGCCTCGAAGATATGGCGCTCTATCGTCTCCCAAACTCCGGTGGCGGAAAAATCACCGGCATCAATCAAACGTTGCACTTTAATTATTTTCATCTTGTCTTTCTCCTTTCTCCGCCATCTCGCCTGCTAACCTGCCTAACTCGGGCTTCAGTCCTTCGGAGTATCTCAGAAGGTGAAACCCCTAATGCAGCACCTAAATGAAAAACCGTATTCAGAGATGGACTCTTCTTCCCCCGTTCAAGGAGGCTGATATAAGTACTGTCTTAACTACCAGATCATGAGCTAAAGAAGAAGGGGTAAATGGGTGACACTCCTAAGAGGGAGAAAGGAGTGTACCCATGGAGAATGTAGCAGGAGT
>Ga0209164_1002025_pt1 | contig 23173 bp, 19 predicted proteins | sample MTBNYHSulfiMetaG_FD_187458 | JGI IMG/M metagenome (GOLD analysis project Ga0209164, IMG submission 187458) | Enrichment culture microbial communities from rom New York Harbor, USA that are MTBE-degrading - MTBE-NYH (New York Harbor Sulfidogenic)... | ecosystem: Environmental > Aquatic > Marine >... | reverse complement strand
CTGCGCGGCAAGACCCGCGTGGGCAGCGACTGCCAGCTTGGCCCCAACACGGTCATCGCTGACACCACCATCGGCGACCGCTGCTTGGTGCAAAGCTCGGTGCTGGAGGAGGCCATGCTGGAGAACGACGTAGATGTCGGTCCCTTCGGCCACTTGCGCAAAGGCACCCATCTGGCCGACGGCGTTCACATGGGCAACTACGGCGAGGTCAAAAAAGCCTATCTGGGGCCTGGAACCAAGATAGGGCATTTCTCGTACATCGGCGACGCCACCATCGGCGCCAACGTCAACATCGGCGCTGGCACAATCACCTGCAATTACGACGGCGAGAAGAAGCACCACACCACCATCGAGGACGGCGTTTTCATCGGCAGCGACACCATGCTGGTTGCCCCGCTGACCATCGGTGAGGGCGCCCGCACCGGCGCTGGCTCGGTGGTCACCAAGGACGTGCCTCCGCACACCGTGGTGGTAGGCGTGCCTGCCCGCGCCATCCGCAAATTGAAAGCCCGTGACTAACTACCTGATCCCCACCCTGATCGCCCTGTTCATTTTCGACCTGCTGATGTCAGCCATGCGCGCCAGCCTGCTCAGCGCCCGCCCCGCCACCCTGCTATCAGTGGGCGAGCAGCGCGGGGTGGATACCGAGCCTAGCATCGCCCTGCTGAAGCAGCGCCTGCGGCTGCGCGCCGGCCTCAAATTGGCCCATGCCCTGCTGCGTTTCTCACTCGCCGCCGTGACGCTGCTGCTCATGCCCTGGGAAGAGCTTGCACCGTCGGTGTGGGCCCTCCTGGGGGTGCTGCTGGGCGTCGGCGTGCTGCTGTGGCTGGCCGAGTACCTGGTGGAGCGGTGGGTCTCTGGTGATTCGGAAAGCTGGGCCTTGCGCCTGACGCCTTTCGCCCGCTTGATCCTGGGAGTGCTTACACCCCTGCTGCTCATCCCGTTGGGCCTCCAAAAGCTGCTCGGCAAGCCGCCTGAGAAGCTGGTCACAGTCACGGAGAGCGAATTGAAGTCGCTGGTGGACGCCAGCCAGCAAGAGGGCGTGCTGGAGCAGGAAGAAGGCAAGATGATTTATTCTATCTTCCAGCTGGGCGATACGCTGGCGCGCGAGATCATGGTGCCGCGCATCGACATGTTCACCCTGGACGTGGACACCCCCCTGGAAGAGGCCGTCGACGGGATCATCGAATCGGGCTACTCGCGCATCCCAGTCTTCGAGGAGCACATCGACAACATCCTCGGCCTGCTGTACACCAAGGATTTGCTGAGGGTGTGGCGCGAGAACAACCAAGCCGGCTCGCTGCGCGAACTGCTGCGTCCGGTGAACTTCGTCCCGGAGGCCAAGAAGGTAGATGAGTTGCTGGCCGAGATGCAAGGCCAGCGCGTGCACATCGCCGTCGTGGTGGACGAATACGGTGGGGTGGCCGGTCTGGTGACGCTGGAGGACATCGTCGAGGAGATCTTCGGTGAGATCCACGACGAGTACGACCAGGCCGAGGAGCTGCCCTACCAGCAAGTCGGCAAGAATGAGTATCTGTTCCACGGCCGCATCGACCTGGATGACCTCAACGAGATCATGGGCAGCGAACTGCCCACCCACGAGGCCGATACCCTCGGTGGGCTGATCTACAGCCGCCTGGGGCGCGTGCCCAGGACTGGCGAGCAGATCGAGGAGGATGGGCTGCTGTTGACCATCGAGCAGGTCAGCAGCCGGCGCATCCAGAAGGTGCGCGCCCAAAGAGTGGAAAGCCCCCCGCCCGAAGACGGCGAGGGACGCGAAGGCGAGAACCATGCTAAACGATGAGTTGCGTAAAAAATTGGTGAGTACTGCCCTGGCTGCCCGCCAGCGGGCCTATGCCCCCTACTCGAACTACACGGTGGGCGCCGCGCTGCTGACCAAGTCCGGGCGGATATTCGAGGGCGTCAACATCGAGAACGCCGTCTATCCCCTATCAATCTGCGCCGAGCGGACGGCAGTGTTCAAGGCCGTTTCGGAGGGGGAAAAGGAATTCGAGGCCCTAGCCGTGGCCACCAAGGACGGCGGCACGCCGTGCGGCTCCTGCCGCCAGGTGCTCTCCGAGTTTGGGCTGGATACCATCGTGTTGATCGCCGACCAAGATGGCACGATCGTCGAGGAGACCACTGTGGGTGGCTTGCTGCCCAAAGCCTTCGGCCCCGCCAATCTGAAGGATTGACCCCTTTCCACACCACCCCTCCACGCCAATATCCCTTACAATTGCTGCTTATGCGTATCCTGGTATTCAGTGACATCCATGCAAACCTGACCGCTCTGGAAGCCGTGCTGGCCGACGCCGGCGAGGTGGATGCGGCCTGGTGTCTGGGGGATGTGGTGGGCTACGGCCCAGACCCCAACGAGTGCATCGCCCTTGTGCAAGAGCTGCCCAACCTGATCTGCCTGCTGGGCAATCACGACGCCGCCGCCATCGGCAAGCTGGATTTGAAGGTCTTCAACAGCGAGGCCCAGCGCTCGTTGCGCTGGCTCAAGGGGGTGCTCGGCGAGCACGAGGAGCAATTCCTGCTGCAACGCAAGCAAACGATGAAGCAGGAACAGGTGATGCTGGTGCACGGCAGCCCGCGCGACCCCACCATGGAATACGTGCTGGATACCCGCACCGCCAACAGCAACTTCCCCCATTTCGAGACCGATTTCTGCTTCTTCGGTCACACCCACATCCCGTCGATCTTCACTCAGCAGAACAGCGACTCCCAGGCCAGCTTCTCGGTGCCGCCCTTGAACCTGCCCACGCCCCTGGTACCGCGCACGATGGTCAACCCCGGCTCGGTGGGGCAGCCCCGCGACCGCGACCCGCGCGCCTCCTACGCCATTTACAACACAAATGGCCACACCTGGGAAGCACGGCGAGCGGAATATGAGATTGCTGCAGTGCAATCGCGCATGCGCCAGGTCGGTCTGCCGGAACGCCACATCCTCCGCCTGGAGGGGGGCTGGTAAGGGGAGCAGCTGAGCGGCCTAGGCGGGAACTTCTTGACGCCAACAAGCGTCTATAAGGCAACATAAGGCTATGCATCAAGAGGAGTGAATCGCCATGAAAAGAATGAAATCCATCCGACAGGTATTCATCGTGCTAGGCGGGCTGGCCCTACTGCTATCGGCATGTGGCGCCTCGGCCACATCCGCGCGGGACTTGGAATATCCTGGCGCTGTCGAAGAGATGTATCTCGAGGCCGAAGCGCCAGCCCCCGATGCCAGCTACGTGATAGCCGAAAAGGGCGTCTCCGACGAGGCTCAAGCCAACGCCTCCGATGTCGAGCGCATCGTGATCAAGAACGCCGATATTTCGGTTGTGGTGCCTGACCCGGCAGCTTCGCTGGAAGCCATCAGCGCCATGGCCGAGGAGATGGGCGGCTTCGTGGTGTCGTCGAACCTGTACCAGACGCGCCTGGATAGTGGGCTGGAAGTGCCCCAGGCCAGCCTGACCGTGCGGGTTCCCGCCGAGCGGCTAACCGAGGCGCTGGCCACGATCGAGAGCAGCGCCACCCAGGTGCTCTACAAGAACGAGTACGGCCAGGACATCACCCGCGAATACACCGATCTGCAGTCCAGGCTGCGCAACCTGGAAGATGCCGCCGAGCAGTTGCGCGAGATCATGGCTTCGGCCACTAAGACCGAGGATGTGCTGGATGTCTTCCAGCAACTGACCTACGTGACCGAGGAGATCGAGGTGCTCAAGGGCCAGATCCAGTACTACGATGAAGCCGCCGCGCTCTCAGCCATCAGCGTGACCCTGACGGCGGACGAGGCCGTGCAGCCCATCGATATCGGCGGCTGGCAGCCAGTGGGTGTGGCCAAGGACGCCATCCAGACGCTGCTCAAGGCCTTGCGGGCCATCGGCAACGCCGTCATCTGGTTCGTCCTGTTCGTGCTGCCCACCCTGCTGGCGCTGGCCATCCCGGTGGTGATCGTGATCCTGATCGTGCGCGCCGTGGTGCGCCGCCGCAAGGGCAAAGCCCCCAAGGCAGACAGTTAGCAGATCAAAGCCAAAACTAAAACAAAAAGAGCCGGGCGTTCACCCGGCTCTTTTGCTTATCTAGTGATGGCGCGCTCACTGGCACCACCAAGTCCACACATCGCCTTCATGGAAATTATGCCAGCCGGTGGCCGCGTCGCCACAGGCGTAGGTCGAAAAGCTGTACGCCCCGGGAACCACGTTGAGGGTATGCGTCCCAGGCTCCAGCTTGAAAACGTACGTGGCTGGCCCGACGAGATGAAAAGTCAAGCCACCGCCGGTGTCATTGATCAGGGTAACCGAGACCGTCGGGCGGGTGTCAGTGGTGGCGGTCGGGGGTTGGGGAGGTGAGTAGGTCGGTGTGCGGGTGCTCGTAGAGCGCGGCGTGCTGGTCGGCTGGGGCGTGCGGGTGACGGTGCTGGTCGCCGTTACAGTAGGTGTTCGGGTTACGGTTGGAGTGTCAGTCCTGGTTGGGGTGCTAGTCAGCGTCGGCGTAGCAGTCGCACCGGTGAACAAATCCACCAAGCCAGAGGGGACTTGGCAGGCCAACAGCAAGGCCGCCAGCGCAACCACTAACGAGACGCGCCTAAGTATTTTCACGTTCTATCTCCTTCCCCCTCAATATTGGTTTGTGGTTAATTTCACATATTATAACAGGTCGCCAGTGCTAATCCGGGTTCGGCACCAGCCAGAGCTTGACGAAGCCGTTCTTGATACCGGCGGCCAGCAAGCGCCCGTCGGGGGAGAAGGCCACCGACTGAACGGCATCGACGTTAGAAAAGCTGTCAACCACCGTCCAGGTGGTCGTATCCCACAGGAAAGCGGCGTCATCGGTTGCGCCGGAGGCCAGCCAGGTGCCATCCGGGGAGAAGGCCACCGCCCACACGCCGCCATCGTGGTCGAAAAGCTTATCGATCTCCAGGCCGGTGAGCGGGTTCCAAAGCCCCACCGCGCCGTCATAACCGGCGGTGGCGATGACCCGCCCGTCCGGCGACCAATCCACAGCCCAAATGGTGTTGCCGTGGGCCTCGATCTGCTGGAGCGCCTGGCGTTCGGCCACGTCCCAGATAAACAACTCGCCCACCAGCTTGCTCCCCGAAACCAGCATGCCCCCATCCGGCGACCAAGCCAAGGCCACCACCGTCTGGCTGTGCCCCGGCATAGCGGCCACCTCCTGCCAGCTGCTGGTGTCCCACAGATGCACGCGCTGATCCCGAGAGCCGGCCGCCAGCAGGCTGCCGTCCGGAGAAAAGGCCACCTTTTCGACGTCATTGGTGAGCTGCAAGCTTTGCAGGGTCTCGCCGGTGACGGCATCCCAGATGACCACTTGGTCGTCATAGCCGCCGGAAGCCAGCCAGGCGCCATCCGGGGAGAAATCCACGCTGGGCACGTCGTTGCTGTGAGCGCCCGACCACAACTGCTGCCCGCTGGCAACGTCCCACACGATGACGCTGCCATCCAGACTGCCGGAGGCCAGCAAGGTCCCATCGGGGGAGAAGGCTACCCCGCGCACACCCAGCTCGTGCCCCGAAAGCAGGTGCTCCTCCTCAACTTCCGGCGCGGGGTCAAACTCGCTCGAGACATCCTGCTGCTCGACGACCAGGCCCCCATCGGCGGCCACGCGCAAGCGTTGCCCGTAGGCATAAGCCTGCCCGTCCAGGGTTATCCCATCCCCGCCGATATCGATAGCCAGGCCAGAGGGGAAGGTGAGTAAATCCCGGCTGGCCAGCACGCTATCCCCAGGCCCCAAAAGGGCTCCGGTGCTGAGCGAATATTCGCCGGCCACCACTTGCAGCACAAAAGGTCTGGAGGGGATATCGCTGGCATACAGGCGGACGTGATCGATGATCGGTGCAGGGGTGGGTGTCGGGGTAGGCGTGGGGGTTTGGGTGGGTGTGGGGGTTGAGGTCTCCCCAGCGATGAAATTCGAGACCGACTCCACTAGGCCTGATGTCGCCTGGCAAGCCAGGATCGAGGCAGCAAATACCAACGCCAGTAAGGCGCGCGTCGTTGTCTTCATAATCCCTTTCCCTTGTATGTCGTTGCCGCTTAACGCTCTATTCTTTTGGTATCTACACGAGCCTAATTGCCATACGGCACCAGCCAGAGCTTGACGGTGCCATCCAGGCTGCCGGTAGCGAACATACGCCCATCGGGGGAGAAAGCTACTCCCTCAATGGTGTCGTTGTGATAGAAAGTCTGGCGAGCCGTCCAGGTGGCCGTATCCCACAGGATGGCGGTGTCATCGCCGGAGCCAGAGACCATCCACCGGCCATCGGACGAGAAAGCCAGCGACCACACGCCGCCATCGTGATCGGCAAGCTGAGCGATCAACAAGCCGGTGAACGGATCCCAAAGCTTGATCAGGCCTCCAAAGTCGCCGGTGGCAATGGTCTGGCCGTCGGGCGACCAAGCCACGTCCCAGATAAAGCTGGTGTGGGCGTTGATGGTCATGAGCGAACGAAGCGTCTCCACGTCCCAGATGATCAGGTCGCCATCCCAGCCCACGGAGGCCAGCATGCTGCCATCCGGCGACCAGGCCACGCTGGTCAGCAGATCAGAGTGACCAGGCATAGAAGCGACTTGCTGCCAAGTGGTGGTATCCCACAGGTGCACGCGCTCGTCCCAGCAAGCGGTGGCCAGCAGGCTGCCATCTGGGGAAAAGGCGATCCCGCCGACGTTGTCGTTGTGACGCAAATTTCGCAAGCGCTCTCCGGTGACCACGTCCCAGATGATCACGTTGTCATCGTAGCTGCCGGTGGCCAGCCAGGCACCATCGGGGGAGAAATCCACCGTCATCACGTCGTTGGTGTGGACGCCGAAATAGAACAGTTCCTGCCCACTGGCAACGTCCCAGATGATGGCGCTATCATCCCAGCCACTGGAGGCCAGCCGAAGGCCATCGGGGGAGAAGGCCAGCCCGCGCACGGTGTCATCGTGCCCCCAAAGCAGGTATTCCTCGTCCACCTGCGGTGCGGGGTCGAGTTGGGCGGAAATGTCTTGCTGCTCGATGATCAGGTCCCCATCAGCGGCCACGCGCAGGCGCTGGCCGTATTGATATGTCTTACCATCTAGGACAACCCCATCCCCGCCGATATCGATGGCCAATCCGGTGGGAAAGGTGAGCAAATCCAGGTTAGCCAGCACGCTCTCCCCAGGCCACAGAATGGCGTCGGTGCTCAGCCAATACTCCCCAGCCACCACCTCCAGCACGAAGGGCCGGGAGGGAACGCCTGTTGGGTACAGGCGAATGTGGTCGACGATCGGTGCAGGGGTGGGTGTGGGAGTTGGCGTGGGTGTCTGGGTGGGGGTGGGCGTGGGAGTCACCCCGGCGATGAAATCCGACACCGAATCCACCAGGCCAGAGGCAGCCTGGCAGGCGAAGGTAGTGATGGCGGCAAGGAGAACCAAGGCGATAAGCGCCCGTTTTGAGGACCTCTTCATAGCTACTTCCTCCTCATCGGTTAACTTCAAATTGGCCGCACAGCACTGAGGTGCACCAGGCGTTAAGCGCGAGCGGTCTATACCATTATAGAGAGATGGGGAGCACGCCCCAAGGGACATTTGTCACATTTTGACGGGGATAGAGTACTGGTATTGCCCTGAACAATTACCCCCTTGCTCAGATCTATTATCCCCTCTCCTCCCACGCCCTCAACACCTTCATCTCCTTTTCAGGCCTCAGTCCAGAGCGCCACTCGTGGTCGGCGGGGCGTGTCTGCGCCCAGTCCAAAGTGTCGCCGATGGTCTCTTTCAGCGGGCGAAAGGTCAATCCGGCGGCCAGGGCCTTGCCGATATCCACCGAGTCCATGCCAGCGTATTCCTCGCCGGGAAGCCACAGGGGCATCTCGCTCCACGGCTCGACGCCCTGATCGAGCAGGAACTGGGCCTCCACCCAAGTCAAGCTTGCATCGCTGTCGATGGCCTCCAGGCAGGCCTCCAGAAAGGCACCCATTCTGAGCCGCTCAGCGGGGCCAACGGCGTTGTAAACGCCCGCCTGCCCGTCTTCGATCAGGCGCAAGTTCCAATCGGCCAGGTCGCGGGCATGAATGAACTGCACCTGCGAACCCGGGTCGCCGGGGGCCAGCACCTGCCCGCCCTGGGCGGCACGCCACGGCCAGTAGGTGAAGCGGTCGGAGGGGTCGTGCGGGCCAACGATCAGGCCAGGGCGCAGGATCAGGGCGCGGCCCGGCATGGCGGCCTCCACAGCCTGCTCGCACAAAGCCTTGAGCGGGCCATAGTTCCCGCCGCCGATATCCTCCACGCTCTCGTCCTCGATCGTCCCTACGGGAGCCTCCTCCGTGATGCCGGTCTGGCTGAAGTCAGCGTAAACCGAAACCGAGGAGATGAAGGTGTAATGCCCGACGGCCTCGTCCAGCAGTTCGGCGGAGGCCCGCACCAGGCGGGGGAAGTAACCGCAGGTGTCGATCACCGCGTCCCAGCTGCGGCCTTCGAGGATATCCAGGCCGCCATCGCGGTCACCGTGCAGTTCGTCGACCTGGGGGAACAGGCCGGGATTGGTCTGCCCGCGGTTGAACAGGGTGACTCGATGGCCGCCCGCCAGGGCGCTTTCGACCAGATGGCGGCCGAGAAAACGCGTGCCGCCGAGGATGAGCAGCTTCATGGCATTTCCTTTTGGAAAGTAATCAGGCGCCCAGGCACTCAGGGATCAAGGAATTGGGCGCTGAGGAGATTCTACCAGCCCATCAAGTATAATTGGCCCATCGGTTATTCGACCATCCCTCACCCAACTCAGGAGAGAACCTATGAGACCTGTATACGCCGTTTCGGGAGGAGTCTCGAAGTTCGCCAAGGCGCGACCCGACAAGAACTTCCAGGCGGTGGTCAAGGAGGCCTACGACTACGCCATCGAAGACCTGGGGCTGGATTTCCCCGCCTTCACCCAGATGGTGGATGGCTCGGTGGCCTCGTACTTCTCCGACCACTTTGCCCGCCAATTGATGGCCGCGATCATGGCGCAGGATTATCTCGGCCTGTGCCCCAAGCCCAGCCATCGCGTGGAGGGCGGCGGCGCCACCGGCGGGCTGTGCTTCCAGGAGGCCTGGAAATCAATCGCCAGCGGGCACATGGACCTGTGCGTGGCCTACGGCTTCGAGACCATGAGCCACGTGGAAACCTGGAAGGGCAACGAGTTCATCGCCCTGGCCTCCGACGTCTCCTTCGACTATCCGGTCGGTGGTTTCTATTCCGGCTACTACGCCATGATGGTCACCCGCCACATGAAGGAATTCGGCACCACCGTCGAGCAAATGGCCAAGGTGAGCGTCAAGAACCACATCAATGCCTACTACAACCCCTACGCCCAGAAGCGAAACCGCTACACGGTGGCCGATGTGCGGGGGGCGCCCATGGTGGCCTGGCCGCTCACCCGCTTGGATATCTGCGTTATGTCGGATGGGGCGGCAGCCACCATTTTGGCCTCGGAGGAGGGCATCAAGCGCCTCGAGGCTGGCGGCGCCAAGCTGCATCGCCCGCTGGTGAAAGTCACCGGCATCGGGCGCGGCACGGATGCCATGCGCATGTCCGACCGGCCGCATGTCGATTACGAGACCTTCATGCGCGATTACGCCACCGAGCAGGAGAAAGGCTCGAAGGAGACCGGCGCTTACTACAAGAAGCTGTGGGAGCACGGCATGCGCTACCCCGGCGTGCATTCCTTCCGCGCCGGCCGGACAGCGGGCAACATGGCCTACAAGCACGCTGGCGTGGCCGACCCGCTCAAGGAGCTGGATTTCGTCGAACTGCACGACGCCTACACCTCCAGCGAGGTCCAGACCTACGAGGACCTGGGCCTGTGCCGCTACGGCGAGGGCGGCCCGTTTGCCGAATCCGGCAAGGCCTTCATGCCCGGCATAGACTACGGCCTCAAGCTGGTGGATAAGCCAGCCTGCCCGGTCAACCCCTCCGGCGGGCTGATCGCCTGCGGTCACCCTGTCGGCGCCACCGGCCTGATGCAGGCCGTGTTCGCCATCTGGCAGTTGCAGGGCACGATAGAGAAGCACTTCAAGGATAAGACCCTCCAGGTGAAGGACGCCAAGCGAGGGGCGATCCACTCCCACGCCGGCACCGGCACCTACGTGACGGTGAGCATCCTGGAACGCGAGTAGGAGGACGACATGGCTAAACTACCATCCAAACGACCCGAAAGCCTGGGGGGCTACATCGTGCACGGCCTCCCCTTCCCCAAGGAGACCGATCCCGAGGCGCTGGCCTTCCTGAAGAAGCTGGCCCCCATCCAGATCGAGCAGGACTACAAGATCACCTACCTGCACTCCTACGCTCAGGATAGCCCCTGGTTCGCCGGGCTGAGCAACCGCGTGCTGCTAGCCAACCGCGAGCCGAAGACCGGCTACGCCTACGCCACGCCGCGCGGCCACGATATGTACACCGGCCAGGAGACCGAGTGGATCGACATCAGCGACCGGGAAGCGCGCGTGCACGCCTTCACTGTGTGCCACTTTGGCTCGGAGGAGTTCCTGCCCGAGACACCTTTCATCCTGGCGTTGATCGAGTTCGAGGGCGTGAACACCCTGCTGCTCACTCGCCTGATGGGCCTCGACCCGCACGAAGCCTCCCTGGATTGGATCGGCATGCCCGTGCAGCCCAAGTTCCTGCGCAACAGCAAGCTCAAGCCAACGGATGTGTATTTCGTTCCGGCGGAGGAAAGCTAGGGAAGCAGGGAGCAGGTAATTAGTAATCCGGCGGAGGGCTAAAACATGGGAACCAACTCCATGCGCCTAGCTGTGTATTCCGACGTTCACGGCAACCTTCCGGCACTGGAAGCCGTGCTGGAGGCCATCGAACGGCATCAAGTCGATGGCTACATCTTCGCCGGTGACTTGGTGGGGTTGCCGCAATCCAACCAGACCATCGCTCGCATGCGCCAGGTCGGCGGCTGGATGATCCGGGGCAACATGGATATCTATCAGCTATCCTACCTCGATGGCGATGCCCCTCCCTATTGGCACACTTCGCAGCAGTGGGCCATGACCCGCTGGACGAGCCAGAACCTGAGCCAAACCTCGCTGGATTTCCTGCGAGAGTTACCAGAACAGCTTGTGGTTGAACTCCCCAACGTCGCGCCCATCCGCGTGGTGCACGGCTCGCCCCGCCACATCTCCGAAAGCATCTTCCCCGAGGACCAGGCCCACCTGGATGCCATGCTCGCCCTGGTCGACGAGCCGGTGCTGATCTGCGGGCACATCCATCAAGCCTGGCAAGCGGAGCGGAACGGCAGGCTGGCGCTCAACCCGGGGGCGGTGTGCGGGCCGCTCAATGGCGAACCGGGGGCGCAGTACGCCATCCTGACCTGGAAAGACGGCGCTTGGCAGGTCGAGCATCACATCGTATCCTATAATATCGGTGAGGTCGTGCGCGCCTGCCAGGAGAGCGACTTCCTGGAGGCATGTGGCCCCTTGGGTCGCGCCATCCTGCTGTGCATCAAAACAGGGCACGATGTAACCCTCGATTTTCTGAAGTACGCCTTTCGGCGTGCCGAAGCCGCCGGATACGGGCGGGTTGAGTTTGTCCCCGACGAGATCTGGGCACAGGCCACCGAAAGCTTCGATTGGGAAGCAGCGGAAAAGGGCAGGTAACGCTATGCGAAAGAACAAACTGCTCTTCACCGGCGCGGCCGCCTTGGGGGCCGGTGTGGCAGCGCTGACGGTGAGCAGCTACCTGCGGCAAAAGCGGGAGGCCACCGAGCGGCTGGCACTGAACAGCCAGGTCGCTGAGACCGCCCGCGGGCCGGTGGAGTACGCCGTGACGGGGACGGGACCGCCCGTGCTGGTGCTGCACGGCGCTGGCGGGGGCTACAACCAGTGTGTAATCGATAGATTGCGAGATATCGGCTTCCAGCTCCTCACTCCCTCCCGCCCCGGCTACCTGCGCACGCCGCTGGAAACCGGTCGCGACCCCGATGAGCAGGCCGCGGCCTTCGCCGCCCTGCTGGACGAACTGGGGATCGATCAGGTGGCGGTGATCGGCATCTCCGCCGGAGGGCCGCCCGCTATCCAATTCGCCCTCAACTACCCGCAGCGTTGCTGGGCCTTGGTCTTGATCTCGGCCGTCAGCGGGCCGCTGCACCACGTCCCGCTGCCTTTCAATGCGCTCGCCGGTCTGCTGCCCTACGCCGATTTTCCCATGTGGCTGGGCCTGCAAATGCCGCTCATCCCCGTGCTCGGCGGCCCGCCGCCCTGGGCGCAAGCGCGTATGGACGTGGAGCGCCGCGCCCTGCTGCGCACGGTGGCCCGCAGCTTCTTCCCGCTCGGCCCGCGCGTGGCCGGCATGCGCAACGACCTGCGCTGGCTCGATCAGATCGAGGGCTACTCCTTGAAGAAAATCACCGCTCCGGCTCTGGTGATCCACGGGGAGGCCGACCCCTTGGTGCCCATCGAGCACGGCCTGCGCAGCGCCGAGGCCATCCCTGGAGCCGAATTCTTGCCGCTCCCCGGCGGCGACCACCTGGTCTTCATCACCCACCTGGAGCAGACCAAGCCGGCTTTGCTGGAATTCCTCAGCAAGCATCGGCCAGAGGAGTGAGCGGGGATCAAGCAACTGGTAATCAGGCGGGCAGGGCTTCGGCACGGCGCCTGAAGCCTGCAGCGCTTGTGCCTTCATCCACTAGGGGGTATGATTGGCCTTTGCGAGTTCCACCAAACCAGCCAATGAGGTAACCTTTGGATATTCGCGCCCTGCCTTACATCCTGCTGATGGGGGCGGTCTTTGGCACCAACGTGGTGCTGTCGCGCTTTAGCATTAGCCAATTCGATCCCACCACCTACATCGGCCTGCGCCTGCTGATCGCCAGCCTGGCGTACGGCGCGGTCTACATATTCCGCATCGGGGGGCGTAAGTGGCCGCGTGATCGAACCCTATGGCGGCACGCCGCCATCTCCGGCGTGCTGGACCTTGCCATCCCCATGACGCTGCTGGCGTTCTCGCTGAAGTACCTATCCAGCGGAGTGATGTCCACACTAGCCACCATCAATCCCGTGGTCATCGTCCTGCTGGCACATTTCTTCCTGCCCGACGAGCCGCTCACCTGGCGTAAGACCATCGGCATGGTCATCGCGCTCGCTGGGGCATTGCTGCTGGCATTGCTCGGCGGAAGCGGTCTGGCGGATGTGGAGCAGGTCAACCCCCTGGGCTACGTATTGGTATTGGTGTCCATGCTAACATCCAGCAGTGCGGCGATCTACATCCGGCGGCACATGCGAGATCTAGATCCTTTCGATGCTGCCGGGGCGCGCATCATGGTGTCCACTCTGGTGGTCTTGCCGCTTTCCCCGCTCACGGTCGGCTTCGACCTCAGCGCCGTCGACCAGAGCGGCTACCTGGTGCTGGGCTATATGGCGCTGGTTGGAACCTTCTTCGCCTTCCTGCTGAGCTTCTACAACGTGCAACGCTTCGGCGCCAGTTCGGCTTCCATGACGAACTACGTGATCCCTGTAGTCGCCACCCTGGGCAGGGTGCTATTTCTCGGCGAACAAGTCACGCCTGGCATGTTGGCGAGCATGGGGCTAATTATCGTGGGCATCGCCGTGCTCAACCAGCGCGTGCGGCCTGAGCCGCGCATTTAGCTCCGGCGGGAAAAACGATTAAAACACGAACACGTAGGGGCGGGTTTGAAACCCGCCCCTACTATTCCATACACTTGTGGCTCAGCCCCTAGTAGGCGTTTAACGAGAAAACCACGGGCACAAGGCCCTAGACTACCGGTTTTAGGGGAAAAACAGGCACGATACCCAAAACTACAAATTAACGGCGGTTAACCACCCTTGAGGAACGCCACGGTGACCCCCTCCCCGCCCTCGTTGGGGGCGGCGGTCTCATAACGGTCCACGTGGGGGTTGCGCTTCAACTCGCGACGCACCATCTGGCGCAGCTTTCCCGTTCCTTTGCCGTGGATGATGCGCACGTAAGGCAAGCCCACCACGTAGGCGGCGTCCAGATGGCGCTCTAGGTTTTCCAGGGCCTCATCCACCCGCTGGCCGCGCAGCGAGACCTCCACGCCGGGGGATTGCGGCTTGTAGCCCGCCACGGTCACATCGACCTCGGCGGGCAAATCCGCCACCTGGGCAGCTCCCAGCAACTCGATATCCACCAGCCGCGCCCGCACCCGCAGCACCCCCACCTGCACCTCAAGCTCCTCCTCCCCCAAGGCCGTGACCACGCCCTCCTTGCCCAGCGAACGCAATCGCACCCGGTCTCCCAGGCGCACCGGCCGGCTGGGCGCCGATTCGGGCACTTCGCGCCGTACAGTGGGCTGCTCGACCGTCGCTTCCAGCGCTTCGACCTGCTGGGCAACCTGCTCGATGACCTCCAAGGGCTGCTGGGCACGCGCCAGTTTTCGCCTGGCGTCTTGCAATTCTTTCTTGAGGGCCTCGATCTCGGTCTGGGTTTGCTGGCGGGCATCTTCCAGGATTTCCAAGCGCTCATCCTCGATACCCTCCAGCCGCTCGGCCAGCTCGGCGCGCAACTCCTCGGCTTCGCGGCGCGCCGTTTCGGTCTGCTGGCGGGCCTGGCGGATCAGGTCGCGCTGGCGGTGGATCTCGTCGAGTAGATCGTCGGCGCGCAGGTCAGCGGGGTTGATGGTCTCGCGGGCGGCCTCCACGATGCTCTCGTCCAGCCCCAATCGCTGAGCAATGGACAGGGCATTCGAGCGGCCCGGCAAGCCAATGGTGAGGTGATAGGTGGGGCGCAGGGTCTCGAGGTCGAATTCCACGCTAGCGTTGACCACCCCCGGAGTGGCGTGGGCGTAGGCCTTGAGTTCGGGGTAATGGGTAGCCACCAAGGTGGTGATGCCGCGCTCCAGCAGATAGTCCAGGATAGCGCGCGCCAGGGCAGCGCCCTCTTGCGGATCGGTGCCAGCGCCCAGCTCATCGAGGATCACCAGCGAGCGCTGGTCGGCGTGAGCCATGATGCCGATGATATTGGTGATGTGGCCGGAAAAGGTGGAGAGCGACTGCTCGATGGACTGTTCGTCGCCGATGTCGGCGTAAACCGCCTCAAAGAGGCTGAGTTCGGAACCGCTTTGAACAGGGATGTGCAGGCCGGATTGGGCCATCAAGGCCAGCAGGCCGACGGTCTTCAGGGTGACGGTCTTGCCGCCGGTGTTGGGGCCAGTGATCACCAGGGCGTAGTTCTGGGGGTGTAATTCAACATCAATGGGCACCACGGTCTCAGGCTCCAGCAGGGGATGGCGAGCCTGCCACAAGCGCAGCACCACGCCAGGATGCGGTGAGTCCTTGTGGGGTTTGATGGGGTGCAGGGTGGGCGCCACCGCGCCCAGGTCTTCGGCGTACTTGGCGCGGGCGAAGGCCAGGTCGAGGGCCGCCAGGGTCTCGACGGCGGCCAAGAGCGTCGGGGCCTGCTCCCCGACGCGCCCCGAAAGCTCTGCCAGGATGCGGCGCTCCTCGTCGCGCTCGTCAAGCTGCAACTGCCGCCAGGCGTTATTCAATTCGACCACCTGGAGCGGTTCGACAAACAGGGTGGCGCCGGAGGAGGACTGGTCGTGCACCACGGCCTTGATGCGGCCTTTGGCCTCGGCGCGCAGCGGCAGCACGTAGCGGCCGTCGCGCTGGGTGATCAGAGCTTCCTGGAGGAAGGGCACGATCTTGGGGTCCTTGAGTAAGCGCTGCATGCGGCTGTTGAGGCGTTCGTGGGCCACGCCCAGGTCACGGCGGATGGTAGCCAGCTTCGGGGAAGCGCTATCGAGCAATTCACCGCGCTCGGAGATCGCCTTGGAGATGGCATCCACCAGACCCAAGCCGGTCGGCAACTCGGCAGCGATGGCCGCCAACTGGGGGAATTGACCCGCGCTCTGCTCGAACAGCCGCGCCAAGTTGCGGGCTGAGATCAGCGTGTATTTGACGTCCAGCAAGTCGGATGGGGTCAGCACCACCCCGCGCTGGGCCGCCTCAGCCGCCTGACGCACGTCCCGCGCCCCCCCGATAGAGGTGCTCGGCTGCGCCTCAAGCAGCAGGCGCGCCTCGTCCACCTGCATCAGCCAGCGGCGAGCGGTTTCCAAATCGGTGCTCGGCTGCAAGGCGCGAGCCTTCTCCGCCGAGACCGCAAAGGCGCTGTAAACGGCCAGACGCTCGAGAATGCGATCGTATTCCAGGGTGCGCAAGGTTTTTGCGTCCATCGCGGGCGAGTCTACCATAAGCCGGGCGGCTAGAAAGGGTGACATTTTCGCCCTTTGCTTGATTCCAAGTTCAAAATCCTGTAGAATCTGACTAGACAACTGTAGTAAGCAGCGGGATCACGCAAAGGGCTGGTCGCCTGCATCAAGGCAAGGAGCGCCTAACATGGACGTGATCAAAGTTTCTGGCTCTTCCCGCACCTCCGCTGTGGCCGGCGCCATCGCGGGCGTGTTCCGGGAAAATAAGCGCGCCGAGGTGCAAGCCATCGGCGCCGGGGCGGTCAATCAGGCTGTCAAGGCCCTGGTTCTATCCAGGGGGTACCTGGCCGAGGACGGCTACGATGTGGTCTTCACCGCCGAATTCATCGACGTGGAGATCGACGACAAAGTGCGCACGGCCATAAGAATCACCGTGACCGAGCGGAAGGCCTCGGGGGACACCTCCCCTGAAAGCACCACCTACAATCAGGACCTGGAGGACACCGAACGCCTGGAGTGACCGCTCCAAAATCTATCCAGTATGAGAAAGGAAAGACTCCGTGCCGAGTTTTCGTCACGGAGTTTTTATTATCGTGCCGGACCAGGACGGGCCGGAAACGGTCAAGGCGACCTGCTGCCCAACAAGTGTCAAAGAGATGAGGAGGAATTCCTCCCTAGCGACTGTTGGCCACTTCCTCGGGATCGAAGACCACCTCTTCCTTGCCGCTGAGCTTCTCCTCCACCTTGCGGACGATTAGGTCCAGGTGGCCCTTAGAGGCGACGTAATCCATGCTGTCGGCCGGGACGGTGAGCACCGGGCAGAAGGAGAAGCCTTCGATCCAGGCCTCGTAAAGCTCGTTGAGCTGGGCGAGATACTCCGGCGCTATCGAGCGCTCGTAATCCCGCCCGCGCTGGGCGATACGCTGCTGCAAGGTGGGCACGGTAGCTCGCAGGTAGACCACCAGGTCAGGCGGGTCGAGCATCTCGGTGAGCAATTCGTAGAGATCGCGGTAAGCGGCATAATCGCGCTCGGCGATCTGCCCCTGGCGGTAGAGGTTGTGGGCGAAGATCTCGGCGTCCTCGTAGACCGTGCGGTCCTGGATCACCGAGCCGGGGAAATCGAGCAGCTCGAGTTGGGCGCGCAGCCGATGGGTGAGGAAGAAAACCTGGGAATGGAAGGCCCAGGCTTTCATGTCCTGGTAGAAATCCTCCAGGTAAGGGTTCTCGGCCACCGGCTCGTAGAACGGCTCCCATCCCAGACGCTCACACAGCAACTTCACCAGGGTGGATTTGCCCACCCCGATGTTCCCCGCCACAGCAACGAATTTCTTCACGCGTCTTCCTCCTCAGTTTCTTCAATCTCGAGTGGCTCTAAAAAGGCCACCGCCTTGCCAGCATCGTCATCCATCACCAGATGTATGCGGCTGTCTGGGTGGTAATCGGTCACGTCGATCAGGCGTAGGCAGTCAGCCAGGTCGGCGTCCTCCGGCAGGAACTCCGCCAGGCGATTGGGGGTATCGTAGAAAAAGTCCCGCCGGAAGATCACGTCTTTATCATCGAGGTAGATCGCCAGCGGATAGATGTGCGATTCGATCAAGTCCTGGAAGAAATGGGTGCCGAAGGACGGCTCGGGGGCCAACCCCAGCCCCTCACCAGATAGCTCGACCAGCGCACGCGAATGGTAGATATCGGAATAGCCGATGCCCACGCCCAACTCGGGGTTGGCGGTGCCCCAGCGTCCCGGGCCGATGCAGATGAAGACTTCGTCGGCCAGGGCGGCGTTCAAGCGTCCGATGGCCCGACTGAGCTTGGCGCGCGCCGAGGGGGTGGGCAGGGCGTAATAGCCTTCCGGCGATACAAACAGCACATAACGGATATCGTCCACCCATCCCTGGGGGAGCACGCCATTGGTGGAAAAGATCACGTCGTCTTCGTTCAGGTCGGCGGGCAACTGGCCACGGCTCTCCTGCAGGTGGCTTTGAGGGCGGCATTGCAGCAGGAAGATATCCACCTCGGGGTTGGGGGTGTTGGGCCCGCGTAACCGGGCGGTGAACTCCATATCCACCGGGCAGCGATAATACTCCTCGAGCACCGCCAGGATGCGGCGCAAACGGTCGGCGAAGGGGGTGCGGTTGAGCAACTCGTCGAAGGTGAGCACCAGGTGGTCTACATCGCGCCCGATCAAATTGCTGCGCAATGGGGAAAGGTACCCATCTTGGTAGCTCTGCACCAGGTAGCGCAAGATCGGGGAGCGCTGCGGCAGCACCTCGCTCACAGACAGGGTCTTGAACTGGTTATCCTCCAGGTCGATGAGGTCGACGGCGCGCTGGGAATACTTGGAGATCGACTTGGGGTCGGCGTGGGAATATAGGCGCGGGTGGCTAAGCGCCACCAAGCGAGGATAATCGCTGCCCACCCGCTCGACGGCGCGCGTCCCCAGGCCCCACACCAGGCGCACGAAGCCATCCTGGCGGCGGATTTCGGGAGACCAGCGGAAGAGGTTGCGGCTGAAAGCCACCCCAGCGGCGTGGGGCAGGTAATAGCGGTCGAGGTGCCCGCCCTGCACCACCTGAACGAGCACGGCGATGCGCTCGTCATAGTCCTGCAGGCCCTTGCTACGGCGATAGAGCAGGGCATCGGGGTTGAGGCCGCTGGCGTACACCGCCGCGATGGCTTGGGTGAGATCGTGCAGGTTCTGCTCGGCGCTGCCCTGGTTGGGGCAGAAGCAGCTCTCGTACTTGCCGGCAAAAGATGTGCCGAAGTTGTCCTCCAGCAGGCTGGAAGAGCGCACGATCAGCGGCTGATCGCCCACCCGGTAGAGCAGCCCTTGCAGCCGCTCGAGGATATCGATGGGGAATTCACCGCGGGCATATTCCTCCTGGATAGTGGGGAACTCGCCGCGGATCTCGTCCTCGGGCTTGTATTTCTGGTCGGCCCACTTCATCAGGTCGTTGGTCGCCATGTAGGCGTACATCACGTCGGCGCCGATGAAATACGAATCGGGGATATACAGGCTATCGATGATGTCGGCGTCGGCGGTCTCGTTCAAGATGCGATAGGCCAGCAGCATGCCGGCGGCCTTGCCGCCGATCTTGCCGGCGCCGATTTTGCGCTTGCGGATGCTGAGCAGATCGTCGATGGTGAGCCATTGCTTGGCGATATCGACGTAGGCCAGTTGGTCGCTGATCAGGGTGCGGATGAGCACCACCTTGATCTCTTGTAGGCGAGCCTCGTACTTCTTGCGCTCCTGTGGAGGCATACTGGTGATCGCCGTGGCCTGCTCGAAGAGCAACTCCACCGGCGCCAGCTCGGGGTTGAAGAGCGCCAGTTCGTCCAGGGCGGCGCCCTGCTCGGCCAGGGTATCGCGGATGATCTTCTCGAAAAGCTCGATGGGCAAGTTATTGGCGAAATGCAGGTCGGTCAGATAATTGCGGACGTGCTCCAGGCGAGCGTGCCACAGCTCGGGCGGCTCTTCACCGAAAGGGTGAGCTTGACCTTCGCTGGCCTGAGTGGAAATGGCCTGCTGCCGCACCAAGGCCTCGAACTCCTTGGGCTCGATCACATCGTGCTCGAAGAGCGCGTTGCGCATTTGGGCGCGCATGCGGCGCTGCAAGATGGGGTATTGAGCTAGGGCGAGGTAAATGCGGAAGGTGGGGTCAGAGGAGGAGAGCGGCAGGGTCATACGATAAGAAGAAGGTATATAGGGCGATCTCAGGGGAGATCAACGCAGAGAGGGATAGGGTATCGGCTGTAACTGGCCGCCGCGAGGCGCAGCGAGTCAGGCGCCCAGGTGCATGGGCATGATCACGTGCAGGAAATCATCCTCCCCCACCGGGCGGATCACGCCGGGAGCGGCAGCGGCGGAGGTCTCCAGGCTCACCTCTGGGGTACCGACCACGTCGAGCACCTCGCGCAGGAAACGCACGTTGAAGGCGATCAGGATCGGCCGCCCCTCGATGGTGGCATCCACCTTGGTCTCGTTGGAGCCGGTCTCTTCGGACTGGGCGGATATCTCGACCACGCCAGGCTCGCCCTCCTCGCCGGGAGTGACGTTGAGGCGGGCGATGAGCGAGCCTTCGCGGGCGAAGATCTCGGCCTGGCGGCAGGCTTTGAGGAAGGCGGTGGTGGAAAGCACCGTGCGGGTGTGGTGCTCGGCGGGAATGATCTGCTCGTACTCGGGGAACGAGCCTTCGATCAGCTGGGAGGTCAGCTCGACGTCCTTGAGGCGGAAAATCACCTGGCCGCGCCCGGGAGGCAGCATCATGGTGACCTGCTCTTCGCCATCGCTGGCGATGCGGGCCAGCTCGTTGAGGGCGCGCGCCGGAACCACGACCTTGATAGCTTCGCTGACCGGCTCGGCCAGGGCGGCACGGCGCACCGAGAGACGGAAGCCATCGGCCGCCGCCAGGGTCATCTCATCGCCCTTGACAGTGATGAGCACGCCGGTGAGCACTGGGCGAGCGTCGTCGGTGGAGGCCGCAAAGGTCACCTGGCGGATGACATCCTTGAGGTCGCGGATATTGACCTTGACACCATTATCTTGATCGGGGAGGGGCAGGGGGGGAAATTCCTGAGCGTCGATGCACTTGATGTCAGTGTTGGAGTGTCCGCAGTGCACGTTGAGGGTCTGAGTGCGCACGGTGAGGCTCATATCGACCTGGTCGTTGGGTAGGGTGTTGACCAGGTCGACGAAGGTGCGCGCCGGCACGGTGGTGGAGCCTTCTTCTTCGACTTTGGCACCGATCCAGCAGGTGATGCCCAGTTCGAGATCGGTGGCCGAAAGGCGCAAACGGCCCTCGTCGGTGGCTACCAGGATGTTTCCTAAGACCGGGAGGGTGCTGCGCGGGGCGACCGCCCGGGAAACAACGCCCAGGCCGTGGGCAAGGTTATCTTGTAATACTGAAACTTTCATGATGACTGCCCCTTCGTAGACGTGTTTGTTAGAGTATACATCGTAAGGGCTAAAAAGGCTAGAGCGCTAGAGCCAGGACGGTTAGGTAGCCTTGGCGACCGCGTAATTGACTGGTTAGGAAGAAAAACAGGCCCCGAGATCGAGGCCTGCCTTATTCTGCCGGGGGTGAGACTACACCCAGCCGCGCAGCTTGACGGCTTCCGCCACACGGTTGACGGCCACGATGTAGGCCGCCAGGCGGTTGTGCACCTTGTATTCCTGGGCGACCTCGTGCACGGCGTGGAAGGCGCTGGTCATCTTCTTATCCAGCCGCTCGTGCACCATGTCCTCGTCCCAGTAGTAGTCGTAGGCGTTCTGCACCATCTCGAAGTAGGAAACGGTCACGCCGCCGGCATTGCACAGGAAGTCGGGGATCACGTAAACGCCGTTCTCGTGCAGGATCTTGTCGGCTTCGGGCGTGGTCGGCCCGTTGGCCAGTTCGACGCTGACCTTGGCCTTGATGTTCGCAGCGTTTTTCTCGGTGATCACGCCCTCCAGGGCGGAGGGGAAGAGCACGTCGACATCCAACTCGAGCAACTCTTCGTTGCTGATCTCCTCGCTGCCTGTGAAGCCAGACACGCGGCCGGTCTTCCGCTTGTGGGCAAAGACATCGGCATACTTCATGCCTTTAGCGTTGTAGATGCCGCCGCGCGAGTCGGAGACCGCCACGACCTTCAGCCCAAGCAAGTCCTCACCCAACTGGTGGGCGAAGGTGCCGGCGTTGCCGTAGCCCTGGATGGCGGCGGTGGCGCCCTTCAGGTCGAAACCGGCGACCTTGCCCCATTCACGCAGGGTGAAGATGCCGCCGCGGGCGGTGGCGTCGCCGCGCCCGGCCGAGCCGCCCAGGGGCAGCGGTTTGCCGGTGATCACGCCGAACTCGTTGAAACCCTGGATGAAAGAGAATTCGTCCATCATCCAGGCCATGATCTGCGGGGTGGTGTACACATCGGGGGCGGGGACGTCCTTCTCCAGCCCGATGATGCGCCCTACCTGGCGAATGTAGGCCCGGCTCAGGCGCTCGAGTTCGGAAGGAGAAAGCTTGCGCGGGTCACAGATGATGCCGCCCTTTGCGCCTCCCAGGGGGATATCCACCACGGCTGTCTTCCAGGTCATCCAGGCCGCCAGGGCGCGCACGGTGTCGATGGTCTCGTCGGGATGAAAGCGGATGCCCCCCTTCGTCGGTCCGCGGGCGTCGTTATATTGCACGCGAAAGCCGTGAAAGACCTGGGTAGTGCCATCGTCCATCTTGACCGGCAGGGTGACGTGCAGTTCCCGCAGCGGCCAGCGGAGCAATTCGTGGGTGGCAGGGTCCAATTCGAGATATTGGGCTGCCTCATCCAGTTGCGCCTGGGCGATCGCAAAAGGATTGAGCTGTTCTTCTGACATGGGTCCTCCTAAGGGTACCTTGTCGTTTAGCGGTTAAAAACATGAGCGGGCACCTCGGTTCGGTGCCCGCTTTGCTCACACAGGTCCTGTGCCTGTAAGGCAAGGACAGACGCTCTGGCAAACCACGTTACCATCTTGAGCATCATGGCGCTAAAACATTACCCGAAATCATAGCTTGCGTCAAGGGACATTCTTCCCGCCCAGAAGGTCGTTTGACCTCTTCCAGGGAGGACAAATGTCCTGCCTCAGCCAGGGAAAGGCTCCTGCTCCGGCATGTGCACGAGGACTTCATCGCCGGTGCGGATCACGCCGGGCCGCTCCACCCAGGCCACCAAGCCGCGCAGCCCGTTGGCCGCTTTGGGAAAAGCGCTGGTGAGGCCCTCGGTCTCGGGGAAGTGTTTCTGTATCTCGCCCCCGGCGGTGACGCAAGGCTTGTTCTCGCCCTCGATCACCAGGGCGGCCTCGCCCGAAAAATACAGCCGCGTGCCGGATGGCAGCAGGGTGAGGTGGGGGACGCCAGCCAGCAGCAGGTTGGCGCCCAGCCACTCGGCCTCTAGCTGGGGCAAGCCCATCCTAGCGGCGATTGTCTCCAGCTCCTCCTGCGAGACGATGGAGACCTGGCGGGTGTTGCGCACCTCGGCGCCGCGCGGGAAATGTGGGTGGCCCCCGCTGGCGCGCATCGTCAGGCCTGTGTGGCAATCG
>Ga0209164_1002024_pt1 | contig 23185 bp, 21 predicted proteins | sample MTBNYHSulfiMetaG_FD_187458 | JGI IMG/M metagenome (GOLD analysis project Ga0209164, IMG submission 187458) | Enrichment culture microbial communities from rom New York Harbor, USA that are MTBE-degrading - MTBE-NYH (New York Harbor Sulfidogenic)... | ecosystem: Environmental > Aquatic > Marine >... | reverse complement strand
GGCGCAAATTCTAAGCGCTTTTGGCTGGAAGATAGAGGGTGGGGTCCTGCAGAATGCCGGGTCGTAACGTGCTAGAATTGCGTCGTTATGTCACCGCAAGCAGGGTGAATCCCATAAACTCCTGTCAAAGTAATTCGTCTGGGAGTTTATTTTACACGTGGGAGGGGGGTTACGGGGGCGGTTAACGCTGTCAACTTATCTATAGTTTTTTTGACAAGGTCGGGAAAAGCTCTGCTGAACATAGGGATGCGTTTTCAGTGAAGCGGTAAAATACGGAGATTGAAAGGGTGAAGGGTTGAACCCCTTTTCTGAAAACGGGCGGGGTGCTGGCCCGGCTCCATATTCTCACGGGAGAGGAGGCGTAGTAATTCAGACGTCTCTCCCTCTATTCGGTTGGGGGGGGAAGGCGGTGGGACTCAAGTTTTTATGCTTTCAGGACGAATCTGATAAATAAATACTCCTTTATCTTTTTTATCAAACGTTTCATTTACTGTTTTAATTTCCTTTATTCACGACAATGTACTTGCCCCATTTCTTTTTTACGTAATCAATAAATTCGTCTAAACTGGAGGTTTGTCATACATTTTGATAACTAAATGATACTCTACTTTTTTGCGAATAATTTATCTGAAATATCTTTTCCTTCGGCTGTCAGTCCCCAAAGTTTTATCCCCTTATTATTTTTAATCATAACTACTAATCGATTTAATAATAACCACTCGAGAGAATTAAGAACTTCTGATTTTAAATTGCCACTATCTTTTGCTAAACCTGTTACTGTTCTCCAGGCATATTTGCCCTCGTATAAATTTTTCAAAACTTTTCTGGATGTATCATCAAAACCAAACCCTCGAATTTCTATTCCAGAAACTTTTTGTGTATCTTTTTCATATTTTTCTTCAGATTCTGTTTCAGACTTTTCGATATGCTCTGATTTATCTTCTGTTTCATATTCTGTTTCTGTTTCTTTTGACACAATAGGCTCAACAATTTTCTCTGTATTTTCAGCTATCTTTTTAGCTTCATTGGCAGTGTCTAGTATACGTTTTGAAATCGTATCGATAAAAGATTTAGAAGATAATGATGCTATCAAACAAAACCCAAAAAAGACAATTAATTTCGAAAAATCTTTAATGCTATCTAGTAAAAGGGTACTGGAAATCATGTTCAAGAAAAGAGGTGTTAACAATGAAGCAGATAAACCCATCAAGACATTTTTAAAGAATACATTAGGACCTTTTTCTTCTTTCCACATCCTAAAATAATTAGTTAAACCACCTAGTATTCCTGCAATAATCATTAATGAAATTATGATTATAATTGATTTTTGAGTTATAGTATTATTTTCTAACATTATTATAAGAAATAATTTGAATTTAATAGTAATATTAGTTTGTTTTGACCGTTTTTCCTTTTTTTACCATTCGACGAATTCAGGGAAGAATAATAATTCAGTGTCTCAACTGGACCAAGATTTCATTCTTTCTTTCAATTCTTCTATTCCCAGTGGAGGACTTGATGTATGCAGCATGGCATGGCAATTTGGGCAGACTGGAACTAAATCCTTAGTTGGGTTGACTTTATATCCTGAACGACGCCCAGCCAATTGTTTCCTGTGGTGAACATGAATGAAATACTTCCCAATCTCCCCGTAAATATCCTCGAAATTCATGCCACACACCTTGCAAGAATATCCATGTTTTTTTAAACAGGCTTTTCTTGCTTTGGGGTCTCGTTCATAAGCATTAACAGTAATGCGTTTTTTCGCACCCTCGGTATACTCTTTTTCATCCTCAAGGTCATCGGGGTAGACCTCATCTTTCGGAACATCCTTTCTTTTTGCATATTTTGGGACAAGGGATAATCGCCTCTTTGCCTCTTTCAATTCTTCGGGCGTGAATAGAGAACGAAACTCAGGTTGAAGCACAAGGCTCTCAACGGACAAATCAGGCCTACCTGCATCTATTAGGGCTTGAAAACCTATATCAAGTTTATTTCCGATATTCTTGTTCAATAGTTTTTTGGCTGTCGTCAAACCACCATTATTCCTTACTGATCTTAGAAAATAATTTGCCCAGTATCCTATTTCTCTCCCTGCAATATTATAGAGGTCAAGCATAGCCTCATGGAAATCTGCTTCAAGGCTAGTAATTTTGTTCTTGGCTCGGTTTTGTGGCACTTGTGAACTCTGGCTCGTACTGAAATGTCCCAGGTTGATTTTGTCACCAATGAATCCAAGTTCTTTTAAATAATCCAGCCCGAATTTCGTGAAGCCTTCAAATGTAACGTCAGAATGCCAAGCATCTTGCTTCCCGATGGCGGTAGCATATTTATGAGCAAGCTCTTTCCCTGTTTGGCCCTTTTTCACTAAAGCGAGCAGTGACTTTATGGAATGAATTGTCGGGGAGCGGGAAGGGTCGGAGAGGATATGTTCCCGGAGCAGTTCCTGCTGTCGGGGCGAAAGACTCCATTTATCCTTGGCTCTAGCGTCGTAGTACCTCCTGCCAAGCTCGGTGATTTGAACCTTTGTTTTGCCTTGCCGAACAATTAAACCCAAGCCTTCAGCAAGCCTTACCAGTGTTTGGACGCGAACTTTTGGATGCTTAGCGTTGCCACTTTTGGTTGTTTCCGCTGAGTGCTGTGCGAGGGTTGAGATGTCCGTGTTGCCTTCTTGGGCTGTGAGGTAAACAACACCGTTTATGTAGTGCAGCTTTGCGATTGTGAATACTTGGCCGTGCATTTTTCTCTCATATGTTACATATCAAGTATTTTTGTGGGTATTCATTATCCGCTGGAATGGGGAGGCGGTGAGATCTGCATCATCATCCCTTGCTGGTCGGTTTCCAAGATGAAATGTTTGTCTTGTTGTTTATCGTTTCAAATCTTTCTATTTTTTCAACTTGGGAAATGTCAATGTCCATCAATACTCCTGATTTGTTTCTTATTTTTATAGAATCTCCTTGTCTTTTCATACTTTCACAGTCAATCTTGCCTCCATTATTTAAATGAATTATATATTTCAAATATACAATAACTTTTTTTTCTTTACTCTTTATACTTGATATTGGTTTCGTTTCATTATCTACATGCTTCTTATTAGTTAATTTATTAATTTCTCTATTGTAATCTCTCACTACTACATTTCTTATTTCCTTCGTTGTAATATTATTCGGGTTTATCGAGTTAGTTACAAATGTCCAAAAAATTAGCATTCCTATAAAATAGAAAATAGGAGATACAATAAAAGTTGCCAATAGTTGGACTATACCTTGTTGTGTTTTGCCTCCAGCTAGAGTAACAATTGTCATCACCAACGCACCAAGAGTTATAACTGATGCTATATAACTGGTTCCAGGAAATGGTATAAGGTATACAAACCAAGCAATAAATAACAGAAGCCATGTATTCTTTATAAAATTATCAGCGTGTTTCTGTGTTTTTTTTCGGGGATGTTTTGTGGAGTCGGGATTGATCTGTATGTCCATAAATTAATTTATTACTATGTTTATTATTGCTATTTTAGAAGATTACCCAAATCTTCAGTTCTTACTGTCTCCATTGTCAAAGTATGATTAATATCACATGTCAATAAAGAAACAAATTGATCTGAGCTGCACATTACTGCTTTCAAGTCACCTCTTTCTTCCATGGTAACACATTTCATTCCCCAAGAGTTGGCTTCTAATATTGCACCATTAAGCTCACTGAAACATTCGTTTTTTGAGTAAGTTTTAATTGTTACTTTTTCTATGTCGACATTTCTTGAAAATTTTGGACTCGATTTTTCCGTTCGCTTTTCCTCCCCTAATCTTGTGTTTGTAAAGGGATTATTAGTAGGATTATCGGTTTTTTTCCCAACGATGGATAGCAAAATAAAGATTACTACAGCTATACCAATCCATATCGCTTTGTTGTTCTTTTTATTCTGATTTGTTTTATTAATAGAAGCCTCAATGACTTTTTCTTCAATGGGACGATGATCATTGACATTTTTTATATTTTCTTCGTTAATCTGAATAACTCCACATTTTGGGCAAAAATGAGATCCTTCCTTTAATAATCCACCGCAATCCGAACATTTCTCTCCAGAAAAAAATTCTTTACAATGGTTACACCTGGTTTCATCTTCTTGAATTTCTTCTCCACAGAATGGACATTTTATCTGTGAAGATTGTATCCCTTCGTTATTATCCGGTTCTAACGAACCCTCATTATCAGACTCTATATATGGCCTACCGCAAGTCTTACAAGTACCATCTTTACCGATTATGCCAGTGCATAATCCATCCTGACATGGAACACGCTTCCCCTTTGCTACTTCAGCTAGGATATCTGGTTTTTTAACGATTAATTCATTTTTAATCGGACGACCGCAATGAATACAGGAAGGAGCAAGGCTTGAAACAGGTTTTCCGCAATCGGGACATGTTACAAGTGCCATAAGAGTTCCTCCCATTCGCCAAGTCAATGTATCATGCCCCGGTCAAGGGCTGTCTTCGTTTTGCTCATCCTCCAAAGAGGATGGAGATCGGCCTTTGATACTTGGGAGCGCATACGTACCCGGAGTTCTATGGTGCTCACACCCACAAATTGGGCATCTTTAGGTCATGCTTCTTCTATTTCACACGATTCTGAAAGTTCATCGAGAAACTCGGGTTTCAAATATCTGATGTATGCCGATGCCTGCTTAACCTGCTCTTTCAGGCTAGAAAAAGAAATGAATCTGCATATTTCCGAAAGTGGTGGACTAAGGCGGCAGAATGTAGGCCGGTTTACTTCCGTCATCACTTTTTCTCTCCGTTCAACGGGAGCAACGAGGTAGAGCGGGATGTTCAGGTTCGGCTGCATGGCAATGAGGTCAGCCATCCGGAGAAGACCGGAATAGACCGATGTGGTCGATTCAATCTCAAAGGCAGCTACGATTGCGTTGCCCTGCAACCACAAGACATCAATAAGTTCGATGGTTTTGTTGGTCGCATCGTCAAACTGGAGTGGCAGATCAGACTTCAGACGAGGGAGGTCGGAGAAGTTCTTTCCTTTAAATTGTTTTCCCTTGTCATTTCTAGCAACCCAGACATCGAAACCCATGTCTGACCCAAGTTTGAGAAGTAACCACTGCATTTCTGTATGCTCGGTCGGCTTCTTGGATTCCTTCATTTCAAGTTCGCGTTCCGATTCGTCTTGGTTGGAATCGGGAACCGTGACCGATCCGATTTTTGCCCGAAGGGCTGCAGGTCGGTACTTTAGCTTCCTCTTGTCAACGGGCCTTTTAATTGGATTCTCCTTGGCTTCGACAAGTGCTTGAACAACAGCCTCACCGTCGGCTTGCTTCCATTTGGCAGGGGACGAGCGAAAATGTCCTGTCCAGGCATGGGGGCTCGTGAGATTCTGAAAGCACGAAAGGTGGTCACGTAGTTCGAGAACAGGGATCGCTGTCTCTGGCGTTAGCTCAATAATTGGCTTGACCTTGAACCTACATGGGAAATCGTCGTCTTGCCATATATCGCGTTCGGTCTTCTTGAACGGCGGGGACACAACTTCGAGAACGCCGATGAATCGCGACACTCCTGTAAGATAGCATAAAAAATAGTCCCCCTTGGCTATCTTTTGTACAGTTTTCCAGCGTGATTCACGAAAGCCCGAAATTGAACTGCCTGCCTTCTGAAACTCTGCCCAGGTTGTCCCTGTAAATAGATCTAGCCAATAGTTCTTTTTCATACATTATCCTTTTTAAGGATCAAAACTGCCGATAACCAGCAAGTAACCACACCGAACTAACTTCCATAATGTCTATAAAATTGCCGAGTGGTTGCTTGTCCGGTTCTTTGGCTCGTTAGCATATCAAAAATCCTTCTGACAATTGAAGCAGTACGGCTTTCCTCCAAACTTCGACTTATTCTGCCAGCAAAATTTGGCAGCCTTCTCTGATATGGGCTTTTTGCATTTTGCACAGTAGAATTTTGAGGAACCAAATTTCTTTTGATATTCCTTTGCTTGCTCTGGACTTTCCTGTTGCTTTGAGTAGGTCTCAACAGGCAGACCGAACTTTGCTCTAAAATCTAGCTTTATGGGTTTGTGAAATGATGCCAGTTTGTTGGCCATCTCTTCTACCGTGGAAAAAGATGAGATTTTCCCCATGGAAGTGAGATCGGATATGGGGTTTACTTTGTCGACTTCTTCATCTATTTTTGTCTTTAAGGCGTCAGCCTTAATAATCATGGAAGTATCTAGCTTTTTACCGGTTGGTCTAGTGATCACTACCTTGGGCGAGAACAAGATGAAATTTTTAAATTTCGGTCTTATGGTGATTCCAATCCGTTTGGGAAGGATTAAACTGGTTTTTAGAAAATGATCGAGCAGATGAATGTGCCTCTTGTTTTGCTCAATTGGAGAGGGAATCCCAAAGAATTGCTTTCCATAGTAGGCTTGGAATTCACCTTCTTGAGTTATTTTAATACGATATGAGTAGTTTTTGGACTCAAGAACATACATATCGAAGAGGCGATTGATGAGGATATGATCAATCTGAGCAACTTGGTCTTCATACTCAATTCTCAAATCGTGTATGATGGCCCAGTTTTTCGACTTCCCGTAGTAGAAGTCAATGTAGTATGCGGCATCCTTCTCACCATGTGCCCCATTCTTTACAGCCTTTAGCTCCCTTTCAATCAGAAAACGCTGATTTGGAGTAATGTCTCCTTTGAGCAATGATGAGAGTTGTTCTACTTCTTCCTGCTTAGAATCCATCCGTTTTATAATCATTAAACACCTCTAAAAACTGTAATCATACCGAATACATCAGCAGTGAGAACGCTCCGCATAACCGGCTGGCCATGAGGGGCAGCGGAATGGCCAGTCTGAGTTGATGCGGTTGTTCTGCGAGTTGTTCAATTTGTGGCCGCACTTACGACACCATAGGCAGCAGAAGTGTCCGATGCTGAAACAACACGGCCATCCTTCAATATCTGTACTTCAAGAACTCCGCTTTCACTTTGCTTTTGGAAAGACACAGATACTATACTCCCGCTTAACTGATAAGATTGCGGTATAGTGCCATCTACTGATTTTGATTCTGACTTGCCTGATGCTGTCACGACCATATATGAACCACTAAAGCCCAAGCCCGGTGTGCCTGAAACTTTGACAGTGTAATCTGAAGAGAAAATACTTGATACCGATTTCGAAGGAGAACTGCCAGTAGGGCTATTTCCACCACTTGCCATGAACCAAATGAAAAAACCAACACAAACAAAGGTCGCAAGAACCAGCCAGCCAGGCAAATGATTTGCTTTTTTTGCTTGCTTTATCATTTGTTTCTTTTCACTGTCAGTTAATGGAACAAGTTCAGATTTACAATGTTTACATATTGTTGCTTCGGCCTGAACATATTCCGCACATTTCGGGCACTTTCGCATGCCGGATAGACTTGCTTTATTTAAAGGCTTCATAAAAATTGCCATAGGTAAAGCGACAATGAACAACATAGCCCCGTAAAACCACCACAACATGAAACTTCTTCCTTTTTTTGAGGCAATTGCAGCCGGGATAAGTCCCAAAAAAATCGCTAATACAAGATATTCCATCTTCTCCTCCCTCAGTGATCTTGGTGTATTTGCTCGAACTTCTATTCGCGCATATCTTGTTATTATCGAGGTCCGGACATCACTCTGAAAGTTATGAAATCCGGTATGTTTATATACTCTTGTCCCACCACAGGCAGATTTTTACAAGTCATTATTGTTTTACCCGTATCCGAAATTGCCTATAGGCTTTTGAGGGTGACGCTCTCTCTTCTTCCTTACCAATTAATCGGAAAAATTTTCACACCCTGCCCACCTGCTGTTATCGTCCAGGCGGGTCTACGCATCGTCTAATTTTGGTCGCAAGGGGTTTATGGCTACCGGGGGGTGCCGTAAAGTCAATATTGCGGTAAGGGGTCGCTGAGGAGGGTTGATCAGGGTGTATCGTAGTTTTTTTGTTTTGCAGGAATGTCCGGGAGGATGAATAATAGTATTCTCAATATCTACGACTATGTGACTGATAAAAATTAAATAATCAGTAAGTCGATTAGCATTACCAAACAGAACCTAAGCCTGATTCAATACCTTTTTGTGTTTCTGCTTTATTGCGACATCTCTCAGGCATTTCAAAATCATCTTCTGGTGGACAAGGAAGTCCTTTTAAAACTAATCCTGCACATTTTCCATACCTATAACCCAAAGAGAAGCACGATTCCTTATCGGATGATTTCTGATATTTATCATTAACTCCACTTTTAATTTTATTTTTCAAAACATCTATAATTCCTTGTGAATCATGCTCTTCTAGATCGCCATTTTCATTGAATATGTAATAATCACCAAATCTATTTTTTGTGCATACTAGCTTCACCCCTCTGGAAATTAAATTAGACTCGCAAAGTTTAGTTTCCCCTGAACCATCTTTAAAAACTGAGGTAAGATAATATTTGCCATTATCTACATGTAATTTCATGATGTATGAAATATCCATTACAGTCTCATCATATTCTCCAATTAAATCTCCGTTTAAGTTCTGTGCACTTACAGCGATTGGATTTGTTGGCCGAGATGATTCGACGGGCTCTGTACTAACCCAATTTGAATTTACCCATCCTATTTTGCCATTTTCATTCTTGATTTTTAACCAATTTTGATCCTTTTTGCTTACTAAAGTCAATTTGTTCCCAGCCTTAAGAACTTCTATCGTCGCAGAATCTATATCTGGTTCTGATAACAGGAAGGAAGTCATTTTTACCCAGACGACATCCTCTGAGGCATTACATAGAGCAGAGAAAAATATAAATGCTAAAATAAAATATATTTTAATTTTCAACATAATTATCCTTTCCAAAAGTTTATGTGTTTCGCCCAACGTTGAGCTAACCTGCCCTAGTATAGCCAGTGGCATATGCCGTAAACAATCTTTCTCCTGTTCTTAGGGACAAAAAAACAATGTGGTTTTTACATTCCCTACTCGTGTGTGCTATATCTTGCTCATGCTCTCGCTCTTTTGGGATCTCGGTAACAGTTCAACACTGTTTCCTTATCCGAAAGGAACTTTTTTTGTTTAATACTTTAGCAGAGCTTTTGCCATTCTCCAGGGTAGCTGGGGGTTTAGCGTTGTAGTTAGCTGGTATTTTCCAACATAACACGAATAATGCAAGACAAAATCATGACCTCGTAAGACAGGCACCCTTCCTGAAAATCCCTATTTGGTCTGATCGGGCTTTTCTCGTCTTCTTAAACAATTGATCGGACAAATTTTCACCCCGTGATTAATAGGAATATCGTCTAAACCATGCGCAATGGCATTTATTTTGATCGTTTGGGGTGTTATGGCTACCCAGGGTAGCATGAACAAAAACTAGCGGTTAGGGGGTCGCTGAGGAGGGTTTATCAGGGTTGGGGGTAGTAATTTTGTGTGGGGTAAGATGGCTATCTTAACAGCATCCATAACAATATACCAATTCCGACAATCCACCAAATCCATACGTTATCATTAGTTAACGCGGTAACCCTACGGGGGGCAGTTTCTGATATACCGCTGACATTTTCATCGAGAATAATTTTTACTTCATGTTTTCCTACGATTAAAACTTGAGTAACATGCGATGTAAATGAATCTTTATTACTTTTTATGTGATTTATCAATACTGGCAATTTGGTATTAAGAGCAAGTGAGAGTAATTCCCTTTCTTGCTGGCGAAGATGATTAAGCAATTGTTGTTTTATATTCACATCACCTTGAGAAAGCCACCTAAATCTATTTTCCATTGATTCTGGGATGGTATAATTTATTACTACATGCTTAAGATGCTCTTTAATTATTTTTCCTACCTCTTCTAAATCAACATCTAGCCCAACGTAATAAATTTTATGTGAAGAAGGCCCCACATGTTTCCATAAGTTTTCTGTTAGAATATATTTTTTACTAATTGGCATATATTGCGGCAATAAGCTGAAAAGGCGTGCAGCTACCATTCCGCTCATATGTGTCCGACCGCTTTTCCACGAAGGCAATGTTTTTTCGGCATATTCTCGTGGACCTCTACCATACTCCTGCTCATACCTATCTAATATAATTTTTAATTCAATGGACGATAGTGAAAAAAAATACTCCTTAACATCCTCATCAGTTCCGCCAAGTTCTTTGGATAATTCATTAGCCTCTTGAATATGCTGTAAAGCTTTTTCAAGCCCGGGTCGCCTGCGGCGATGATAATAGGGCATGATTATCTCAAACCCAAATATTCTTTGATTTTTTCAAGCAAATTAAATCGAGCAGGTGAATCAAGAATAATTTTAAACATTGTATCTGAAAACTTTATTTCTTTTTCAATGTGTATCGTGGTTCCTGCCCCTGATACTTTTATTGCTTTTGCTGTAAAATCATCAATACATGATTTAATTTGCTTAAAAATCAATTCAAATTCTGGTTTAGTTGACAGACGACTTGGAATCGAATCATGTAAATTACTAATAGTTTTAGATGGATCAGTTTTCTCTGAAATCCTTATTATAATTTTTTTCATATTATTTTATTAAAGCAAAAATTAAAATTAATGCTGCAATAGCAGCAAAAATATAATAAGGCGTCCAGTTTTTTTCTCCAGTTTGAGATTTTGAAAACTTCCCTTTTTGTGCCTGTTCTGTATTGCCAATCATTATTTCAGTTCTACCAATTTTGGTATCTTGAGTATGTGTCATTGTTACAGCATTTCCACTTTTCGAAACATCGGCTGCTGTCTCAGATAGATTATTTAGCGTTTTCTTTAGAATTTCGGTGTCAATATTAAGTTCATGAGCTTTTAATGCGATATCTACCATTCCTTTGTTGTATTCCATTAAAAGAGTGTGTTGTTGCTCTTGAGATAACCCTGATAAGTCTAAAACAGAAGAATGGCTAATATTTATCTGAGATGGAACACCGCTATTTGCTTTAATTAGGTCTTTGTTTTGATCGTCGCCCATCTTGTGTTCCTCCTTTCATCTATTAAATTATTTCTGTCATATTTTTTATATAAATACATATTCCAACGTGCAAATATTATTTATTATGCTATAAAGATTCAATTTCCAACGCATTGCCTATGTGGACGATATCCAGCCCTAATAGCCTCATCAATTGAACCAAACACTTTGATACAGTTCTTGCAATTATAATGTTGGCAACCTGGTGCATGAAAGACATGGGACTTCACATTTCCGTGATACTTTCCCTTTGAAATATCTTTTTTCTCGCTTACCGTTCCTCTGTTTCCCTTTCTCCATTCCCAGGGAGGTATTGGGTTCTTATCGTACCATAAACCAATCCTAGTCCGTTTAGCAGAATTTTCAAACCCAAGCCAATCTGAACAAAATAACTCTTTGCAATACTTTCTGTACTGCCAGGCATAACCGGCAGTGATAATTTGCTCATTTACATTGATGCCATCCACAAAAACCACGCCGACTGTCCTTCCGTATTTGTCAATGTCATAAGGGGTAACTTTAACCTGCTTTCCGTAAACCAGGGATGATATAAACTTCTTCGCCTTGCTGCCAAAAGCTTGTCCCCCTTCGGGTGTATCAATGCCGTAAAGGCGAATAATTACTTGCTGCTTTGCTGGGGTAAGTATGGTGATAGTGTCACCGTCTGCCACAGAGACAACTTTGCCTGAAAACGGTTGCGCTTGAGCAACCAGTGCAAAGCTTATAAAAAGCATTAAAAATGATATTATCCTCACAATATTGCCAATTAATTCTATTTGGTGTTTGATATATCTTATTATTTTAGTATATGATTAAATAAAATTTAAATCCAAAAAATAGTCTTCCCCTTAGGTTACAGAAAATGTGTAAAAAAATATTAATTACCTGTTTTTTGGGAATATTTGTATTTAATTTCCAAATATGTTTCGCAAGGTCTAATCCGGCATTTCTCAATGAAATCAATACACTTCTGGCTAACTCGACGAACACCACTGACAAGATAAACTATTATCAAGCTCGTGCAAAATATTATCACAAAAACAATGAGCATGATAAGGCAATAGAAGACTTAACAAATGCATTAGCCCTTGAAGACAAAGGTTTCCTGCGTTTGGATAGGGCTTACGTTTATTACGCTATTAAACAATTTAAGTTAACTTATGATGATGCCATTGCTGCCAAGACCCTAAATCCTGGTCTAACTGCTGAAGCTAATGAATTAATTAAAAAGGCAGAGAATAAATTAAAACAGATAGAGTTACTCGAAAATCCCCCCACTATTGTCATGGACGGAACTGTTAACCTGAATCGAAAAACAAGAATGGACGTTTTGCGTGAACGAACTGCAGCCTATCGAGCGATACACGGTCAACCAAACCTCACTCCACAAGCCATAAAAGAGGAACAAAAGAATTTATCAGAGTCTTCTCAAGATAGTTTCGACCAAAGGGGCGCATGTAGTCAGCATAAAGGGGTTGATTGGGACGCAGGTCCTGATCGGGATGGATCGGTAACGTGTGTGGACGGTTGGCGAGACTCTTCAGTTGATTATTACGAGGAACACGCTAATTTTTTTAAATATTAATAAAGATGTTTCCTCGTCTCCCCAGTTAGGGCTATGCAGATCCTTTTGAGATGTTCCAAGTCAGGCTTTGAGATATTTTCCATAACCTTTTTTGATCTATCAGTCTGACGAGGTAACAGTTTCCTGACCAGCTTTTTCCCCTCTGTTGTCAGTTCTACGTTATAGCGACGGCGGTCGTCCTGGTCACGGACCCTTTGTACCAAAAATTTCTTTTCCAGGCTGTCTATGACCGTGGTCATGTTGCCGGTGGTTTTGACAACGTGTTCGCTGATATCTTTCTGGCACAACGGACCTTGGTTGTATAAAATTTCAAGAGTCCGAAACTGGCTTACTGACAGCTTGTAGGGGGATAAAAAGCGGTACGTTTCCCTTGCCGATATCATAGCACTTTGCTGGAGTGCGTCAAAAACTTCTACCTCCAGGGGGATATTTTTTGATACTTTCGGCATAGCAATTTCTCCTCATTGAGTCATGCGGTGGAAAATTTAATTTTAATCTATATAATATAATACCATCCTGCAAAAATTTAAATAATTTTCGATGATACATCGTGTTTGACTTTGCACAATATTTTTTCATATAATTTTGAGAAAGATGACAAAGCTATATCCTGCAAGATTGAGTCGGGCGGATGGCCTGATAACCCCTCCCTGGCGTACTGGTTGTTCCTAAGCAGATAACTGTGGCAGAGTGGCTGGCAAAATACAACTACGGGTGGACGGGCAGGTTGAGTGACTTGATAAATTGCTGAACTATTATTTTGATGTATTGCTTAGCCGAACAACTTACCATACCTTTTTTCCCAACGTTTTACCTTGGGTTCAATTGATATCATTAAACTTTCGCAATAAATTTTAAGATTTTTAAATTTATTCTCATGCGTTTTTGTTGCAGTTTGAGCTATAATGCTAAGTGTTAGCCCCACTATTGCTTTTGCATTATAATAGCGAAATGTCGCATACCGCCAATCAGTTACTTTATTTAACTCTGGATGTAAAACTGGAGCTGTTGTCCCTGGTGGTGGGTGCACTGCTTTGTCCCTAAAAGTATAATTCTGTTTTAAAATTTCTCGTAATATTCTTGCTGTCTCTTGGTTAATTGAGAAAGCTCTTCGCAATACTTCTGCAGTTTGCTTATATCTTGCAGTTCCCTTTTTTCTCCAGGTTTCAGTTAAATTTTGCGGTAGATCAATATTCTCTTTGACGTTAGCGTAAAATGCATCCATTGCTATTGCGCTTGCCATTATTGCTTGCATACCAGATGCGAATTCAGCTTGAAGCGCATTTGAAATTTGTTCATTGTCATCTAGCTCTTTAGCCCTCATTAAATTATCATTTGCTTTTTCAGTACATAGTAAATGATCGTATGCAATGTCTAACCAGTAAGGACATAAGTCAATTCCCGTATGAAGTATCAAAGGTTCCCCTTCAATATTACCATTTATGCCAATTCGAAAAGAAAACTGGGGGATGCTCACACGCATGCCCTTTGTGATAAATACTCCAGTTGCTGGGTTATTTTTGTCCTGTTTACTCATTGGTTTTGCCATTTAACGCAGAGCTAAAGGTTACAGACCCATATGGACAATGTTATGCTTTCTAGTGATTTCATTACTATCTCTCCTCTATCTAATTATCTAGCACAATATCCAAACCTTTTCCCTGAATTTTTGAAATAAGCTGACCAAGAACAAAAGTACAGGCAAGGTAGTAAACCGGGCTAAATAGGTCTGTTTCAATTTTATTGCTCAACAGCTTTTCAGCTTCGCTCAAAGGCAAATTCTGGCAACCAATACCCGTACCCTGCAAAAGAGCCAGCCAGGATCGGTTTTTTTTTTGGGGGGGGGGGGAGGAGGATAGGTCTGGTTTTAATGTAGTAGTTTGTATATTATGAAATAAACGCTATTTAATTTCCTAAAAAGTCCTTCCAGCCTTTCCAGCCTTTGTTTTTGTATTTATGCTGAGGAGACTTGGGTATGTCGTTAGGCAAATGGTCTTTCTCTCGGAAATTGCCTTGACAATATTTTCTCCATTCTTTGTAACTACCTAATTTCAAATTTCGTGCAAATTCTCGAGCATGTTCAAAAGATCGATACTTTCTCGAGGACGTCGCAATTGTTCCTGTTCCTAACCAATCTCCATAACCCTTCCAGCCTTTATCCTTATAGGTATTTTGTGGATTGGAAGGAATATCATCAGGTTTTTTGTCCTTACCAGGTAAATCACCCCGACAATATTTATACCATTCTGTTTGACTTTTAAGCCCAAGGTTTCTTGTAAAATCCCTTGCTTCCTTGAAGGTACGATATTCCATCCTGAAAAATGCAATAGTACCAGTCCCCAGCCAATCTCCCATGCCAACCCAACCATTATTTTTATAAGTCCTTTCAGGAGTTGCAGGAATATCATGAGGTTTTTCACCTTTTTCTGGTAATTCGCTTTTGCAGTACTTGTGCCATTCAGACACATTTTTTAGACCGAGACTTCTTGCAAAATTACGTGCCTCCTTAAATGGGCGGTATACAATAAGAAATGGAGCCAAAGTTCCTGTTCCAAGCCAATCACCCATGCTAACCCATCCCTTATTTTTGTATGTTCTCTCAGGATTTGCAGGTATATCATTTGGCACCTTGCCCTTTTCAGGTAAATTTCCTTTAAAATATTCACGCCATTCAATACGACTCTTTAATCCAAGGTTGTGAACAAAATTTCTTGCTTCATGGAAAGGAGCAAATTTTCTTTTATTTGTTCCTATGGTTTCTGTTCCCAACCAATCACCCCAACTTAACCATCCAGTATCTTTGTAAGTTTTGTGGGGACTCCCCGATATGTCATTTGGCAGTTTACCTTTTTCTGGTAATTCGCCTTTGCAGTACTTACGCCATTCAGACACATTTTTTAGATTGAGATTCCTGGCAAACTCTCGTGCTTTTTCAAATGGTCTATATACAATAAGATTTGGTGCGACAGTACCTGTTCCCAGCCAGTCCCCCATGCTAACCCATCCCTTATTTTTATATGTTTGGTTCGGATTTGCAGGTACATCATTTGGTAGGCTTCCCTTTTTTGGCAGTTCTCCTCTACAAAACTTATTCCAATCAGATCTACTTTTTAAACCAAGTCTTCTGCTAAATTCACGTGCTTCATAAAATAGCCTGTATTTCTTTAGAAAATTAGCAATTTTTCCTGTCCCAAGCCAATCTCCCATATTAATCCAACCATCATTAGCATAAACATGTCGTGGACTATGTGGAATATCGTTGGGAATAATACCTTTATCTGGCAATTTATTTAAGCAATACTGCTTCCATTCAACAGTATTTTTTAACTTAAGTTTGTGTACAAAATTACGTGCTTCATGGAAAGAACGATATTTTATTAAAAAAGTGGCGATATTTCCTGTTCCAAGCCAATCTCCATAACCAACCCATCCATTATCTTTATATATTCGATCTGGATTGTGCGGTATATCAACAGGAATGGCTACTTTTCCTCTTATTTTGTTTTTACAATATAATCTCCATTCGGCAACGCCTTTTAAATTTAAACTTCTTGTAAATGCCCTTGCTTCTTCAAAAGGACGCCATGATAGTTTTGCAAGGCTTGGCCACAAACGAAGCCCAAGGGAGTTGATAAAATCATCCGTATCGATTTCAATACCAAGAGGTATGTCAATTTCAACAGGACCATCCCCACCTTTTGTTTTGTGTCCATGAGAAATTGAACGAAAATATTCGATTATTCTCTCGTCATTTGCCGCCAGTGCTCGTAAAACAGATAACACTGACTCAAAAATACTATCAGTTATAGATTTTGGGTCAAATTTTTCTTGTTGGCTGTCTAACAGGATAGGGATTATGACATAACCAAACTTCTTTCCCTTGCTGATACGCAATGCCCTACCAGTTCCCTGGACGATATCAACCTTGCTTTTTTTGGGGTCTGCGAATAGGACGCAATCAATATCGGGAACGTCAACCCCTTCAGTCAAACAGCGAGCATTTGTTATCAGACTCCGTCCTGACTTGGCAAAATCTTCAAGCATTCTACTTCTGACAGCAGTCGGGGTTTTGCCTGTGACATGGTAGGTCTGGAGCGGTCCAAACTCATGAAAATGGCCTGAAATAATATCCTGCGTTGATTTGAATGCCTTGGCTCTTGCAATGCTTTTGTGGAATGAAACAGCGTGCTTTATAGGATAATTCAGCATGGCTTTTCTTAATGCGATTGCCGATGCAAGCATCTCGGCTTCAACCTCATCATCCCATTGCCCCTTATCTGGCTTTATATAGAGATTTTCGTCTATCAGTTTTTTTATCTCATTATTCGTGACTGTAATGGTTGCAATTTTATAATCACTAAGTATCGGGGGATTTGATTCTAGGGCTTTTTTGAAACTAAGAAATTCGAAAACGTCACCATAAAGTTCATGATTCTCCATGCTCACTATCTGGTCACTTTGCCCTCTATAATACCGTTCAGTCGCTGTCATGAATACACGCTTTTGGATAGATATGTTTTCATCGTAAAGCAGGTGACAGAACAAGCTATCTCTCTTGCCAACGGTTTTGTGCGCCTCATCCATAACGGCGAGGTCGAAAGTGATTCCGCAAAGCCTAGCTGCCTCAGAAATAGCCCTGCCGCTTTGGTAAGTGGTGAAAACTACTGTTAGGCCATCATGGCGATCTCCGAGCCACTTAGCGATCTCTTTGGGGTTGGTATGAATCTTGATGCCCAAGTCCTGGGTGAGAACAGCGACGTCATCTCGGTCTTGCTCTGCCACCGACTCGTCGCTACAAATAGCTATCCAACGTACCTCATGGCCTTTTGCCACTGACTCTCTTAACCATTCTTTGAGGGTCTGGCGAACAAGAGCAAGGCTTGGAACTGCAACCAGAATAGTCTTCGCGTTGAGCCTCTCTGCAATCCAATATCCGGTCAGGCTTTTCCCTGTTCCACAGGGTAAGGTCATTTTACCCCGCTTATTCCCCTCTTTGAGAAAGTGAGTTTCAGCGTTGTTGATAGCATTTTGTTGATGGGGGCGGGGTTTCCTAGGTTCGATTTTAGCTTTCTTGTCATGTAAATATTGTTTTAGACGAGTGAAATAATCACTTTCGAGGTTGCGCCAGACATCTCCTGCTAGAAAACCAAGGCGGTCTCCATACAGGGTGAGTTTGTGACTATAACGTTCTGCTGTGGTACAGACTAATGCATAGTCAAGGTTTCGGCAGACAGTGAAAGTAAGGTCGGTGAAGGTGCTTAGTGTCTTGCGAGAAAGGGAGTGATTTTCGTCATCGAGATACTTGCACTGAATAGCCCAATAGGTTCCCTCGTTGGTTAGAGCAATGAGATCAATTCCCTCATCCTGACAGGGAAGGTTCAGGTGAGTACGGACATCGGTTGGGACATTCCTGAGAAGCCAGACCCTTTGGAGGAGCGTAGTGTATTGAGGTTCAAGTTTGAGGTAGGCGAGAACAAACTTTTCAAATGCGTCACCTTTTTCCTTGGCTGTCAGCGAGGTGACTCGTACCCGGAAATCGGCCCAGGACTTAATTCCTTCAAGATGGGACATATTTCGCATATTTCCCCTGAGGATAGTCAGTTCATGAAACTTACATTCTTATTTGGTATGTAGTGTTAGAGCTGAAAACGATTAAGATTAAAGTTTTACATCTAACTAAGAGTAGGTTCAACTTTCCCGCCAAACCATGCTATATCATAGAATTGAAATATCCAACTAGATAGGGTTTCAGCATTATGATTAATTTTGTACCAATATCGAAAAACACCATTTCCAATAACAACATGATCGCATACGGGTAGTAGCCTCGCTAAACTTCCAGGTGGATTGGTGTCAATGCCATAAAAATGAGGGGTTATCTTGGCATTATTAACAACAATGTTGCCTGTATGTTTATAGTGAAGACCACAAATAATTTTTTTGATAATTGGGTCAGGGTGATTCCCTAAATTATAAATTGCTTCGCCACTATAATTCACTCTAACTTCACTGGCTATTCTATCTCTCAGCCTTGTATTGTGGTCTAAAATTCTTCCCAAATGACTCTCAAATAAATGCTGTCCATTGGGATGGGTTGCACAAGCCATGTAAATGTGGACAATAAAGTCTTCGTCTTGGACTGACGTACCAGCATTGCATTCCTGGCATGCTCTTACGGTTATCAAGTCACTTGGTCGTGGTTGTGCAAAAATACCTTTAGGCGGTAAATGGTCATCTGTTGATGCGCTAGGGCAACCACAAAAAGCGCAAATACGTCTATCATGTGAAGGCATAATGTTATTTTGTTTTTTCCAGCCCCTCTATAAGCCCCTCTACTTTTGCAATCAATTCAGTCAATGCTTCTTCAATCTCATTAAAACTTACCTTACCTTCCTTCTTTTCGGGTAATTTTTGAATGGTAGCTAATCGTTTTTCCAGTTCTTTTTTGAGTCCTTTCAATTCGGCCCGATAGCTTTTTGAAGGTTTTTTTCTTTTCCCTTTTGCAATCCTCTCCTTCAACTGCCGGACTGATAAATTTTCTTGAACAGCTTTGGTAATGATTTTCTTTTTTTGTTCGATATCTTTTACTGGCAGCAAGGCTAGTTGCTGGCTCGTACCTAGTTTTCCGAACGTTTGGAAACCTTCAAGGTCGTGCTTTTGCACAAGCAAGGCCAGTGAGTCATACAGTAATGTTTTCGACGGGGCACCCTTGCCTCTATCTTGGAACTTCAGCGTGAGTTGATGAAAAGATTCTTTGCTTACAGGGTCTTTTTTTCGGACCCGCTCTATATCGCTATCAAAAAAATTTTCAAATAGATAATCGCCCGTTTCTTTATAAGCCTGCGTGATGTTTTTTGCAAAAATCTGGGCAATGTCTTGATATGCTTTTTCGGCAAGTTCTCCAGGGTCAATCATGGGTTCAGAGGGTATAATTCGTTTGACACGACCCAACTGCTTTTGTTCGTCCATATTTAACGTGCCTCCTTGATAAAATTTTATATCAATGAATATAGACGAATTTTAATGATTTTGTCAAAAACGTGACCCAAGGTACAGGTAAGTCAATGAAATGATGGAGGCAGGTCGTTTAAGGGGCTTGATGGGTCTGACAGGAGGGTGACCTGTGTATTGGTACACATTCATTAAATAATTTTTTTTAAATTTCTCTCTATACCAAGGAGATAGTTGCTCCTTTCTAAGAGGATAAGGATATATGAACAAGCACAATGCATGATTCCTTTGATACCAAGGAATTATATATTTTATTTCTTTATCTTTCTTCTTCCTGATCGACAATTTATTAATTACCAACGTAAGTTATTATCCAAAAAATCTCTGAAGGCACGCGACTCTGTCGCGTGTAAGGTTTTGTTTAATAATGTTCTAATATTGAAAGGTAAGCGTAAGCGCATTTAATACAAAGTGATAAATGACCTGAAATGTTTGAACATTATGGGCAAAACCCGTATGGGCTATTCATTGTGAAGTAACATTGTGATGTTTTTATTTATTCGCAATGTACTGTTTGTATTAATAAAAATATGTCTTCCGCCGAAACAGCGACTGCATTTAATACCCTTGGGGGTATACATTTTACGTCAAAAATCAGAACAATACGTGCAGTCTAGCCTGATTTAATAAGTGCAGTACTGCACTTATTATTGCGACCAGTCGATCTTAAAATTTTTTAGTCGGCTTACGGTTGATTTGGTCAGCAGAGGATTTTTTTTATACTTCCATTCATTTGACTCTCTGTCTGGATATTCGGACCAATAGGAAATGCTATAATATCGCCCCCTTCGCCCTTTGTGAAATTCCTTCAGGACGCCGCATTTGACAAGGGCAGCTAAATATCTTTTTAAGGTGGATACAGAACAGCCTAATTCGTGAGCGATATTTGATTTCAAATCGTCATCAAGGTTTATGATAGCGTACGGTCGAGCTCGTTTATCTGTATTGATAGTATCCGTCACAATATCCATTCCCTTTTCCATGGGTAAGTGCCGACAACGCCTCAATTCAGTTAAAATCGGCCTTAAGAACTTGTATTGTTTAACCAAATCTTGTAACCAGATCGGCCCATTGCTCCACCATTTGTTATTTTCCGGCCATGGACCTACTTTTTTTGGCCAGTACTCATCGACCATCTCTTTTGCCCTGGATTTGCTGATTTTCGCTTCAGGACAAAGTTTGATAAAGGTCTTTAGCTTCGTTATGGCTTTGTGCTTTGGATCAATTCGATTTACATTTGCAGGTGACATTTGCATTCTCTTCTAAAAAGTCAAAAAACGGTCGTTTTTTCAATTTTATGCTGGGTGGTACACTGACAGTCAACAAGGGCTGACAATGCAATGTAGGCTCTGATACAAGTGTTGTTCGGTCTGCTGGGCACACGCTTACAGTTTAAATTCCTCAAAATCAGCCTCGTCCAGGTCCTGGTCCTCATCAATCGGTTCATCAGTCCCCAGCTTGTCGGTGTCGGGAGTCAGACTTTTGTCGGCGGTCTTTGTTGCCGCATGTTGGGCATCGGGTGAGGTTGGCTCGTTACCGATGGAGAAGAACCACCATAAGAGGTCGAGGATTTTCATTTTGTCTCACTTGAAATTAGTTTTATCAACTTTTTTTCAATTTCTATGTTGTCCCTCCATTCAACTCTTCTAAAAAACTGGTCAAACTTATCATGAGTATCCTGGTTGAATTTATCATTCTCATCGATTTCTACAGACCATTGCAGTTCATTAGTATCGCAATTATGGATGAAAGCAATAATACCTCCTCCTCTAAATCTGACGGTGCACGAGCGATATTTTTTTGCATCTTTACCTGTAATGTTTTCAAAATGTTGGCGTAAATCATCGGGCATGTCAGATCTTTTTAATAATTCTTTGCATTGAAAATAGTAACGTCCATGTGGATATATGTCGATTCTTTCAACAAGAGCCCGTATTTCTTTTTGTAACAATCTTCGAATATTTTCCCGTTCTTCCCTTGAAGAAGTAGAAATTTGCTTAAATGCATCTTGTATATCGTTCAACGAAACCTTCGTGTTATGATAAAGGTTATTTAATTGATGAATCTCTTTCAATAAATCATTTTCCTTAATAAGATATTTACTTTGTTCAATTTTTTCATTATCTATCAGCCCGACTAGATGTCGAATGGTAGCAGGTGATCCACCTGAACCAAGAGCATTGGTGAAATTATCTACTTTCTGCTCTGATAGTTTAGTCATGCTTCTGGTAACCAACAATTCATCTTTGAGGATTTTTACACGCTTTTCATGTTCACTTATATCATCTCGAATAATATCAGTCAGCTTCAATTTCTTGCATTGCATCAAAAATGCATCTTCAAAGTCTTGATAGCGAAAGGACATATACTCGCAATTTCCTTTCACTGATTCACGGCAGTTCAAATACTTATGTTTTTTTCTTCCCCTCGTGCTGTATTGCATAGTTGCGCCGCAATAGCCACACTTGACCAAACCGCTGAACAGATTGTTCATTTCGCCAATTTTCCCAAACGCACACTTCCGCAATTCCATTCGTTTTTGGACAGAGTAAAAGATATTATCGTCAATGATTCTCGGATAATAGTTGTAAATTGGCTCACCATCAGGAACCATAATTCTCTTTCCGTTTATTACCCTTGCAGTTTTCAAAAACTGCATCTCTCCCAAAACAGTACGAGTTGTGAGCAAACGCTTGACTGTTGTTGTGCCCCAGCTTCCTCTACCTTGAAATGGCTTTATTTTTTCCCGATTAAGTATTCGACAAATTCCAACAAGCCCATGGCCTTGAAGATATTTCTCATAAATTTGTCGTACAATTTCGACCTTTTCTTCAATTGGCTCAAACCTTGATTTGTCCTCAGAAAGTTTTAACCATGCGGCACATCTAGCTGGTATTTTCTTTCCTTTAGTCCGAGCGGATTCTCTTCCTTTCTGCCAATTATCAGTGCGTCTGATTTGTTTTGTTAAACTTTCTTCATGGGCACGACTCATGATGCTCACTGAAATCAACAGTTGTTGCATACCATTTGCAATGCTTTCGGAATCGTATATCTGTTCGTCCATCAGGGTTACAACTGTTATTCCGCCTTCAATAATTTCCAGGAATTGTTTCAGGGCAATAGGAATTTTATCTCTTGAAAGTCGGTCAAGATTTTCAACCAACAAGGCACATGGTGTGGGTATCTTGCCTGCCTTAACCCCTTCTAAAAATACACCGAGTTCACCTTTACTGATATGTTCACGGTGAAATCCACTCATTGCTGGGTCGAACATGCAAAGTGATTCATCAAGCTCCCAGCCTTGTTTCCTGGCAAACTCTTGAGCAGATTCTAATTGCCGCTCACGCGATCTTCCCTTTGCCTGTTCAGGTGAACTGAATCGTATGTAACTAATGCATTTCATGATTAAAATCTCTAAAATTAATTATTATTAAAATATCATATCACAATTTTGGTATTTTGTACATATTATGGCCATCTCCGGGCTGCACATGGGCCTGCTCGGCCTGATGACCGTTAGCTCCCTCACCTGGTTATTGAAACGATCGACCTTTCTGCTGCTCCATACCCATGTGCCGACCCTGGCAACCCTGCTTTC
>Ga0209164_1002023_pt1 | contig 23191 bp, 21 predicted proteins | sample MTBNYHSulfiMetaG_FD_187458 | JGI IMG/M metagenome (GOLD analysis project Ga0209164, IMG submission 187458) | Enrichment culture microbial communities from rom New York Harbor, USA that are MTBE-degrading - MTBE-NYH (New York Harbor Sulfidogenic)... | ecosystem: Environmental > Aquatic > Marine >... | reverse complement strand
AATATCTGCTGCTGTTTGTGACCATTGAAGCGAATCATGCGAAAGTACCTATAAGGGTTTGATATTATGATATTTCATTATCACAGCAGCAGCGAATTGGCAAGAAGTATTTTATAAATAATCGCATTATTTCAAGCGGTTGAACTTAACGACTTTTTACGAGACCATCAGTATTAAAACGAGCCAATATGAGACAGTCGAAAGAGAATAGAGATGCCCCAATTGCAAGCTGCTGTAGGTTCTGAATTCATTATGCCGACTCCTATAAAAAGTGAAAAAAATGACGGATATTCTTTGCGGATTGCTTTACAAATAAACATAGAAAAGGCTCTATTTTTAATGCCATAAGAATTTTTCACTCAATGCGTAACCGACCGCAGTGGATTACTACTTGAATGGCAGACACTCTGAAATTCTCCTATTCGAAAACAATCTTAGAAAAGTTAGGCGGGCGCTTTTCCATAAACGATGCAATGCCTTCCCGGAAATCTTCGCGCACCAAGCTTTCATCTATCCATCGGGTGGTTTCCTGCATCGCCTCTCCCAGTTGCATGTTCAGGTGCCGATAGATTTGTTGCTTCATCAGCATTAGTGAGGTCGGCGATGCTTTTTTGGCTAATTTTTCTATGTAATCGACTGATTCCTCCAAAAGTTTTTCATTTGGGAATACTCTATCAACCAATCCCAAACCTGCAGCCTCGGAGGCATCGACCTTCCGAGAAGTCCATAAAAGATCCAGCGCGCGGGAAGGATTCAAAATTCTGGGTAAAATCCAACTTTGACCATGCTCTGCAATCAGTCCCATTGGAGAAAATGACGTTACGAACTTCGCGTTTTCGGATGCAAACCGCAGGTCGCAGAAAAGGGCAAGCGACATTCCATACCCGGCACAAGCGCCGTTAACTGCTGCAACTATAGGTTTTCGTATCGAAAACAGATAGGTGAGCCCGTCTCTGAAATTATCCCCCATATTCTTATTGCCCGGGTTACTTTTAATAGAGTCGGACTGGCTTCCTTTGCCATCTTCCTGAAGTGCACTTAATGTGCTCATATCCACGCCGGAGCAGAAACCCCTGCCCGCACCCGTAATGATAATGCCTGTGACGGCTTCATTCTTTTCGGCCTCTTCAACCGCACATGCTAACTCATCTATCATCGGGTAAGTAAATGCGTTGAACGTATCAGGACGATTTAAAGTAACAACGGCCGCATGTTCGACTTTTTCAAGTTTTATCGAATCGTACATAAAATCCTCCGCGCAAAATGCGTTATTCGAGTCCCAAAGGAAAAGGACATATCGCAATCAACGGCCTGTAAACTTAGCCTGGCGTTTTTCAATGAAGGCCTGAACGCCTTCTTTAAAATCTTCAGTTCGGGCGCAACGGAGATGGCTCTCGGCTTCACGGTTGAGCATTCCGTAAAAATCCGACGTTATTGATAGGTTGACATTTTCTTTCATATATCGGTAGCTAACCTGAGCGCCATGAGCGATTCTTAAGGCAATATTTTGAACTTCATATGCAAAATTTTCTTCCGAGATCGCCCTATTAATCAAACCAATACGTTGGGCTTCCATTGCACTAATATTTTCGCCAAGAAACAACAACTCTTTTGCCTTGGGCGCGCTGACATATTGAGTTAGCAGCCATGTGATACCAAAATCTCCACCAAGAGCTACTTTCGCATAAGCAGTCCCGAATTTTGCCTTATCAGATGCAATTCTTAAATCGCACGCCATCGCAATCGCCATACCTGCTCCCATCGCATGGCCGTTTACCGCCGCAATCGTTACTTTCGGCATGGTAAAGAGCAACCAGGACAGCTCCTGCTCTCTCCTTAAACCATCGATATGCTGCTCTATAGTATTTCCATGAAGCAGACCGCCGCCTTCCTTATCCATTTTCGAAATATCTCCCCCAACAGAGAACGCACCACCTGAACCTGTAATGACGATTGCGCCTATATCCGGGTTCAGGCTCCAATTTTTTAATGTCTCTATAGCGCTAAATTCCATCTCTGGGCTGAGGGCGTTTAGCTTTTTAGGTTGATTGAATGTCAGTGTTGCGACTCTATCAGAAATATCGGTAAGTACCAGATCATCACATTTTTTTTCCATCATATAGTCTCCATATTTTTCCGAATGTTGTATTTCAGAAATTTAAGACCATTGAACCGCAGTTATAAGATCTTGACTCCTGATAAATAAGTGCCCTCTTACATTTAAATAAACGAATAATCATCCTCCTTTCCCATCCTTGCATAAGTCATCAAATAGAGTTATGAGAGCGCTTTAACTCCTTTATGAAGCTCGGTAAGAGAAAAAATAAGGAGATAAAAGGCTATCGGAACTAAAAAATTGCTATCACCCATCATTTAATGTTCCCGGCAGTCACATCGCAGGCTTTTTAATACATATACTGGCAGCTTTTCGTATAAGTAGCTTTCCAAGGCAATGACAACGCTTGAGTTCCGAGATTGCAGCTTTCAATGCCAGAACGCATTTTATATATTTGAGTCCATTGAATTTTGGCAATTTAAAATACATTTGATCGCTGAAGTATATCTGGAGAATGATAACGAATCCGAATTTTCACAACCAATAGATGCACCACTTATTTCAATACCCATAGGCTTCCCTTTTGTAGCATAAAACCTGCCTGCAACATATCGTTACTTTATAAACGAATACCGCTTCGGGTTATCTTCTGAAAACCTAATCTCGGAACTCTCACCAAAATTACGCTGTGCGCCTTATAAGATGTCGGCTCAGGTAATGTCCTTCTCGTTAGTCATCTTTGGTGCTTTAAAATACACTGGAGACTTTTTAAGTTCCAAACATTTAGTTATTATCTGTAGCAAAAAAGGTTTTCATTTTGATCTTTTAAATTTTTTATTGGGTGATCCTTTAAAGTTATGGTTACAGATAGTTATTGTGGATATAGCTTCCATCATGACTCTAAAGTAGGTTTATTTCTTTAGCCACAGTTTTTCTATGAAAGGCTGTGTTACCAAAAGAACAATCCGCTTCTTTAGCTCTTCGATAATATAGGGAAATATTATGTTCTCTAGTGGTCCCTATAGCACCGTGCAACCTAACGGCCCATTTAGTCACGAATTTATAGGCTTCATTAATATAGGACTTTACCGTTGCTATGTCCTTGTCACAAGACAGACCCTCTGACTCTTTCCAGGCCTTCTCATAGAATAAATACTTGCTGGTCTGCATAGATATCCACATCTCAGACAACCGGTGCTGAATAGCTTGAAAGGCGCCTATTGGTCTGTTGTATTGAACTCTGTCTTTGCAATATTGCACCGTCATATCAACGCAGGCCTGTATAGCGCCGATTGATTCGGCACATTTAGCAATAGCTCCCTTTTTTACTGCTCTTTCGACAACAGGCCAGCCTTTACCTAACTCTCCTAGTATGTTAGCATCTGGTACCACGGCATCTTTAAATCGTACCTCACACAATTTGTTCAGAGCTATAGAAGGCATAACCTCGTATTCAATACCAGGATCCTTTGCATCGATTAAAAATAGACTTACTCCTTCAGGAGATGAATTGGACCCGTAGGTTATTGCGGGACAGATAAAATAGTCGGCTATATTAGCCATCTCAACAAAAAGCTTAGTGCCCGTTATTAAGTAGTTATTCTGATTAAACCTGCTCCATGTTAATATATCTGCATAATTAAGCTCGCCACTATTTTCAAAAAAGGCTGGCGTAATTATAACCTCACCTCGGGCTATTTTTGGTAAAAATTTTTTCTTCTGCTCTTCATTTCCCACCTCAATAATAAGGAAAGCACTAATCATCGTCGGAAGGAAAGGGCTCGGGAAAATATTTCTTCCCATTTCTTCCAAAATGATGGTTAAATCCTGGAAGGTCATTCCCATCCCTCCATATTCCTCGGGAATAATCAATCCGGTCCACTCTAAATTAGCTATCTTTTTCCATATCTTTGGATCATAACCCTTTTCATTCTCCTCAAGCTCTCTTACCACATCTATGGGACATTCCATTTTTAAGAATTCTCGAGCTGATTTTCTTAACATCTCCTGCTCTTTAGTAAATCTTGTATCCATTATGACCTCCAAAACTCTCAATTTCTATTTCATTCGAGGTAAACCCAATCCGTACCATGAAATAATGTTTTTCTGTATTTCATTGGTACCCATAGAAATGCTAAAGACGAAACACTCTTGATACATTCTTTCCCAAAGCCCTTCTAGCGGGGCCCACCGTGAAAATTTAAGCTGCCCGAATGAGCCCAATATATCTGTGGCCAAAGATGCAAACCGTTCCCCTAGTTCACTAACAAATATTTTTACCGCCGAGGCATCGAACAGAGACATTTCATTTCTATTTTGCAAATCAGCTACTCTATATGCTAAAGCGCGAGCCGCTTCAATCTCGCAAGAGATCTCTGATAACTGGTTGCGAATGACAGGATCCTTCGATAGCTGAACACCGTTTCTTTTAGCTTCGTTACAATAGCTCACCATGTCCTCCAGATGCCTTACCATAACCATAATTTCATCTATATTAGATCTTTCATATCCAGCTAATAGATTAACTATGGCCCAACCTTCATTTTCTTTTCCAACTATATTTTTTGCTGGTATTTTTACTTGGTCAAAAAATACATCATTATAAAGATGCCCACCATGCATGTATTGAATAGGATTTACCGTTATACCGGGTGAATTCATATCAATCAGCAAAAACGTCATATCGTGATGCTTACCGGCTTCATGGTCAGTCTTGAATACTCCAAAACCCCAGTCTGCCCTATGGGCTCCCGTGGTCCAGGTTTTTTGTCCATTCAAGACATAACAATCGTCCTGCTTTCTAGCAGAAGCATTAAGTGCAGCCAAGTCAGAGCCAGCATCAGGTTCACTCCAGAGTTCACATCCCATAGACCTTCCGGAAGCAATTAATGGAAGCCACTGCTGTTTAATCTCTTCGGTTGCAGCTGCGATAAGCGTTGGAGCAAGCATTCCTACACCGAAAACATCAACCCCGGGTATTCCATAGTATCCCCTTGCTTCGCCTAATAATACCCGATCCATTATGTCCCCTTCTCCCCCATACTCTGGGGGCCAGCCGAGCGAAAGCCAACCCCTTTTGCCAAATTCTTCGGCACAATGCAGGTGATATCTCCAACCTTCATCTGAACTATATGCACTTTCTAGTCCTACGAAATTTGCGGGTTTCTCCTTTTCTAATTCTTTACAAACGGCATAGTATTTTTCTCTGCGCTTGATTTGGTCATTGTTAAAATTAAAATCCATTTCATCCTCCACTATCTTATTTGATTCAAGACTTCTTGATAAAAAATCTTTTTGATAGGATATCTGTCAATATGTAAAATGGAATGTAACCAAAATTTCTAATGAAATAATCTTTTATTTTCTAGATTTAAACTTTTTAAAAAAGCTTTGAAATGCTTCACTCTGAAGGGAGATGGTGCAATACCATTGTTCTATATCTAAGCCCTCTTTAAGAGGTAGATCTTGGGCCTTAGTCACAGCTTTCTTAACTAGCTTAATTGAACTCATTGAGTGTGCTATCATTTTATGAGCTAAAATTTCACATTCTTGCATAAGTTCTTTTGATTCAACCACTTTGTTGACAATACCTAACCTGCAGGCCTCTTGAGCAGAGATATCTTCAGAAAGCAGTAAAAATTCTATAGCTTTTCGCCTTCCAATTAATCTAGGTAAAGTTTGAGTTGAACCACCGCCAGGACAAATGCCATTGCGTACATCACCTTGAGCAAAGGTTGCCACGTCGGCGGCAAGTACAAAGTCCATGGCATATAAAATTTCGGGTGCCCAGCAAATTCCATTAACCGCAGCTATCCATACTTTGCCTGAATTAAGTATCGTCATAATGGTACTTTGAAGGGGAATTCGATACTCAGAGAGCTGGAGATCCAAATAGCGTCCTTGCATTGCAAGGGAGACTCCTTCATCCTCGTCTATCAACTCATCCTTGCCAGAGCCGGGATAGGCGTCTATATCATCTCCGGCAGAGAAGGCTTTTCCTTTACCAGTAATAATTGCGACTCTTATTTGTTTGTCCTGGTCACAATTTTTGACTATATCGTCTAATAATTGATAATCACCCCAAGTGAGAGCGTTAAGCTTTTCTGGACGGTTAAAGGTAATGTATGCAATTTCGCTCCTTTTTTCCAATATGATATGCTTTTGTGTATCTTTCATAATGCGTGTCCTCTTCAGTTATCAGATTATGGGTCTTTATTATTTACTATATCGTAAAAATATTATTCCGATATTTACTTTGAAATTGTTTTTCTAAGGGTAGTTAACAGACAAGGGTATCTATGCCAATGCGCCTCCGTCGCAAACGATTGTTGTTCCCGTAGTATAGGAGGAAAGTTGCGAAACCAGATAAAGTATGGCTCCCACCATTTCCTCGGGTTCAGCATGCCGATGCATTGGAATCTGCTTCAGGAAATTATTATAAAGATCCTTTTTGTCAAAAAGCGCGGATGCAAATCTGGTCTTTGTTAATCCCGGCAGCAGTGCGTTGACTCTGATGTTCTTTCCTGCCAGCTCTTTGGCGTAGGCCTTGGTCATTGAAATCATGGCAGCCTTCGTTATGGAATAGATGCCTTGCATAGGCGCAGGGCTGATACCATTAACCGACGCCACATTCACGATTGCCCCTCCTCCGTTTTCTTCCATCAGCTTGGCGGCATGCTGGATCATAAAAAAAGGTCCCTTCACGTTAACCTCAACCGTTTTATCCCATGCCTGTTCCACCGCATTTATCATTTCACCAAAATATGGATTGGTGGCGGCATTGTTGATCAGGATATCGAGCCTGCCGTATTCAGACCTGATTTTCTCAAAAAGGGATTGAATCTGATCTATGTGCCCCATATTGCAAACCATAACATCGCTTTTTCCCCCGGCAGCCTTGATATTTTGTTTGACCGCCTCAAGGGCTTCTGCATTTCTGCTGACTAGAATGCATGTGGCGCCATACTCAGTCAGTCCCATGGCAACGGCCTCACCGATACCCCTGCTGGCACCAGTGACCAGGGCTATCTTTTTTTCTAGTGAAAATGAAATCATCTTATTCCCCCTCAATTTTAATTAGGTTTAAATTTTTTGCGGAGTAATCACCGCGCAGCACTCAAGTTCTTCAGCGCTTATCGCAACTTATCATTGTTGAAGTTCGCTAACAGAGCATCTATAAATTATGTATTAAATTTATAGGTTGTGATTTAAAAATTAAAGCGCACTCCATCTTTCAAAGTTATCAAGTGCGATCAATCAGATAATTCCGATACTCTGCCTTCAATATTTTTTTATTAAATTTGCCTACTGAAGTTTTAGGTATTTTCTCAACAAATATTATCTCATCTGGAACCCACCATTTAGGCAATTTTTGACAGATGTGCGCTGCAATGTCTTCAGTCGTTAATTCATTCGACGAACGCACCACAAAAGCCAAAGGGCGTTCGTCCCATTTTTGGTGTTTAACTCTGATAGCACAAGCTTCAGTTACCAAATTATGTTCCATAATGATGTTTTCCAATTCGATCGTTGATATCCACTCGCCTCCACTTTTAACCAAGTCGTCACCCCTGTCGCGGAGCGTACAATAGCCTTCCGAGTCCACTGTAACCAAATCTCCGGTATGGAACCATCCGTCCTCATCCAAGACTTTTGCACTTTGCTCCGGGTCTTTGTAATACCCCTCGAAAGGGATGATTCCCTTTTTCAATACTTCACCAATTTCTTCATCATTCCAAGCTACCTCTCGGCCTTCAAGATTAGCTACCCTTATCTCGGTTCCGAGCACAGGTATCCCTTGTTTAATCTGATAACTAAATTGCTCCTTTTTAGGAAGATCAAACATATGAGGCTTTAAGCGTCCGGACATACCGAGAGCGCTTTGGGTCTCGCAATCACCCATAGCATTTAACACTCGCACGCCCCACTTTTCGTAGAATAATTTAATCAAACTTGGGTCAGGAGGTCCACCACCACATAGCACCATTCTTAGACTTGACAGATCTTTTTCATTTTCATTTGCATATCTCCCCAAGTCTCGTAAAAGTGTAGGCACCATATTTGTCAGAGTAACCTTATTCTTTTCAATTAGATCAGCAGTTATTGAGGGTGTAGAAAAGCTTGCATGAGGAAAAATTATGGTCGCTCCGCAAAATGCTGCAGCATAAGGAAACCCCCAGGAATAATTGTGAAACATAGGCGAGACCGGCATAATAACATCCTTAGAATTAATTCCGTAGACATCCGTATGACCTAATGTGATCGCCTGCAGATAGGTGGATCTATGTGAATAATTTACCCCTTTCGGCCTTCCTGTTGTCCCGGTCGTATAGCATAAGGCAGCTGGGCTTTGTTCATCAAGATTTGGAAAATCGTATCCTCCGATATTATTTGTAAGCATATTTTCATATCCAAAAAGCGGTGCCAGATCAGCGTCAGGCATATCATTTGATAATACCACATACTTCTCTGTTACGATTTTGTCTTTGATTGCCTCGAGATTGGGTAAAAACATTGCATCGGCAAAAATGAAACGATCTTCTGCGTTGTTTATGCAGAATGTTAGTTGATCAGGCATCAGGGAAACGTTGATTGTATGCATTATGGCACCGTATGATGGAATAGCAAAATAAAGCTCGAAAAAGCGATGGCTATTCATTGCCATAACCCCAACATGGTCTCCCGGCTTAACTCCCAAATCAGCTAATAATTGGGCCGCCTTTTGGACCCTAGTCCACCAGTCTGCGTAAGTATACTCAAAGTAGCCATCATTATTATAACTTTTAATCGTTTGTTTCCCAAGCACTCTCAAGGTAACCACCGGGATTTTTGATACAGTTAAGTGATACATAAATACCTCCTTCAATGCACTATTTTAAATGAATTATAAGGATCCACAAAAATGCACGCCGTTGACCACTCTTAGAGCTTAGAGAAGTATTCGTAATTAGGATTTTTATCACCCAACCGCTTTTTTGGTTAATCTATTGGACTATTCTTGTATTTCTCCCGCAATCTATTTTTTAAAAGTTTCATGCTCGGACTGTAAGGTAGTGATTCTTCGTAAGATATAGATTTAGGAACCTTGAACCCAGACAGCTTTTCTCGACAATAGGTTAAAATTTCCTCATTAAGGCCCTCCTTATTTTCATTAATCTCAGGTTTTAAAACAATGCATGCATGAACACGGTCCCCCCATTTCTCATCACTTACTGGTATGACAGCCACATCAGCAACTTTTGGGTGTGATTTAACGACAGACTCAACCTCTATGGAGGAAACGTTTTCCCCTCCACTGACAACAATATCTTTTTTCCTATCAATAAAATAAAAATAACCATCATTATCTTGGCTTAAAAAATCGCCGGTATGAAACCAACCATCGTCTGTGAACGCCTCTCGATTCGCGTTAGGATTTCTGTAATATCCGGGCGTTACAATCGGTCCTCTTAGTAATAACTCTCCACATTCTTCCGCCCCCAAATCATTTCCTCTATCATCAACGATTCTAGTTTCAACGTTTGGCTCTGACACGCCTATAGAATCAGGTTTTTTGAGGCTAGATCCAATCGGAATATATAAGCAGGGACCAAAATTTTCGGTTAGTCCAAACATTTCAGAAAACTCAGCATTAAAAAACCATGACATTAACTCCTTCCTTACAGCTATAGGCGTATAGGATCCTCCACCAACCATAATTTTTAATGTGCTGACATCATATTTATCTCTTTCCATTTGAGGTGTTGATAAAAGCATTTGCCAAAGCCTAGATATTTGCCAAAGAAAAGTAATCTTTTCCTTTTCAATTAACTTTAATTGCGATTCACGGAATACATCAGGAACATTTGGTCGCATAATCACGACTTTAGCTCCGAGCCAAAGGGCAGTTAGCGCGACCGCAGCAGAAGAACAATGGAATAAAGGCGTTACAAGTGCTAAAGTATCGTCAGAGGTCAAACCATAAACGGTCGCTATATTCATGATATTTGATAGAATTGACTTATGCGTATGAACAACCCCCTTTGGTAAAGGAGAGGTTGTCCCTGCGGTGTATATTAATGCGCTAATATTATTCTCGGCCGGACAAAATTCTCTGGGAAGTTCATCTTTAGGATAACGTTGAATCAAATCATCATAATTTGCCCCCCACTCATCGGATTTATTTTCTCCAATGATGATAGCGAATTTCACATCCGGTAAATCACCAACGCATGGTATTATCCTCTCCTTAAATTCTTTCCCATAAATTATTCCCTTACAATCAGAATTTTTGATCACTGGGACCAACTCATCTTTTTTCGCCAAAAAATAATTTATTCCGCAGAATACAGCCCCTAATTTGTTAAGCGCGATCCACAGTTCTAACATTTCGTTGCAATTCTGGAGATAAACTGCAACGTTATCCCCTTGTTCAACGCCTTTGTCCTTTAATGCCCATGCGAGTGCATTGCATCTTTCATCAAATTCCTGATAAGTAATACGCCTATCACCATAAACTATAGCAATTTTGCGAGAATATTTTCTAGCACTACGAGCAACGCATTCTCCTAAAACCATCCTATTTTGAACAATATCCTTTACTCCATATTCGTTTGATTTTGACATGGGATACCCCCTTCTAGGATACTATTCTGAATTATTTTCTTTAAACTAATCATAGCCAATGAACCAAACTGTTATATTTTATCCAACTATACTTATACATTTTTATATTGCTAACTATCAAGAATGCGCATTTTCATCGCACTTTTAAAAAATTTTTCATAAAAGGGAATAATCAAAAGACTATCAGGAAAATATCTGTTCTTACAGGTTATTAGTTAACGCCTAATTGACTACCCTTTCAAAAAGTTCGGCAATATCTTTTACCTTAATTTTCTCTTCAAGCCCCTCCACCTTGACTGCATCTTCGAGCATAGTTAGACAGTTGGGGCAGGCTACCGCAAGGATGTCTGCGCCCGTGGCATGGGCCTGCCTTGCTCTGATTCGAGCCGGGCTATCTTCGCTGCCGCCCAATAGATCTGTATAGTAGTTGCCTGAGCCACCGCCACAGCAAAGGGCGCTTTTGCGGTTCCGTGCCATCTCGATTAAGTGCGCACCGTCAATTGCCTGAAGCGCCTTCCTGGGCGCTTTGTACTCGCCATTCCAGCGGCCCAGAAAACATGGGTCGTGATAGGTGATAGAGACGTTATCAAGTTTAGGTGGAAGGATTCTGCCCTCTTTGATAAGGTCTGGAAGGAGTTGTGAATAGTGCTTCACTTCGAAATTTCCACCGAAGCGAGGATAGATGTTCTTAAATGCATTATAGGTATGGGGCGACAAGGTGATAATTTTTTTCACACCCAACGCTTTGAACCGGCAGATGTTTTTCTCGGCAACCATCTCCATCAACCCGTCTTCACCGAGCATTTCCACTTCGTTCCCGTCGTCCGTTTCATCGTTGCCCAATACGCCGAAGGGAACTTCGGCCCTTTGCAGGAGCCTGGCCAGAGCTGCTCCTGCAAACTGGGCACGGCTGTCGTAAGCACCTTCACTGCCCACGAAATAGAGATACTCCTGATCTTTGAAGGGCTCGAGGTCGAGACCCTCCATCCAATCACTGCGTTTTTTGGATGCGAGTCCGTAAGGGTTTCCGTGGAGCTGAACGTTTATTAAATACTTTTTCACCGCCGCCGGCACGCGGCCCTGCTCCACCATTAAATTCCGAGCTGCAATCACCATGTTCAAAATATCTTCGGAGAAGGAGAGCGGGCATTTTTCTTCACAGTTTTTGCAGCCCACACAGGAGTAGACGATATCGGCCAGATGGTCGGATAGCTCGATCTCTCCGTTCATCCAGGCTCGGATTAACCAAAGACGCCCGCCATTTGAGTAGCTCTCCAGGCGGTAGCGGGCATACGATGGGCAGTTATCGACATCTTCCCAGTCTTGGGGAAACTTGCAGTATCCGCATCGAAAACAGCGGTGGATCACATCCATGTATTTGTATTGTGTCAGCGCCATCAGGCCACCTCCCAGTTTCCAGGATTCATTATGCCGTTGGGGTCCAGCAGATGTTTTACTTTTTTCATCATTTGAAGGGTGTTGGGATCCATGCGATCCATGACGAGCTTCTGGCCGAAGACCGCCGGTTTCCACAGGGTGCCTCCCATCTCCAAAACCATCTCATCGGTTTCGTGCAACGCTTCCCTTGCATGGCGCACCGTATCTTCGTCCGCGCGGTTAAAGGCATATGTCCATGAGAACATCATTCCGTGGCCGCTGCCGATCACCCGCCCCAGAACGGTATAGGGAATGCCGTGCCGCTGGGAGATTTCGCTGCCGCGGCGGTAGCAATCCGGATAGAAGGAGACCGGTACGATCGCACCGACATACTCGAACCCGCCACCTTTCCTCCAGTCGGAAGTTTTGGTGACTTGTGGCCTTTCGACACGCTGTCCGACGGCTCCGATGCCACCACTGCCTTCCTGGATGTACTTGGTGAGTTTTCCGTCGAAGATGAGCTTTCGTTTAAACTCCAACTCCTCTTTGGAATCTCCGGAAAGATTAATAAGTATACAGTGGAGGCGATTGAAGGGCGGGGGAATCTCCTGGCTGATCGCCACCAAATCTTCGGCCATTCCCACGTGGGTCAGTTCGTAAAGGATTTTAGGTATCAGTTTCTCATCCTCGACAATGAACATGTCCTGCTCAATGTTTTTTTTGCAGGGGAACAGGCGCAATGAAACTTTGGTGATGATGCCGGTGCAGCCGCTCCATCCCATGAAAAGTTGCAGGTCAGGAAGCGGATGGAGCGTGTACCAGTCGTTGCCCAGGGCACACGAGCCGAATTGGCAAATTTCACCGGTTGGTAGAACAACTTCCATGCCGTTGACCATGTCGGAATTGAAGCCGTAAGGATGGGCCAGATCTCCCTGACCATGAATTGCCAAGTTCCCGCCGATGGTGGCCGCTGCCGGGGCACCAGGCTCAGAGTGCATGAGGTCGGGTGCGTGCTTGTGAAGGTGTGCAGCCACTTTCCCGTTGGAGATGCCGGCCTCCACCACGATGAACCGTCCTATTTTATTGAGTTTCAATATGCGGTCCATCCTTTTGAGATCTACGGTGATGCCTCCCTTCAGCGGCAAGGCAAGACCGGCAAGAGATAAGCCGCCGCCCAGTGGTACCACCGCCAATTTTTCTTCATTGGCCAATTTGATGATCCGGCTGACCTCTTCGGCGGTTTTGGGAGTAGCTACATAATCTGGCCATTGCGGCTCGGACGTTCCTAAATCCTTTGAGTAGGTGAACAGCTCTTCGGTCTTATTTGATACGTAATCCTCTCCCACAATATCCATCAACGCTTTTGTGATCGAATCCATTCATGCACCTCCTCAGGCGGGTTTCTCTCCGATAGCCATTCGGCACAGGTCGCTCATCCATATGGGCATTATGCCTTCGTCAGCCACTTGTTTTCCAATGGTCTGCATGCATGCCGGGCAATTGAAGATGCAAAGCTGAGCACCAGCCTTCTTCATGTCTTGAATGTTCTCGTTTTGAATATCGAGGCAAAACCGGCGACTGCCTGTTTGTCGTTGAGAGAGGATCGTGCTGCCGCAGCACAATGCGTTCTCATTCACATATTGGCGATCGACATTTTCGACGCCGATCAAGTCGAAGATCTTGGCCACAAAAGGATGCTTGTCCGGTGAGAGTCTGGAGGAGCAGGGTCGCTGATATGCGACTTTATAGCCCAGAGGACGAATCGCATCCTTGAGTTCGTTCAGGCGATCATACAAGTATTCGAACATATTGACGGATTTAAAGGGCACTTCGATGCCATAGGCCTCCGCATAGGATGTATAGGTGCCGTAACACTCATCGTGAAAATGAACCACTTCTGTGGGGTTGTGGGCGGCAATGGTCTTGATGATGCCTGGCAGACGCTCATTGATAACTGAAATTTTGCCAAAATGAAGGTACATGAGATTACAGAAGTAGTGTTGCATCTTTCGATTGTCGGTTGATATGGGAGTGAGTCCCTCGAATAGTTTGCCCTGAGCCAGATGGACCAGGGGGCTGAATACGCCCATATTCAGTACGGGCCCGTTGATCTCCTCGATTTCGGGGCTTCCCCTGAAAGGGATGCCCATCTGGACACCCTGTTTGATGTTCGGTTCAGGCAGCGGTGGAATTTCGAGTTCTTCTTGAAGCGATACGATGAGGTAGAAGGGGTGGTTCCCCATAGGGCAATACTCTTCACAAGCATAGCAGGTTCGGCACTCGTGAAGGACCCTGGAATCTTCTCTTCGGATTAGTTTTTGCATTTCCGCGGCGGCTTCTTCTACCTCCATGCTCATATACTGGCACTTGGTGAGGCAGTCGCGTGTTTCGCATGCCAGGCATTTGTTCTCGTCAAAGTATAGTTTTACCATCCTGGATCTCCCTAATTATCTTTTGGTTTCAACATACAGAGCCCATTTCTATATCTTTTAAGTAACAAGCTCAGAGTCAGGATAGACATACTGCTAAATATCATAATTCTTCTTTATCGCACTGCTTCAAAATAATTTTTTAATGGATGAATTTTTCTTCTGGCGCTGCTCTTTCGTATAATCAATTATGGATGACTGAAATCAAACCATTCAAAGGAAAAATAAAAGCAGTACTTGATACGTTCGGGGTCATCTTCGCGTTGAACCGATTTTTAAAAATTTATTTTGAAAAAGGAGTAATGAAAATGGAATAAATAAGCAAACTATCAAATACAGCTTGCCACCGATACAAAGATTCGAATGCTGCAGCGAGATACCCCGCTCTCTATCACGTGTCATCGCGCCAGGTTGGCACCCATCTTCGTATGGAGGTTCTCTACAATTATGAAAATTAGGGGGCACATTAATTCCACCTTCCGCTACCCAGACGGGGGCGGTGCGTGCGCGGGCAAAATTGAAATACCAATTTTTATTGGTAAGTAATTCCTTCTCAATATAGCCATTTTTCGGCATATCTCCTCCTAACATACAATCAGTTCAATTATATTATACGTTACACAATCAAGCATTTCTTTCCGTTTCACTTTTCTTAAATGTTAATTGGTAAACTTTCATTCCGGCAATTAGGGACAAGATGCCATACAATTAATATATTCTTGCAAAAAAACCGGACATCCGGTTTAAATTTTATTGCAGATATATTGCTGCCTATAAGAATCCTTTTTACATATTCAGGCTTTGAAAAGTAATCAGTTGGCTAATAAAAATGCTTGTATGCAATAAAATTTGGGGTGGCGACCAGCTAAAGTCAATTGAACAAAATAACGATTTGCTATATCAATTTTAGATAATGTCCATCCAATTATATAAGTTTTTGAGAACTTTTATTTTCCGCTCCGAGAGAAGTAAAAAAATAACTTCTATGGCAAATTATATCAATCATAAAAAAACTAGTCTTGGCCATTATCCGGAGGTTTTTGGGTCTACCGCTGTCGTTTTTGCCTATCCTATAATGGTCGATATATGCTCTATTCTGTCTTGAGTTTGGCTTTTGCATATTAAAGGCCTGCTTTTCAAGAGTTTGAGCTCTGGTTGGCACTATCTAACTAAGATTTGAAGTTTCCCCGCGAGGACGGAAATCAAATTTTCAAGACCATTACAACTTCTCGCCTTCGAGAGAGTGACGGTTTGGGAAATTATTGCAAGTTAATCAATTTTAATAAAGACTTCTTTTCTTTTTCTCCAAATAATTGAACATCATTTCTTCTGCAATTTTAGTGACCCTATCATAGTTAAAAGCTTCCTTTTGAAAAACCCATTGAAACCATATACCAAACCAGAGACCAAGCATAACAGCACCAAATTCTTCTGGAATTATATCATTGTAAGTATTAGAATTGATGCCTTTTTTGACTCCGACAGATGCCAAGTAACGATATTTATTAAAAAAATGTTTTATTATTTCGAAGTACTTCGAATTATTCTTTGAAAGCGCTGTAAAGTCTATTAATACATATAATAAAGTAGGGTCATCTTTTGCCATTTCAAATCCACCAGAACATCTCTTACGCAACATATCGTCTGGATCCTCTGGATTTTCGATTATATCATCGACAGCCTGAAAAAGTCTACGGTCCAATTCTTCCAGTACAGCGATTAAAATTTCCTCCTTGTTTTTAAAGTAATGATTTATTCCTCCCTTGCTAATATTCGAATATGTTGAAAGCTCCTGCATCGTTAAGTTATTATACCCTTTATCTTTGATTATTCGGAAGGCCGCTTCAATAATTTGAGCAGCCCGGTCATCTCTTTTTGATTGTTTCATATTCCCCCTTTAAAAAACCGGATGTTCGGTTTATTTTACATTTAAAAATTTACCTGTCAATGTTTTTTTATAAAGAATCAAACTTCACTAACTGGGGTTTTCGTTTTGTAGGCAATCAAAATCGCGCGATTTCTTGACGCATAGGCATTTGCCACACTGAACGATCTTCAGTGTGTGTCTACAAAATCGGGGCGATTTTAAGGGGATTTTTCGAGGTGAACGAGCTGCTTTGGAGTGGCAATCTTTAGTTTTTTTAGAATGTTGCGTGTATCGGCGTAGATCTCGTTGCGGATGTGCACACGGTGATTTAGATTAAAAAATTTCGTCACTTTTCTGGGTACATCCTAAAAAAGCTCTCGGCATGCTGATCAAGGTGATGGACGAGAATCGACTGGAGGATGGATTGATTAAAGAAGTGCAGCGCACCATTCCCTAAAGGCACATTTTTCTTTGCTGGCGATACTTATGCATCAAAAAGCAACTTGTCCAGCAGTTGGTGGCGTGGAACTAAACAAAAATCCTGATAGTGTTCCTGCGCGCGCCTGGCTTTCAGGTGACATTGATGACGAATCAGACATCATCGAGCAATCGGTCTCATCAGGTAGCTATGGTGTCGATTTATCGCTATTGTGGATCTGTGATGTGTGAATCTGTGATGATGTCAGGACTACATACGGGTGGTATGATGAAGAGCCAGATGAGCCGGAATTCGATATGACAAATCCATTCACGCCTGATGGGAAAAGGTGGAAATGGTAAGGATAAAGAGCGTCGGCCATGAATCATGTCGGTGCTTGCATCGGAGTCGGGTACGCTGTTTATTGGGTGATTAGACTGGTGATCTTAATACCATCAAACATACCGCTCCTCTAACGCACCGCACCGTTCAAAGAAAAAACTAACAGCTTCGTCCACCGATTCGAAAACAAACCAATCTCGTCGAATGGCCCGCCCTTCCTTAATCCTGACACGCTCGATTTCGTTGCTGCCGTCATATTCAAAAAGATCCTGAAACTCTTAGTAAAACTCATTCTTCCTCATCTTGGAAGCCCTCCGATGCTGAACTATAGCTTAGGAACGATTCAATTAATTGATCCCAACTTATGACAGATCCGGTCACACCGTGTGCAGGAAGCTGCGTTTTTTCACGGAAGAGGCGCTTTTGTTATAAACGCTTGACAGGTCAGGGTTGATAAATTTAGATATCTATTAAATTTCAAGTCGTTAATGCCGATATAAAAACGTAGGTGTCCTTAGATCGCGGGAGAGTCCAAAGATGTCATCTCATTTTTTCCCGTTCGTTCACACAACACTCAACTCATACCGATACCAGGGAGACACAATGAACAAACTCGAACTGATCCAGGCCCTGAAGGATACCCAGAACCTGACCAAGACCGAAGCAACAAAGTGTGTCGAACTATTTTTCGGCGAAATGGCAAAGGCGCTCGAAAAAGGTAACCGGGTTGAAATCCGCGGATTGTGCAGCTTTCATGTCAAGAAATATGATTCATATGCCGGGCGCAATCCCAGATCGGGAGAGAAGGCCGTTGTCAAACCAAAGAAGCTGCCGTTTTTTAAAGTGGGAACGGAGTTGAAGCAGCGGGTGGACAGTCAAAAATGAATTCTGAGGCCTTAGATGTAAAGATGAACCGGATGGACAATCAACGATGGAATATGAGGAAAACCAATGAATAATCTGCGCATACCCCAGCATTTTCATTACATCATCCCCATCATTGAAGTCTTAAGGGAACTTGGTGGATCTGGAAAAGCTGGTGAGGTAACGGATCTTGTTATCGAGAAACTCAACATTCCAGATGAGGAGGTCGAGGAAACCATTTCATCAGGGCAATCCAGGATCAAAAATCAGATCCAGTGGGCGCGGTTGATGCTCGCTAAAACTGGCTATTTGGATTCCTCAACTCGTGGGGTGTGGTCACTCACAGATAAGGGTTTAAAATCTGATTTGACTGAAAATGACCTGCTTGAATTATATGATCAACGAAAAAGGTGGGTCAAAGAGGGGCGGTTAAAGCGCAAACAAAGACAAAATGACGATGAGGCAGGTTGTGAACCAACAATTGCAGAAGAAGTCATTTCAAGCGGCAAGATTGATTACAAGGCAGAACTCCTGAATACCTTAAAAAATATATCACCAGCGGGATTTGAACGAATCTGTCAAAGATTGCTCAGGGAATCGGGTTTTGAGCAAGTGAACGTGACCGGTCGTTCGGGTGACGGCGGTATCGATGGCATTGGTTTGCTTCAGATCAATCCCTTCGTGAGCTTCAAGGTGTTGTTTCAATGCAAGCGTTTCAAGGACTCAGTGGGTGCACCGGTGGTAAGGGATTTCAGAGGTGCAATGATGGGACGTGCGGACAAAGGCATCATCATGACAACAGGAACCTTTACCCAAGACGCTAAACGTGAGGCTCGTCGTGATGGTGTGACCCCCATTGAATTGGTCGATGGTGAAAAAATGGTCGAGATGTTTGAAATGTATGCGCTCGGACTTAAACCGGTTAAAACCTATGAGATGGATTATAAGTTTTTCGAAGAGTTTCAGTAGATTGAAGTGACCAAAAGATCGATTTGAATGAAGACGAACAGAAATGAATGGGTCGTCTATTTGCTTCGGTGTATGGATGGTTCCCTATATTGCGGCATTACCAACGATCTGGAAAAACGATTATCGAAACATAATTCCGGCAAGGGCGCAAAATACACAAAATCCCGTTTGCCTCTGAAGTTAGTCGGTGTCAGTTTCGGAATGACAAAGAGCGAGGCATTGAAATTGGAATATCGTCTGAAACGGACCCCGGCCGCTGACAAGATAGGTGCATTGGAGCGATTGAACGCAGATTGAGCAAGGAGGTAATTTTCACATGCTCCCGAATATCAATGAGGAAGACTTGATGACAGACCTGATCTGCCATTGTTTCAATTACACCAAAAAAGATATTGAACGGGATCTGCGACAAAACGGCAAGTCCACGATACTGGAAAAGATCGTTGCTGAAAAGAAGCTTGGTGGATGTCAATGCGCTGTTAAAAACCCCAAAGGGCGCTGATGTCTTTCCGATGTCCACCAGGTGGTGGAAAAATACATAAGATATTGAAATTATTATAAATTAAACATATTTCAAGGTATTCTTACATGCTCCCCAAAATCATCGGCATCATATCCGGCATCCTCGCAGTCGGCGTCTATGCGTTGGCTTCGGGTACGCCGGTTATTGGGTGGTGAGATGGGTGATTTAAACAGCTCCGTGGTGACCTCGTCCCCCAGCCAATTATAAATCAAAGGGTTGCGTTTATTGGCGCCACCCTTTTTTGTTTGTCTGCTATCGGTTGTTTGAAAAACGGGTTCCTCAAGACGACAAGCAGCAGCAATTTTAAATGAATGTGATTACCCTGAAGGCCCTGCTTTCCAAGCATTGTTTGATATAAAAATTCGCATGGCAACGATTTGAAACATCATCAAAAAACTGCGAAGGATGCGAAACTCTCCCTTTCTGTCAGCATTTCGTTGAATGATGCTATTTCATTGCAAAGCTACCAATTAAACCCTAAAGTCGCGTAGATGAACCTTCCCGGCTCGTTGACGATAGCGGGATTTGCGCCGGTACCACCGATCACGTCCCATTCATAGGAATTCGCGACCGTGTATTTCCGATCGAAAACATTGTCCACACCAACATTGAGCGTGTACGATTTAAACTGATAGCCCATGCGCAGGTTCATGATATCCCACACCGCAAGCTGCTTCTCGCCGGCATCCGCATCGACGTCCCTGGCCGCTTCGGAATGAACCCACTCGACGGTTCCGAACAGGCCGCCGTCTTTCTGATCCAGGGGTTTATCGCTATTGTAATTCAGCGCCAGTCTGCCCTTTAGCGGTGCTATCTGCCCGAGGTCATCATCGTCGTTGTTATCGGGGCGGCTATCCTTGCGGCCGCGCTGATAAGCGAGACCTCCCTCAAGGGAAATCCCATAATCCAGATCGAAACCAGCCTTGATGTCTCCCCCCCAGATGTGGGCATCAATGTTCGTGTAGCTTTGATAACCGGCAAGGTTGTTCTCCTGGTAGATATAGTCTTCAAGATCGGAATAAAAACCCTTGGCCTGGAGCATCCATCGACCGCGTTCATACTTAAACCCCAAATCGAACTCGTTGTTAGCCGTGGGATTGAGATCGGGGTTCCCGAAGAAAGTGGGGTTACCCTGAATATATCGCTCACACGATGTCGGCGTTCGATAACTACGTCCGACACCGCCGAAAAGCATCATGTTTTCATTTAGAAAATATTTGACCGAGACGTATCCACCGAAGAGGTGATCAACCTGGCGATTTTCATCAGTAATGGCGCGAGTAAAAACCAGGTCTTCATCAGCCTCCTGCTGGAAGTGATCGTACCTCAAGCCAAATCCAACAGTCCATTTATCGATAATCTTGTCCATTTGGATGTATCCGCCAATGTTTAATGATTGGACGGAAGGGATGAGGTTGTCATTGAGCTTAACGCCTGTCAGACTGTTATAGACGTCCCCCCACCAATCCCGGTGGTACATATCAATCCCATAGGTCAACGTAGCAAAATCGGTTTTGGTCACATTTTGAATGGCGCCGCCCGTGATTACCGACTCAACCTCGTTGTTTTTGGGTACGGGCACATTGCGTAAGTCCTGGAAGGGGCGATGGCCCACTTCGTTGCGGTATAATGAAAGGGTGAGTTTTTTCGACAGATTGCCAAGATTGCGCATCTCCCAGCTCGCCTTGGTCATATTGGTAATCTCTTCTTCTGTGTCGAATGCAACCCGGGGTGTTAGAATGTCTTCCGCCTTGCCGTAGGTGTGCTCCAGCAGGATTTTGTGGCTTTCGCTCGGCGTGAACTGCAGTTTGCCCCAGATGTCGTGTTTCTGGAATGATTTTGCGTCACGTCCTTTGTCATTATAGGAAGCAGCCAGACCTTCTCTTACTTTCCAGAGTGGGTCGCCGGAGCCGTCTTCGTACTGATCGGACTCGGAGAAATTGTACCCCAAAAGCCCTTGAACTTTGTCGCTGCCGCCGCTGGTCGTAAAACCGCCGCTGTGGAAACCATAGCTTCCGCCTTTTCCAAGTATCTCTCCCTCAAAACCAGGTTTGGGCTTTTTGGTGATCACGTCCACGTACCCACCCAAACATCCCGGCTTTGTGACGTCAAAAGGCCCCTGTTGCAACGTCAATTTTTGCACAGTCAGCATATTGATATGGGAAAGCGAGGGGTCCTTGCGGCTGCCACATGCTCCCTCAAGGATTCCGCCATCCAGCATAACTTTCATATTCTCCTGTCCGAAACCGCGCATGGAAACCTCGTTTCCGTATCCGCTCTTGCGTATCATCTGCACTTCGACCAACTCATCCGAAAGGATTTCAGCCAGATCAACCACCTTATGCGATCTGAGTTTCCGGCTTTCGATTTCCTGTTTTTCATCATCAGATGCGGTTCCGGTCACGACAATGGTCTCAAGCTGGAATATTTCCTTGGGGGGATCAGCTGATGAAGAATTTTCATCACCCTTTTTTTCTTGGGCGTACGAAAAGCCGGAAACCGCCAGAAGAATCAACACAATATATGAGGATAGTTTTATGCCAATAGCTTTCATCTTTTCCCCTAAATTTGGATAAATAGAAATAAAGTGCAAATGCAAAATCATTTGCACTTTAAGCGTAGCGGCCAAGTGCTGTCAAGGTTATTGCGAAAGTCCTTGCAATAAAAGCGGGGACAACCTAAACTCCTGAAAACGGAGGATCAAACCTTGAGGCGCAATACGACACAGAGAATGGCCATCGAGCAGGTCTTCAGGCAGCATGAAAGGCCGTTGGGCGTAGAGGAGGTGCTTACATACGGCCGCAAGCTCGTGGCATCTCTCAATCAGGCAACGGTCTACCGGAATCTCAAGATACTCATCGAGGACGGGTGGCTGAAACGAATCTCACATCCGTCTATCGGGGCTCTATATGAACGCACCGGAAAAGGGCATCACCACCACTTTCACTGCCGTAAGTGCAACCGCGCCTTTGAACTTCCCGGCTGCGCCCTTAAGGAAGAGGAGGTGGCACCAGACGGATTTGTTGTGGAAGATCACGAAATATTCTTATTCGGTGTTTGCCCGTCTTGCGTCGGGATGGCAAAGTGACTGTGCCGTTTCGCCAGATCATCAGACGCTTGCCAGAAATGATGAATCGGTTCCTGTAGCCATAGGCCGCATTTTTCGGATTCTTCTCCAGCGCATCGAATTGTCCGTGTTGCGGGCAGCCGGTTTGCCCGGTGGGGGCCGCATGGGCGCCTGTGAAAATGGGCTGGGCGCCGGATACGCCGTTTATTCGGTGGTGAGACGGGTGATTTTCATGGGTCTTGAACGCTGAAAACAGCACAACCACGCCGTAAATCCGCCCTCAAAGTTGACGGCTTTTGGTTCCCTTAAACGGATTTTAATGGTCAAAAAAGGTAATAAAATCAGGCGGGATACTTACTGGAATGGCCTCTCACGCCAGTAACAGGGGTTCGAATCCCCTTGGGATCACCAAAAGAAAAACAAGGGCTTAGAGATCGATCTAAGCCCTTTTTGTTTTGGCTGCTTTTTAATACCCAACACCCAAACGATCTATCAGGGTAACCCCAGGTGAGTAGCGATTGTCATTTTCAGATCATCCAGCTCACCACATCTGATGATCAATTTGCGCTCAATCGTTCCAATGCACCAATCTTGTCGGGCGTCGGCGTCCTTTTCAGGCGGTATTCCAGTTTCAGTGCCTCGCTCTTTGTCATTTCTGAACTGACACCGACAACC
>Ga0209164_1002022_pt1 | contig 23194 bp, 18 predicted proteins | sample MTBNYHSulfiMetaG_FD_187458 | JGI IMG/M metagenome (GOLD analysis project Ga0209164, IMG submission 187458) | Enrichment culture microbial communities from rom New York Harbor, USA that are MTBE-degrading - MTBE-NYH (New York Harbor Sulfidogenic)... | ecosystem: Environmental > Aquatic > Marine >... | reverse complement strand
TTACCCTTCTCCACATGATTCAATACCATTAGTCTCTTCTGTTCCTTCTTGTTCAATGTCACCATTCCTTCCATGGTGACATTTTCCCTGAACAATTAAGTGGTGACAAAATTGTAGAACATTAACAACTTCAACAATCTTAGCTGCTAACAGAGATTCTTTGTGTTACAATAACCAGACTACGTGCCGGAATTTTAGCCCTGAGAATACGACCATGATTTCTACCATAACAAAACGAGAGAAATTCTACGGCTGGACAGCACTGGCCGGGGCGATGCTGGTCTACTTTGGCATGTGTGGAGACATCTCCTACGCCTTCGGCGTGTTCCTGCCCGTGATGGGTGAGGACTTTGCCTGGAGCCGCTCAGCCCTTTCCGGTGCCTTCACCACCTTCTGGGTAGTTGGCGGGTTACTCGGACCTTTGGCCGGCATCAGCATCAGCAGGTTTGGCGCCCGAAAAAGCATTATCATTAGCAATATTATCGCCGTCCTAGGACTGCTGGGCATGTCCTGGGTTCAAGAAGTATGGCACGTTTATCTCTTCTTCGGTGTTTTGCTGGGCATAGGTATTGCTTTCGGGGAGTTCATACCCACTACCGCCATTGTCAATAACTGGTTCATCAGGAGACGGGCGCTGGCCATGAGTCTGCTCTTTGCCTCCGGTGGTATTAGTGGCTTTGCCTTCCCTCCAATGATAAGCTGGCTCATCTCCGGTATAGGCTGGCGGTTAACCTGGGTTTGCCTGGCCGGTATCCACCTGATACTGGCGGTTATTCTGGGTGGGATACTGGTAAGAAACAAACCCGAGGAGCTGGGCCAGGTTCCCGACGGAAAAACTATCGGGGCAATTCAGGAGGCGACGGCAGGCAGTCCACCGGTGAGCCGTGTCTACCAGACAAAAGTGGACTGGAAGGTCAGGGATGCCATACGTACCCCCGCCCTGTGGCTGATAATGATTTTTTCGGCAGCCGGTATGTTCACCTTGAGCTTTCTCATGCTTCATCAGGTAGCTTATCTTCAGGACCTGGATTTTTCCCACATGAAGGCCTCCACTACTTTTGGTTTACTGGTAGGGATGAGCATTCTTGGCCGGCTGGTCTGCGGGGCCTTAGGTACCAGATTTGAAAGCAGATATCTGGCGGCCGCCTTCCTTGCTTTGTTTGCTATCGGCATGGTCATCCTGGTGAATGCCAAGACTCTTCCCTTCATTTACTTATACGCTGTACTGAGTGGCATCAGCTATGGAGCGCTAATTGTGCTCCAGCCGGCTATCTTTGGTGCCTACTTTGGGCGTACCTATTATGCCGAGATTGTTGGCTGGACGGCTCCCGTTATGACCGTTGTCTGTGCCGCCAGCCCGCTACTGGGTGCCTTTCTCTATGATATTACCGGCAGTTATCTACCCACTTTCTGGGTAGCTATCGGCTTTCTTGGACTGGGTCTGGTATGTGCCCTTCTGGCACGACCACCCAGGCCTCCGAACAACACTCCCCCCGGCAGGCAAAAATGAAACCAATCATTTTAATAAGTCTATTACTGCTCTGTTTACTTGGTGGCGGTTGCGCTCCGGCTCGGGATTTTGATGCTCAACTGAGACCAATAGTAGCACCACACCTCTTCAGTATTGTCCGATGGGAGTTAAGAGCATTAACAGAGGAATTCACCAGCTGGCTTTTCGGTCGAGAGGAAAAGATTGAGGACAAAAAAGACCTAGTCACCGAGTACTTTTCTGCCACCGAACGGATAAAGGCCTTAAAGTCTCAAATAGAAGCCGCCAAAGTTGACAATCGTCAGGGGAACGCGGCTTCGCTTGAGGCTGAACTGGAAAGACTGCGGGAGCGGAAAACGGCTCTGGCAGAGACGGTCGAGAGGATAATAGGGAAACAGATAAGAGAGACCCTGTCGGAGCAGGACATCTTCAATCCGATGCTGGAATTGAGAATTGGCTTCCCCCCGGTAAATTTTCGACTGGAAAAGCCACCCAAATTGCTGGTCATTTCGCCCAGAGAGAGAATCGAGTCGATGAGAGAAATCACCCTCCAAACAGACCTCACACTGGAAGAAATAGAGGATATTGAAGCCCAGGTTGATGCTCTTGATGTCTCCTCACTGGTATTAGAGATTGGTGGCCTTGGTGCAACCTACCCCACCTTCGTGACCAGTGAGGCCAGCCTGAGGTTTACCCTGGATGCGACGGCGGAGGAATGGCTGCATCAATACCTCGTGTTCAAGCCCCTGGGGTTTCTCTATCTCCTTGATGTTACTGGCCTGGCCAGAAATTATGAAATTGCCACCATGAATGAAACCGTAGCCAGCATGATTAGCAAAGAGATTGGCTCTATGGTATATGAAAAATATTACTCTGAGTATGAAAAGAGAGCTACTCCCAACCAAGAGGCAGATTTTGACTTTAACCTGGAGATGAGAGAGATAAGAAGAAGGGTTGATAGCCATTTGGCCCAGGGAAAAATCGAGCCGGCTGAGCAATTCATGGAAGAGAAAAGGCAGTATCTAGCCGAAAAGGGCTACTACATAAGGAAACTCAATCAAGCCTACTTTGCCTTTCACGGCACCTATGCTGACAGGCCAACCTCAATCAGTCCTATCGGGGTCGAACTAAGGGCACTGAGAGCTCAAGCGCCTCATTGAAAGAATTCCTGAACAAAGCGGCCACTATGACCAGTAGACAGAACCTGATAGAAAGTATCAAGTAAGCTTTGCTATTCCCAGTTGCGTCAAAACCAAAGGTTTGCTAAACTGGGATTTCAGGTGGGCCGCTAGCTCAACTGGCAGAGCAGCTGACTCTTAATCAGCCGGTTGGAGGTTCGAGTCCTCCGCGGCTCACGCTCAAAATTCACTGGTTATGCCAATATTCTGGGGGTGGTTACCCAACATTTTCCCAACATCCGGCCTCGCGTTTCCGGTGCCGCTACATATGTCCTCTGGTCAGGTTACCACACAGGCCAAGCAAGCGCTGGGGGTAACGGTCACCGGGCTGAGAGGCTGAGAGGCTGACAGAGATAAGGCAATACGTAGAGCGCCAAGCCACTAAGTAGCTTGGTGTTTTTTATTTTCCTTTTAGCTACAAAGCTCCAGCCACAATCTCAGCCAGGTCCAGCACTTTTACTTTATCATCAGCCTCTTTATCCTTAAGCCCGTCCTCAAACATGGTCATGCAGTAAGGACAGCACACGCAAATTGTCTGTGGGTCCTCCTTCAAGGCTCCTTCTACACGCTTAACATTAATGCGCTTGCCAATGCTCTCTTCCATCCACATACGCCCCCCACCGGCGCCACAGCAAAAACCTCTCTCGTGGTGACGCTCCATCTCTATTGGCGCCTTACCGTTAACCGCAGCCAGGACCTCACGCGGGGCTTCGTAGATTTCGTTATAACGCCCCAGATAGCAGGAATCATGAAATACTACATTGCCCAGAGCACCACTCACGTTCAATTTCAGCTTGCCTTCCTTAATTAGCTTGTTGACCAATTCTGTATGATGGATGACCTCCCATTCCACGCCGTACTGACGGTAGTCATTCTTCAGGGTACTGAAGCAGTGCGGACACTCGGTGATAATCTTATTAACGCCCTTTTCCTGGAACATCTTGATATTGTCCCTGACCATACGGTCGAAGATGAATTCATAACCCAGGCGGCGCAAACTATCACCGCAGCACTTTTCGTCTCCGCCCAGGATACCCCAGGAAATACCGGCGGCATCCAGAATCTTGGCTATAGCCAGGGTTACCAGTCGGTCACGGGCATCAAAAGCACCGGCACAGCCTACATAGAACAAATACTCAGTTTTACCAGCCTCAAATGGCTTGGCATCAATTCCTGCCGCCCACTTGGCACGGTCAGTAGGAGCAATACCCCAGGGGTTGCTACGCTGCCTCATGTTCCCAAAAAGGGTTTGCAATTCTTCTGGGAACTTGGACTGCATCTGCACAAGGTTTCGGCGCATACCAACGAGTTTAGGCACATGTTCGATAAACACCGGACATACTTCCATACAGGCGCCACAGGTAGTACATGCCCAGATAGAGTCCTCAGATATAGTACCTTCCTCACTGCTGCCGATTAAGGGTAGCGCCGCTTCTTCCTTTTTAATCAGCCGCGGGCCGTTCTTTAGCAAATTGACCTTAATATCGTGAATGACAAGCCGTGGGTTTAGTGGTTTATCGGTGAGGGTAGCCGGGCAATTATCCTGGCAGCGACCACAGTCAGTACAGGCGTAAGAATCAAAGAGATCTTTCCAGCGAAATTGATCTACCTGTCCGACACCAAAAATTTTGACATTCTTGAAATCCTCCCGCGGTTGAGTAGTAACCTTTTCTATGCTCCTGAAAAAACAGTTGGGGATGGCAGCAAGAATATGCATGTGCTTGGTATGGGCCAGATAGTTCAAGAAACCGAGCAGCACGATGGCATAAAGCCACCAGAAAACATTGACCGAGACATTCAGGCTTGTTGCTGAAGCACCAGAGGTAAACACGGAAGCCAGAAAATTTGATACCGGCATATAGTTGGCAGCTCTTTCCGTTCCCAGAGCAATCTCATTGGCGCGTAAGCCAAAGAAGGAAATCATCAGGAGGACAAACAGACTCAGAGTAATAGAGGCATCAAGGGTTATCGGGTCTATGTATTTGGGGCGGAAGGCGGTCCGTCGCACGAGAGCGACGCAGACACATACCAGGGCGATAACCCATACCAGGTCAAAAATGAATGACAACGTATAGTAGGCACCATCAGGCAGTTTAGAGAAGCTAATATAACCCTGAGAAAGACCATTCAGCACGAATTCGACGTTGAGGATGAGCAAGATTAAGAAACCCCAGAAAAAGATAGCGTGGTTTAGCCCAAAAAGGTAGCGCCGGGTAACTGTACATCGCTGCGCAAGGGGGTAGAGCAGCATGTACCAGATACGTTTAGCAATAGCATTGAAACGATTTTCGGCTTTGCCCAGGGCTACTAAGCGAAACCGCTGGAAACAGCTCCAGCCAAAAAATGCTACGGCTACCACAAAGATGCCCACAAATATCATGGTGGTAGGCGACACGATCTTCCTCCTTCTTATATACCTCTACATTAACTTACTTTTGGGCACGCAACTCTCTGATATGCTTGGTAATGGCTGGAACTACCTGGAGGAGGTCACCCTCAATACCATAATTGGCCACCTCGAAAATTGGTGCATGCCTATCATAGTTGATGGCAATAATGACGTCGGAATCCCGCATACCCGCCAGATGCTGGATGGCACCGCTAATACCGCAGGCAATGTAAATCTTGGGTCTGACCGTCTTGCCGCTCTGGCCAATCCAGATCTCCATAGGTGCCATGTCAGCTTCAACAGCAGCACGCGAAGAAGCGATGACACCGCCCAGTTCGTCAGCCAGCTCTTGCAGGATTCGGAAATTCTCCTTGGACTGCACGCCACGCCCGCCAGAGACAACTATGTCTGCCGCTGTTATGTCTACAGCTTCCCCCTGTTTACGGCTATCGATTACCTCCAACACCTTGACACCAATATCATCCTCGCTAATGACCATGGACTCGCGCACAATCTCACCCTGGCGGGAGGTGTCCTTCTCTGGTATCGGCATCGCACGCGGGCGGACTGTGGCCATCTGCGGCCTGACACGTTCAGTTACAATGGTAGCCATGATGTTGCCACCATAGACGGGGCGAGTCTGGAGCAGGGACCTGCTTTCATCAATAGTCAATCCGGTGCAACCCTCGGTCAACCCTGTCTTGAGTTCTGTAGCTACGGCAGGGGCCAAATCCCTTCCCAAACTGGTGGCACCCACCAGTACTACTTCTGGTTTGTACTTTTCTATCAGGTAGCAAACAGCCTTGTAATAAGGCTCGGTACGATAGTAATGAAATACCGGAGCGTCCATCAGGTAGACCTTAGACGCTCCATAAGCAAATGACTCCTGGCATAGATGCTCCACCTTGTCACCGATAACAATGGCGCACAGCTCGACGCCCAGGGTCTTAGCCAGGTCAGCGCCTGCGCCCAGCAATTCCCAGGAAACCGCAGCCGGCTCGCCATCGGTCTGTTCCACAAATACCCAAACATCTTTATACTCTTCTTCTGCCATAATCAGCCCCTTTCCTAATTATGCCTCACACCCATTATAGGGAGAAAATGCCTTCCTCGATCAGGGTATCTACTAACAAACTGGCTGCCCCCTCAGGATCAGAAATGCCATCGCCCAGTATCTCGGCCTCTGGCATTATCGGTATGAAGATTTTTCGCACCCGGGTTAGAGAACCCTTCAGCCCGACACTCTCCTCAGGTAGATTCATCTCCTTGTTATCCCACAATGTCACCTCGGCCATCTCAGCCCTCATCTGCATAGGCACGGTAGGCTCGCGAGGTTGGTTAATCTGCGGCACTACCGTAATCACAGACGGTAGGGCTGCCTCTACTATCTCATACCGCCCTTCCAGCATGCGTCTAACTCTAACCTTCCTAGCCTCTTGATCCACATTTTGAATCTGGTCAACCAGGGTAAGTTGGGAGTATTTCAGACGGGTAGCAATGCCAGGTCCCACCTGAGCCGTGGCTCCATCAGTGGTCTGCTTGCCACAAATCACCATGGCCACTTCTTCATTTTGGGCAAGTCGCCTGATAGCCTCAGCCAAAACCATACTGGTAGCCAGGGTATCAGCCCCGCCAAAGACAGGGTCACTCAGAAGTATCACCTCGTCTGCCCCCAGAGCCACGGCATTTCTCAGTACAGCCTCGCTATCGGGAGGTCCCATGGAAATTGCGACTACCCGAAACCCGTATTTGTCTTTGAGCCTCACGCTCTCTTCCAAAGCGTGGGCATCAAATGGATTGATAATCGACGGCACTCCTTCTCTTATCAGGAGACCAGTAGCGGGGTCGATTTTGATGTAGGCGGTATCCGGTACCTGTTTGATACAGGTGACAATTAACATTGCCTCCTCCCTCCTTTCTCTCTTATTTTTCTAAACTAGCTAGCCCATAGAGGCTTGAAAAAGTATACCGTAGCGATATATGGCTGTCAACAGGATGACTTTTTCGGCGAAGTCTCCCACCACCATTGACGTGTTTGACAAGAGGTGCTAGACTATTGCTTGGTCGAGTAGTTTTACCTAGAGAGGAGGAGATAAAATGCCTGTAAGACCATCAACATACTTTACTACAATAGCCTACACTCCGCTTGAGGAAAGGACAGCAATACCAGCTTATATTCATATCGAGAGGTGCTGGCCTAGAGTAGATAAGCTTTCCCCGTGCGAAGCAGGTTGCCCATTAAACGTGGATGTCCCCAACTATGTAATCGCTATCGCTCAAGGCAACCCCACAAAGGCGTTATCTATTATCAGAGAGAAGAATCCGCTTCCATCCATTTGTGGACACATATGTTGGCATCCTTGCGAAGATGAGTGCAATAGGAAGGTAGTTGATAATCCGGTGGCTATTCAGTGGCTGAAGTGGTATGCCGCAGAGCACGGGAAAAGCGAGAAGCCGTCACCAGTACCGAGAACAAGAGAGGAAAGAGTTGCCATAGTAGGTTCGGGGCCGGCAGGCTTGACAGCAGCCTATGACCTGGTCAGAAAGGGATATGGCGTAACAATCTTTGAAGCTGCATCGACACCCGGCGGGCTACCAGCTACAACAATGCCTGAGTTTATCTTACCACAAGAGGCTGTTCAGGCTGATATTGATTACATCAAAGCTCTGGGTGTTCAGATTCTAACCAATGTTTGTATCGGTAAGGATATAAGCATTAATGGCCTGTGGCAACTGGGATTCAAAGCTATATTGATTGCTGCCGGAAGCAAGAGAGGCGCCGGCCTAAAAATACCGGGCTCTAACTTACCAGGAGTATTTTCCGCCTTACCATTTTTACAGGAAGCGAAACTGGGGAAAGGCCCATCACTTAAGGGGAAGGTTTGGGTAATAGGGGGAGACCATATAGCTATGGATGCTGCCCGAACTGCACTTAGACTCGGGGCTGAAGAAGTACACATTGCCTGTTTGGAGGCGAGAGGGGATAGGAACGACCCAGGCAATATACCAGCCGTTACCTGGGCACTTGAGGCGGCAGAGAAAGAAGGTATGCAGATACATCCGTCCCTGGCCCCTGTGGAGTTTACATCAAAGGATGGCTCTAAGGCAGGTGGGATAAACTTCAAGCGACTAACACCGCTCCCTCCAGGCGGTAAAGGAAAGATTCACCGTACCCTCAGGGGGTTCCCCTTGGTGGAAATGGAAGGCCCGGGTAGTGACTACGCAGTGGATGCGGACGCTATAATTGATGCGACTGGTATATTTGCACCTGAAAGGCAAATCCCTGAGATGAGCGATATTCTCGGTGAGTCATCCGGTAAAGGCAAAAGAGGCAAGTTAGCGGTTAATAGGGATACTTTTGAAACAAATGTACCTGGTATTTTTGCTGCCGGAGACATATCAGGCACCGGTGGCAATGTAGTTGAGTCTATGGCTGACGGGCGAACAGCCGCCACCTCTATTGACCAATACCTCAGCGGGCAGTATATAATACCAGTGAAGGAAACTCGGGAGGCTCTCACAATTGAGGAAAAGCAAATCCCTAGTTACTTCAAGCGCAAAGAACGTTGGGAAATGCCAGCGCTACTAGCCAAACAGGCAATAAAAACTTTTAAGGAGGTGAATCTGGGCTATGCAAGCTGGCAGGCGGTGGAGGAAGCGAGCCGGTGTATGAACTGCCGGATGTGTGCCAACTGTATTTTTGAGCACCGTCAATGGTGCTGGGAAACAGCGGAGCGATTACTATAATTTTGGAGGGTGCAGATGTGATATTTAGATGTTATATATCTAATAAAATCTTAGGAGGTAGAAATGTGCTGGTTATGTGATGACTTTGGTGACCCGCGGTACGGTAAGGGATACTGGTATCTGAACCCGGCCAACTATGCTAGAAATATGTACAAGCTCAGGATGCCTGGCGAAGGGTTCAAAGGGGCTGAGGCAGGTCTGGAAACAGGGGTACATACTGGACCAACTCGAGAAGACATGTTGAAAGCTATTGAGGATAATGACCAGGCAGAATACATCAGGATTCTGCAGTATATGGAAGCAGTTCAACAGGGGGGCCAGATTGTCCCGCTGGAGGACGCCGATAAAGTACTGGAGCTCTGCTCACCCATAGGCGTAATGGCCTGTATCTGCCGCAAGGGTATGCGGGCTATCGACGAAAGAAATGAACTGGAGTATACCTGCATGGGTATGGGAACAGGTATGCTCAAGTGGGAACGGTGGCCGGAGAGGTACAAGGGCGGCGTTAAGTTCATCAACATAGACGAAGCCAAGGAGTGGAACCATGAGATGGACCGGAGGGGATTTGTTCATTCCCTGATGCTCTTCGGTGCGCCGTTTATCGGTGGTTTCTGCCAGTGTGATTATCCTGATTGCGGACTGATTAATACTGCGCTTGATTTTGGTGGTGGTATACTCAAGAGCCACTATGTCGCTCAGGTCGACTATGATATCTGTAATGGTTGTGGCATCTGTGCCTCGCGGTGCAAATGGGGAGCTCTAAAGTTTGAGGTTACCACCGGAAAGGCCAATATCGACCAGTTCAAGTGTTACGGCTGTGGTCTCTGTCACACCGGTTGTCCGATGGAGGCAATTAAGCTGGTTGAAAGAAGTTCCATCCCGGCTCTAGCGGAGGTGTGGTAATGACTATGCGAGTAAGGTTGCCCGACATCACTTGGGGGAAAAAGTTCCCCAAAATCACCATAGACCTTGAGAAGTGTACTGTCCCGTTTGCCTGCAAGAAGTGCCTGCAGATTTGCCCCACGGGCGTATTCAGCGTAGCCCGCGTTATGGAGAGGGAAGAGAGACTAAAGGAAATGGACCCCAGAATTCCCGGGAACTACGTGCTCCATGTCGCACGCAGACACAAGTGCATATCGTGTAATCTGTGCATTGAAGTCTGCCCCGTAGACGCGATAAAAATAGAGGCGCCTGCTGAAGAGCGTCTCCGTCCAGACGTTAAAGGAGTACAGTGGGAATCAACTTAAAAAGCAGTTTTGAGGTTTCGGTAGTTTCAAACCGGAGCCGAAGCTAAATACCTGTAATTGGATTATAGGTGGAAATTTTACGGACGGTCGATTCTCAGATGCGGGTTCAGATTTGAGGCAAAATAAAAAGGCCATAGGGTAACCAGGAGGTAATAATGGTAGAAGATCCTTTTAAAGCCGTCAAAGAAGCACCGTATCCTTTGTTTGAGGCTCCCGCGCCATACTCATTTGACCTGAATGAGGACATGATCAAGCTTATTCGTGAGGAGTTTAATGCTGAGGGTATAGCTGCCAAACTGGCTGAGGCTATTAGTGGGAAACCGAAGAACGAGGTAGAAAAGATAGGCAAGGATATATTTGAGGAGTACGGTCAAAACTGGATGAAAAGGACGATGCAGCTGGGTGAGGAATATTCAGATAGAACTATCGAGGTGGTAAAAGAGTCTATTGACCGTCAGGGTAACCAGTTCCTAATTTTCCCGCATGTTCTCCAGAGATTCGTCGAAATAGCTTACCTGAGCAACCAGCAGTTCCTCAAGGTACCGATTACATTAAATAATTCGATGGCGTTAGCTTACCGGATACCAAAATGCACGGTGTTCAATGCGGTAAAAGAAAAGTGCGGTGACGAGGTAGCTAAACTCATGATATGTAAAAATGGGTGCCTTAAAGCTCTGGAAACTGTAGCCAAAGATTTGGAGCTATATACGGTTAATGAAATGATTGCATCTACTGCTAAAGAAGGCTATTGTGAATTCCTTACGAGGAAACTGTAAGTCTTCCAAGCTCAGGGGAATTGTGTAAAACTGGAGAAGAAGGCGCCGCTGTTAGCGGCGCCTTCTCTGGTGACGTGCTCCCCGAAAACGAGTCCGAGTATGATATCGTAAAAGGGGGTACGGACTTGTCCCCATTGTTGGGTCACAATCTATCAATTTGTTCGAAGTAGTAACAAACGGGCAAGTGTTACCTTACGCAGCTTGAAATAGAATAAGAGACTTCTGACAATACACCTGCCTTGTTCAACTTCAGGGGTGGTGTCCAGCGAGGGGGGTGATGGCTGCCTATCACCCCCCTTTAATAATGTCTCACCGATTGCCAACACTTACCTTCTGCCGGTCATCTTCTCCCTCATATCGAGGTCAAGCCAGACATACGTTGGGTAGTCGATGTAGTGTGTATAGCCAACAACGTATTCACCATTATAACCTTTTATCCACGGTTGCCAGAAAATGTATTGCTTGGGTGCTGGTAGCTGTAGCATATAGGCCTGGTCGAGCATGTACGGTGCGATTTCCCGGCAAATTTGTCGCCGCTTGGACTCATCAAAGCGGGCAAAATTCATCTGGTCAATCGCCTCGTTAATCTTAGGATCATTAACCAGACTGAAGTTGTAAGTATTTCCCGCCGTAATGTTGGCTGGCCTGAAGGGTACGGTTGTCTGGTAGGAACCAATATACATTTGCTTGTATGTCTTCTGCATACCTATCGAATTATAGACACCGTATTCCTTGACACTAATTTCCATGTCAACACCAATTCCCTCGAAGTAGGCTTTGACTATGGAGAGGAGATCCACCTGCGGCTGATAACATACTACCTCAGTCTTGAAGCCACCGGGATAACCAGCTCCTGCCAGCAATTGTTTTGCTTTGTCAGGATGATACTCAAATAGTTCTCTGACTGACTCAGGAAGCTTATCCAGCGGTGTATAGATGTCCATCTGTTCAGGAATTGGCCCAGCTGGCCAGGTTAGTATATCCGCCTTGCCCCTATAGAAATCATCAACTATCGCCTTGTTGTCCACAGCCATGCACAGTGCCCGTCGCACCCGGATATCATTGAAAGGTGATGTATCAATCCGCCAATAGACTATGGGCACCCCCGCCGCAGTATACTCAACATACTTCAGGTTCGGGTTCGTATTTATTAGACCTGAGGCGTCCTCCCACGAACTCAACGGGGTTATTGTATCAACCTTTCCTGTACGCATAGCCGCCAGGTTGGTAGATAGGTCAGGTATGATAAGAATCTTGACACTGTCAAGATAGGGTAACTGGTTCTCCGGACGGAAGGGGTCATGTTGCCAGTAGTTAGGGTTCCGAGTCAGGGTAACAGAACTACCACTAACATAGTCTACCAGCATGAATGGCCCGGTCCCGCAGACGTTCTCCCACTTATTCATGTCACCATACGTTTCTATCACTTCACGGGGCGATATCCTGGCCTGTTGGCTGATTACCTCAAATACGCGCCCGGCCATACCTGGGGCCTTAACCACCATTGTCCACTTATCCGGTGCTGTGATTGATTCCACATAAGGATAACCATATTTGAAATATGATGTAGCTGTTTTCCAGGAACGCGTGAGGGACCAGGCAACATCCTCAGCGGTCATCTCTCGTCCGTTCATTGGCGGTTTGTTCTGCCAATGAACCCCTTTGCGGATATGGTAGATAAGAGTATCCGCATCAGGTGCTTCCCAGCTCTCGGCCAAACAACCTGTCAAAACGTGTGGTGCCGGGAAAATTGTGTAGCGCAGAGCCGTTTCTTCAGTTCCAGTTGGGCCTTTTGTCCAGTCTGCCATTAGTGGTGTTTCAGTAATTAAAAACAGAGGCGGACACAGGGCCGGGTGGCCAAAAGTATCGTCCCAGTAAGTAGGGGGGATTGGGTTACCCTGGACAAACATTCCACCATAAGAAGGCTTTTCCAACCACTTCTCCACCACCGTCCCGTCTGCTTTCACACCACGCCACAAGACTTTTTCCGCTGTCTCCTCTTTTTCCTCTACGGGCGGTGCCGGCTTCTCTTCTTTTGGTGGTGTGGGTTTCTCTTCAGTCGGTGGGGCCGGTTTTTCTTCGGCTGGTGCCGCTGGAGCACAGGATGCCAGCACCAGAGACAACACCATCAAGCAACTCACCATCAACCACATGATTTTCTTTTTCATCGCATTTCCTCCTTCCTATTTTGTACAAATCAACCCGGTCTAACCGATACTTCCCTCCAGGTGGGCCCTGCCGCTAAGCCCGATTACCCCCAGGGCTCCGGTCACGGGAGGGGTTGGCAGCCCATTTGAGCTGGAGAGCTGGCATCACACCTCCAGCACCCTGGTTTCCCCCGGCAGGACCCACCTATTTATATATTCATTATTGCTATCGTGCCCCGACATCGAATACGAATCTCTGGGAACGATATATTAACAAATTAATACTTTGTTTGTCAAGAAAAGCACATATTGATTAAAATACCAAACATATCGTGCTATAATATGGGCAGATATCATTATGGACGCATTAGACCAGAAATTAACTAGTCTGCCATCAGGTGGCTCAGGGAGTTGTAGATTCCTGTCATTTGCCAATCAAGCGCAGCCAGACACCCCATTCCCCACCCGCCTGTTGAGGAAAATCAGGTATGGTTTCTGTGAGCACCAGTCGGTCAGTAGCATACGGATAGGCAAGATGAAATATCATAGATAGCACGTCGGTTAGCGAGCATTTGGCAAATGAACACTGAGAAATCAGGTCCCGCAGGTTTGCCATTCTGGCACCAAAATCAGAGGTTATTTCAGAGGATACCTGGGTGTGGAGCCGGGACGTCTTCTGTATATCACCATCGGTAAGAATGGGGACGGACAGACGCAGTGGCTCATCCGGCTCCAGCAAGCCTATTTCTCTGAGGCGAAGTATAGTTTCCACCATCCCTTTAGGTACTCTATTTCTGGGGTAACCGGCGTGATTACGCAAAAAGATATCTTTTATAAAGTTAAATATTGGTTCATCACGCAGTAAGCCCGGCAGTTGACCCCGGTTTAGTCCATGCGAGCGTATTACTGATATCCGAACAGCTTCACCACGCCCATAAGTAGTTACTCCAAATATCCTTCCTGGCCCATTGGAGAATGCATAACCCCAGAAGAAGAATCGGCCTGCCGGCGCTCGATTCGGATGTGGACCGATTATCCTGTGACGAAGCACACGGAATGTCCAGATGTCCAGGGCCTCAGCACAAACAAGAATAGTCAGCATATTGTCTATCCTGTCCTTGGTGGCATGCGAGCCACCAGATAGATTATTTGCCAAGCGTTTGTAATGTGGTAGATATTGTCTGATAGTTCGGCATATATCGTCCGAGATATCGTCGAACCAGGGATTTAGTACCTGGAGGTCCTCACTCATCATGATAGGGCCGAGCGGAACCAGGTGCCCTCCTACAGTGGTGGCTATGTCTGCCTTCTGCCAGAGCATGATTATATCCCGGAACTTATCTTCAATTTGCTGGACCAATTGACCGCCCGGGTAAATTTGGGCGTACAGCTGCCGTGTTTCGGCATCAGGAAGCAGAACTTGCCAGTTTCCGGTTCCAGCCATACGAAAGCTAATATTAGCAGGTGACCAGCTCATACCACTATGTCTTTTGATGTATCGGTAAGTTGATTATCAACTGATTGTCAATGCAGCCGTTTGGCCACATCTTCTCTCTGGCTATTAGCTTTACCTTCCTCATTCGTCCCCCGGGGAGTCTACCAAGCATTATGAAGCTCTAATTATTATGGTAGCACTACTTAAAGTATAATCAAACTCAGTACTACATAAGGCAAAACCAGTTTTGGGTAAACCGTCAAGAAGGAAGCTGGAGCAGCTCGGGCTAAATGATATAGCCAAAGACCTATGTGAATAGCGTTGTGAGAACATATAAGCATATAATAATAAAAAGGAGTAGAAGGAGAAGCGACATGGCGGGTAGAGTAGACAGCAAAGTAGCCATAGTAACCGGGGCAGCCCGTGGTCTGGGACGCTCTCACTGTATTGTCTTAGCCAGAGAGGGAGCGGACATAGTGGCGGTGGATATTGCCAGCCCCGCCTCCCAAACAAACTACAAAATGGCAGACGAAGACGAACTAAACACGACCGTCAAAGAGGTAAAGGCGCTGGGGAGAAAAGCTATCGCGGTAAAATGCGATGTCACCAAAGCCGCTGATGTCCAAAACATGGTAGATGTTGCCATCCAGGAATTCGGGAAGATAGACATTCTCGTCAATAATGCTGGAATTATCCGCATTGGCGCTATTTCATATGAGATGCCGGAAGAGCTGTGGGACTTGATTGTAGATGTCAATCTCAAGGGTACGTTTCTCTGCTGTAAATACGTAGTCCCTCACATGATAAAGCAGGGCTCCGGTAAAATTATCAACACAGGCTCTACCGCTGGAAGGCAGGAATCAGCCGCTGGAAATGCCTATGGCGCAGCGAAAGCGGCGGTCCACGGTTTCACCCATGTGCTCGCCGCAGAACTAGCACCATATAAAATCAATGTCAACTGTGTCGCTCCGGGTAACGTGGACACCGCACAAAGAAAAAGCGGCAGCGCTGTATTCGCGCATAGGTTCGGCGTAGCGGAAAAAGATACCTACCAGAGACAGCTCGAGGTAAACACTCTTCTGAAACAGGTAGTGACCGCAGAAGACGTCTCGAATACCGTGTTATTTCTTGCTACCGAAGAGTCGCGCAACATCGATGGTATGGTCATCTACGTTGACGGGGGACATCCAGGTTAAATACTAAACCTTGCCAGTTAGATGAGAGTTACTTTAGGGCAGAAACACTGCCACCAGGACGTATAAATGAAGCGATTTAGCGAGAATGACGATATCATCAGGTACACCACCTGTGGATATCACTGCCTTAATGACTGCATCCTCAAGGTACGAATCAGGGATGGTAAGATTGTAGCCTGCGAACCTGACGACACCATCAACCCCAACATCGCACGGGATGATGCCTATCTGCCTGAAGAAGTCATCGATAAAGGCATGATACAGGTCCGACCTTGCGCCAAAGGATATGCGCAGGCACGGATGATATACGACCCTGATAGAGTCAGGTACCCCATGAAGCGCATAGGCAGGAGAGGCGAAGCAAAGTTTGAGAGAATCTCGTGGGACGAGGCGCTGGACACCATAGCGAAGAAACTGGTGGAGACAAAGAAAAACTACGGCCCGTTCTCCATTCTCCACCATCCCTACAGTATGCTGGGGATATGCAGTTTTCCTCTAGCCCCGTGGTTTGGAGCAGGGATTACGGGATGGTCCGCTCACTCGCTCAACGGATAGGAAGAGCCAGACCTGTGGGTGTTAGGTAAAGTGTTCCCGGACCTCGTCCAGGACGGGGTAAATATATTCAAATCCAGGCTAATCGTTCTCTGGGGTGCGAACCCGGTAACAACTTTTAACGGTGGGATGGTCTATGAGATGCTGCGCGCCAGGGAATGGGGCATCCCGATTATTGCTATTGAGTCTAGATACACACCGTCGGTGGAACTGCTTGCCGACCAGTGGATTCCGATACGCCCCACCACCGATGTGGCCATGATGATTGCCATGGCAAATGTGTGGTTCAAGGAGGACCTCTGCGACACGGAGTTTATTAACGAATATGTTGAGCCAGAGGGTTTTCAGAAATGGAAAGGATACGTGCTGGGCCTGGATGATGGCACCGATAAGACTCCACAGTGGGCCGAAAATATCTGCAGTGTGCCGGCGGAAACCATTTTGGCATTTGCCAGATTGTATGCCAGAAGCAAGCCGGTAAACCTGAATCTATCGGGAAGCATTGGTCGTCAGTTTTACGGAGAGAATCCCGCCAGGGCAGCTATTTATCTTCAGGCGCTCACAGGCAACAGTTGTATTCCGGGAGGGACGGCGGCAGCAGAGACGTCAAACTGGGAAGGTCATGTCAGTCTACCAAAGCCAGCAATAGACCTGAAGAGAGCACACGGAACATATCAAGCGCCGGTTTTGTTTTGTGCCTACAAATGGCTGAAAGCCGTCGATATGCGTGAAAAGCTGGATAAAGGTGAAATTAGTGAGGACGAGTATAACAACGCTATTGGAAATGTTCCGGGAAACGAACCTCCGAATATCCAGTTGGTCATCCTACAGTCTAACAATCACCTGAATAATCTCCCGGATATAAACAGCAACATAATGGCTCTAAATAAGATTGGTTTTGTGGTGGTATTCTCACATTATGCCGATATGCCGTCAGCCAGGTATGCAGACATACTTTTACCCCAGATGGCCACGGCATTCGAAGGCCGGGACATTGGCTCATGGGTCGTTGGTTCACGTGACATGTTCCGGATTGGCAGACACCCGGGGAGCTCCAAACATCGTAATACCTGATGAAGACCTGCCGGAGACGATTATTGGTCACTTCCCCTGCAAGGGACTCGTCCAGATTGAGAAATGGGAGAGTACATAATGGCACAATACGGTTTCTTTTTTGACCAGAGTCGCTGTATGGGTTGCCATGCTTGTGCCATTGCCTGTAAAAGCTGGCACGGGCTCCCGCCGGGGCCGCTTAAATACCTTAAGATCTATGAATACGAAAAGGGCGCTTTTTCCGACGTGCGCATCCATTTCCAGTGGGTTCCGTGCTACCATTGTGAAGACCCCGCCTGTGTTATCAATTGTCACAATGAAGCTATCATAAAAGAGGATAATTACGGGGCAGTATTAATCGACAGCGAAAAGTGTGACGGGTGCCGCTTGTGCTATGACGCCTGCCCGTACGGTGCACCTGTTTTCGAGAGCGATGACGTTATGGCTAAGGCGCAGAAATGCGATATGTGCATAGACCGCCTCGAAACAGGCAGCCAGCCGATATGCGTGCTGGCCTGCCGCAGCCGGGCCCTTGATTTCGGGCTTCTTGAAACCCTTAAAAAGAAGTATGGTACCAGAAGTGAACTGGAAGACATGCCAGGCAGTGAGCTTACCAAACCCGCGGTCGTGGTCAAAGCTCACGCCGCCAAGCGGCAACTCGTTCCCTACAACAGTAAAAGAGCCCTGGAACTGATGATGATAAGAGACCCCCTGCCGGCGGTTTTCAGTTCACCTGACGACGTACTGGAGATACCAGACGGAATAACCAGCCGTAGCAAGCTGGCACTGAAACACGACTCCACCGAGCAACTAATGCACTATACAAGTAATGACGAAGGATAAAGGTAAGCACAAATCGCCGCTATATTTCAGTTCGTATCATTATCACGTCCATTCCTGTGAACCAGGCCGCTTATATATTAGGAAACGCTTCTATTCCCACTAATTACCAACAAAACAGCACATTATTCTTCCGGAGGTGTCAGGATAAAGAAGTCGTCGTCTAGCTGTATGCTGGTCTCAATTATTTCGTCCTCAACAATGAACCGGCCTGTTTGCTCATTACTTGAGATTGAGCGGGAAGGGACACGAATGCCATAAACCTCCCGAAAATCTTCGGAACGGGTGGTTACCGGAATACCGATACCTCCCTCCTGAATTGATATTATTTTAGAGAGCAGCACGTCACCTGTCACGGCATCAACAAATAAAGTCATCGCCGGCAGGTCACCGGCTTTCAACTCCATTACATAGACTTCTTTATCATCAAGAATATCGGCTCTAATTACCTTTATCGAGTCAAAGTAGTCACGCCAATCACCGGCCATAACATAAGGATGCCCCATCTTTGCCTGGGCCAGTAACTGGCCGCGCAGTTCCTTGAACGGCCCGAAGCTTGATTCAACCCAGGCACGGTCACCGTTTAACACCGTACGGCTGTAGCCATACTTGCCATAGTCGGCATCGACACGATACTTATCGGAACCGGCGACATAGATGGAGACTGTACCTCTAACTCCCGACTGAACGCTGTAAGTAGTACTGTCAATTCTATAGTTGCCCATAGCTTTCAGGGCAGCCTTATTGCCTTCGGCATCGCGCAGAGCCATGATTTCGGCAATTGTCGGTAGCCTCTTACTTTCAATCTGCGACAGGATAAACTCCACGCCAGCCTGGTACATGGTCAACGAATCTACCTGTCCAGTGGGTGTTTCGTCGAATCTCACGCTTATATCCGGTGTGACGCGAAAGACCCACATGCTATCCTCATCGGGAGGAAAAAGCTCATATACCATCTGCCCGGGCACATCAACGGCAAGTCGGTTATTTTGTATCAGGACCTCGACGGTCATTTTCAGCTCCTCGGAGCGATAGCTGCCGAGATACTTCTGCAATTCGTCCAGAGGTATCTCGGGCGTAATCTCGACACCTTCTCTGGGTAAATCGAAGGTCATACCTGCCTGGTATAGTTTCATGCCGACGACGTTATCAGCTTCGTCGCGTTCAAAGGACACGGCGATTTCATTGGTGATGGCAAAGTACCATTTACCTTCTTCGTCAGGCTCCTTTAACTCGAAGACCTGTTGACCCGGTACATCGACGGCAAGACGGTCGTTCTGTACCAGCACCGTAAATATCGTGTCCTGGAACTGGCCAAAGTTGGCGACATACTTACCGATATATGGTTCATAATCTCCAGTAGTTCCGGTATCGGTTGTTTCCTCTCTGAGCAGCGTGTCCCAGACCATATTGATGGCCTGGGGCGGCAGAGGGCTTGCAGAGGCATTGGTGAGTAGTACGAAGCCGAGGTTAGACTCCGGCAGCATAGCTACCTGTGCCGAGAAGCCATCTACATTACCACCATGTTCAATAACCGGCTGACCTTCCCATTCCCATACCATCCAACCCATTCCGTAGCCTACGTTCTCGGTAATATCAATCTGAACCGTCCAGGTTTCACGGAGATTTTCCTCGCTGATGAGGCGACGGCCTTCGTATTCCCCACGGTTAAGCTGGAGGCGCAGCCATTGTGCCATGTCAAGCACATTGGAATTAATGGATCCGGACGGGCCGATATTGTCGACATTACGCATCGGTTTATATTCGTAGGCCTGTAGGTCCTCATCCCACAGATAGCCTGATGCCAGTCGAGAATCCTTCTCCGCCTGGGTTACAGACATAGTTGTACTGTCCATACCCAGTGGCTCAAAGACACGTTCCTTAACCAGTGTATCCCAGTCCGTGCCATCTGCTTTGCCAGCGGCTACGCCTGCGGACATATACATCACATTGCTGTAATAGAATTTCTCTCTGAAGGGCACATATGCTTCGGCCTTGGCAGCATCAAGCAGCACTTCTTCGCGAGGGATCTGGCCGCTGGCAAAAAGAAGGCCCATACGGGTAAAGCCGGTACGGTGTGAAAGTACATCGCGCAGTGTAACCTCGGCGCTTTCATTATCACTTTCAACATTCATCTGAAAGTATGGCAGGTATTTGGTTACCGGGTCGTCCCAGCCCATCTTGCCTTCATCTACAAGCATACCGACAAGGGCAGAGGTGAAGGCTTTAGTACACGAACCAATAGCGAAGATAGTCTCAGGCGTCACTGGTGTTTCCTTCTCGACACTGGCAATCCCGAAGCCATGAGTGAGGATCACTTTATCGTCCTTGACCACCGCGATGGCCATACCCGGTACGTGCAGCGTCTGGCGCTGCTGTTCAAGTTGTTCTACCAGAAGGTCAAGTTTCTGATTCAATTCCGGGGTTATTGCTGGAGTAACCGGAGCCGAACAGCCCGCCAGTAAAATAACAATAAGCAGCAGAAATGATATCACCTTTTTCATGTTTTACCTCAAAGATAAGTCTTTTATGTGACTATATTCACCTTATTGGTTACAAGCTTTCTTCAGCTTTAGAATCAGCAGATAATCTTTCGATACCGATCCTTATTTAATAGTGATTATAACATGTCAGTATCTCTCACTGGCAAAAAACTCAGGGACTCTTCAACGGATGGTTCATCGAACGTATAACATCCCGATGTTTGGGGCAATGTTCACCAAGTGTTTACTATTGGTAGAGGCAGATTTTTCTATAGAAGCACAGACATCACAACGCATGTAATGGAATAATAAAAGTCCATTCTGTCCCATTCGAAACGATATTCTCTATTAGCAGGTTATGCAAGACGGAAAGCAGGAATTCTTCTATATCTTTACAGTTTCTGCTATATGGCAGTAATCAAGGTGACACAGATTACTTTTAACTACCGGCCGGAAGGATATCGGATATTCTATCTACACTGTCACCGTGCCGGATATACCGATGGACGGCACCGCCCAAAGCCTTCAGTCTGCCGTCAGGAAATACTATAAGCGCTGTCCCGGTTACAAGTCCATATCCTTTTATATTATCTTCCTCAAGCCTGAGCGCTGTCTTTAATTCCTGCCAGCCACCTTCTTCGTCATGGCAATCACATACAACCGGAGCATACCCCAGGCAGGGGAAAAGCTCAGCGCTGGAATTGTCATCGGGGTCACGCCAGCATACCCACTCCTTTGCCAGCATAATTGCTCCTGCCGAGGTACCGAAAAAGAGTTTACCCCGTTCATACAGACCGTTCAGGGATTCGATCATGTTCTTTTCTTTCAATAATCTCATTCCCATGTCTACATCCCCGCCACTGATGAAAATTATGTCCGCTGATTCCAGAATACCCCGGGCTGTTTTCAGATCGGCACCCTCCGGAGAAACCACAGCATGGATAACCCTGCTGGCCCCGGCCTCCCTGAAGGCTCTGGCCATACGATTGAAAAAGTCCCCGTTATCACCATTAGCCGTGCCGATATAGGCAATCGACGGTAACGTCTTGCCGCTTTTCCTGAAGACCGCCTGAATTAAGGGGTCAGGTGTTTGTGGATTTCTCGGCCTTCCTCCGGCCAGCAGGTAGACAGGGCTTTTATCACTAATCATTTACCAACCTGGGACTATTAACAGTTTCTTCTTACGAAATATCTTTCATCCAGGTAATTTTCGATATTTATCGGGAAGTGGGCTTTAGCGATGGAATACTTACCCGAGTCTTCCGGAGAGAGGGCATCTTCATAAATAACGGAGACCTCCGCTTCTTTTCCATAAATCTCTTTCAATATTTCGGTAGCCTCTTCGGCAAGCCTGTTTTTATCCTGCCGCTGGCTCACCAGATATAAATCATATTTCTTCACCGAGATCTGTTCAAGACGATATTCCTCCACGCTGGAGAGAAAGCTCAGCGCATCATCTAATTTACGCAACGTTACCAGACTGTCGTTACATGTCAGTGTTAGACTTGTCGTCCTGCCCTCGATTGCAGAGAGAATAAAACCGGAGTTCCTGCCACAGGCACATTCCCCTTCCTGGTCAATGCATACGAGGTCCCTGACATCAAAGCGGACTATATAATACCATGGATTATTAAAGGTAGTTACCAGGATTCTGCCCACGTTAGGGCCGCCGTGTTCCGATTTCAAAGGCTGAAAGTCCACACGGCAATACTCGCTGTTTTGATGGAACTTTCCTTCCTCGCACTGCATGAAGACATAGCCGGTCTCGGTCGAGCCATAAGAACTTGTCATCGGCACGTTAAAGACCCGGCGAATTTGCCGGTAATGGAGTTGAGTCGGGTACTCATAAGTGAAAACGATCAAACCAGGCTGAAAGACCTTCTTCCGGCGTTCGGCAGTGTAACAGCATAACTTGGCTAGAAAGGAAGGGTTAGCCTCCAAGACCGCCGGTTTAAAGATTTCCAGCTCCTCTATCATCCTGTCCATATGTTCGGGTGACCATTTTGCCGGGTCGGTCTTCTCATTTAGGAAAAGAAACCGTGAGAGGCATCTTTTCTCCATGGGAAGGTCGATATCATCCGAAGCAAAACCTACATTGAGTGGGTTAGCCAGGACTGCCTCCGGGTGGGTCCCTGTGGTTATTTTACTGGCGTAAGAGTTTAGTTTCCACGAGGCTCGCTCCGAGGCATCCCACCATTCCTGGTACCAGATATTGGTGACGCTGATGTCACTCGACCCGCTGGTGTGCGTCAGGCCGATTTCTCCGCTCTCCAGACCACGCTTTACATCACGGCCCGGCGGCACAAGCCCGTCCGGAAAATAGTTGCGGATATCTGTCTTGTCAAGCGCCGGTAGTGCTTCGTAACGTTCATCAATAGCATGGCTTTTACCGGGGTCGTAAGCCTTCCAGGACTTGTAAGCGGTAACCTGGCTGAGTGAAGTCTCCAGGATATCCGTACACCAGCTGTAATAGTCCGGAGGAAAATCCCAACTATGCTGCATTCAACGTACTCCCTTCTTTATCCAGCAAGTTTGTAACATCGGAATGATGCAGGTGCCCCATTAATTTATTATCATATCACGACTCGCGAATGTTACAAACTTGCAAAATGTGACGTGTTGTTGTCCAGCGAAAATGTCACCCTAATTGTTCAGCGAATTT
>Ga0209164_1002021_pt1 | contig 23195 bp, 21 predicted proteins | sample MTBNYHSulfiMetaG_FD_187458 | JGI IMG/M metagenome (GOLD analysis project Ga0209164, IMG submission 187458) | Enrichment culture microbial communities from rom New York Harbor, USA that are MTBE-degrading - MTBE-NYH (New York Harbor Sulfidogenic)... | ecosystem: Environmental > Aquatic > Marine >... | reverse complement strand
TCGCAGACCAGGTCCGGGAGGGGTCTCGTGGAACGCACGTTCATCATGGTCAAGCCCAACGGGTACGCGCGCGGCCTCGTCGGCGAGGTGGTCGCGCGCTTCGAGCGGCGCGGCCTGGAGCTGAAGGGGATGAAGCTGTTGCGCATCCCGCGCGAGCTGGCCGAGCGGCACTACGCCGAGCACCGCGAGAAGCCGTTCTTCGGCGAGCTCGTCGACTTCATCACCTCCGGGCCGGTCGTGGCCATGGTGTGGGAGGGCAACGAGGCCATCGGCGTCGCGCGCACGATGATGGGCGCGACCGACCCGGTGAAGGCGGCGCCCGGCACCATCCGCGGCGACTTCGCCACGGTCATGGCGGAGAACGTCGTGCACGGGTCGGACGGACCCGAGAGCGCGCGGCGCGAGATCGGCCTCTTCTTCTCCGCCGAGGAGCTCGTCTAGGGCCGGGACCGCCGGTGGGCGCACTCTCGGTCATCCTCGCCTCGCGCTCGCCGCAGCGGCGGGCGATCCTGGAGCAGCTCGGGGTCCCGTTCGAGGTGGTGGTGAGCGCGCACGACGAGGACGTGCGGCAGGGCGATCCCGTGGCGACCGTCGAGCGCAACGCCCTCGGCAAGGCGCGCGAGGTGCTCGCCCGCGTCGCCCTCGAGCCGGGCGAGCTCGTCCTCGGGGTCGACACGGTCGTCGTGGTCGACGGGCGCATCCTCGGCAAGGCGGCCGGGGAGGAGGAGGCGCGGGGGATGCTGCGCCTCCTGGCCGGCCGCCGCCACGAGGTGTACAGCGGGCTCGCGCTCTGCGACGGCGTCCGCGAGGCCGTCGGGCACGCGGGGACGGGGGTGCGGTTCCGCGCCCTCGACGAGGAGGCCGTCGGGCGCTACGTCGCCGGCGGGGAGTGGCGCGAGCGCGCCGGCGCCTACGCCATCCAAGGAGTCGGGTCGGCCCTTGTTGAATTCGTAGACGGCGACTACTTCAACGTCGTCGGCCTGCCGGTCGCGCTCTTCGTCGACACCCTCGCGACCTTCGGTGTCGCGCCGTTCTCGTGGGCGGCGCCGGCCTCGTGAGGCTCCGGCGGCGCGTTGGCGGCCGACAGGACGATGCTCTAGACTAACCGTTCGGTGCCCGCGGAGGGTGCCCGCGAAAGGAGCAGTCATCGGCGTCTTCGACTTCCTGACCGGCTTCGGTGCCCGCGACATGGCCGTCGACCTGGGCACCGCCAACACGCTCGTCTACCTGCGCGGGCGCGGCATCGTGCTCTCCGAGCCCTCGGTCGTCGCCATCGACCACCGCACCGGCGAGGTGCACGCGGTCGGCGCCGAGGCCAAGCGCATGCTCGGGCGCACGCCGGCGACGATCAGCGCCGTGCGGCCGCTGAAGGACGGTGTGATCGCCGACTTCGACGTCACCGAGCAGATGCTGCGCCACTTCATCCGCAAGGTCATGCAGAACCGCTGGGCGCACCCGCGCGTCGTCATCTGCGTGCCGTCCGGCGTGACGGGGGTCGAGAAGCGCGCCGTCGAAGAGGCGACGTACTCGGCCGGCGCGCGCTGGGCGACCCTCATCGAGGAGCCGATGGCCGCCGCGATCGGCGCCGGCCTGCCGGTCGCCGAGCCGACCGGCAGCATGATCGTCGACGTCGGCGGCGGCACCAGCGAGGTCGCCGTCATCTCGCTCGGCGGCATCGTCGTGAGCCAGTCCATCCGCGTCGGCGGCGACGAGCTCGACGAGGCCGTCATCAGCTACGTGAAGAAGGAGTACAAGCTGCTGATCGGCAGCCAGACCGCCGAGGAGATCAAGCTCGAGATCGGCTCGGCGCACCCGCTGCCCCAGGAGGAGCAGGCCGAGATCCGCGGCCGCGACCTCGTCACCGGCCTCCCCAAGACCATCGTCCTCTCCTCCGAAGAGGTGCGCAGCGCGCTCGAAGAACCGACGCAGGCGATCATCGACGCCATCAAGGCGACGCTCGACAAGACTCCGCCCGAGCTGGCCAGCGACATCATGGATCGCGGCATCATGCTGGCCGGGGGCGGGTCCCTGCTGCAGGGCTTCCCCGAGCGCTTGCGCGAGGAGACGCAGATGCCGGTGCATCTCGCCGAGTCGCCGCTGACCTGCGTGGCCGTGGGGTCGGGCAAGTACCTCGAGGAGTTCGATGTGCTCGTCAAGAGCAAGCACCACGCACGGCCGCGAGGGCGGTAAGCGAGCCGTCCCGGGCTTGTGAACCGTCGGCGCGCGCTCCGGCGGCGGGTGCTCGTCCTGGCCCTGCTGCTGGTCTCCATCGGCATGCTCACGCTCTACTTCCGCGAGAGCGAGAGCGGCCTTGCGCACCGCGTGCAGGACACCGCGCTCAGCGTGGTGGCTCCGCTGCAGTACGGCAGCGCGCGCGCCATCCAGCCCTTCCGCGACGGGTGGAACTGGACGGCCGACCTCTTCCGCGCCAAGTCCGAGAACGAGCGCCTGCGGGCCGAGCTCGACGAGCTGCGCGCCGGCGTCGCCGAGGAGCTCGTGACCCAGGCCGAGAACGACGAGCTGCGCAGCCTCCTCGACATGGAGCGCAAGAAGGTGTTCCCCGCCGACGCGCGCCTGGTGACGGCGCGCGTCATCGCCCGCTCCACGACGGCGTGGTCGTCGTCGGTGACCATCGACGTGGGCAGCGACCAGGGAGTGCGGCGGTACGACGCGGTGATCAACGGCGAGGGACTCGTCGGGCGCGTCTCGCGGGTGACGGCGAAGGCCGCGCAGGTCCTGCTCGTCACCGACCAGCAGAGCTACGTCGACGCCATCGTCGTCCCCGGGGCGGCGCAGGGCATCGTCGCCGGCAGCGTCACGGGCGACCTCACGCTCCAGTACGTCGACAAGAAGGAGGAGGTCAAGGCCGGGCAGTACGTGACGACGTCGGGCATCGAGGGGTCGCTGTTCATCAGGGGTATCCCGATCGGCGTCGTCGAGACCGTGGCCGTCCAGGACGTGGACCTCTACCAGTCGATCACCGTGCGGCCGTTCGCCGACTTCCGCACCCTCGACATCGTGAGCGTGGTGTGCCGGTGACCCCCCGACAACCGGCGGAGGCCGCCGAGCGCGCCTGGCCGACCTGGGCCGACCTCGCGAGGCTCGCCGGCGTGCTCCTCGTCGCCTGGCTGCTGCAGACGACGGTGGCGCCGAACGTGCGCGTCCTCGGCGCCAACCCCGACTTCGCCCTCATCATCCTCGTGTGCGTCGGCCTGCTGCGCGGCTCCGAGGTCGGCGCCGTGTTCGGCTTCGTCACGGGCACGCTGGTGGCCGCGTCGCTCATGCAGCCGCTCGGTCTCAGTGCTTTCGCCTTCGTCATCGTCGGCTACTTCGCCGGCCGCTACGCCGAGACCGCCGACCTCTCCACCGGGGTGGCGCCGATGGTGAGCGTCTTCGCCGGCACGCTGCTCGCCGACCTCCTGATCCTCGTCGCCCAGTACCTGCTCGAGCGCCAGGTGCCGCTCGGCTTCATGATCACGCGGGTGGTGCTCCCCTCGCTCGTGCTCAACACCTTGCTGGCCGTTCCCTTCTACGTCGCCGTGCGCGTCGCGCTGCGCGGCCCGGAGGTGCTCCGTGCGCACGAGACGGCCTAGACAGCCGGTCCGCCGCGAGCGGCCGATCCGCACGGGGCGACCCGACCGGCCGCTCCTGCTGACGCCGTCGATCGCGCTGCGCGTCGCCGTCCTCGTCGGCTTCGCCGTCGTGCTGGTCGCCGTCATCCTCTTCCGGCTCTGGTTCCTGCAGGTGCTGAGCGCCCAGCGGTACGTCGACGAGGCGAACGACAACCGGCTGCGCTCGGTCAAGGTGGTCGCCCCGCGCGGGGCGATCGTCGACCGTGACGGCGAGGTCATCGTCGAGAACCGGCCGGGCCTCGCCGTCGGCATCCGCCCGATGGACGTGCCGGAGGGCGAGCTCGAGGCGGTCACCGACCGTCTGGCGAAGGTGCTCAAGATGCGGCCGAAGAGGATCCGCCGCGAGCTCGAGGAGTACGGCGGGTACCCGTACGACCTCGTCGTGCTCAAGGAGGACGTCTCGCGCAGGGTCGTGAGCCGCATCCTCGAGCGCAAGGACCTCTTCCCGGGCGTCGAGGTGCGGCGCGCCTACCTGCGCGCCTACCCCCACGACGATCTCGCCGCGCACCTGCTCGGCCACCTGGGCGAGATCAGCGGCGAGCAGCTCACGCAGCCGGCCTACAGGGACTACGCGGCCGGCGACGTGATCGGCCAGGGCGGGGTGGAGGCCTCGTACGACCGCTGGCTGCGCGGCCGCGACGGGGTGGCGAAGATCGAGGTCGACGCGTTCGGCCGCCCGAAGAGCCGCGACCCGGTGGGCGGCCGTCTGCCGGAGTCGGGCGACACGCTGATGCTGACGCTGGACGCGGACGTGCAGGAGGCGGCCGAGAAGGCGGTGCGCTACGGCGTCCAGCTCGCGCACGCGAACCACGACTGGGCCGCCAACGGCGGCGCCGCCGTCGTGCTCGACGTGCGCAACGGCGAGGTCCTCGCCATGGCGAGCTACCCGTCGTTCGACCCCGAGGTGTACGTCGGGGGACTCTCCGACGAGGACTGGGCGAAGCTCAGCAAGCCGTCGGCCAACAACCCGATCGTCAACAAGGCGGCCCAGGGTCTCTACGCGCCCGGGTCGACGTACAAGGCGATCGACGCCGTGGCGGCGCTCGAGGAAGGCGTGATCAGCCCGTACACGCGCTTCTACTGCAACGGGCGCTTCCCGCCCTCGGGCGAGCTCGGCAAGACGTACTGGAACTGCTGGCTGCCCGGCGGCCACGGGCACGACACCGTGACCGAGGCGCTCTCCGAGTCGTGCGACGTGTTCTTCTACAACGTCGGCTACGCGTTCTACAAGCGCCCGGGCTCGGAGCTGGCCGAGTGGTCGGTGCGGCTCGGCCTCGGCAAGCCCACCGGGCTCGACATCCCCGGCGAGGCGAAGGGCCTCGTCCCGACCCCCGAGTGGCGCAGGGAGTACTTCGAGACCGAGGTCGACAAGATCTGGAAGCCGGGCAACTCCATCCTCATGGCGATCGGCCAGGGCGACCTGCAGGTGACCCCGCTGCAGATGGCGGTCGCCTACGCGGCGATCGCCAACGGGGGGACGATCGTGCAGCCCCACCTGGCGCTGAAGGCGCTGTCGCCGCAGGGCGAGGTGACGCGGCGGTTCGCCTTCGAGCCGCGGCGCGAGGTCGACATCTCGACCGGGACGCTCGAGCAGGTGCGCAAGGGCCTGCGCATGGCGGCGACGCAGGGGACGTCGGCGGCGGTGTTCGGAGGCTACCCCGTGGCCGTGGCCGGCAAGACGGGCACCGCCGAGGTCTACGGCAAGGGCGACTACGCCTGGTATGCGAGCTATGCCCCCTTCGACAAGCCGAAGTACGCCGTCGTCGTGATGGTCGAGCAGGGCGGCCACGGCGGCGCCGTGGCCGCCCCGGCGACGCGCATGATCTACGACGCGCTCTTCGACCTCGACACCGGCCTCTCGACGGGCGCCAGCGGGACGGACTGACCGTGGGCTGGCGGGGCTACCTGCGGCACCTCGACTACCTGCTGCTCGCCGTCACGCTGGGCGTGGTCGCCTTCGGCGTCGTCGTGGTCTACTTCGCCACCCACCTGGACGTGGAGGGGCAGCCGGGCTACTACGCCGTGCAGCAGGCCGCCTACGCGCTGGTCGGACTGGTCGCGCTGCTCGTGATCGCCGCCGTCGACTACGAGCACTACCGCCGCTGGCAGTGGGCGATCTACGGCGTCCTCGTCGTCTCGATCGCCGCCGTGTACGTCCTCGGCAGCGTGACGCGCGGCTCGCGGCGCTGGATCGAGCTCCCCTTCTTCAACGTCCAGCCGTCGCAGTTCGGGCTGCTGCTCCTCACCGTCTGCCTCGGCGCCTTCCTCGTCGACCGCATGGAGCTCCTCGGCTCGCGCCGCATCACGCTGCAGGCCCTCGTGTACGCCGCCGTGCCGGGGGCGCTGGTCTTCTTCCAGCCGGATTTCGGCACGGCCTCCGTGTACGCCGTCCTGACGCTCGCCCTGCTCTACTTCTACGGCACGCGCTGGACACACTTCGCCGTGCTCGCCGGCATCGCCGGCGCGGCGGCCGGGCTCGTGTTCGCCGTCCTGCCGAGGCTCGGCCTCGAGCTCATCAAGTCGTACCAGATGGAGCGCCTGCTGGTCTTCATCGACCCCGGGCGCGATCCCTCGGGCAGCGGGTACAACATCACCCAGTCGACGATCGCCATCGGCGCCGGCGCGCTCACCGGTCGCGGCGCCGAAGCCACGCAGACGGCCTTCGACTTCCTGCCCGAGCACCACACCGACTTCATCTTCGCCGTCATCGGCGAACGGTACGGCTTCGTCGGGGCGTGCGTGCTCCTCGGGCTCTACGCGCTGCTGCTGTGGAGGGCGCTGCGCATCGCGACCCTCTCCCGCGACATGTACGGCAGCATCATGGCGGGAGGTATCGCGGTGATGTTCCTCTTCCAGATGTTCGTCAACATCGGCATGACTATTGGTATCATGCCGGTGACAGGCATCCCGTTGCCCTTCGTGAGCTACGGCGGCGCGGCCATGATCACCTTCCTGATGATGATCGGGCTGCTGCAGAGCATCCACGTCCGGGCGATGGCCGACCACGGGGAGCGCCGTGCCCGCCCTTAGCGTCAATCGCATCCTCAAGCTGCTGAGCGAAGTCCGCGACCGCGCCGGCGCGGCGCCGTCACTCTGCCTGGTCGGCGAGGGGGCCGCGCTCGCCGATGTCGCGGCGGCCCTCTCCGAGGGCGCCGCCGACACGCGGGACGGCCTCAGCGCCGGGTTCGACGTCCTGTCGCTCGACGGCTTCCCGCGAGACCCGGCCACGGCGGCGCGCTGGGGCGTCGTGGTCGTGGCGGCCGCGGCCGACGCGTCGCCGGCCGCCACCGCCGCCGCGGCCGCCGCGCGCCTCGCCGGCGCGCGCGTCGTGGTCTACGCGCCCTGGGCGGCGACGCCGGCCGCCGCCGCGCGTCTCCTCGGCGACGCCGTCGCGCCGGCCGACGTCGCTCTGTCGCTCGGGCGGCCCGGCGATCCCGGGCCGACGCTGGCCGCGCGCCTCGCCGACGCCGCCGGCGACGGCGCGCCGACGCTCGCCCGGCAGCTCCCGTTCCTGCGCCGCGCGGTGGCCGAGGAGCTCGTGCTCAAGGCCGCGCGGCAGAACGGCGTCATCGGCGTCGTCGTCTTCATCCCGGGCGCCGACATGCCGGCCATGACCGCCAACCAGATCCGCATGATCCTGCGCATCGCGCAGGCGTACGACGAGGAGCTCGGTCTCCAGCGGGCGGTCGAGATCCTCAGCGTGGTCGGCGCCGCCTTCGTCATGCGCACGCTCGCGCGTCAGACGCTCACCTACGTCCCGGGCTTCGGCTGGGCGCTCAAGGGCGCCGTCGGCTACACCGGGACGATCGCCCTCGGCCGCGCCGCCATCGCCTACTTCGAGGCCGGCGCGCCGCTCACCACGTCACGGGTGACGAAGTTTGCTCGACGGTTCGAACGCCTCAAGGCGCGACTCCCGGGAGGACTGGCCTCCGGATGAGCTAGAGGATCTTCTGGCGCGGGTCGCGCGACCCGGGCGCTACGTGGGCGGGGAGTTCAACCTGCGTCGCAAGCCCGGGGCTCGCCCGCGCATCGTGCTGTCCTACCCGGACGCGTACGAGGTCGGCATCTCCAACCCCGGCCTGCAGATCCTCTACGAGCTCGTCAACGACCGCACGCCGGCCGCGGCCGAGCGCGCCTACTGCCCGCTGCCCGACATGGCCGACCTGATGCGCGCCCGCGGGGTGCGGCTGTGGGCCCTCGAGTCGGCCGCGCCCGTGGCCGAGTGCGACCTCTGGGGCTTCACACTCCCGCACGAACTCGCCTTCACCAACGTGCTCGAGATGCTCGACCTGGCCGGCGTGCCGCTGCACGCCGCGGAGCGCGGGGAGGAGGACCCGGTCGTCATGGGTGGCGGCCCGGCGGTCGCCGACCCGTGGCCGCTGGCGGCGTTCTTCGACGCCTTCTTCATCGGGGAGGTCGAAGGGCACATGGCGGCGATCGTCGAGGCGCTGGGCGCGCCGTCGCGCGCCGCGCGCCTCGGGCGTCTCGCCGCCGTCCCCGGGGTCTGGCTGCCGCACGCCGCGGCGCAGGGCCCGGTCGAGCGCCAGGTCTTCACGGAGTTCTCCCGGACCCCGCCGGTCGAGCGGCCCCTGGTGCCGCTCGTCGAGGCGGTGCACGACCGCGTCGTCATCGAGGTGATGCGCGGCTGCACCGCCGGCTGCCGCTTCTGCCAGGCCGGGATGTGGTACCGGCCGGTGCGCGAGCGGCCCGTCGACATGGTCGTCGAGGCGGCCGCGCGAGCGCTGGCGGCGACCGGGTACGACGAGGTGTCACTCGTCTCGCTGAGCTCGTGCGACTACTCCGGCATCGACGAGGCTGTTCGGCGCATCCGCGCCCTGCGCCCGGGGATCCGCGTCTCGCTGCCCTCGCTGCGCATCGACTCGGCGGCGAGCTCGCTCGCCGGGTTCGCCGCCGAGCAGCGCGGGTCGGTGACGCTGGCGCCCGAGGCGGGCACGCAGGCGCTCCGCGAGCGCCTCAACAAGCGGGTCGACGAGCGGCAGTTCGACGAGGCCGTACGGGCGGTGTTCTCGGGCGGGTTCACGGGGCTCAAGCTGTACTTCATGATCGGTCTCCCCGAGGAGACCGACGACGACGTGCTCGGCATCCCGGCGATGGCGGCGGCGGCGGCGCGGCGGGCGAAGGAGATCGCCCGAGGGCGCGCCCGGCTCTCGGTCTCGGTCTCCTCGTACGTGCCCAAGCCGCACACGCCCTTCGAGCTCGAGCCGTTCGCGGGGGAGGACGCGCTGCGCCGGCGTCAGGCCCTGTTGCGCACGGCGATGCCGCGGCACGTGCGCCTCTCGCTGCACCACCTGGAGAGCTCGCTCGTCGAGGCGACGCTGGCGCGCGGCGGTCCGGGCTCGGACCATCTGGTCGAGGACGCGTGGCGCCGTGGCGCGCGCTTCGACGGCTGGACCGAGCACTTCGACGAGGCCGCCTGGCGGGGTGCCGCCGCGGCGGCCGGGCTCGCCCTCGGCGAGCCCGGCGGTGACGAGGCGCCGTGGGGGGCGGCCGGCGAGGGCGCGCCGTGGCGCGCCGCCGTGGACGCCCGCGTGAGCCCGGGGTTCCTCGAGGAGGAGCGCCGCCGCGCGGCCGCGCTCGCGGCGACCGAGGACTGCCGCGACGGCGCCTGCGTCGCCTGCGGCGTCTGCGGAGCCGGGGTCGAGATGGAGGTGCTCGCGTGAGGACGTGGCTCGTGAGCTTCGCCCGGCGCGGCCCGGCGCGCTACCTGTCGCACCTCGACACCCTGCGCGCCGTGCAGCGCACGTTCGCGCGCGCCGGCGTCCCGCTCGAGCTCTCCGAGGGGATGCGGCCCAAGCCGCGCCTCTCGCTGCCGCTGCCGCTGCCGGTCGGCGCCGCGGCCGAGGACGAGCTCGCCGTGGCGCGCGTCGGCGACAGCGCGCCCGAGGCGCGCCGCGGTCTCGCGGCGCTCAGGGCGGCGGCGCCGGCCGGCCTCGAGGTGTCCGCCCTGAGAGAGTCGCCGCGCCGCGTGCGGCCGCAGCCGCTGCGCGCCCGCTATCGCTGCGAGGTGCGCGGCGACGCCGCCGCCGTCGCGGCGGCCGCACGGGGCATCGAAGAGGGAGGGCCGGCGCACGTCGTGCGTCGTGGGCCCAAAGGGACGAAGACGGTCGACCTGCGCGAGAGCGTGGGCGACGTGAGCTGCCGCGCCCTGCCCGGCGGGGCCCGCCTCGAGTTCGAGGTGCGCTACGACGCCGGGGCGGCGGCGCGGCCGCAAGAAGTCGTCGAGTTCATCGCGGACACGGCCGGCATCGAGCCCGTGCTGCATCGCCTGCGCCGGGTCGAGGTCGTGTTCGCCGAGAAGGGGCGCGCCAGGCGCGCGCCCGAGAGAAGGAGCACAGCGACGTGAGAGAAGACAAGGACGACGAGACACGGGGCAGACGGGCACGCGCCGCCGACGACAGCGCGGAGCCTGCGTCCGGCGACGAGGGCGGAGGGTCCGGCGGCGCCGCCGACGCGAGCGCGGAGCCGGCCCCCAAGCGGCGGTCGCGACGCGGCGGCCGCACCCGGTCGCGCAAGGCCGCGGCGGCGCCGGACGGCGCCGCCGACGCGGCAGGCGAGGCGTCGGCCCCGGGTGGCGACCTGCCCGCGGAGGCGCCGGCAGAGCGGCCTGCCAAGCCGGCGCGCGCGAAGCGGCGCCGCACGGCGTCCGCGCCGCAGGGTCCGGACGCCGCGCCGGGCGCGGAGAGTGCGGCCGCGGCCCCCGAGCCGGAGGGTGCGGGGGGGGCAGCGCACGGCGACGGCACCGCCGCGGCGCCGGAGACCGGCACGGCCGCGCGGCCGCCGCGACGCCGGCGCAAGAAGGCCGCGCAACCGCACGCGGATGAAGCTCCCGCCGCGGGCGCGGAGCAGGAGGCGCCGACGGACGAGCCGACGGACGCGCCGTCCGGGCAGCCCGAGAAGAGACCGTCGCGCACGCGACGGGGCGGCCGGCGCAAGAAGAGCGTCGGGCAGTCCGCGCCGGCGCCGGGCGCCGGGGCCGCCGGCGAAGCGGCGGGTGAACGCGGAGACGCCGCTGCCCAACCGGCCGCCGCCGAGTCGGCCGACGCCGGCGCGGCGCCGGCCGCGGCGAGCGGCGTGACCACGGAGGCGGCTCGAGCCCGCGTCGAAGGCGAGACGCCCGAAGGCGCCCGTGAGGGCGGGGCGACCGGCCCCGGCGAGAGCCCGGCGACGGCGCACCGCCGGCGCGGGTCGCGCGGGGGGCGCCGTTCGCGTGCCCGCAAGGCGCGCCTGGCGGCCGCCGAACGGGAGGCGCTGGACCGCGCCGCCGGCGAGGTCGCGCCCGAGCACGGGACGCTGTCGCCGGAGTCCGAGCTCGCCGAAGGCGCGCTCCCGCCGCTGCCGGAGGAGCCGGAGGCGGGGGCCGCGGGCACGGCCGCCGGCCCCGCCGCGGCTGCGGCCGCCGAAGCAGGCGCTCCGGCCGGCGGCGACGAGCAGGCGGGGGCGAAGACCACTGGTCGCCGCGGCCGTCGTGGGGGCCGTGCGCGTGGGCGGCCCGCGGGCGCCACGGCCGTGGAGGCGGAGCCGTCCGCGGCCACGCCGGAAGAGGCGGCCGCGACGCGCCCAGCCGAGAGAGGCACGAAGGCCGCGGCCGAGAAGGGTGCCGCGGCCGGGGCGAAGAAGGGCACCGCGGTCGAGAAGGGCGCCGCGGCGGCCGCCGAGGCGCCGGCGAAGCCCGGGGCCGCACCGGCCCCGCGACGCGAGCGCCCCACGCGCCGCGACAGGGGGCGCCCCAAGGCGATCGTGCGCGAGAACGCGGCCCGGGCGGCCACGCCGCCCGGCGACCGTGCGGTGGCCGGCGTCGAAGGTCCCGAGGCGGTCGCGCACAAGGTGGTCCTGGTCAGCGAACAGCGCAACGAGGTGCGCGTGGCGCTGGTCGAGGACGGCCGCCTGGCGGAGATGTACTTCGAGCGCCCCGGCAAACCGTCGTACCTGGGGGACATCTACCGCGCGAAGGTCGAGAACGTCGTACCCGGCATGGACGCCGCCTTCATCGACTTCGGTCTCGAGAAGAACGGCTTCCTCTACGTGGACGAGGTCGAGACCGAGGACGGCCGCCGCCGCGGGCGGCGCATCGCCGACGTGCTGCGCCCTGGTCAGGAGCTGACCGTGCAGGTCATGAAGGACCCGATGGGCAGCAAGGGCGCCCGGCTGACGACGCACCTGTCGCTGGCCGGCCGCTATCTCGTCTACGTGCCCGGCGGCAGCGGTGTCGGGGTCTCGCGTCGTCTGGGCCAGGGCGAGCGCGAGCGTCTGCGAGACCTGTCGAAGCAGCTGCGCCCGCGCAACGCCGGCCTCATCGTGCGCACCTACGCCCAGGGCAAAGGTCTCGACGACCTGCGTCGCGACCTGCAGTACCTCTCGCGGCTCTGGTCGCGCCTCAAGAAGAAGGCCGCGACCGTCAAGGCCCCGGGTCTCGTCTACTCGGAGGTCGACATCGCCCTCGAGGTGGCGCGGGACACCTTCAACGAGACCTGCGAGCGTATGCTGGTCGACGACGAGAAGCGCTTCAAGGCCCTCACGGCCTATCTGGAGAAGATCGCCCCCGAGCTCGCCGGGCGCGTCGAGCTGTACGACGGCACGGAGCCGCTCTTCGAGGCCCACGGGGTCGAAGAGCAGATCGTCCGCGCCCTCGAACGCCGCGTGCCGCTCCCGAGCGGCGGCAACCTCGTCATCGACCACACCGAGGCCCTCACCGTCATCGACGTGAACTCGGGCCGCTTCACCAGCGGGCGCTCGCTCGAGGACACGATCCTGCGCACCAACATGGAAGCGGCCCGCGAGGTCGTGCGGCAGCTCCGCCTGCGCGACATCGGCGGGATCATCGTCATCGACTTCATCGACATGGCGCACGCACGCAACCGCGAGGCGGTGCTGGCGAAGCTCGAGGCCGAGCTCGAGACCGACCGTACGAAGACGTACGTGGTCGAGCTCTCCCCGCTCGGCCTCGTCGAGATGACCCGTCAGAACACGACCGACGGCGCCCGCGGCATCCTCACGCGCACCTGCCAGACCTGCATGGGCAAGGCGCGCGTGCTCTCCGAGGAGACGGTGGCGCTCGCCGTCGAGCGCCGCGTGCGCACGCACGCCCGCAAGTCCAACGCCAAGGCCCTGCTCGTCGAGGTCAACAGCGGCGTCGCCGAGCGGCTCGAGGCCGACGGTCGCCTGAAGCTCGTCGAGCGCGAGACGAAGCGCCGCGTCTTCCTGGAGAGCTCGCTGCGGGTGCCCGTGGAGAGCATCCGCATCCTCGCCGAGGGCTCCGTGGCGCACGTCCAGAGCCTGCGTCTCCCGGTGAGCGAGGGTCAGGAGATCGAGCTCGACCTCGAGTTCGCGCTCACCTACAGCCCGCGCGACGCGGTCGGCTACGTCGAAGGCTACATGGTGATCGTCGAGGGCGGCCGGCAGTACCTGGGCGAGCGTCGCCGGGTGCGCGTCACCTCGACCACGCGCACGGGAGCCACGGCGGTGCCGGCGTCCGCCGTGGAGGAGGGGAGACGGTCGCGTTGACAGCCCCTGCCGCGATTGACTACCATCATGGGCCGTTGTCCCGAGGGAGATCCTATGAAGCAGAGTGACGTGGCCTACGCGATCGTGCGCGTGGGTGGTCAGCAGCACAAGGTGAGCGTGGGTGACAGCTTCGTCGTCGACCGCGTCGACGCCGAGGAGGGCAAGAGCCTGACCCTCGAGCCTCTGGTCGTGCGCACCGGCGACGGCGAGTACCACGCCGACGCCGCCCGGCACGCGAAGGTGAAGGTCAAGGTGACCGGGCACGTGCTCGGCGAGAAGGTCCGCGTCTTCACCTACAAGCCGAAGTCGACGTTCAAGAAGACGCGCGGGCATCGCAGCCGTCTCTCGCAGCTGACCGTCGAGTCGATCACCCTGAAAGAAGAGAAGGAGAAGAAGGGTGGCGCATAAGAAAGGCGCCGGCACCAGCCGCAACGGCCGCGACTCCGAGGCGAAGCGCCTCGGCGTCAAGGTCTTCGCGGGCCAGGTCGTGCCGGCAGGTTCGATCATCGTCCGCCAGCGCGGGACCCGCTTCCGCGCCGGCGAGGGCGCCGGCATCGGCGTCGATCACACCGTGTTCGCCAGGGTGGGCGGTCGCGTGGTCTTCAGCGAGAAGGCCGGCGGGCGCTTCGTCTCGGTCGTCCCCGAGGTCTGACCCGCGCCGGCGGCCGCCGGCCGGCCCGCCATGCTCGACAGGGCGACCATCTGCGTGCGCGCCGGGCGCGGCGGCGACGGCGCGGTCAGCTTCCGTCGCGAGAAGTACGTGCCCAAGGGCGGGCCCGACGGCGGCGACGGCGCGCCCGGGGGCGACGTGGTGCTGGTCGCCACGCACCAGCTGCAGGACCTGAGCCACTTCCGGCATCGCCACCACTTCACGGCGCCTGCCGGCGGCCACGGCCGCGGGGGCGGGCGCCGCGGCGCCGACGGCGAGGCCCTCGTGGTCGAGGTCCCGGTCGGGACCGAGGTGCACGACGAGCAGGGCGCCGTCGTCGCCGACCTCACACGGGACGGCGCCCGCGTGCTCGTCGCCCGCGGCGGCGAGGGCGGCCGCGGCAACGTGTGCTTCAAGAGCTCGACCCGGCAGGCCCCGCGCTTCGCCGAGAAGGGCCTGCCCGGCGAGGAGCGCTGGCTCACGCTGACCCTCAAGCTGCTCGCCGACGTCGGTCTGGTGGGGCTGCCCAACGCCGGCAAGTCCTCGCTGCTCGCGGCGCTGACGCGGGCGCGGCCGAGGGTCGCCGCCTACCCGTTCACGACCCTCGAACCCAACCTCGGTGTGCTCGAGCTCGACGAGCGCCGCGCCGTCCTCGCCGACATCCCGGGGCTGATCGACGGCGCCAGTCGGGGGGCGGGGCTCGGCCACCGGTTTCTCGCCCACGTCGAACGCACGGCCGTGCTGGTCTACGTCGTCGACGGCGCGGAGGGCGCGCCGGCGGCGCTCGCGGCGGTCGAGACCGTGCGCCGCGAGCTCTCGGCGTTCGCCGCCGCGCTGGTCGAGCGGCCGGCCGTCGTCGCCGTGAACAAGGCCGATCTGATGGGCGCGGCGGCACGCGACGAGGCCGCGAGTGCGCTGCGCGCGCTCCCCTGGCCGCGTGCGGTGACCCTGGTCTCGGCGGCCACGGGGGAGCAGCTCGACCTCCTCGCCGACGAGCTCGACGGCCTGGTCGCGGCGGCTCGTCCCGAGGAGCTCGCGGTGACGCCCGCGGCGCCCGCCGTCCTGCGCCCCGGGGCCGAGCGCCTCGAGGCGTTCACGGTCGAGCGCGAAGAGAAGGACTTCAAGGTGCGGGGTGCGGCCCTCGAGCGCCTGTTCGCGAAGGCCGACCTCGACAACCCCGAGGCGCTCGCCTATCTCCAGGAGGTGATCGAGCGCGCCGGGCTCAACGCCGCCCTTCGCCGCGCCGGTGCCGCGCCCGGCGACACCGTCCTCGTCGGCGGGCGGGAGTTCGAGTTCGCCTGAGGCGACGTCGTGGGCGCCGCCTCGCCGGGGCGGCCGCGCGTGGTACCCTTGGCCGGGGCCGAACGAGGAGGATCCGGGGTGAACGTCGACGGACTGTGCGCCGCGGCGCAGCGCGCGGCGCGTGAGCTGGCCGCGCTGCCGCGGGAGCGCAAGGACGCGGCGCTCGCCGGCGTCGCCGAGGCGCTCCAGCGCCGCGCCGCCGAGATCCTCCGTGAGAACGAGGAAGACCTCCGGCTCGCCCGCGTGCAGCGGCAGCCCGACGCGCTGATCGACCGTCTCCTGCTCGACGAGGACCGTCTGGCGGAGATGGTCGCCGGCGTGCACGCCGTGGCCGCGCTCCCCGACCCCGTCGGGCGCGTGGTCGACGGATGGCGGCTGGCGAACGGGCTCGAGCTGCGCAAGGTCCGCGAGCCCCTCGGCGTCGTCGCCGTGATCTACGAGGCGCGGCCCAACGTGACCGTCGACGCCGCCGCCCTCTGCCTCAAGACCGGCAACGCCGTGGTTCTGCGCGGCGGCGGTGCGGCCAAGCACTCCAACCGGATCCTGGCCGAGGTGGTCCAGGGGGCCGTGCTCGAGGCGGGCCTGCCGCGCGCGGCCGTCGGCTGGCTGGGTCCCGACCGCGCCGAGCTCGACACGCTCATCGCGCAGAGGGGCGTCGTCGACGTCGTGATCCCGCGCGGTGGGGAGGAGCTCAAGGAGTACCTGCTCGAGCACAGCCGTGTGCCGGTGGTCTACGCGGCGGGCGGCAACTGTCACGTGTACGTCGACGCGAGCGCCGACGTCGAGATGGCGACGCGCATCATCGTCAACGCCAAGTGCCAGCGGCCGGGCGTGTGCAACGCCGCCGAGACGCTGCTCGTCCACCGCGACGCGGCGGCGGCGTTCCTGCCGCGCGCCGTCGGCGAGCTCAAGCGGCGCGGCGTCGAGCTCGTCGTCGACAAGGCGACCGCCGAGGTCCTCGACGACGGCGACCTGAAGCGGGCGAAGCGCAGCCACTACGAGACCGAGTTCCTCGGCCCGAAGCTCGCCGTGCGCACGGTCGCCGGGCTCGACGAGGCCCTCGAGCACATCGCCGCCTACGGTACCCGGCACTCCGAGGCCATCGTCACGAGCGACCTCGAGGCGGCGCGCCGCTTCACCCGCGAGGTCGACGCCGCCTGCGTCTATGTCAACGCGTCGACGCGCTTCACCGACGGCGCCGAGTTCGGCCTCGGCGCCGAGATGGGCGTCTCCACGCAGAAGCTGCACGCCCGCGGGCCCATCGGTCTCGAGGAGCTCACCTGCGTGAAGTACGTGCTCTGGGGCGAGGGCCAGATCAGGCCATGAGCGCGCCCTCGCGTCGGCGCCGCGTCGGGGTGCTCGGCGGCAGCTTCAACCCGCCCCACCTCGGGCACCTCGTCATCGCCTCCGAGGCCGCCTACCAGCTCGGCCTCGAGCGCGTGGTCTTCGTCCCCGCCGCCGACCCCCCGCACAAGACCGTGGCCGACGCCACGCCGGCCGAGGTGAGGGTCGAGATGACCCGGCTGGCGGTCGCGGGGGACGCGCGGTTCAGCGTCTCCACGATCGAGCTGGAGCGCGGCTTCCGCTACACCGTGGACACGCTACGGGCGCTGGCCGAGGAGCACCAGGGGGCCGAGCTGGTCTTCATCATGGGTTCCGACTCCCTGCTGCAGTTCGAGACCTGGCATGAGCCGAGGGCGATCCTCGAGCTCTGCCGCCTGGCGGTGGCCGTGCGCCAGGGCGACGACGAGCGGCGGCTCGACGAGGTCGCCGCCGGTCTCGGGCGGCGCGCCGCCCTGGTGCTGCGCACGCCCCTGATCGCCGTCTCGTCGACGGAGCTTCGCAGCCGGGTGCGCATGGACATGCCGCTGACCTACCTCGTGCCGCGCGCGGTCGAGGAGTATGTGTGGCGGCACGGGCTCTACGTGGTGCGGTGATCGGCGTCGCCGAGGCCGAGGCGCGGCTGGCCGGGATGTCCGTGAAGCGCGCCGCGCACGCGCGGCGGGTCGCCGACGCCTGCGCCGCGCTGGCCGCCCGTTTCGGCGCCGACGCCGAGACCGCGCGCCTCGCCGGCCTGCTGCACGACGCGTGCCGCGAGTGGCCGGCGGACGACCTGCTCGCGGCTGCCGCCCGCCACGGCATCCCCGTCGGCCCTCTCGAGCGCGCCCAGCCCGTGGCCCTCCTGCACGGCCCGGTCGCCGCGGCCGAGCTCGAGGCCGAAGGCCTGCCGGCCGCGGCGGCCCGCGCCGTCGCCCTGCACACCGTCGGGGCGGCCGGCATGACGACGCTTGAGAAGTGCCTCTACCTTGCCGATTTCTGTGAACCGGGACGGGAGTTCCCCGGCGTCGACGACGTGCGCCGCCTCGCCGAGGTCTCGCTCGACGACGCCGTGGCCGCGGCCGCGCGCATGAGTCTGGCGGCCGTGCTCGCGAAGGGCCGGGGAATCGCCCTCGGCGGCGTCGAACTCTACAACGAGCTCAATGACAGACTCGGGCGGCTATAGGATCAAACGACTGCAGGAGCGGCGTCGCGGCAAGCTGCGCCGCTGGCAGTCGCTCGCGCTCTACGTCCTCGCGGGCGCGGTGGCGCTCGGGGCGGTCCTCGGGGCCCTCCACCTGGCCGGCTGGATCGCCGGCGGGGACGACGGTCAGGTCGAGGACCCGGGCTACCTCCTCACGATGACCTTCGGCGTCGGGGAGCCCGGACAGGCCGCGATGGGTCTCCTCACCCTGCGCGGCCGGGAGGGCGACCTGTCGGCCTGGACGCTGCCGCGCTCCCTGCTCCTCTCGGGCCCCCAGGGCGAGTACATCATGGCCGGCGACGACTTCGACCACCCCGAGTTCGCCGCCGACCTGGGCCGGGTGCTGCGCACGCCCGTCGACCACGTGGCCGAGCTCCCGCTGTCGGCGCTCGCCGAGCTCGCCGGCGGGGAGCCCCTGGTCTTCAGCCTCGACGACCCCGCCACGGTGGAGGTCGACGGGATCGGCCGCACCTACGAGGGCAAGGTGCGGCTGCCGGGCGACGAGCTGGTCGCCGTCCTCGGCGCCGGCGGGGAGGAGGACGAGGCGCGCGTCGCCTTCGACGCCGCTCTCCTGCGCGCCGTCTTCGACGCCGCCGCGGCGCGCCCCGAGGCCGAACTCGCGGCCTCGGTCGACGCCGTCGCCGCCCAGGCCGGCGACGAGGAGGAGCTCGTGAGCGACGCGCTCACGGAGCTCGTGAAGGGCGAGACGTTCATCGGCCCGCTGCCGGCCGAAGGCCGCGTCGCCGAGGGGCAGTTCGCCCTGGTGCCCGACCAGGAGCGGATCCAGGCGCTCATCACCCGGCGAGCTCCCGGCTACGACGCACCCTACACGGTGCTCGTGCGCAACGGCAGCGGCGAGCTCGGCATCGGCGAGCTGGTGATCGAGCGCCTCGCCGTCCTCGACGTCGCCCTGCCCCCGGCCGACAACGCCGACTCGTTCGACTACCGCGAGACCCAGATCCAGGCGTCCGCCGGGAGCCTCCAGGTGGCCCGCGAGATACGTGCTATACTCGGCCGCGGCGTCGTGCTCAGCGGCGCGCAACTCCCGCCCGACACCATCGTCGTGGTCGTCGGTTCCGACCTCCAGGCAAAGGACTTGCAGTAGCAGAGGACGCACAGCTCGACGCTGCCAGGGACCTGGCGCTCGAGATCGCCGGGCTGGCGGCCGGCAAGAAGGGCGGCGACGTGACCGTCCTGGCCATGAGCGGGGCGGTCACCTACACCGACTTCTTCGTCCTCGCCACCGGCGCCACCACCCGTCAGACCAGGGCGATCGCCGACGGCGTCCTCGAGGGACTGCGAGCCCGGCGCCGCCCGGCGCGCGTCGAGGGCGAGCGCGAGGGCGAGTGGATCCTCCTCGACTTCCTCGACGTCGTGGTCCACGTCTTCACCCCCGGGGCGCGCGAGTTCTACCGCCTCGAGGCGCTGTGGGGCGACGTGCCGCGCGTCCCCGTGGCCGACGCCGGGGGGAGCGGGCGCGGCGAGGACGGCGGCGGCGCGCCGCCGCGGCGCGTCGCGGGAGCCGGGCCCGGCTGACGTCGCCCTCGGGTCGAGGCTCCGAGATCGCTCTGCGGCACGGCGCCGGCCCGGGGGCCGTCGTCGGCCTTGCGGTCGCCGGGGCGGCCGTCTAGAATACGAACGTATGTTCGTCTCTCAGCGCGCACTCCTGCACGTCGACATGGACGCGTTCTTCGCCGCCGTCGAGCAGGCGCGGCGCCCCGAGTTGCGCGGCCTGCCGGTGGTCGTCGGTGGCGAGCGCGGCGGCCGCGGGGTCGTCTCGACCTGCTCGTACGAGGCGCGCGCCTTCGGGGTGCGCACGGCGATGCCGATCGGGCAGGCCGTGCGCCTCTGCCCGCAGGCCGTCTTCCTGCCGGTCGACATGAAGGCGTACGCCGCCGCCCACCACCGGCTCGTCGAGCTCTTCCGCACCGTCACCGACCTCGTCGAGGTGGTCTCCATCGACGAGGCGCGTCTCGACGTCACCGGCAGCCGGCTCCTCTTCGGGCCGCCGCGCGCCATCGCCCGCCGTTTGCAGGAGCAGGTCCACGACGCGTGCGGTCTCGGCTGCTCGATCGGCATCGGTCCCAACGTGCTGCTCGCCAAGCTCGCCGCCGAGCTCGCCAAGCCGGGCGGCATCGGCGAGCTCGGCGAGGCCGACGTCCGCGGCCGTCTCCGCGACCTGCCCGTGGGCGAGCTCCACGGCGTCGGGCCGGCCACCGAGGAGCGCCTCGCCGCCCTCGGCCTCACCACCGTCGGCATGCTGCAGGACGTCCCCTTCGCCGTGCTCGCCGCGGCCTTCGGGCGCGGCGCCCACGGCCTCCGTCAGCTCGCCTTCGGGCGCGGCGTCACGACATTGCGCCGCGCGCCGGCGGCGCCCAAGTCGGTCGGCCACGAGACCACCTTCTCCGAAGACGTCAACGACGCCGAGACGCTGCGCCGCACGCTGGTCGCCCTCGCCGACCGGGCCGCCGCCGACGCGCGCCGCCACGGGCTCGCCCCGCACACCGTCACCGTCAAGGTGCGCTTCAGCACCTTCCACACCGTCACCCGGCGGCGCACGTCCGCGCGGCCGCTGGCGACCGCGCCTGCGGTGGCCGCCGCCGCGCTCGGGCTCCTCGACGAGCTCGCCGTCGGGGCGCGCTGGGTCCGCCTCCTCGGCGTCGTCGTGAGCTCGTTCCGCCACGGCGCCTCCCAGCTCACGCTCGACGACGGCTGGCGCGAGGTCGCCCTCGCCGAGGCGGTCGACCGCGTGCACCGGCGTTACGGGTCCGGCGCCCTGCGCCTCGCCGGGGGGCTCGGCGGCCGCCGCGGCCCCGGCGCCGCCACCGCCCCGGAGAGCGGCCCCGGCGAACCTCCGCCCCTCTTCGCGCGCGGCGCCGGCGACCCCGCGACCGCGCGGCCCGGCGTCGCCGGTCGGGGCTTCGCCGCCGCCTCTCGCGCGCTCCCCGCGCGCACGTGAGCCGCCACGCTCCTGTGCTAGACTTCGTGGTTCTGGACGCACGCCATCAGGCGCCCGCCTGCACGCTCGCGGCGGGCGCCGTCCGACCACGAGGAGACGGCACGTGAACGACCCAGCGAAGATCAGGAACCTCGCCCTTGTCGGCCACCGCGGCACAGGCAAGACCTCGCTCTTCGAGGGGCTGCTCTACAAGGCCGGGGTGACCAACCGGCTGGGTCACGTCGCCGACGGCACGACCGTCTCCGACTGGGACGAAGACGAGAAGCGCCGCCAGCTGAGCCTCTCGGCCGCCCTGGCCCACGTCGAGCGCGGCGGTCTCACGTTCAACCTGATCGACACGCCCGGGGACTCGAGCTTCCTCGCCGACGCGATCGCCTCGCTGCACGTCGTCGAGACGGCGCTCATGGTCGTCAACGCCGTGCTCGGCGTCGAGGTCCAGACCGAGCGCCTCTGGGCGCGCGCCGCCGACCGCGGCCTCGCGCGCCTCTTCTTCTGCAACATGCTCGACCGCGAGCGCGCCGACTTCGACGCCGCGGTCGCCGCCCTGCAGGAGGCCTTCGGCCAGCAGGTCGTCGCCGTCCACCTGCCGATCGGTCGTGAGCACGAGCTCAGCGGCCTCGTCGACCTGCTCGCCATGAAGGCCTACACCTACGCCGACGGCACGGCGCAGGCCGGCGAGGTGCCGGCCGAGCTCGCCGACGCGGCCGCCGCGGCGCGCGACAAGCTCGTCGATGCCGTGGCGAGCACCAACGACGAGCTCGCCGAGAAGTACCTCATGGAGGAGGAGATCGGCGAGGGCGAGCTCAAGCAGGCCTTCGCCGACGCCGTGGCCGGCGGCCAGATCTTCCCCGTCGCCGCCGGCTCCGCCACCCACCTGGTCGGCGTCGACCTCCTGCTCGACCTGCTCGCCCTCGCGCCGGCCCCGACGAAGGCGACGGCGCCCGTCGCCACCGGGGCCGACGGGGCCGAGGTCGCGCTCGAGAGCGACCCCGCCGCGCCGGCGGCGGCGTTCGTCTTCAAGACGCTCGCCGATCCCTTCAGCGGGCACATCAACGTCTTCCGCGTCTTCCAGGGCACGATCGACGCCGACACGCCCGTGGTCGTCACCCGCGACGGGCACAAGGAGCGGCTCGGGCAGCTGCTCAAGCCGCAGGGCAAGGAGACGAAGCCGGTCGACGCGCTGGTCGCCGGCGACATCGGCGCCGTCGCCAAGCTCAAGGACGTCGTCACCGGCGACGCGCTCTGCGCCGAGGGCGGTCCCGTGAGCTTCCCGCCCATCGAGTTCCCGGCGCCGCTCATGTCGTTCGCCGTCTCGGCCAGGAGCAAGGGCGACGAGGACAAGGTCATGCAGGCACTGCGCCGGCTGGCCGAAGAAGACCCGATGCTCGACGTGCACCGCGACACCCAGACCGGCGAGACCATCGTCGCCGGCATGAGCCAGGTGCACGTCGAGGTCATCGTCGAGCGCATGAAGCGCCGCTTCGGCGTCGAGGTCGACCTCAAGCCGCCGCGGGTGCCGTACCGCGAGACGATCCGCGGCACCGCGAAGGCCCAGGGCAAGCACAAGAAGCAGACCGGCGGCCGCGGCCAGTTCGCCGACACCTGGATGGAGGTCTCGCCGCAGCCGCGCGGCGAGGGCTTCGAGTTCGTCGACAAGATCGTCGGCGGGGCGATCCCGCGCAACTTCATCCCGGCCGTCGAGAAGGGCGTGCGCGCCGCCATGGCCGAGGGGTTCCTCGCCGGCTACCCCGTGGTCGACGTCCAGGTCAGGCTGTACGACGGCAAGCATCACCCCGTCGACTCGAGCGACATGGCCTTCCAGATCGCCGGGTCCATCGGCTTCAAGGCGGCGGCCGAGAAGGCCCAGCCCGTGCTTCTCGAGCCCATCATGAACGTCGAGATCACCGTGCCCGAGGAGAACGTCGGCGACGTGATCGGCGACCTCAACTCGCGCCGTGGCCGCGTCCTCGGCACCACGCCGCGCGGCCACAGCAACGTGGTCGCCGCCGAGGTCCCGCTCGCCGAGATGCTGACCTACGCCCCCGACCTCACCTCGATGACGGGCGGCCGGGGCGACTACACCATGGAGTTCCTGCGCTACGAAGAGGTCCCGGCGCACATCGCCCAGAAGGTCGTCGACGACGCCAAGAAGGAGCGCGAAGAAGCGCAGAAGGGGTGAGGCGCGGTACAATTGGCACAGGCAATCCGTAGCTTCCCCCCGGAGGTCCCAAAGTGACAGACATCGGCACCATGCGCGTGAAGAGCGGTCTCGCCGACATGCTCAAGGGAGGCGTCATCATGGACGTCACCAACGCCGAGCAGGCGAAGATCGCCGAAGACGCCGGCGCCTGCGCGGTGATGGCCCTCGAGCGCGTGCCCGCCGACATCCGCGCCCAGGGCGGCGTCGCCCGCATGGCCGACCCGACCAAGATCCGCGAGATCCAGGAGTGCGTCTCCATCCCGGTGATGGCCAAGGCGCGCATCGGCCACTTCGTCGAGGCGCAGATCCTCGAGTCGCTCGAGGTCGACTACATCGACGAGAGCGAGGTCCTCACCCCGGCCGACGAGGCCAACCACATCAACAAGTGGAAGTTCACCGTGCCGTTCGTC
>Ga0209164_1002020_pt1 | contig 23199 bp, 21 predicted proteins | sample MTBNYHSulfiMetaG_FD_187458 | JGI IMG/M metagenome (GOLD analysis project Ga0209164, IMG submission 187458) | Enrichment culture microbial communities from rom New York Harbor, USA that are MTBE-degrading - MTBE-NYH (New York Harbor Sulfidogenic)... | ecosystem: Environmental > Aquatic > Marine >... | reverse complement strand
GCCGAGGTTGTGGGTGTCCATCAGGTGAGCCTGGGCCGCGATCGGCTCACGATAGACCATCTGCAGCATCTCGATCTCGGCCTTCTCGGCCTCGGCCAGCGTCTTGCCGGACTCGATCGCGCCGCGCATGGCCCCGCCGAGACCGTACGAGGTGTTCATGCCCCAGGACTTCGAGGCGAGGATGGTCTTCTTGTGGTCGGCGGGGATGTCGAGCCCGACGAGGATCTGGTTGACGAGGTTCGGCACCGAGCCGACCGACATGGCGAAGTCGACGACGCAGGTCGGGCCGTACATGCCGCCGTAGCGGCGGACCGCCTCGCGCGAGACCAGCGCCGCGTTCGCGCCGATGGCGTCGATGAACTTCCACATCGAGTCCTTGAACGCCGGGTCCTCGTCGTACAGGATCTCGAGGATCGGCGGGGTCTGGTAGTGCTCGACGAAGGGGTCGTCCTCGGGCCGGACGTAGTCGGTGAGCCCGGTCATGATGTCGAAGTGGGCGTTCACCGAGTCCACGTGGAGGGCGATGACCTCCTTGGACTGCCCCTCGCCGGCAGCCATCTTGTTCACCGCGTCCACGTACGGCTGGGCGTCCTTCACGTGGTACTTGCCGCCGCGCTTCTCCTTGTTCACCCCGAAGACTGCGCGGGTCGCGCCGACGGCCTCGTCGACTACCTTCTGGTACAGCGACATCGTTACCTCCGTGACTCGTGGGTTCCGATCGGCGTCGTGGTCGGGCTGTGGGAGCGCATCACCTCACTTCGTCTCGGGCTTCGAGCCAAGCTTCGCGATCACCGGGACACCGTCCGCGGGCCGGCGGTCACGAGCGCCGGCCACGCGCGGCCGCGGGAACGGGATGGGCGGGTCAGGAGAGCGCGTCGCGGCACTCCTCGCAGAGGATGCGCGGCAGCTTCTTCTTGCCTTTCTTCTGGGGGAACGGGTAGCCGCCCTCCCACAGGTCGAGGTCCTCCCTGATGGCGTGGTCCATGCAGAGACCCATGCCGCACACGATGCAGATCCCGACCGCCTCCGTCTGCTTGCCTGCCCTCGCACACACGTAGCACTGCATACCTGACCCTCCTTTGCCTGGTGTGATGCCTGCGCTGTGTGGGCTGTGTCGGGAGAGGTCGGGGTCCCCGGCGGCCACCGAGACGTCGCACCGCGAGCGCGTGGCCCCGAGAACAGTGCGGCGTGCACCCCCCGCCGACGTCGCCCGTACGTCCTCCTGCGCCACCTCCCGACGGTCCGCGGCCCCACGCGCCGCCCGTGGCCGTCGACGACGCGCGCACGACCCGACGGTCGTGCCCTGACCTGAGACGCGCAGCCGGGCCGTCGATCATCGCACTCGGCGGCCCGGCTGCGCGGGGGCGGAGAACTACAGCAGCCAAGCGGTCCCGTCCGCAGGGTAGCCACATCTCTCGGCGGTCCATGGGCTGTTCTCGTTGGGCGGCATACCCTATCTTCTGAGTCCGCAAACGACGGTCGCCGTTGGGTCGCGAGACGCCTCGAGGGGCCTCTCCGGAGGCCTCGCAGGAGGCCTCCGGAGAGGCGGTCGATCTCGCCTTTGCGCGCGCGGGCGCGCGCCGCGGGCGACGCTCCGCGCGGCCGCGCGCCGGTGCGGCCCGCCGTCGGACCGCCCACCGCCACGACGCGCGCCGGTGCGGCCTCACGTCCGCCACGACGCGCGCGGCAACCCGGTCCGCCCGGTCTGCCCGGGACCGCGACTCCTAGGGGAGGCGCACCTCGCCCTCCGCCACGCCGAGCACGAGGCGCAGGACGTTGGCCCAGCCCGGCGGGTCGCTGTCGGCGGCGCCGTGGCCGACGCGCTCGACGCGCAGGGGCGGCGGTGCCGCGGTCTGCGTGCCGAGCGTCGTGACGAGCGCCGCGCCGGTCGGCGTCGTCAGCTCGCGCGCGGGCCCGGCTGCGTAGCACGTCCAGCCCGCGAGCAGGCCCACGGTCGCCGGCGCCGGCACCGGCAGCGTGCCGTGGGCGGTGACGACTCGCCCCGAGCCCACGTTGACGGGGCCGGCCAGCAGGCGCTCGACGGCGAGGTGCTCGAGGCCGACGACCGTGCCGACGACGTCGGCGAGGGCGTCGGCCGCCCCGACCTCGTGAAAGTGCACCTCGTCGACGGCCACGCGGTGCACGCGCGCCTCGACCTCGGCGAGCCGCGTGAAGACGGCGACCGCGTGGCGACGCGCACGGGGCGACAGACCGCCGGCGTCGATCAGCGCGATGATGTCGCGCAGGCGGCGATGCTCGCGCTGCTCGGGGTACGTCACGTCGACCTTGGTGGCGGCGACGTCGTGACGGCGGACGGCGGCGGCCCTCAGCGAGAGGCCCTGCACGCCGAGACCGTCGATCGCCGTCTGCAGGCGCTCGAGCGGGACGCCCGCGTCGACCAGCGCGCCGAGGAAGAGGTCGCCGCTGACCCCGCTCGCGGGCTCCAGATAGGCGACCCTCACCCCTCTTCTCCGCCGGGTTCGCCGCCCTCGGGCCCGGGGGCCAGGTTGACGAGATTGGCGAGGTAGCCGGCGCCGAACCCGTTGTCGATGTTCACGACCGAGACTCCGGGCGAGCACGAGTTCAGCATGCCGAGGAGCGCCGCCAGACCTCCGAGGCTGGCGCCGTAGCCGATGCTGGTCGGCACGGCGACGACCGGGCAGGCGACGAGGCCGCCGACCACGCTCGCGAGGGCGCCCTCCATGCCGGCGACGGCCACCACGGCCCGGGCCTGCGACAGAGTCTCGCGGTAGGAGAGCAGGCGGTGGATGCCGGCGACGCCGACGTCGTAGATGCGCGCCACGCGGCTCCCCAGCGCCTCGGCCGTGAAGGCCGCCTCCTCGGCGACCGGCAGGTCCGACGTGCCGGCGCTGCACACGCACACGAGCCCGGCCGGTGTCACCGGCGCGGGGTTGACGACCGCGAGGCGCGCATCGGGGTGCAGACGGACCGGCACGCGGCGCGCCAGCTCCTCGAGCTGCGCCGCGTCGGCGCGCGTGGCCAGCACGTTGGTGTGCCCGTAGGCGACCATGCGTTCGGCGATCTCGGCGACCTGGGCGACCGTCTTGCCGGCGCAGAGGATCGCCTCGCCGTAGCCCCGGCGAAGCTCGCGATGGTGGTCGACGTGGGCGAAGCCCATCTCTTCGAACGGCAGCAGACGGAGCCGCTCGACGACCTCGTCGACGCCGGCGCGGCCTTCGCGCACGGCCTCCAGGAGGGCGCGGAGCTCCTCGGCTCTCACGACGTCACCTCCACGCCGCACGCTCCTTCGGATCTCACGCGGCCACCTCCACGGCGCACCCTTCTCCAGCCCTCGCGCGGCACCCGACGGCGGATCGTTCTTCGCCTCTCACGCCGCCACCCCACGACGCCGCGGCCCGCGCTCGACACCTCCAGCGCTCACGCTGGGGGAGCTCCGGACTCGCCGTCATCTCGGCCGCACGCCGGCGCGGGTCACGCTCGTCACGCCCGTCACGCCCGTCGCGCCGGTCACGCCGGTCACGCCGGTCACGCCGGTGCGCCGAGTATAGCGCCCCGCGCCGCCACGCCCGCCACGGGTTGGGCGTCGCGGGAAGGCGACACCGGGCCTCTCCACCGCGAGTGCGCCGGTCCCGCGTCACCGTCGGAGATTCGCGCGAGAGCGTCGGGCCGGGGCGCCGGGCCTCGAGCCGCGGCGTCGGGGAGCGGCGCGAGAGCGGCGGGCCGGGGTGCCGGGGCCGCGGGGCGACGGGCCGCGGCGCCGGAGCGGCGGGCGCGTCAGGCCTCGCCGCCGCCGAAGATCGCCCGGGCGAAAGCGTCGGGGTCGAACGGACGCAGGTCCTCGAGCTTCTCGCCGACGCCGACGAGCTTGATGGGGATGCCGAGGGCGTCGTGGATCGCGACCACGATGCCGCCCTTGGCGGTGCCGTCGAGCTTGGTCAGCACGACGCCCGTGACGTCGACCGCGGAGCGGAACTCCTGTGCCTGGCGGAGGCCGTTCTGCCCGGTCGTGGCGTCGAGCACGAGCAGGGTCTCGTGCGGCGCGCCGGGCAGCTGGCGCTCGATCACGCGCCGCACCTTCTCGAGCTCGCGCATGAGGTTGACCTGAGTGTGGAGGCGGCCGGCGGTGTCGACGAGCACGACGTCGGCGCCGCGCGAGCGCGCCGCCGCGATGCCGTCGTAGACCACGGCCGCCGGGTCGGCGTCGGCCGCCTGCTTGACGATGTCGCAGCCGACCCGCGACGCCCACTCGCTGAGCTGCTCGACGGCCGCGGCGCGGAAGGTGTCGCCGGCGACCATGAGCGGCGTCTTGCCGAGCTGCTTCAGCCTCCAGGCGACCTTGCCGATGGTCGTCGTCTTGCCCGTGCCGTTGACGCCGACCACGAGCACGACGCTGGGCTGAGCGCTGACGTCGATGCGCATGCGCTCGGGGTCGTCGGGGCGCAGCCTGCCGGCGATCACCGCGGCGAGCTCGTCCATGAACGGGTCGCGGGTCTCGATGCGCGCCGCCGTCACGCGGCGCTCGAGCTCGTCGACGATCTTGACCGTGGCGTCGACGCCGACGTCGGCGAAGATCAGCGCCTCCTCGGTCTGCTCGTAGAGGCGCCGGTCGACGCCGACGTAGATCGCGCCCTTGAGCTGGTCCTGCACGGCGCCGCGCGCCTTGCCGAGGCTCGAGCGCAGCCTGCCGAAGAAGCCCGTGCGCTCGCGCTCCTCCTCGGCGATCACCGCCTCGGGGACCTCCGCCTCGTCGATGCCCTTGAAGACCTCGTGCCACTCCACGGCGCTACCTCGCTCCGTCGTCCCCGGTGTCGTCGCCCCTCGCCTCACGCGGAGCACCCGCCGGCGCCGGGGACGGCGCGCCGCCGCCCGCGTCGTCGGTCGCAACCTCCGTCGTCACGCCCGACACGGGGACCGCCGCCGTGCCCCCGCCTCGCACGCGAGCCTCGCGCTCCTCGCGCTCGATCTCCTCCTCGGCCATACGCGCGCTGACGACCTGCGAGGCGCCGTCCGCGCCCATCGTCACGCCGTAGAGCACGTCCGCCGCCTCCATGGTCCGCTTCTGGTGGGTGATGAGGATGAACTGCGTGCGCTCGCGGTAGTCGCGCAGCAGCGAGACGAAGCGCGAGATGTTCACGTCGTCGAGCGCGGCCTCGATCTCGTCGAGGATGTAGAACGGGCACGGCCGCGCCAGGACGAGCGCCATCAGGAAGGCGATCGCCACCAGCGAGCGCTCGCCGCCTGAGAGGAGTTGCAGCCGCTTGCCCAGCTTCTTGGCCGGCTTGACCTCGACGGCGACTCCCGGGCCGGCGCCCTCCTCGTCGCCCTCGACGAGGACGAGCCGGCCGCGACCGCCCGGGAAGAGGACGCCGACCATGTGGCCGAACTGCTCCTGCACCGCCGCGAAGGTCTCGTCGAACTCGAGGTCGATGCGCTCGGTGAGCTCGCGGATCAGGCCCTGGAGTTCCTCCAGCGAGCGCTCGAGGTCGCGGCGCTGCTCGCGCAGGAAGGCGGCGCGTTCGCCGAGCTCGGCGCACTCCGCCTCGGCGAGCGGGTTGACGGGGCCGATGCGCTCCCGGCGCCGCTCGAGCCGCGCGAGCTCGTCGCGGAGGGCCGTGGCCTGAGCGTCGTCCGCCGGCGGCGTGAACGAGGCCTGCTCGAGCGCCGCCGAGACCTCCTCGAGCTCCACGGCGAGCTCACGGCGGCGGTCGTCGAGCCGCGCGAGGGCCACCTCGACCTCGGTGCGCCGCGCCGCCGCGTCCTGCAGTCGGCGGCGCGTCTCGGCCTCGTGCTCGGCGAGACGGTGCAGCCCCTCGCGGTCGAGGTCCTCGGCCGCCGGGCCGCGCTCGTCGAGCCGGTCGGCGAGGGCCTCCGCGTGCTCGCGCACGCGACGCAGGTGCCCGCCGAGCTCCTCGCAGGCCGCCCGCACGCCCGGGGCCACGCCGAGACGGGACTCGACGACGGCCAGCCGGCGGCGACTCTCCTCCACACGCTCCCGCGCGCGCCGCCGCTCCTCGTCCGCGCGCGCGTGGGCGCGCCGGCGCTCGTCGAGCTCGACGCGGGCGCGCAGCGTCGCCGCCAGGGTGCGCTCGTGCTCGGCCGCCGCCGCTGCCACGGCCGCCTCGGCCGTCGTCAGCTCGGGGGCGAGCTGCTCCACGCGGACGAGGCTCGTCGCCGCCCCCACCTGCAGGCGTTCGGCCTCCGCCTCGGCCTCGGCGATCTCGGCGCCCAGCGCCTCGGCGCCGCGCGCCGCACGCGCGGCGCCGTCCTCGAGGTCGGCGACGCGCGAGCGCAGCGTGGTCAGCTCGCGCTCTGTCGTCTCGGCGGCGATGCGCGCCTGCCGCTCGGCCGTGGCGGCCGCGTCGGCCGCGGCGCGCCGTTCGGCGGCCCGCGCCCGCGTCCGCTCCAGCGCCGCCGCCTCGCGCACCTCGCGCGCGCACACCGCGTCGAGCCGGCCGCGGAGCGTGTCGAGCGCCGCGCGGCGCTCGAGCACGACCGCCGCCGGCACGGCCCCCGCGATGCCCAGCTGACCGACCGACGGACGATAGTACTCGCCGGCGCGCGTCACGGCGAGGCCGGGGAACGACGCGGGGACGGCGCGCAGATCGTCGACGATCACCACGTCGGCGAGCACCGAGACGAGCTCCTCGTCGCCCTCGACGTTGACCTTGTCCAGCAGCGGCGCGGCGCCCGGGAAGCCGGTCGCCGCTCGCCGGCCGCGGCCCGAGAGAACGAGACGCACGAGCCCCACGCCGGCGCGCTTCAGCGCGCCGAGCAGCGCCCAGGGGTCGACGCGCTCCGGCACCGCCAGCGCCCCCGACAGCTGGGCGAGGGCCGCGCCGAGCGCGCGCTCGTAGCCGGGCTCGCAGCCGACGAGGCCCGCGATCTCGGCCGTGCCGGGGTATTCCCCGGCCACCGTGAGCACCTCCGCCTCCACCTCGTGGGCGTCGGTGAGCGCGGCGCGCAGGTCCTCGATGTCGCGTTCCACGGCGGCGCGCTCGCGGCCGGTCTGGCCGTGCCCGGCCTCGGCCTCCTCGAGCTCGCGTTGCGCCTCCGCGGCGGCCGTCGCCGCCGCTTCGGCCGCGGTGGCGGCGGCGGCCGCCGCCGACCGCGCCTCCCGCTCGGCCTCCTGCGCGGCGGCGAGGGCTTCACGCCGCCCGTCGAGCTCCGCGCCGAGGTGTTCGGACTGGCGCCGGAGACGCTCGCGCTCGGCGTCCACGGCCTCGGCGCGCCGCTCCAGGCGCGCCGCGTCGGCCAGGGCGTGATCGCGCTCGAGCTGGGCGGCGCCGTGCTCGGCGCGCAGACGCGCCGCCTCCGCCTGGGCGTCGGCACGCACGGCCTCCGCCTCCGCCTGCAGACGCGCGGCCTCGGCGGCCGCGGCCTCCAGCGACTCGTCCTCGCGCCGCCGCGCCTCCGGGTCGCCGTCGTCCCCTCCCGCGGCCAGCTCCGCGAGCAGGCGCTCGCGCTCGGCTCTGCCGGCGCGTTCCACCTCGTCGAGCAGGCGCACGCGCTGCGCCGCGAGGCGCTCGGCCGCCTCCAGCCGGCCGTCGAGCGCGCGCACGCGCAGGAGACGCCGCGTGCGCCGCTCGCGCTCGGCGAGGCGCTTCGCGAAGGCCGCCTCCTCCCCGGCGCGCCGCGCGGCCAGCGACTCCAGCCGCCGCTCCGCCTCGCGTCGCTCGGCGTCGAGCGCGGCCTCTTCGCCCCGACGGGCCGCCAGGGCGTCGTCGAGCGCGGCCAGCTCGCCGGAGAGCAGCCGGCCGCGCAGGCCGGCGATCTCGCTCTCGACCGCGCGCCGCTGCTCGGCGGCGCTGGCCTGCCGGCGCAGCGGCGCGAGCTGGCCGTTCACCTCGCGCTCGACCGCCTCGGCGCGCTCCAGATTGCGGCGCACCTCGCGCAGCTTGAGCTCGGCGCGCTCGCGGCGCCGCTTGTACACGCCGAGCCCTGCCGCCTCCTCGATCTGGTCGCGCCGGTCCTCGGGCTTGCCGGCGAGGAACGACTCCACCTTCCCCTGTCCGATGATCGAGTGCAGCTCCTTGCCCAGCCCGACGCCGGCCATCAGCTCGACGATGTCCGTCAGCCGGCAGGGGCTCTGGTTGATGAAGTAGCTGGAACCGCCGTCCCGCCCCACGCGGCGAAGGATGCTGACCTCGGGGGTCGGCAGCGGCACCGCGCCGTCGCCGTTGTCGAAGACCAGCTCCACCTCGGCGGCGGCGCTCGCCCGGCGACCGTCGCTGCCCGCGAAGATGACGTCCTGCATCGACGAGCCGCGCACCTCGGTCGGGCTCTGCTCGCCGAGCGCCCACTGCACGGCGTCGGCGATGTTGCTCTTGCCGCTGCCGTTAGGCCCGATGACGACCGCGACCCCCGGCTCGAAGAGCAGCTCGGTGCGGGTGGGGAACGACTTGAAGCCGCGCAGGCGCAGGGCGCGCAGGTACATCTAGCGAGGCCTCTCCGCGTCGCTGCCGCTCGTGCGGCGACCGGAGCCGCCGCGCTTCGTGCCGCCCTTCGCCCGCCGCTCGCCGGGCGCGGCCTTCGCGTCGCTGCGCGCCTCCGGCTTCGCGTCCGCCCCCGCGGCCGCCGCGGCGGGCTCGCCCGTCGTCGTCGCGGGGGCACCGGCGCGGGTCTTCGCCGGCGTCTTCGCGGGGGCCTTCGCCGTCGCGTCGCCGGTGGCGGCCCCGGGCTGCGCCGCGACCGCCTGGGGCTCGCCCGCCGAGCCTTCGGCGACGCCGGCGCGCGGACGTCGGCTGCGCAGGCGGGCACGCCGGCTGCTGCGACGCTCACGGTCCCGCAGCTCGGCCAGCGCCTCGGCGGCGGCCTCCTGCTCGGCCCGCTTCTTGCTCGTGCCCACGCCGCGGCCGAGCGCCTCGCCGGCGATCACGGCCTCGACCTCGAACTCGCGATGGTGCGGCGGCCCCAGGGTCGCGACGAGGCGGTAGCCGACGCCGCCGCCGAGCCGCGCGGCGTACTCCTGCAGCTCGGTCTTGTGGTCGACGTAGCTCTCTTCGGCGTAGTCGATGTGCTCGGAGAAGGCGGCGACGACACCGGGGCGCACGGCTTCGTAGCCGAAAGTGATGTAGACCGCGCCGATCAGCGCCTCGGTGAGGTCGGCCAGCACGTTGGTGTTGGTCATGAGCTGGGCAGCCTCGGTCTCGGCCACGCCGCCGGCGCGCTCGCGGAGCATCTTGCCGAGGCCGAGCTTCGCCGCGACCTTGGCGCAGGTGGCGCGGCTGACGACGTAGGCCCGCAGCCGCGCCAGATGACCCTCGCTGTAGCTGGGGAAGCGCCGGTAGAGCTCGGTGGTCACGGCGAGGCTGAGCACGCTGTCGCCGAGGAACTCGAGGCGTTCGTAGGACTCGACACGCTCGCTCGCCCAGGAGGTGTGCGTGAACACCCTCCTGAGCGTGGCGTCATCGAGCCGCTCGGCCAGGCTGAGCAGGCGCTTGCCCATCACCGTCCCCCGCAGGGGACGAGGGGACGTCTCCCTCAGCGAGGAGACGTCCCCTCGTCCTCCACGCACCGTCGGGTTACTGGAGCTTCAGCTCGTCGGCGCGCCCCATCACGAAGTCGACGGCGTCGCCCACGGTCTTGATCTCGGCAGCCTCTTCGTCGCTGATCTTGATGCCGAAGCGCTCCTCCATGGTCATCACGAGCTCGACCAGGTCGAGCGAGTCGGTCTCGAGGTCCTCCTGGAAGCGGGCCTCTCTGGTGACCTTGTCCTCGTCGACCGACAGGGTCTCGACGAGGATCGTCTTGACGTGCTCGAAGACCTCTTCACGCGTCATGCGGCCAACCTCCGGGGTCAACGTTTCGCGTAGTCTACCGAATGCGTCCGGGGTGAGAAAGCGACCCGGATGAGCGCCTCAGGACGGACCGCCGCGAGGCGCCGGCGTCGCGGGGGCGCGGGACGCCTCGGGCGGCGCTCCGGAGGCGTCGGGCGGCGCGCCCTCCCCCGGCGCGCCCGGCGGCGCCGAGGTCTCGCGCACCGCCGCCCCAGCCGCCGCCTCGCGCTCCCCGGCGAGCTCGGCGGCGATCGTCGGCAACAAGCTGGTGACGACGCCGCGGCGGCCCTGACGGATGGCGTTGGCGATGCCGCGCGCCCCGGAGCTGCCGTGGGCGATGACCACCGGGGCGCTCATGCCGACGAGGAAGGCGCCGCCGTACTCCTCCGGGTCGAGCGCGGCGCGCACGCGCAGCAGCTCGCCGCGCAGGGCGAGGCCGCCGAGCTTCGTCACCGCCGAGTGGTCGATCGCCGCACGCACGGCCTTGAGGATCGCCTTCGCCGTCCCCTCGAGCGATTTGAGGGCCACGTTGCCGGTGAACCCGTCGCTGACCACCACGTCGACGACGCGGTTCATGACGTCGCGGCCCTCGACGTTGCCGTAGAAGCGGATGCGCTCGTCGGCGGCGATCAGCCCGTGGGCCTCGATCACGAGCTGGCTGCCCTTGGTCGGCTCCTCGCCGATCGAGAGCAGCCCCACGGTCGGCTCGGCGATGCCCATCAGCTCGCGGGCGAAGATCTGCCCCATGAGGGCGAACTGGCGCAGGTGGTCGGGGCGCACGTCGGCGTTGGCGCCTACGTCGAGGAAGGCGATGGGGCTCGGCACCGCGGGGATGATGGTGCAGATCGCCGGGCGCTGCACGCCGCGCTGACGGCGGATGTGGAGCAGGGCGCAGGCGAGCATCGCCCCGGTGTTGCCGGCGCCGACGAAGGCGTCGGCGCCGCCGTCGGCGACGAGCTTCGCGCCGACGACCATCGACGAGCCGGTCTTGTGGCGCGCCGCGCTCGCCGGCTCGTCGCCGGAGCCGATGACGTCGCCGGCGTGGACGATCTCGACGTGCGGGGCGCCGGCGACGAGCGGCCGCAGGCGCGCCTCGTCGCCGACGACGACGACGGTGAGCGAAGGGCCGGCGACGGCGAGCGCGCCCTCGACCACGGCCTCGGGCGCGTGGTCGCCGCCGGCGCCGTCGACGGCGACCCGCACCCGGCGGTCGTCGGCGACCGCGCTCCAGGCGGCCGTGACCTCGTGGGGTGAAGTGTAGCGGCGGCCCCGGTCGCTCATGCGCCGAGGTCGGCCACGAGGCGGTCGACGTCGACCCGCTCCTCGAACACCTGGGTGATCAGCTCCACCTTGGCCGGCTCCTTGACCCGCAGGCGGCCGAAGAGGCGCCGCAGGCCGTCGGCCGCCGTCACCGTGTCGGCGTCGACCGAGATGAGCGGCACGCCGTTCTCCTCGGCGCGCTCGAGCACCGAGGCGCTCGGCACGTAGGTGCCGGTGAGCACGACGGCGACGGTCGGCGTGTCGAGGGCGGCGAGGATCACCTCGGCGCGGTCGCCGCCGACGATGACCACCTTGTTGGGCGTGAGCTGGAAGTAGCGGAGGGCGTGCTCGGGGCTCATCGCCCCGATCATGTAGGTCTCGACGAGACGGTCGCCGTACTGCGCGCAGCACACGTAGGTGCCGCCCAGCGCGTCGACGATCTCGGCGACCGACACGGCCGACAGCCGGCTGTCCTGGGCGATGGCGCCGTAGCTCGCCACCCCGCTGCGCTCGAGGAAGCGCGCGTACTGCGTCTCGACCAGGCCGACGCGGCTCTCGGGCACCATGTTGAAGAGCACGCCCAGAAGGTGCTTCTTGAGGGCGTCCTTGACGTACATGATGTCGTCGAGGAGCCGCGCCCCGGCGAACTTGGCGACGAGCAGGGTGGCGAGGTCGAGGTGGCGCACGACCTCGGCGCCGCTGGTACGCAGGAAGCGGCCCTGCCAGATCTCGCCCAGCCCCTCGCAGACGACGACGTCCTTGCCCGCGGCCACGCGCTCGAACGCCGTGGCCACGCGGCTCATGGCGTCGACCTCGGAGCCGGAGATGACGTCGTGCAGGGCGTCCTCGTCGAGGACGACCGGGCAGACGTCGGCGGGGTCGTCGTCGAGCTTGAGGAGGTCGGCGACGAACGCGGCGTCCTCGTCGAAGAGGACGCCCTCGGCGCGCGAGGCCAGGGTGCCGACGGGCTTGAAGTAGCCGGCCGCGAGGCCCCGGGCGCGCAGCGCGAGGCAGAGGCCGACGGCGGTGGTCGTCTTGCCCCCGCTGCCTTGGGTCGAGGCGACGTAGAGCGACTTCACCTGGGTCCCTCCAGGCACCGGGCGGAAGCTACTCCGCTTCGAGGACGATCACTTCGCGGCCCTTGTAGGTGCCGCACTTGGGGCAGGCGCGGTGCGGGAGCTTGGGGCTCTTGCACTGCGGGCACACGCTCGCGGTCTCGACGCTCAGCTTCTGCTGGGCGCGGCGCGTGTCGCGCTTGCGCTGCGAGGTCTTTCTCTTGGGGACGGGCATCTTCTCGGACTCCTCTGTGGACCGGCGGCGCATTGTACTGCACCGCGCCGTGATAGTACACCACGGGCGCGACGGCGGCGGTCACCCCGGCGCGTCCGCCCGGCGACCGCCCTCCGTCGCCTCACTCGTCGTGCGTGTGCCCCGGCTCCTCGTTCAGGTCGGCCCCGCAGACCGGGCAGAGGCCGGCGCAGTCCTCGCGGCAGAGCAGCTGCGGCGGCAGGGCCTCACCGATCAGGTCGCGCACCCAGCGCTCGACGTCGAGGACGAAGCCCCGGGCGTAGCCCTCGGGGGCTTCGTCCTCCTCCTCCCCGGTCTCGTCGCCCTCCGAGTCGCCGCGGCGCACGTAGTCGATGCCGCTCGCGGCGACGGGGATGTGCGCCTCGCCCAGGCAGCGCTGGCACGGGCCCTCGAGGTCGGTCTCGAGGCGGGCCTTCAGAGTGAGCTGGTCGTCGACGCGGGCGGCGTCGAGCTCGAGCTCGACGACGCCGCCCGGCACGGTGTACTCGAGCCCGCCGAAGACGAACGGTTCGGTCTCGACGGGCAGCCTGCGCCAGGTCTCGCTCTCGGGGCCGAAGCGCAGCGAACGCAGATCGAAGCGACGCACGGGGCGCCTCCCGGGGACGGCCTGGTCGATGGTGCCTCGCGGGCTGCGTCGCTCGCCGGCGGCCTCCGCCGCCGCCGAGCCGCGCACCCGCGACGGCGCGGGTCAGGGCTGCAGGTCGTCCACGCCCTCCGACCGGCCCTGCAGCCGCTCGCGCCCGCGCCGCACCGCGGCCAGGAACTTGTCGAGGTTCACCTCGAGGTTGCCCAGCACCTCGTCGGCGTAGTCCTCGGCGCCGAGGCGGATCTCGCGCTCGCGCTCGCGGGCGTCCTCGAGCAGCTGGGCCGCCTGGCGGTCGGCGAGGCGCACGACCTCCATCTCCGAGGCGAGCTGCTCGGCGCGGTCCTGGGCCTCCTTGAGCACGCGGTCGGCCTCCTGCTTGGCCTCGGCGAGCATCTCCTGCCGCTCCTTGACGATCCAGCGCGCCTGCTTGATCTCTTCGGGGATGGTCGAGCGCATCTGGTCGAGGAGGTCGTAGATCTCCTCGCGATCGACCATGACGCTGTCGGTGAGCGGCACCGTGCGGGCGTTGTGGACCAGGTCGTCGAGCTTGTCGATCAGCACCAGGACATCCATCGTGAGCGATCCTCCTTGGCTGCCTACCCGCGCGGCGGGAAGAGCTCCCGCAGGCGGCGGGCCACAGGCGGCGGCACGAGGTCGTCGACCTCGCCGCCGAACGCAGCGATCTCCTTGACGCCGCTCGAGCTGAGGAAGCTGTACTCGGGCGAGGCCATCATGAACACTGTTTCGATGTCGGGCGCCAGCTTCCTATTGAGCTGCGCCATGGCGAACTCGTACTCGAAGTCGGAGATCGCGCGCAACCCTTTGAGGATGATGTGCGCGTCCCAGCGATGCGCGAACTCGACGACGAGCTCGTGGAAGCGGTCGACGACGACGTTGTCGTAGCCCTTCAGGGCCTCCCGGAGGAAGACCTCGCGCTCGTCGGCGTCGAACAGCGTGCTCTTGCGGGTCGGGTGGTCGATGAGGCCGACGACGACCCGGCCGAACTTGCAGGCACCGCGGGTGACGATGTCGAGGTGCCCGACCGTGACCGGGTCGAAGGTCCCCGGGCAGATCGCGGTCACGTTGCGTGGCATCGGCACTCGCTCCTCGTCGCTCGCGGCCGGCCGCAGACGCCGGCTCCCGTTCACGGCACCGCGCCGGCGGCGGGGCCGGCCGACCCGGCCGAGGCCCCCGCCGTCGCGCCGGCCGCCATGAAGACGACCTGGGTGTCGCCGTAGCGCTTGACCCGCAGCACGCGCCACGGAAGACGCACTGCCTGCTCGCGACGCGTCTCGAGCACGACGAGCGCCCCCGGCGCGAGCAGCGGCGCCAGCAGGCGCGCGAGGTCGCCCTCGAGCTCCTCGTAGCGGGCGTAGGGCGGGTCCGCAAGGACGAGAGTATACATCTCGCCGTCACGAGCGTCAGCGACGAGGGCGCGGCGGGCGTCGGCGGCGCGGATCCGCGCCGTCGGCGCCGGACGCGCGCCCGGGCCTGACCTGCCCGGTGCCGAAGCCGGGCCGACGCCGCGCCCTTCGGTGACGTGCCCGGGCGGCGGAGACGCCGTCGCCCGCCGCCGCCCGGGCACCTCGACGCCGACGGCCTCGAGGTTCGCGCGCAGCGCCTGCAGGGCGGGGCGGCCGCGCTCGACGAAGGTGCAGTGCGCGGCTCCGCGCGAGAGCGCCTCGATGCCGAGCGCGCCGCTGCCGGCGAAGAGGTCCAGCACGTGCCGCCCGGCCAGCGGTCCGGGGAGCGCGGCCGCCGCCCCGCCGGAGAACGGTCCGCCCGGCGCTCCGTGCGGCGCCGCGCCTGGCACTCCGTCCGGCGCCGCGCCCGACACGACGTCCACCGGGACCGGCGGGAGCCCGCCGTTCGAGCCGTCCTCGGCCCGGCGCACGAGGTCTTCGACGACGTCGAAGACCGCCTCGCGCACGCGGTCGGACGTGGGGCGCGTGGCGCGGCCGCCCGGGGCGCGCAGCGCCCGGCCGCGCCACGCGCCACCGACGACCCTCACGGACGCGCCGCCTCGGTGCGCGTCACTGCTCTATACTGCTCACCTGACACGAGACTCCCCATGACCCACGCCACACCGTACATCCTCGTCGCCCTGGTCGTGCTGCTCAACCTTCCCTTCGGGGCGTGGCGGACGACGACCGCGCGGTACTCCGCGCTCTGGTTCGTCGCCATCCACGTGCCGATCCCCCTGGTCATCGTCCTGCGCCTCGCGATGGGCTACGGGTACGTCCTGGTCCCCTTCCTCGTTGCGGCGGCGGTCGCCGGTCAGGTCGCCGGGGGACGCCTCTTCAGCGCCTGGCGCACCCGGCGCGCGGCGCTGCGCCCCGGCGGCTGACGCCCAGCGACGCGCTGCTCAGTCGCGCCCGAGCAGCACCGGCGGCCGCTCGACCGGGCCCTCGGCGATCGTGAACGCCTCGCTCAGCCGCGCGCCGGCGGCCGCGCGCCGCCGGCCGTCCCGCGCGTGGACGGTGGCGAGAAGGTCGCCGGCGGCGACGTCGTCGCCCACGCGGCGCGCGAGCACGACCCCGGCCGCCGGGTCGATCCGGTCGTCGACCGTCCGCCGGCCGGCCCCGGCGAGCTGCGCCGCCTGGCCGACGGCGAGCGCGTCGACTGCCGCCACCGTGCCCGCCTTGGCGGCCGTCACCTGGTGCTCGGCGAGCCTGTGGGACTCCCCCGGCTTCCAGCGGCCGCCCTGGACGTAGCACCAGCGCTCGAAGTGCTCGGCGGCGCGGCCGTCGTCGAGGGCGGCCGCGGCGCGGCGGCGCGCCTCGCCCTCGTCGAGGCCGAGGTCGGACGCCGCGAGCAGCACGGCCGCGAGCTCGAGGGCCACGGCGCGTACGTCGTCGGGCCCGCGCCCCTCCAGCACCTGCCACGCCTCCTCGACCTCGAGACGGTTGCCGACCGTCAAGCCGAGCGGGGCGTCCATCGCCGTGTAGAGACAGGTGACGCGCCGCCCGTACGCCTCGCCGATGAGGCGGCAGCGACGGGCGAGGTCGCGGGCGTGCTCGAGATCGTGGAGGAAGGCGCCGCGCCCGACCTTGACGTCGAGCGCCAGGGCCGACGTGCCGCTGGCCACCTTCTTCGCCATGATGCTCGCCGCGATGAGCCCGTCCTCCTCGACCGTCGCCGTCACGTCGCGGAGCGCGTAGAGGATGCGGTCGGCCGGCACCAGGCGCTCGCTCTGGCTGACGACGGCGACGCCGATGCGCTCGAGCTGACGGACGAAGTCGCCCTGCGAGAGCTGCACCTTGAACCCGGGGATCGACTCGAGCTTGTCGAGGGTGCCGCCGGTGTGGCCGAGCCCCCTGCCCGACATCTTGCCGAAGACGCCGCCGCAGGACGCGACCAGCGGGGCCAGGACCAGGGTCACCTTGTCGCCGACGCCGCCGCTCGAGTGCTTGTCGAGGACCGGACGGCGCACGACGCCGAGGTCCAGCGTCTTGCCGCTCGCCACCATCGCCCGCGCGAGCGCCACCGTCTCCTCGTCGTCGAGGCCGCGCAGCACGATGGCCATGAGCAGCGCGCTCGCCTGGTAGGCGGGGATGCTGCCGTCGACGACGCCGCGCACGAAGTGGTCGAGGCGCTCCGCGTCGAGCGCGCCCCCGTCGCGCTTGCGGGCGATGATGTCGGTCACGACGTCCACGGTCACCTCGTCGGGTCGGAAGAAGATGGAGGGTCGGAAGAAGGCGGAGGGTCGGAAGGAGGCCGAGCGTCGGAAGAAGGTCGCGGGGCGGCCGGGTCGGGCACGGGAGGCTCGTCGAGAAGCCGCCCCAGGGCGGCCCGCAGGGCGGGCTCGAAGGCGGCCGCGGCGGCCAGCACGTCGGCGTGCTCGCCCACGGCCGCCGCACGATTGACGACCAGCGATACCAGGTCGACCGGTACGCCGCACGCGGCCGCGACCCGCGCCTCGGGCGCGGTCGACATGCCGACGACGTCGCCGTAGGCCGAGAGCCAGGCGACCTCGGCCGGGGTCTCGTACTGGGGACCGGGCACGGCGACGTAGACGCCGGCGCGCGCCGGGACGTGCGCCGCGAAGGCGGCGCACACGACCGCGGCGCGCGCCGGGTCCGTCCCGGGCCACCGCGGCGGCTCCGTCTCGGGCGCCGCCTGCAGGTCCACGACCTCGACGGCCACGAGCGCGGTGCCCGGGGCGACGTCGGCGCGCAGGGCGCCGCACGAGTTCGTGAGGACCAGGTGGCGGGCTCCCGCGTCGCAGAGGTCGCGCACGTGGCGCTCCAGCTCCTCCCGGCTGCGGCCCTCGTAGAGGTGCGGCCGCCCCCACGCGAGAGCGACACGCCGGCCGCCGCGGCGCCCGACGAGCAGCCGTGAGGCGTGCCCCCCGACGCCGCTGACCGGCCAGCCGAGCTCCTCGTAGGCGAGCTCGGCCTCGACCTCGACACCGTCCGGCACGACGGCGAGGCCGGAGCCGAAGACCACGGCGGCGTCGAGCGCCGGGAGCGCCGCCGTCACGAGCCCCGCCCCGCGAATCCCATTGCCGGCGCCGCCGAAGCGCCGCGCGACGCCCGCGGCGCCGCCGAAGCGCCGCGCGACGCCCGCGGCGCCGCCGTCACGGCCGGCCCTCACGAGCGGTCGCGCCGCCCTCGAACGGGATCGGCCGGCCGGCCAGCGGCGGCGCCTCCCCGGTCAGCGCCGCGAAGGCGGTCGCGCCGACGTCGGCGAACACGCCGTCGTGGCGCCCGCCGCGCAGACCGAGCGCCAGCAGCGGCGCGTACTCGCGCGAGTGGTCGGTGCTCGCCGTCGTCGGGTCGACGCCGTGGTCGGCGCAGAAGAGGAGCACGTCGCCCTCGCGCAGCCGTGCCTCGAGCCGCGGCACGAAGGCGTCCACGGCGGCCAGCCCGCGCGCGAACCCGTCGACGTCGTTGCGGTGGCCGTAGAGCATGTCGAAGTCGACCAGGTTGGCGAAGAGCAGACCCTCGTCCATCTCGGCGAGGTGACGCTCGCAGGCGAGGAGCCCGTCGGCGTTGTTCGTCGTGTGGTCGTCGACGCCGACGCCGCGCTGGGCGAAGATCTCGCCGATCTTGCCGACGCCGACCGTCGGCAGGCCACGCGCGCAGAGCAGGTCGAGGTAGGTGCTCCCCGTCGGCGGCAGGGCGAAGTCGCGGCGGCGTGCGGTGCGCACGTACGCACCGCTGGTCCCGCTGAAAGGCCGCGCGATCACCCGACCGACGGCGTGCTCGCCGCTCAGGATCGCGCGCGCCGCGGCGCACCACTCGTACAGCTGCGCGACGGGCACGACGTCCTCGTGGCAGGCGATCTGGAAGACGGAGTCGGCCGACGTGTAGACGATGGGGCGACCGCTCGCCACGTGCTCGTCGCCGAGCTCGGCGATGATCTGCGTCCCCGAGGCCGGCCGGTTCGCGAGCACGCGGCGGCCGACGGCGCGCTCGAAGGGCGCGATCACGTCGGCCGGGAAGCCGTGCGGGTAGGTCGGGAAGGGCCGCTCGACGACGAGCCCCATGAGCTCCCAGTGGCCGGCGGTCGTGTCCTTGCCGGCGCCGCGCTCGAGCAGGCGGCCGTAGGTCGCCCCGGGGCGCGGCGCCGGCACCCGACCGCCGGTTCCCACACGGGACCCGTCGGCGGCGGCGGCAGCCGCCGGCCCGACGATCGCGCCGAGGCCCAGACTCGTCAGGTTGGGCAGCTCGACGCCGGTAGCCTCGAGCACGTGGCCGAGCGTGTCGGAGCCCTCGTCGCCGTAGGCGGCGGCGTCGGGGAGCGCGCCGGCGCCGACGCCGTCGAGCACGATGACGGCGACGCGGCTCATGCCCGCCGCCTCGTCGCGCTGACGACGCGACTCATCTCCGCCGCCCGGTCGCGCCCACGTTCACCTCGTCCTCCTTGCCGTCACGTCCGTCACGGCTTCGCTCCATCGTCCGAGGGTCCTCCCGTCTCTCCCCTTCCCCGCCGCGCCCGCGGGTGCGTCTCGAGGAAGACCTCGCGCAGGTGCTCGACGCTCACGTGCGTGTAGACCTGCGTCGTCGCGACGGAGGCGTGGCCGAGCATCTCCTGGACGCTGCGCAGGTCGGCGCCGGCGGCGAGCAGGTGGGTGGCGAAGGAATGGCGGAAGGTGTGCGCGCTGGCGCGGCCGAGCAGGTCGGCGCGCCGCAGGGCCCGGCGGAGCACGTAGTCGAGGCCCTGCCGGGTGAGCGGCGCGCCGCGCGCGTTCAGCAGCAGCTGGTCGCGGCGGCGGCCGCGCAGCAGCGTGCGGCGCCCGTCCCCGGCGTACCGCCGCACGGCCTCCGCGGCCGCCGCCCCGAGCGGCACGACGCGTTCCTTGTCCCCCTTTCCGAGGCAGCGCACGAGCCCCGCCTCGAGGTCGACGTCGGTCTCGCGCAGCGAGACGAGCTCCGAGGCGCGCAGCCCGCAACCGTAGAGGAGCTCGAGCGCCGCCAGGTCCCGCTGCCCCAGTGGCCCGGCGGGCACGATGCGGGTGAGGACGCGCTCGACCTCGTCGACCGAGAGCACGCGCGGCAGCACCTCGCGCCGCTTCGGCGCCCGGACGCGAGCGGCCGGGTCCTTCTCGAGCACGCCCTCGCGGACGAGGAAGCCGTACAGGCCGCGAACGGCGGCCAGGCGCCGGGCGACGGAGGAGCCTGCCCCGGCGCCTCCGGGCCCGACGAAGAACGCCTCGACGTCGTCGTCGCCCGCGTCTCGCACGGCCACACCCCGCTCTCGAAGGAACTCCCCGAGACGCCCGAGGTCGCGCCGGTAGGCGGCGACGGTGTTCGGGCTCGAGCGACGCTCGAAGGCGAGGTAGTCGAGAAAGTCCTGGACGTCGCGGTCGGCGGCGGGGACGGAGGACGCTTCGCCCACCACACGCTCCGGGCTCAGCGCGCCGCGCCGCCCGCGGCGCGCACCAGCGCGTGGGCGACGCGGTACAGGTCGCCCAGGCGGGCCACGGCGATGTGCTCGTGCGGCGAGTGGACGTCCTCGAAGCCGACGCCCAACGTGACCGCGGGCAGGCCGCGCAGGTTGAACACGTTGGCGTCGGAGCCGCCGCCTCCGCCGATGAGGCGCGGCTCGATGCCGCAGGCGGCGAACGCCTCCGTCGCGAGCCGCACCGGCAGCGCCGCCTCGTCGTGCGTGTAGCCGTGGAAGTCCTCGTCGACGCTCAGCGTGACGTCGACGCCGGTCTCGGCCGCGGCGACGTTGCACGCCTCGACCATGTGCCCGACCTGCGCGGCGAGAGCGCCGGCGTCGCGGCTGCGGGCCTCGGCTTGGAGGACGCAGCGTTCGGGCACGATGTTGATCGCCGAACCGCCCTCGACGAGCCCCACGTTGGCGGTCGTCTGGTCGTCGATGCGGCCCAGCCGCATGGCGACGACGGCGCGCGACGCGGCGACGACCGCGCTGCGGCCGTTCTCGGGCTCGATGCCGGCGTGCGCGCTGCGCCCGCTGAACTCGACGGTCAGGCGCTTGAGCGTGGGAGCCGACATGACCATCGTGCCGACCGGCCCCTCGCTGTCGAAGACGAAGCAGGCCTCGGCCGGGATCGTGCCCACGTCGAGAGCGGCCGCGCCCTTCAGGCCGACCTCCTCGGAGGCGGAGATGACGAAGCTCACGTCGCCGGCCGGCGGCTCGGCCGCGAGGTCGGCCGCCACCTGCAGGAGCACCGTGACCGCCGCCTTGTCGTCGGCGCCCAGCACGGTCGCGCCGTCGGTGTGCACGACGCCGTTGTCGACCACCACCGTCGGCGGCCGGTCGATGGGCACCGTGTCCATGTGCGCGGAGAGCGCGATCGCCACACCGCCGCCGGTGCCCTTCACCGTCGCCAGGAGGTTCCCGCTGGCGGCGCCCGTGCGGGCGGCGGACCCGTCTTCGCTCACGCTCAGCCCCGCCGCCCGCAGCCGCGCCTGGATGAGGTCGGAGACGGCACGTTCGTCGCCCGAGGACGAGGGCACGGCGACGAGCTCGAGGAAGAGCTCGAGGAGCTCGTCGAGGTTCGCGCGCGCCGTCCCGGCCGGCGCGCCACTCGCGGCACCGGCCTCCCCCGCCGCCGCGCCGTTCGCGCCGCCGGTGTCCTCGGCGCCGCTCACGTGGCGCAGACCTCCTCGACCTCGTCCTCGCGGCCGGCGCGCAGGCGCGCCGCGGCGGCGACGAACTCGCGGAAGAGCGGCGCCGGCCTGTTGGGTCGCGACTTGAACTCGGGGTGGAACTGCGAGGCGACGAACCACGGGTGGTCGGCGAGCTCGACCATCTCGACGAGACGGCCGTCGGGCGTCGTGCCCGACACGACGAGCCCGGCCGTCTCGAGCTGCGGCCGCAGGTCGTTGTTGACCTCGTAGCGGTGCCGGTGGCGCTCCTGCGCATCGTCCGCCCCGTACGCGGCGTGGGCCTTCGTCCCCGGCACCACGCGCACCGGCGAGGCGCCGAGCCGCATGGTGCCGCCCATGTCCTCGACCTGCTTCTGCTCGGGCAGCAGGTCGATGACCGGGAACGGTGTCTCGGCGTCGAACTCGGCCGAGTTGGCGTCGGTCATGCCGCAGACGTTGCGCGCGTACTCGATGACCGCGCACTGCATGCCGAGGCACACGCCGAGGTACGGCACCTTGCGCTCGCGGCAGTAACGGATGGCCTCGATCTTGCCCTCGATACCGCGTTGCCCGAAGCCTCCGGGCACGATGACGCCGTCGGCGCGGCAGAGCTTCTCGGCCACGGTCGACTCGTTGAGCTCCTCGGAGTCGACCCAGAGGATCTCGAGCTCGCGGCGCACGGCGAGCGCCGAGTGCTTGAGCGCCTCCCACACCGAGAGATAGGCCTCGTGGAGCTGCACGTACTTGCCGACCAGGGCGATCGTGACCCTGCCCTTGCAGTCGTCGATCGCCTCCACGAGGTTCTCCCACTCGCTGAGGTCGGGTGCCCCGACGTCGAGGTGCAGCATGCGCACGACGAGGTCGTCGAGCCGCTGCTCGTGCATCACCATCGGCACCTTGTAGATGTCGTCGGCGTCGGGGGCCGAGACGACCGCGTCGGGGTCGACGTCACAGAAGAGGGCGATCTTCTCGCGGATGCCCTGGTCGAGCGGCTCCTCCGAGCGAGCGACGATGATGTCGGGCTGGATACCGATCTCGCGCAGCTCGGCGACCGAGTGCTGGGTCGGCTTGGTCTTCGGCTCGCCGACCACCCCGATCACCGGCACCAGCGTGACGTGGATGTAGAGGACGTGCTCGCGGCCGATGTCCTTGCGGAACTGGCGGATGGCCTCGAGGAAGGGCAGGCTCTCGATGTCGCCCACGGTGCCGCCGACCTCGGTGATGAGCACGTCGACGTCGAGGCTCGCGGCGAGACGGTGGACGCGTGACTTGATCTCATTGGTGATGTGCGGGATGACCTGGACCGTGCCGCCGAGGTAGTCGCCGCGGCGCTCCTTCGTGATGACGGCGTTGTAGATGCCGCCCGTCGTCACGTTGGAGTCGCGCTGCACGAACTCGTCGATGAAGCGCTCGTAGTGACCGAGGTCGAGGTCGGTCTCGGCGCCGTCCTCGGTGACGAACACCTCTCCGTGCTGGAAGGGGCTCATCGTGCCGGGGTCGACGTTGATGTACGGGTCGAACTTCTGGTTCGCGACTCTGAGGCCGCGCGCCTTGAGGAGACGGCCGAGCGAGGCGGCGGTGATGCCTTTGCCGAGACCGGAGACGACGCCGCCGGTGACGAAGATGTGCTTGGCCATGGGCGTGCGTCCCTCCCTGCGCGACTGGACTCAGGCGCTCCCGGGCCCAGCCGACGGCGCGACCCACGCCGGCGACGACCCCGTGCCTCGTGCTGCCACATACGCCGCGGCTCGCGCCGCGGCGTGCCTTCTCCCGCGCGTGCCCGGGTGCGTCGCTGCTCGCGCCGCGGCGCGCCCTCTGCTGCGTATGCTCGGGCACGCCGCGACCCGCGCCGGGACGCGCCCCGTACCACTCGGGATTTGTGGGGCCGGTCGCGCGCCCGTACCTCTCAGACGGGCCGGCGCGAGTGTCTGACCGGCTCTACCACGGATCACGGCCGGGAGTATATACCGCCGCGGGGACGGCCGCCAAAGCCCTCGCCGTCCGCGGCGTGGACGGCCGCGAAAGCTCTCGCCGTCCGCGGCGTGGGCGGCCGCGAAAGCTCTCGCCGTCCGCGGCGTGGACGGCCGCGAAAGCTCTCGCCGTCCGCGGCGTGGACGGCCGCCGAGTTAGCGTCCACAGAAGTGGTGTACGAGAAGAACTCTGAAGTGGTCGCCTTGAAGAAGAGGTGACCACTGCTCCATCCTCGAGGGTGGCGAAACCCAAG
>Ga0209164_1002019_pt1 | contig 23203 bp, 17 predicted proteins | sample MTBNYHSulfiMetaG_FD_187458 | JGI IMG/M metagenome (GOLD analysis project Ga0209164, IMG submission 187458) | Enrichment culture microbial communities from rom New York Harbor, USA that are MTBE-degrading - MTBE-NYH (New York Harbor Sulfidogenic)... | ecosystem: Environmental > Aquatic > Marine >... | reverse complement strand
GCCATCTCCTTCAGCTCCCGGCGCAGGTCGGCCACCTCATCCCGGAGCCGGGCGGCGTATTCGAAGCGCAGCTCCCGAGCTGCCTCACGCATCTCCTCCTCCAGGCTGCGGATGAGCCGCCCCAGGTCCTCGGCCGGCAGGTCCAGGGCGGGGCGAGGCTGTGCCTGGCGCTTGCGTCGCTCCACGGCCGGGGCTTCCCGGCTCTGCACCAACTCGAGGATGTCGGATACCTTCTTGCGGATGGTCTGCGGGTCGATGCCGTGGGCGGTGTTGAACTCCATCTGCACGGCCCGGCGGCGGTTGGTCTCGCTGATTGCCCGCCTCATCGACTCGGTGACGTCGTCGGCGTACATGATCACCTGGCCTTCGACGTTGCGCGCCGCCCGGCCGATGGTCTGCACCAGCGACGTCTCGGATCGCAGGAAGCCCTCCTTGTCGGCGTCGAGGATGGCCACCAATCCCACCTCGGGCAGGTCGAGGCCCTCCCGCAGCAGGTTGATGCCCACCAGCACGTCGAACTCCCCCAGCCGCAGGTCGCGCAGGATCTGCACCCGCTCCAGGGTCTGCACCTCCGAGTGCAGGTACCGGGCCCGGACCCCCATCTCCAGCAGGTAGTCGGTGAGGTCCTCGGCCATCTTCTTGGTGAGGGTGGTCACCAGCACCCGCTGGCCGGCGTCGGAGCGGCGGCGGATCTGCTCGAGCAGGTCGTCGATCTGCCCGCGCGTCGGCTTCACGATCACTTCGGGGTCCACCAGGCCCGTGGGGCGGATGATCTGCTCCACCACCTGGTCGGAGTGCTCCAGTTCCCAACGCGCCGGGGTGGCGGACAGGAAGACCGCCTGGCGGGTGCGCTCCAGCCACTCGTCGAAGCGGAGGGGCCGGTTGTCCATCGCCGAGGGCAAGCGGAACCCGTGCTCCACCAGCACCGTCTTGCGGCTCCGGTCCCCCTCGAACTGGCCGTGCAACTGCGGGATGGTCACGTGGCTCTCGTCCACGATCGTCAGGTAGTCGTCGGGGAAGTAGTCGAGGAGGGTGTAGGGCGCCTCCCCGGGGCTCCGCCCGTCGAGGTGGCGGCTGTAGTTCTCGATGCCGCTGCAGTAGCCCACCTCGCGCATCATCTCCAGGTCGTACACCGTGCGCATCCGCAGCCGCTGCGCCTCGAGGAGCTTGCCCTGTGCCCCCAACTCGGCCAGCCGGGCGGCCAGTTCCTCCTCAATATCGGCCATGGCCCGCACCATGCGCTCCTGGGTGGTCACATAGTGGGTGGCCGGGTACACGAACAGCTCGCTCAGCTCCTCGAGCACCTCGCCCGTCAGCGGGTTCATGCGCAGGATCCGATCCACCTCGTCGCCGAAGTACTCCACCCGCGCCATCGTCTCCTCGTAGGCCGGGAAGACCTCGAGGGTGTCCCCGCGCAGCCGGAAGCGGCCCCGGGTCAGGTTGACCTCGTTGCGCTCGTACTGGATGTCCACCAGGCGCCGCACCGCGTCCCCCAGCGGGTACTCCACCCCCCGTACCAGTCGCAGCAACTGGCCCTCGTACTGCTCCGGGGAGCCGAGGCCGTAGATGGCCGACACCGAGGCCACGATGATCACATCCCGCCGGGTGAGCAGGGCGGCCGTGGCCGAATGCCGCAGCCGCTCGATCTCGTCGTTGATGGTGGCGTCCTTCTCGATGTACGTGTCGGTCTGGGGGAGGTAGGCCTCGGGCTGGTAGTAGTCGTAGTAGGAGACGAAGTACTCCACCCGGTTTTCGGGGAAGAACTGGCGGAACTCGTTGGCCAGCTGCGCCGCCAGCGCCTTGTTGGGCGCGAGCACCAGGGTCGGCCGCTGCACCTTCTCGATCAGCCAGGCCACGGTGGCCGATTTCCCCGACCCCGTGATGCCGAGCAGCGTCTGGAAACGGTCGCCGCGGCTGATTCCTTCGGCCAGGCGCGCCACCGCCACCGGCTGATCCCCGGCGGGGGCGAAGTCCGACACCACGCGGAAGTCGGTCACGGAGCCACGCTACCGCCGCCGGCGTCCTGCCAGCCCCGCATCTCCTGCCAAGCCCGCCGGCACTCCTCGTCCAGGTGCTCGAAACCGGACCCGTTGTCCACCACGAGATCGGCCCGCCGCCGCCACTCTTCCCGGGAGGGCTGGACCGCCATGCGGCGTCGAGCATCCGCCTCGGTCATGCCTCGCGCCGTCAACCGGGACAGGCGCACGTCGTCGGGGGCGTCCACCACTACCCAGCGCCAGCCGGGGCCGAGCAGGTCTACCGGGAGCGGCATCTCCACCAGTACCACCCCCTCCGTCACCGGCGCCACCCACGCCCTCAGCAGGCGTCCGATGGCGGGATGGGTGATCGCCTCCAGCACGGCACGCTCCCCGGCATCGGCGAACACCACCTCGGCCAGGGCTCGGCGATCGATGCTTCCTGCGGCGACGACTCCCGGCCAGCGCGCCGCCACGGCCGCCGCGGCCACCCCCCCGGGCTCGAGCACAGCGTGGGCAGCGGCATCGGCGGAGAAGACTTGCGCTCCCCAGGAGGCGAAGAGGGCGGCGGCGCTGCTCTTGCCCGAGCCGATACCTCCTCCTAGTAGGGCGCGCGCCACGGGAGTCATGCCGCAGACGTTACCGCCCCAGGGTCAGGACCCCTTGCGCTCCTCTTTGGGCAGGAACTGCTTGGCCAACCGGGTGAAGGCCCGGGCTACTCGAGACCGCGGGCTCAGCGCCACCACCGGGATACCCTCGTTCACCGACTGCGGCACCAGGCGGTCCGAGGGGATGGCGGCCGCGGTGCGCAGCCCCAGCGAGCGCTCCAGCTCCACCAGGTCGAGTCGGGCCTTGGCGTTGATGCGGTTCACCACCAGGCGCAGGCGCTCCATGGGGTAGCGACCCGCCCGCAGGATGTCCAGGGCCACCTTGGCGTTCTTGACACTGGGCAGGTCCATGTCGACCACCACCACGACCTCGTCGGCGTGATCGAGCATCGTCAGCAGGATGTCGTCGAGTACCGGACCGGTGTCCACCACGACGAAGCGGTACAGCCGGCGCATCTTCTCCACCACCTGGACTACCGCCTTGGGGGCCACGCCGTCCGCCGCCGTGGGCTGCAGCGGCGCCGGCAACACCCGCAGGCCGCTCTCGTGGCGCAGGAGCAAGGCGTCCAGGCGCGCTTCGGACAGGTCCTCCACCTGGTGGGCCACCTCGGCCAGGTTGCGCGTCGGGTCCATCTGCAGCAGCAGGGCGACATCCCCGAACTGGAGATCGGCGTCGACGATGGCCACCGCGTCCTCGCCCACGGCGAAGGTCAGGGCCATCGCCAGGTTGGTCGCCGTTACCGACTTGCCCGAACCGCCCTTGCCTGCCATCACCACGATCACCCGGCCCTCGCCCCCCGAACGGGGCCGGGACACGGGGGCCGCCGGCTCGACGGGGCGGGAGAAGGGGATGATCGGGGAAGGCAGATCGTCCTCCTCATCGGCGGCCTCCTCGCGCGGGGGCATTCCCAGTGGAGGCGGGGCGAACGGAGGCGGCAGCGGCTCCGTCGACCGGGGCAGAGGGGGCGCCACCTGGGGCTTCGGCGGCAGCGCCTCGGGCTCCGGTGGCGCTTCTACCTCGGGCTCGGGGATCGGGCCGGGCTCCGGTGGCGCTTCCACCTCGGGCTCGGGGATCGGGCCGGGCTCCGGCGCGGGTTCCTTCTGAGCCGGGGGCACCGGAGGGACGGCGAGCTCGGCGGGTGGCTGCGGCATCGGTGGCGCCGGCGGGTCGGGCAGCGGAGTCACCGGCGTCGCTGCCGGTTGGGGTGCCGGGGGGGCCGTCACGGCCGCCGGTTGGGGTCGGGGCTCAGGCGCCGGGGCCTCACTCGGCACCGGCGCCGGGGCTGCAGCGGCGACGGGCGCTGGGGCCGCAGCGGCGACGGGCGCTTCCATCTTCGCGACCGGCTCCGCCGCGACGGGAGAGACGGCCTCCACCAGAACCTCCAGCAGCTGCGGCGCCGGATCCGGCCGCCGGCGGGGCGTGAGCGCGATCCCGAGCTTGCGGGCGGTGAGCGGAGCGTCGATGACATCGGTAAGCCCGGTCTGCAGGGCGGCGAGCAGCACCCGGTTGGTCACCACGTTGGCCACCAGGACCATGTGGATGGTCGGGTCGATCGCCAGCACCGCCCCGGCGGCCCGCACCCCGGCCTCGTTGCCGAAGGAGGGCCCCAGGATGGCGGCGTCGACCCGTCCGCCGACGGCGATCTCCTCGGCCTCCTCCAGCGAACGGGCCGTCAGCAGCCGCTCACCGTTGAGGAGCAGCCGCGTGTCCTCGACGAAGTCGAGGTCCGGGTCGACGATCAGGATCAGCCTGCCCCGGCGGGCCATAGCCACCTTCCTCCGCGTGTGCCGGGCGCACTGCGCTCGTGGTGACTAGTCCTTCGGACGGCCGACAGGCCGTCTTGAGGGGCAGTTGGGCGGGAGCGGCCTACTTCCGGCCGATCCCCTTCTCCTTCAGCTCCTGCAAGATGGCCTCCAGCGAGGCGTCGGCGGCGAAGCTGGGCTGCGGCTCGGCCGCCTCCTCTTCGCGCTGGAACTCCTTGCGCTGGCGCCGGCGCGGCGGCCGCCGCTCCTCGGTCCACTGGGAGCGCTGCGACCACTCGGGGCTGGCCTGCTTGATGGACAAGCTGATGCGGCGGCGGTCGGCGTCGATCTCGGTGATCTTGACCTGCACCTCCTGGCCCACCGACAGCTCCAGCTCGGGGCTATCGACGTGGTGCATGGCGATCTCCGACACGTGAACCAGGCCCTCCACCCCGTCGGTGACCGAGACGAAGGCGCCGAAGGGGACCGTCTTGGTGACGGCGCCGTCGACGACGTCCCCCACCTGATGCGCCGAGGAGAAGGACTCCCACGGGTCCTCCCGCGTTTGGCGCATGGACAGCGAGATCCGCTCCCGCTCCCGGTCGACCTCCAGGACCTTGACGGTCACCCGATCGCCCACCGACACGGCCTCACCCGGATGGCTGACGTGCTGCCACGACAGCTCCGACACGTGCACCAGGCCGTCCATGCCGCCCAGGTCGACGAAAGCCCCGAAGTTGACCACCGAAGAGACCACGCCCTCGCGGATCTCCCCCGGCTCCAGGGCATCCAGGAAGGCCTGGCGCTGCTCGGCTTGCTCCTCTTCCAGGAAGGCCCGGCGCGACAGGACCACGTTGTTGCGGTTCTTGTCCAGTTCGATGACCTTGGCTTCCAGGGTGGTGCCCACATAGGGCTGCAGGTCGCGCACCCGGCGCAGTTCCACCAGTGAGGCGGGAAGGAAGCCGCGCAGGCCGATGTCCACGATGAGGCCGCCCTTGACGACCTCGATCACCTGGCCCGTCACCGTGCCGCCCTGACGCATGATCTCCTCGATGCGCCCCCAGGCCCGCTCGTACTGCGCCCGCTTCTTGGAGAGGATCAGGCGGCCCTCCTGGTCCTCCACCTGGAGTACCAGGGCCTCGATGTGCTCCCCGACCTGGACGACTTCGCTGGGATTGACGTTGTTGCGGATCGACAGCTCGCCCGCAGGAATGATCCCCTCGGACTTGAAGCCGATGTCGACCAAGACCTCGTCGGGGTCCACCCGGACCACCGTGCCGGTCACCAGGCTGCCCTCGGAGAACTCCACCACGGTGCGCTCCACCGCGGCGGCGAAGTCCTCGGCAGAGAGGCGCCCCTCCGCGATCTCCTCGGTGGCGGCCATCGCGGCTGCCGCGGGGGCGGGCGACTCGGTCGCCTCGGGGGCCGGCTGCTCTACCGGCTCGGGGGCGGGCTCCGCGGTCGCCTCGGGGGCCGGCTGCTCCACCGGCTCGGGGGCGAAGGCCGGGGCCTCGTCGGACGGCGTAGCGGGAGCGGGGGGCGGCTCCGCGGTCGCCTCGGGAGTCGGCTGCTCCACCGGCTCGGGAGCGGGCTCCGCGGCCGCCTCGCGGGCCGGCTGCTCCACCGGCTCGGGAACGAAGGCCGGGGCCTCGTCGGACGGCGTAGCGGGAGCGGGGGGCGGCCCGTCGTCCGAGAACTCGGCGGCGGGCGCGTCGTGGATGTCGTCGGTCATGGGTTTGTGTGTCTCCTGGAAGTGGGCTTCCCCGCGATCGCGGGATCGCCGGGGAGCGGGCAGAAGGGTAACACACCCGTTGCCGGCAGCCGTCAGGCCTTGGCGTCCGCCAGCGTGGGGCCCATGCCCAGGTCCACCTTCAGAGGGACGCGCAGCTCGGCGCCGCCTTCCATTATCTCCCGGATCAGCCCGGCCGCTTCGTCCGCCTCCTCGAGCGGCACCTCGACCACCAGCTCGTCGTGCACCTGCAGGAGCAGAGTGGCCTCCAGCCGCCGCTCCCCCAGCGCTGCGTCGAGGGCGACCATCGCCTTCTTGATGATGTCGGCCGCCGAACCCTGGATCGGCGCGTTGAGCGCCATTCGCTCCGCGGCCTGCCGGATCCGGAAGTTGTCCGAAGACAGCTCGGGCAAATAGCGACGGCGCCCCAGGATGGTGGTCGTGTACCCGTCGGCCCGGGCGCGCGCCACCATCCCCTGCATGAATGCGGCTACGTCGGGGAACTGAGCGAAGTAGGCATCCATGTGCTCTTTGGCCACCTCGGTGGGGATCTCGAGGCGCTGGCCCAGGCCGTAGGCCTCCATGCCGTAGAGGAGGCCGAAGTTGATCATCTTCGCCCGGCGGCGCAGGTCCGGGGTCACCTGTTCCGCGGCCAGGCCGAACACCCGGGCGGCGGTGGCGGTATGGATATCGGCCCCAGAGGCGAAGGCCTCCAGCAGCCCGGCGTCCCCGCTGAGATGTGCCAGGATGCGCAGCTCGATCTGGCTGTAGTCGGCCACGACGAACGTGCAGCCGGGGGCGGCAACGAAGGCGCGCCGGATGGTGCGGCCTTCCTCGGTGCGCACCGGGATGTTCTGCATGTTCGGACGCTCGCTGGAGATCCGCCCGGTGGCCGCCCCGGTCTGGTTGAAGACGCAGTGGATCCGGCCGTCGCGCTCGATCAGCGGCAGCAGGCCGTCCACGTAGGTGGAGCGCAGCTTCTCGAGCTCCCGGTAGGCCAGTAGGTAGCCCACCACCGGATGCTGGTCCACCATCTTCTGCAGCACCGAGGCATCGGTGGAAGGAGCCCCCTTGGGGGTCTTCTTCAGCACGGGCAGGTGGAGCCGGTCGAAGAGGACCTCGCGCAGCTGCTGAGTGGAGTTGATGTTGAAGGGCTCACCGGCCGCCTCGTGCACCTGCCGCTCCAGCGTCGCCAGCCGGTCGCGCAGGTGCTCCCCCAGTTCCGCCAGGTACTCCCGGTCGACCAGGATGCCCGCCTGTTCCATACGTGCCAAGACCCGAACCAGGGGCAGTTCCACCTCGCGGTACAGGTCGTAGCCGCCCCGCTCCCGCAGCAGAGCGTGCAGCGGGTCGGCCAGGCGGGCCACCGCCACGGCACGCCGGCCGGCACGCTCGAGGTCCGGGCCCCCCGCCTCGAAGTCGAACGCCCCCTGGGCGCCGCGGCTCGTGGCCGCCGCTCCTTCCGGGTCGATCTCCAGGCCCAGCACCTGCGCGGCCAGGCTGCTCAGGTCCGGTGCCCGCTCGGTGGGATTCACCAGATAGCCCGCCAGGGCGGTGTCGCCCGCCAGGCCGGCCAGATCACTCCCCGCCTCCAGCAGGGCGCGGGTCAGCGGCTTGGCGTCGTGGAGGGCCTTGGGCACCGCCGGGTCGGCCAGGGCCGGGGCCAGGCCGCCGAGACGCTCGGCGGTCACGTAGGCCACCTGCTCCTCCACCCCGGCGACCACTACGCCGGCCAGCGCCTCGCCTTCCCACACCGGCTCCAGCGCCAGCTGCTCCCTGCCGGCCACCAAGCCGGCCGGGTCGCAGACGGCCACGACGTCCACGTCCAGCACCCCACCGCCGGGTTCCTCGTCTCCGCCCCCCGCCTCCACCAGCCGCTGCCACAGCGACCGAAAGGCCAGGCCGTCGAAGACCCGCCGGGCCTGTGCCGGCTCCCACGGGTGCAGCCTCAGATCCTCCGGAGCCGCGGCTACGGGCGCGTCCTCTCGCAGGTAGGTGAGCCGCCGGTTCAAGAAGACCTGCTCCCGCGCCGCCGCCAGGCTCTCCCGCAGCCGCGGCGTCTGGTCGTCCAGGTGCTCGTAGATCCCTTCCAGGCCGCCGTACTCTGCCACCAGCCGAGCCGCGGTCTTCTCGCCCACTCCGGGCACCCCGGGGAGATTGTCGGAGGTATCCCCCCGCAGGGCGGCATAGTCGGCGTATTGAGCCGGAGTCACTCCATAGCGGTCCTCCACCCAGCGGGTGTCGGCCATCACGGTGTCGCTGATGCCCCGCCGGGTGTAGACCACCTTGATGCGCCCACCCACCAACTGGAAGGCGTCCCGATCCCCGGTGACCACCAGCACTTCCCAGCCCGCGGCGGCAGCGCGCCGCGCCACAGTGGCGATCACGTCGTCGGCCTCGAACCCCGGGACCCGGAATTGGGTGATTCCGAGGCAGTCGGCCACCTCGTCGATGAGGGGTAACTGCTGGCGAAAGAGATCCGGCGCCGCCTTGCGGGTGGCTTTGTAGCCCTCGTAAGCCGCGTCGCGGAACGTCGGCTCGGGGGTGTCCCACGCCACCGCCATCGCCTCAGGATGCTCGTCGCCGAGGAGCTTGATCACCATCGAGGTGAACCCGAACACGGCGTTGGTGGGCCGGCCGTCCGGAGTGGCCAGGTCGGAGGGCAAGGCGTAGAACGCCCGGAAGGCGAGGCTGTGCCCGTCGAGCAGGGCGAGGCGGGGCATGGCTCGATGTTAGGACGGGGGGCCGTCCCTAGCGGAGACGAGCCAGCAGCCGGTCCCGCTTGGCCTCCAGGCGCCGCCGCTTCTCCCGGAAGCCGGCGAGCAGGCGCTCAAAGCGGGCCACGTCGGCCGAGGTCTCGCGGGCATCCTCGCGGTCGAGGGGGCTTTCGCTGACCGCGGCGTCGCGCCGGGCATCGTCGTCCAGGTGCCGATGGATCTCCAACTCGGCTGCGGCCAGGCGTTCTTCCTCGGCGAGACGGCCGAGTTGCTCGTTCAGCCGGAAGATGCGGCGTTCCAGGAGGGCCATGTCCAGTCCCCGGGGGCTTCCGGGCGCCCTACGATTGGGGCCGCGCCGGGATGGCGGAATGGTAGACGCAGCGGACTCAAAATCCGCCGAGGTAACACTCGTGGGGGTTCGACTCCCCCTCCCGGCACCCACCGTCATCTTCTCACGTCGCCGCCTACCGGCGGCGACCGGCCTGCTCCCGTCCCAGCCTCCCAAACCCTCCACCTCCCGGCTCCACACCCACCCGCCGAGAGGCCCAACCCCCGCCCGCACCCTCCCCGGATACGGTTCGACTCCCCCTCCCGGCACCCACCGTCGTCTTCTCACGTCGCCGCCTACCGGCGGCGACCGTCAGCCCACGAACCCGTTGGTGATGGGAAGCCGGCGGTCGCGGCCCAACGCCTTCGGCGTGATCTTCACCCCGGGAGGCGACTGGCGGCGCTTGTACTCGTTCCGGTCGACCATCCGGGCCACCTTCCCCACCAGGGCGCCGTCGAAGCCTCGCTTCACAATCTCCTCCGCGGCGAGATCCTCCTCCACGTAGGCCTCCAGGATGCGATCCAGCGTCTCGTAAGGAGGAAGGCTGTCGGTGTCCAGTTGGTTGGGGCGCAACTCCGCCGACGGCGGCTTGGCGATGGTCGCCCCGGGAATGACTTCGCCATCCCGGTTGCGCCAGCGGGCCAGGTCGTACACCAGGGTCTTGTACACGTCCTTGAGCACGGCGAAGCCGCCCACCATGTCCCCGTACAGCGTCGAGTACCCCACCGACATCTCCGACTTGTTGCCCGTGGCCAGCACCAGGCCACCGTGCTTGTTGGAGAGGCCCATCAGGATGGTCCCCCGCGCCCGGGCCTGCAGGTTCTCCTCGGCCACTCCGGGCTCGGTGCCGGCGAACCCCTCCGCCAGAGCCTCGAGGAACCCGGTGAACGGCGCCTCGATGGAAACCTCCGACAGCCTGATGCCCAGGTTCGCCGCCAGTGCCCTCGAGTCGGTCACCGAACCCTCGGAAGAGTGCCGGCTGGGCATGGTCACTCCCCACACCGCGGCCGGTCCGAGGGCGTCGGCGGCGATGGTGGCCGTCAGCGCCGAGTCGATTCCCCCGGAGAGCCCCACCACCACCTGGGAGAAGCCGTTCTTCCGGGCGTAGTCGCCCAGGCCCAGGCAAAGAGCCCCGTAGATCTCGGCGATGTCCTCCAGCGGCGGGTGCGTCTCAGGTGGCGGCTCCGGCTCACCTTCCAGCAGGGTCCCCCGGCTGACCACGGTGGCCTCCACGTCGCTGCGCCCGGCCTCCGAGAGGGGCACATCCACCCAGAAGAGGTCCTCCACAAACTGCGGGCTGCGATACAGGAGCTCGCCGGTGCCGTCGAACACCATGCTGGCCCCGTCGAAGACCAGCTCATCCTGGCCTCCCACCAGGTTCAGATAGACCAGAGGCAGGCCGCAGGCTTTCGCCCGGGATCGGAGCATCTCCTCACGCTCGGAGTCCTTGCCGCGGTGGTAGGGCGAGCCGTTGATGTTGAGCAAGATATCCGCCCCCGCCTCGGCCTGCCGGGCGGCCGGCCCGTCGGCAACCCAGATGTCCTCGCACACCGACACCCCGGCCACCACCCCGTTGATGTCCCACAGCGCCGCCGGTGCTGCCCCCGGGAAGAAGTAGCGGTCCTCGTCGAAGACCCCGTAGTTGGGCAGCACCGCCTTGTGGTAGATCCCTCGCACCCGCCCCTCCGCCGCCAGCGCGGCCGCATTGAACAGGCGGCCGGGCCCCGCATCGTCACGCCGCGGCTCACCCAGGGCCTGGTCCACAAAGCCGAGCACCGCGGTGGTCTGCCCCGCCTTGCCCGCCAGCCGGTACATCGCCTGGAGGTTCGCCTCGATGAAACGGCGCCGCAGCAGCAGGTCCTCCGGCGGGTAGCCGGTCACTGCCAACTCGGGCAGGAGAAGCACGTCGGCTTGCAGATCTTCGGCCCAGGCCATGGTCTCGAGGATCCGGGCGGCATTCCCTTCGAGATCCCCCACCGTGAGGTTCAATTGGGCACCGGCGACGCGGAAGAAGTCGGTCATGGCGGGGAGGCTAGACCCGCCGCTGCTCTGTCCGGTTACGGCGAGCCGGCCCTCGGCCCATCGGCCGAGCCTCCCGCCAACGGCACGGCGGCCCTCGGCTCAGCCGGATACCGGGATGGCCGGCAGCAGGGCGGCGATGGTCGTGCCCCGTCCCGGGGTGCTCGACACCTCGACATCGCCCCCCATGGCCGCCACTAGTTGGCGGACGATGGCCAGGCCCAGCCCGGATCCCTCGGGCCGGGCGGGCCGGTAGCGCTGGGCCACGTAGAGGCGCTCGAAGATGTGCGGCAGGTCGTCGGCTTCGATGCCCGGGCCGGTGTCGCTGACCGCGATGCGGGTGCTCTTCCCTTCCGCCCTCAGCACCAGGCCAACCTCACCGCCGGCCGGGGTGTAGCGCAGGGCGTTCTCCACCAGGTTGCCGACCACCTGATCGATGCGGTCCGGGTCGACCAACACCGGGGCGAGCACCGCCAGGTCGGTCTCCAGCCGGACCCCGGCCGCCTCGGCGCGTCCCCGGTATGCCTCGGCGGTGCCCCGCAGGTGTGCCGCCAGGTCGACCGGTTCGGGGCGCAGGGCGAATTCGCCCGCTTCCAGGCGAGACAGCAGCATCAAGTCTTCGAGCAGTCGGCTCAAACGCCCCGACTCGCGGTGCATCACCCCACCCACCCGGGCTAGGTCCTCCCCCTCCACCTTGCCCTCGTGCAGCGCCTCGGCGTAGCCGGAGATGGTGGTCAGCGGGGTGCGCAGGTCGTGGCCCACACTGACCAGGAATTCGCGCTCCCGCCGGCGCGCCTGTTCCAGCTCGCTCGCCATCTCGTTGAACGCCACCGCCACCTCGGCGACCTCGTCGCCGCCGTCCACCGGGGCCCGGGCACTCAGGTCCCCGCCCGCCAGCGCCCTCGAGGCGGCCCCCAGGCCCTCCAAGCGGCGCCCCAGGAACCGGGAGAGCCATACGGCCAGGAGGGCGGCCAGCAGCACCCCCAGGCCAACCGCCCATAGCAGCCGGACCACAACGGGCGGCCAAGGCACCAGCTCGAGATCGGTGCCGATAACCACCACCACCCTTCCCAGTGCGCCCATCTGCACCGGCAAGGCGAAGGCGGCCACCGCCTCGCCGTCCACCTCCGCTTCGAACTGCACCCGCCGTCCCAGCGCGGCCACCCCGCCGGGGACCTGCTCGGCCAGAGGGGCGGAGTCACCCACCACGGTGCTGCCCCCGGCCGGTCCTATCAGCACCGCCTCCACGTAGTCGTGGCCCCCCACGACCCGTACCACCGCCAGCAGGTTCCCCAGGTTGCGCAGCGGAGTAGTCCCCAGGCTCCCCCGCTCCCTGACCGAGGCTTCGATCAGGCGCGCGGTGGCCTCGGCCTGGCGGTTGAACTCGGCGCGCGCCGACTCTTCTACCGAGTCGTTGATCAGCAGCGCCGCCGTCAGGCCGCCGACGGCCAGAGTCACCACCGAGACCGCCACCAGCGCCCAGAAGAACCGCCGTCGCACGCTCAGCCCGCCATCCGGTAGCCGACGCCCCAAGCCGTCTCGATGGGGATCCCCTCCAGCTTCTTGCGCAGCTGCCGCACGTGGACGTCGACGGTGCGGGTCTCCCCGAAGTAGTCGTAGCCCCAGACGGCCTGGAGAATCTGGGCCCGGCTCAACACCAGGCCCCGGTTCTCGGCCAGGAACCACAGCAGGTCGAACTCGCGCGCCGTCGGCCGCACCACCTCGTCGCGGGGAGTCCTCACTTCCCGCCGTCCGCCGTCGATGACCCAGGAGCCGACCTCGATGACCGCCGGCGCTCGCGGCGCCTCTTCCGAACGGCGCAGGACCGCCCGCACCCGTGCCACCAGCTCCCGCGGCGAGAAGGGCTTGGTCACGTAATCGTCGGCCCCGATCTCCAGGCCCACGATCTTGTCTACCTCGGTGTCGCGCGCCGTCAGCATGATCACGGGCACGTCGCTGACGGCCCGGATACGCCGGCAGACCTCGATCCCGTCCATGCCGGGGAGTCCCAGGTCGAGCAGCACGACGCGCGGACTGCGGTCGCGTACCGCGTTGAGGCCGGCAATCCCGTCGCCGGCATGAACCAGACGAAAGCCGTCCTGCTCGAAGTACATCCGGACGAGGTCGGCGATGGCCTCTTCGTCCTCGATCAGCAGCACCGTGCCGCCCGTCTGCACGATTCCTCCTCGACCCGGCTCCTCGACCCCCGCCACCTTCGGTACCGCGGGTTCGACAACTGTTAGGCCCGGGTGAACCTTTGATGGGGTTACCGCGGCCCGGCGGGCTCCCCGAGCCGCGACCAGCGTAGAACAGGTCTCACAGGTTCCAGAGCCAGTCGGGCAGGTGCTGCTGGAACCACCGGTTCAGGTCCACGATGTGCCCGGTGACCATCAGCACCCCGAAACCGGCGAGCAGCAGGCCCGAGACCACGGTCATGGGCCGCAGGTAGCGCCGCATCCGCCCGAAGAAGCGGATGGCCCGGCCCATTCCCAGTCCCGCCAGCACGAAGGGGAGGCCCAGGCCCAGCGAGAACACGGCCAGGAGGACCATGCCCGCCGCCACCGTCGTCCCCTGCTGACCCACCGCGGTCAGGGCCAGGATGCTGCCCAGGGTGGGCCCGATGCAGGGCGTCCAGCCGAAGCCGAAAGCCGCCCCCATCAGCGGCGGGGCCCAGGCCCCCAGTCGGGAGGGCCGCACCTCGACCCGCCGCTCCCGCAGCAGCGGCAGCAAGAAGCGCGGGGTCCACACCGCGGTCGCCGCGAGGAACAGGCCCATGGCCACGACCAGCCATCCGGCGCCGGTGGTGAAAGCCTCCTGGTTGCGCAGCAGCGCCCGGCCCACCGTGGTCGCCGCCGCACCGAGCAGGACGAAGACCAACGTGAAGCCGAGGACGAAGAGCAGAGTCACCCGCAGCATGCGCCGCGTGGATCCTCGGTTATCGGCCAAGTCCGCCGCCGAGTAGCCCGACATCATGCTCAGGTAGCCGGGCAGCAGGGGAAGCACACAAGGCGACAGGAAGGAGAGCGCCCCGAACCCGAAGGCGGCGAGCACGCTGACCGGGGTGAGACCGGTGATCTCCATGACCCTCCCGAGCACACGACCGCGCCTTCAACCCCGGCCGAGGGCGCCCTGTTCCCAGGGTAACCTCCCCGCGGTGCCCACCCTCCAGACTGTCCGGGGCCGCCTGCGGGGGGCCCTGGCCTCGCTGGCCCCCCCGGCGCCGCTGCAGCGTGGGGAGATCGGGCTGCTCGCCCTGCTCGCCGCCGCCGCCTTTGCCCAGGGCTGGAGCAGCAATGTGTTCACTCACACCCTGGCCTACACCCGGGACACCTTTGGGCTGAGCGACCAGGGGATCGCCGACCTGGAAGCGGTGGTCCGGGCTACCGCCCTCACCGCCCTGCTGCTCTCCTGGTGGGCCGACCGGCGCGGGCGCCGCGAGCCCCTGCTCCTCGCCTTCGCCCTGATCCCCCTGGCCAACCTGGCCACCGCCTTCGTCCCCTCGCTGGCCGCCTTTGCCATCCTCCAGGGGATAGCCCGCATCGGCACCATCGCCCTCGGTGCCCTCGGCCTCGTAGTCATAGCCGAGGAGGTGAATCCCGCGGTGCGGGGCTACGCCTCTGGAGTGTTCGCCCTGGGGCTGAGCATGGGTACCGGCTTCGGGCTGCTGATCACCCCCGCCGCCCAGGCGAGCGACGAGGCCTGGCGCGCTCTCTTCGGGGCCTCCGCCCTGCCCCTGGTGCTCCTGCCCCTGCTGGCCTTTCGGCTGCGAGAGACGCGCCTCTTCCGCCCCGGCGCCCGCGCCCCGCTCGGGGCCGCTCTCCAGGGAGGGCCGGCCCGCCGCTTCTGGCCCATGGCCGGGCTCTCTTTCGCCACTGCCGCCTTCATCGGGCCGGCGTCCGCGTTCGTCAACCCCCGGCTGGTGAACGACCTCGGGTGGGCCCAGGGAGGGGCATCGCTGCTCCTGGTGCTGGCCAGCACCCCGGCGGTGCCCCTGGGGCTGCTCGCCGGCGGCCGGGCCGCCGACCTCATCGGCAGGCGCCCCACCGAGTTCGCGGCGATGCTGATCGGCGTCTCCGGGGGCATCCTCACCTACTTCTCCGAGGCCGGCTGGGCCATGGGCCTGGGGGTATTCCTCGCCATCCTGGGCTCGTCCGCCTTCGCTCCGGCTTTCACCGCCCAGCGGGCCGAGCTGTTCCCTACCGCGTCTCGCGCCACCGCCGGCGCCTGGCTCATCAATGCCGGCATCCTGGGAGGCCTGGGCGGCTTCCTTGCCGGGCGCTTCGCCATCGGCGCCTGGGGGGTGCCGGTCACCATCGCCGGGCTGGGCGGAGTGCTCCTGGCCTCTTCGGCCCTGCTGCTCCTCCTCCCCGAGACACGGGGAGCCCGCCTCACGGCCCCAGGGGAGATCGAGGGCTCAGGCGGCGCCACGCCAGCGTGACCGCCCGCACCCCCACCAGCACGGCGATGCCCCACCACACCCCGGGAAGCCCCCAACCCAGCGGCAGCACCAAAGCCAGCAGCGCGCCGGCCGCCGCGGCGGCGGCACCGGTCGCCGCGGCCAGGTAGGCGAAGTCGCCCGCCCCGAGGAACACCCCGTCCCACACGAAGACCAACGCCGCCGGCGGCTGCATCAGAGCCCCCCACCAGTACACCGACCGCATAGCGCCGATCACGTCGGGGTCGTCGCTGAACCACCCGGGCAGCCATGGAGAAGCAACCGCCAACAACCCGGCGAAGCCGAAGCCGACTGTCGCGCCGACCATCAGCAACCGGTCGGCGACCGCCCTGGCGGCCGATCGATCGCCGCTGCCCAGGAGCCGGCCGACCAGGGCCTGGGCCGCGATCGCCAGGGCATCGAGCGCCAGGGCGAGGAACAGCCACACCTGGAAGATCACTTGGTGGGCCGCCACGGCCGCATCCGCTACCCGGGCCGCCACCGCGGTGGCCATCGTGAAGACGGCCAACAGGGCCCCGGAGCGCAGTGCCAGTTGCCCGGCGGCCCGCAGGAAGGCCCCCACCTCGCCGGCGTCCCCCCCGGTGAGGCGTATCCCCCATTTCTCCCGGTCCCGCCCGAGGAGCAGTGCCAGGAAAGCGGCGGCCCCCAGCCACTGCGCCCCCACCGTCGCCCAGGCGGCCCCGGCGATACCCATGTCCAGCCCGAAGATGAGCACCGGATCGAGCACCAGGTTGACCACGTTCAGGCCCGCCACCACCAGGAAGGGAGTGCGAGTGTCCTGGTAGCCCCGGTAGGCCCCGGCGGCCGCCCGGACCACCAGAACCCCCGGCAGCGCCAGGGCCCGGATCCGCAGGTAGGCCGTCGCGCCGCCACGCACCTCGGCCGATGCCCCCATCACCCCCACGATCGGCCCGGCTAGAGCGGCCAGCGCCAGCGCGGCCGCCGCTCCCGAGGCCAGCGCGATCCCCAAAGCCGTCGCGGTGGCCCGCGCCGCCCCGCCGGCATTCCCTGCCCCAACCGCCCGTGCCACCCGCGACGTCGTCCCGTACTCGAGGAAGGTGAAGGCCTGAAACACCACCGCGAAAGCGGCCACCGCCACTCCCAGGGCACCCAGCGAGGCCGCCCCCAGCCGTCCCACGAAGGCGGTGTCGACCAACGAAAGCAGCGGATCGGCGGCCAGGGCACCCAAAGCCGGGATCGCCAGGGCGGCGATCTCCCGGTCGTGAGGGCCCCGCCCCAGTGAACCGGGCAGCGGCTTCACGACCCCCGGCCCGGGAAGGGGCAACGATCGGCCAGGGGGCACGACTCACAACGCGGCCGGCGCGCCAGGCACACCTCCCGCCCGAAGAGGATGAAGCGCATCGAGATCCCCGCCCACTCCCGCTCCGGGTAGAGGGCTCGCAGGTCGGCCTCCACCTTGGCCGGGTCGCGGGCGGCGCTCAAGCCCAGCCGCCGGGCCAGCCGTCCCACGTGAGTGTCCACTGCGATCGCCGGCCGCCCGAAGGCCTCGGCCAGCACCACGCTGGCCGTCTTGCGCCCCACGCCCCGCAGGCTGGTGAGAGCGTCGAGATCCGCGGGCACTTCACCGCCGAAGCGCGCCATCAAATCCGCGCTGAGGACGATGATCGCTCGCGCCTTCTGCCGGTAGTACCCCGTGGAGTAGACCATCTCCTCGACCTCCTCGGGGGAGGCAGCGGCGAGGTCCTCGGGCAGGGGCCAGCGGCCGAAGAGCCCGGGGGTGACTCGGTTGACGTTGGCGTCGGTGGTCTGCGCGCTGAGCACCGTGGCTACCAGCAGCTGCCACGGGTCGCGGTATTCCAGGGCCGTGCCCGCGTCCGGGTACCGCTTCTTGAGGCGCCCCAGGATGGTGCGGGCTCGCCGTCGTTGGTCCGCAGTAGCGAGAGCGGTGGAGCGGGCCACGAGGCCGATCGTACCGGCCCCAGCCCCCTCCCCAGCTGCTCGCTGCCGGTACGATCGGGGGCCCATGGAGATAGGTCCCCGGTGAATCGCGCCACCCCGACCGGGCCGCCCCCCGTCTGGCACGTACTTGCCCCGGCCGACGCCGCCCGGGAGTTGGGATCCCATCCCGAGCACGGCCTGACCGAAGACGGCGCCGCCGCCGGCCTGCAGAGGCACGGCCCCAACGAGCTGCACGACACCGGAGGCCGCACCCCTCTGGGAATCCTCCTCGAGCAACTCCGCGCCACCATGGTCCTGGTCCTCATCGCCGCGGCGGCGCTGGCCGCCGCGCTCGGCGACGTTAAGAACACCGTGGCGATCGGCGCCATCGTCGTGCTCTTCGTGCTGTTGGGGACCATCCAGGAGTACCGCGCCGAACGGGCGATTGCCGCCCTCAAGCGCCTCGCCGCGCCCGAGGTCACCGTGGTGCGCGCCGGCCGCCTCCAGGAAGTGGCGGCGCGCTGTCTGGTGCCCGGAGACCTAGTGGCTCTGGAGGCCGGCGACCTGGTGCCCGCCGACGCCCGCGTGGTGACCGCGGCCGCCCTACGGGTCCAGGAAGCGGCCCTGACCGGCGAGTCCGAGCCGATCACCAAGCGGGTCGATCCCCTGGGTGATCACGCCCTGCCGCTGGGCGATCGCCGCAACATGGTCTACCTGGGAACGGTGGTAACCCAGGGAAGGGGTACGGCGCTGGTGGTAGCCACCGGCATGGCCACCGAACTGGGCAAGATCGCCGGGTTGCTGCAGCAGACCGCGGAGGGGCTCACCCCACTGCAGCGCCGCCTCGACCGGGTGGGCAAGGCCCTCGCCCTCGCCGGCCTGGGAGTGGCGGCCCTGATCTTCGCCCTCGGGTTGATCCGGGGCGACGAACTGCGCCACATGCTGCTCACTGCGGTGTCGGTCGCCGTGGCCGTAGTGCCCGAAGGGCTGCCGGCTGTCGTCACCATCACCCTGGCTCTGGGGGCGCAACGCATGCTGTCGCGGCGGGCCCTGGTGCGCCGCCTCCCCGCGGTGGAGACCCTGGGTTCGGTCACCGTCATCTGCTCCGACAAAACCGGCACCCTCACCGAGAACCGCATGACTCTGGTGGTACTCGACGTGGCGGAGCACGAACTCGATCTCACCCAGGAGCTGGAGCGGGGCGGTTCGGTGCGAGGGGGCCGGCACCCGGAGCCCCCGGCAGCGCCGGCGCTCTCCCTGGCCCTCGTCGGGGGCGCGCTGTGCAACGACGCCCGGCTCGCGGAGGACGAAGGCCGCGGCTACCACACCATCGGCGACCCCACCGAGGGAGCCCTGGTGGCCGCCGCGGCCGACATGGGTTACCCGAAGACTCGCCTCGACCTATCCCTGCCCCGCGACGCCGAGATACCGTTCGACTCCGAGCGCAAGCGCATGACCACGGTGCACCGGCTGCGCGGCTCCGACCCCTCCCTGCTGCCGGGACTGGAGCCTGGAGACCATACCCACGTGGCCTTCACCAAGGGCAGCACCGAGGGCCTGCTGGGGCTCTCGAGCCGGGTGTGGGTCGACGGCGCCGCCCGGCCGATCGACGACGATTGGCGTAGCCGTATCGCCGGCGCCGAGGAGAGGCTCGCCCGGCGCGGCATGAGGGTGCTCGGGGTCGCTTTCCGGCTGCTCCCCGGCGCCCCTTCGGATCCCGGCCTGGAGCTCGAGCAGGATCTCACCTTCGTGGGCCTCTTCGGCATGATCGACCCGCCGCGACCCGAGGTAGCCGAGGCGGTGGCCACTTGTCGCTCGGCCGGCATCTCCCCCGCCATGATCACGGGCGACCATCCCCTCACTGCTCTGGAGATCGCTCGTCAGCTGGACATCGCCCGCGACGACCGGGTCGTCACCGGGGCCCAGCTGGAAGGCATGACCCCGGAAGAACTGCACCGGGCGGTCGAGGCAACTCGGGTCTTCGCCCGGGTATCGCCCGAGCACAAGCTGCGCATCGTCGAAGCCCTGCAGGCCCAGGGCGAGGTAGTGGCCATGACCGGCGATGGGGTCAACGACGCCCCCGCCCTGCGCCGTGCCGACATCGGCGTGGCGATGGGCATCACCGGCACAGACGTGGCCAAGGAAGCCGCCGACATGGTGCTGCTCGACGACAACTTCGCCACCATCGTGAGCGCGGTGCGCGAGGGCCGCACGATCTACGACAACATCCGCAAGTTCGTGCGCTTCTCCGTGGGGGGCAACATCGGCAAGGTACTGGTGATGCTGCTAGCTCCCTTCCTGGGCACCGCAGTACCTCTCCTCCCACTGCAGCTGCTGTGGCTCAACCTACTGACCGACGGGCTCCTCGGGCTCGGCCTGGGCCTGGAGCCACCGGAGCGTGCGGTGATGCAACGCCGCCCCTACTCGCCCCGGGAGGGCATCTTTGCCCGCCCCGCCGGGCTCCGCGTCATCCTCACCGGGGCCATCATCGGAGGGCTGGCCCTGGCACTCGGCACCACCTACTTCAACCTGGGCCGCGCCTCGTGGCAGACGATGGTGTTCAGCTTCCTGGCCTTCGCCCAGGTGGCCCAGGCCTTCGTGGCCCGCTCCGATACGGAGTCCCTGTGGCAGCGAGGCTGGCGGGGCAACCAAGCCCTCTCCCTCCTGGCCCTCCTCGTCGTCGGCCTGCAGCTCGCCGTGGTCTACCTGCCCGGCCTCAACGACTTCTTCGACGTGCAGCCGATGAGCGCCCTCGACATGGGGGTGACGGCGCTGGCGGCCGTGGCGGTGCTGGCCGCCCTGGAGGCGCTCAACCGGGCCTTTCGCCGCAGCTGACCCGGCGGGCGAGGCCCTCGGCCCGCCTCCGGTTCCCCTAGTGTGAATGCCGGATGGGGTGAATCCCGGACGGGGTGAACGCCGGATGAGCCCAGGAGACGAGGAGCGGAGTTTGGCTCTCAGCGGCACCACCCTGCTGCGTAGGGCCATCCTGGAGCGCGGGCGGGTAGAGGGCACCCTGCTCAAGGTGGACGACTTCCTCAACCACCGGGTCGAGCCGGCCCTGATCGGCGCCGTGGGGGACGACCTGGCCGCCCGTTTCGCCCCCGCCGGGCCGCAGGTGGTGCTCACCGCGGAGGCCAGCGGCATCGCCCCCGCGCTGGCCTGCGCGCTGGCCCTGGCCGTCCCGATGGTCTTCGCCAAGAAGTATCTGGGCCCCGGGGGTCGCGACGTCTATTCCCGCGAGGTCTTCTCCCCCACCCGGGGCATGGAGTATCGCGTCGAAGTCGCCCGGCGCGTCCTGGCCCCCGGGGAGCGGGTGCTGGTCGTGGACGACTTCCTGGCGGGCGGCCGCACCGCGGAGGCTCTGGGGGAGATCGCCGAGGAGGCCGGCTGCCCTCTCACCGGCCTCGCCTTCGTCATCGAGAAGACCTTCCAGGATGGAAGGCGCCGCCTGGAAGCCCACGGCTGGCGGGTGGAAGCCCTAGCCCGGGTCACCTCTCTGGAAGGGGACCGGGTCGCTCTGGAGGATTGAGGGCGCCGCCCCGGCGGCAGGCCTCTCCCGGATCACCAACCGGAAGAGGCTAACCTCGGGCACTCCGACCCACGGCGAGCAGAGTGAACCGCCCTTACGACTCGCGCCCGCGGCCGCCGACCCGGCTGGCCTTTCACCCCTCCCGCATCGTCATCGACGCGGGGGTGCTGCTCGTGCTCGGCGCCATGAGCCTCCCCTTCGTGACGGGCGACGATTTCCGGCAGCGGGCCGTGGCCGGCGACGCTTTGCCGGCCTTGCTGCTCCTGCTCCCCGTCTTCGCCGTGACCCTGATCCCCGACCACAGCACCCCTCTGCCGCGGCCCCTGAGCTGGATCGGCCTGGCGCTGGCCGCCGCCGCCCTGCCCTACACCGTGGTCAAGTACCTGGATGCCGCCACCCTGGCCCGCACCGTGCAAGGTGGCGTCGGCATGGGCGCCCGCCTCCTGGTGCTGGGCACCTTCACCTCCCTCGCCGGCGCGGCACTGGGCCTGTTCCGTATCGCCGCGGGGGCGCCCGCAGCCGGCGAAGACCCGGAATACGGTGCTGTACCCAAGGTGGCACAGGCCCGCCGCCCACTCCCGGCGGGCGGTGCCGCTCCGGCCCGTTCCGGAGGAGCAGGCCGCATCTTCTCTCATCGGCGCCGGTCCCCCGCCCCCCAGCCGGACCCGGCCGCCGGCGCCGCCCCCGAGGGCCGGCCTCGCGCCCGGGTGGCCCCGCGACCTCGCCCCGCCGACCCCGATACCGAGCCCACCGTGCCGGCGCAGCGGCCGGTACAACCCTGGTGGCCGGACGACCTCGACGACCTCTTCTCCTGAGGCGACGTGCACTACTCGCGCTCCGTCACGCTGGTCGGAGTGGCGGTGGCCGGTCTCGCCCTCTTCCTGCCCCAGGCCCGCTTCCCCGTAGTCGGGCCCGTCGACGGGTTCGACGGCGCCGCCTGGCCGGTCATGCTCCCCCTGGCCCCCCTGGTCCTGTTCGCCCTGCTGGGCGATCGCCCCGAGGGCTACCGGGCTCCCCTCGCGGTGGTCGCCGTGCTCCTCTCCTGCGCCGCGGTGGTCTTCTCCGTGGCCAAGGTGGTCGACGCCGTCGCCGCCGCCGGAGCCGTGGAGGGGGGTGCGGTACGCGCCGGCCCCTGGGTGGTCCTCGCCGGCGCCGCCTTGGCGCTGCTCGGCAGCCTGCTCTCCTTCAGCCGCCGGATCGGCTGATCGAGCACCCGAACCAACCCGCGACGGTCAATCCGCGCCAGTCAACCCACGACGGCAAACCCGTGCCGGATCAAGTCGCGGCGAGCAACACCGTCAGCCCTACCCCGATGCCGATGTAGAGGAAGCCGCCGATCACCTGCCAGAAGGCCGAGGGATTGGCCTGAGGCCGCAACCCGCGCCGCAGCCGGGCCATAGGATCGCGCTTTTTCATCACTCGGCCCCGGCGCAGTTCCTCATCCGTGGCGTAGTCGTCCTGGGACCGGTTGCGCCCACCCATCAGGGCCTCCACCGCGCCGATGCCCAGGTTGGTGTAGCCCCCGCCGCGGGCTCCTCCCATCAGCAGCAGCAGCGTGCCCAGGGCGATGAACGTGTAGCCGAGAGCATCCGACAACCGGGCCGAGGTCGCCAGCCAGATCACCACTCCCACCACGCCGGCGGCTCCCAATCCCATGGCGAACACGGCCAAGTAGCCGCGCATGCGTTCGCGCAGCGGCTCCAGGGCCGTTTGCTCCAGAGGCGTTGGGGTGGCTTCCATGCGGGCAGCGTAACCGGACGAGAGGCGTGCGCCCGCAACGGCGCCTCCCCCATCCCGGGGCGCGCTGCCCGGCCCTCTATCCTCGGCCCCCGATGCGCCGCCCCCGCGTTGCCTACCTCGCCCTGGCCTTCGCCGCCTTCCTATTTGGCTCGACCTTCGTAGTCATCAAGGAGGCCGTGGCCTACCTGCCCCCTCTGAGCTTCGTGGGATGGCGCTTCCTGCTCGGGGCGGCGGTCCTGGTGGTCTTGGCGCCGCCCCGGGGGCGACGCCTGTGGCGTGAAGGCGCGCTGGCCGGGTCTCTGCTCTTCGCCGGTTATGCCCTGCAGACCGTGGGCCTGGCTCACACCTCGGCATCGAACTCCGGCCTGATCACCGGCCTGTACGTGGTCTTCACCCCGCTCCTGGCCGCCGCCGTGGCCCGGCGCGTCCCCCGGCTGCTGGCCGTCCTCGGGGCCCTGC
>Ga0209164_1002016_pt1 | contig 23209 bp, 16 predicted proteins | sample MTBNYHSulfiMetaG_FD_187458 | JGI IMG/M metagenome (GOLD analysis project Ga0209164, IMG submission 187458) | Enrichment culture microbial communities from rom New York Harbor, USA that are MTBE-degrading - MTBE-NYH (New York Harbor Sulfidogenic)... | ecosystem: Environmental > Aquatic > Marine >... | reverse complement strand
ACCAGAGCTCTTTCTTTGCTCTGCGTCACAGCGCCTCTGCGAGAGAAAGAATTGGTTTTATCATCCCCATCGGGATCGAGTCGTTGTCGCTGTCGTTGTCGTCATCGTGATCGTAGTCGAATAAATGACTACCGATGGGAAAGATGAAGAGTTCGACCACGACTACGACTACGACCACGACCACGAAAAGGAGCGGATAAAGCACGCAAGACAACCACTTCGCCTCGGCGAAAGAAAAGAAGATATTTCTCGCGGTGACGCGGAGACGCGGGGAAGAATGTGGCACAGGAGATTCATAACCAGAGCTCTTTCTTTGCTCTGCGTCACAGCGCCTCTGCGAGAGAAAGAATTGGTTTTATCATCCCCATCGGGATCGAGTCGTTGTCGCTGTGGCTATAGTGATCCGTTATTCGACCTTGGGGTCAGAATCCAATTCGATCTCGTTGTCGCTGTCGTTGTCGTCATCGTGATCGTAGTCGAATAAATGGCTACCGATGGGAAAGATGAAGAGTTCGACCACGACTACGACCACGACCACGAAAAGGAACGGATAAAGCACGCAAGACAACCCCTTCGCCTCGGCGAGAGAAAATGATTCGGTTTTTGTCATCCTGATCGCACTCGCTTCGTTGTCGTAGTCGTAATCGTCGTCGATCCCTTCGACCGGCCGCCGACCGGTATTTTCCGCCAAATTCCTTCTTTGCGTTGTCGTTGTCGTAATCGTCGCCGACCATCTCGTCTCCTTGTCCTTCATCGACAACGATCGTTCAGCGCTGTGACGTTCAGGAAACGAATGCGCATCCCTCATTTTTGCTTTCCGCCCCGGGCAGGGGCGGCCGGAGACAGTGTTCATCCTCATTCCGGCGAAACCAGAATGAAGCGAAAGTCAAAACGGATTACGATGGACGTGATGTCCCGAATTTCCACGCGCCCCGGCCCGGGGCGCGAAAAACCAGACCGGATGCGCCTATCCGGGGGCCGCGCCTCCGGCGCCGCCCCCGGCTACTCTCCCCGCGCCACTCCTTGGCGCACCGGAACAGTACTTGCGATCCATCTTTCCGCCTGTCCGATGGCATGATTCGATGACGATTACGATGACGACAGCGACAACGGGAAGGAGAGCCGGGCCATCATCCCTCCGCCGGGTCGGGATTCCGCAGCAGGTGCTGCCGGGTCAGGCGAAGACCGCCGCGGGCACGGCGGTGACCCCAGACCAGCGCCGCCGCCCAGACCAGCGCCGCCCCCTCCATGAGGCGAATCCAACCGGCCAGCTCCGGCGGGGTGACGAGGTGCAGCAGGCTGTCGCCCCAGTGCAGCCAGAAATGAAAGCCGGCCGACAGCCAGAGATTGTTTCCCCCTTCCAGCCATAACCAGGCCAGAAAGGCGTTCACTGCCAGCGGCAGGAGCCAGGACTCCGGGCGGGTCGGACCGCCGCCGTCCGGGAGATTCACCAGCAGCAGGAGGAGCGGGCCGGCCGCCACCGCCGGGATGAATCCCCAGCCGGCCCGGCGGTACAGCTGGCTGAACAGGAATCCCCGGAACAGGTAACCTTCCAGGCCGGCCGTGAGCAGCGCCCGTTCAGCCAGGCCCAGTGCCGTCGACCACCAGGAAGCGGCCAACAGGAGGGCGGCCAGGGCAAAGGGCGCCGCCGCCAGCGTGGCCCGGCCCAGCCCGGCGACGGCATCTTCGGCCAGCCCCAGTTCACGGCCGGGCGAAATCCCGCCCGGGCCATGCCACAACAGCAGCATGGCCAGGGGCGGGACCATCCACAGGCCATATTGCGCCAGCGACTGCACCACCCCCGGCAGTCCGGGCCACGGCCCGGCGTACTTCTGCAGCAGCAGGACCGCCGTCGTGACGGAGATCACGGTGACGCTCAGCCATGTCTTGTGCCCTTGTCCCATGCGCCGTCCTCCTGTGGATTTGGATGCCAATGTGCGTCTCCGAATCCGGCAAAATACAGAATTCGCCGCTGGATGGCCATTGTGTCGCGCGTTTATTCAACACTTTGCCACCAATCGGCATCTAATTCAGGGTGACGCCGGTCGGGCCTCGACCGGGGATTCCCGGCGGCAAAACATATCTTGAAAAACGGAGACCGTCATAGCATGATGTTTGCGCATCCCGTGTCATTCGAATCCGGAGGCCGTACCATGATCCGCAGATGTATGATTCCCGTGTTCGTCTTTCTGCTTCTCCTGAGCGCACCCCTGGTGTGGGCCGCCGAGGAACAGCCCCGCTACAACCTGCGAAAAGTCAGCATTTTCGCCGAAGTCCAGACGGTGGACAATCGCATCGACGCCCTGGCCGACGTCCAGATCGCCCTCCTGGATCAAACCAATTTCATCACCCTACGCCTGAACGGCAACCTGACGGTGGCGGGTATCACCGACGAGCAGGGCGAAAGCCTGCGCTTCATCCAGGACGACACCGACCGCTTCGAGGTTCTCGTCAATTTCGGCCGACCGCTGGACCCCGGCGTGGAGAAAACCCTGAGCATCCAGTACAGCGGCATCTTCCCGCGGTCACAGTTCGACTTTTTCCGGGAGATCGGTGCCAGTCTCTACTCCTACATCGGTGAGGACATGGTGGAACTGTACGGCTCGGCGTTGTGGTTTCCGGCCGGGATCGACGAACTGGACCTGGCCCGCTATGAAATCCAGTTCACCCTGCCCGTGGGGATGCAGCCCATCACGGCCGGCCAGCTGACGGACACCATCGAGACCGGGCTCAACACGACCTATATTTTTAAAACGCAGGACGATATCCTGGCCCCCTCGTTCCTGGCGGCCCGCTATATCGTGGAGGAGATGGAACTGGAAGGATTCGCCGTCAAGACCTGGCTGCTGTCGGAGTTCGCCGACACGGCCGGCATCTTCAAGGCCATCGGCGACGTCATGAAATTCATGAAGGAGAAGCAGGGGCTCGCGCTGGGCGACCAGCCGCTCAACATCGTGGAAGTCTCGCCCGACTGCCGCGAGACTTTCGGCATGAGAAACGTGGTCTTTCTCAAGGCGGGCGAGCTGAAGGCCAGGAATCCCGTATGGCGGGACATCATCCGGAAGATCGCTTACCAGAAATGGCTTTTTCCGCAGGAATTTGCCAGCCCCAACGACATCTGGATCGCCGAAGGCCTGGCCCAGTACACCGCCGCCCTGTACATCCTCGAGCGGGAAGGGGAGGAAGAATTCAAGAACACCATGGAACTGCTGGCCGTGGACGCCCTCAAGTACCTGGAAATGGAGACGGTCTATCAGGGCATCCGCCTGGGCATCGGCTCCCTCGAGTACAACTCGGTGGTGGTGGCCAAATCCGCCTGGGTGTTCCATATGCTGCGCTACCTGGTGGGACCCGACAACTTCGAGAAGATCCTCCAGCGCATCAGCTCCCTGGACGAGGGGGAAGCGCTGGACACCCGGGCCATGATGGGGCTGGTCAAGGAGCTGACCGGCCAGGATTACGAATGGTTTTTCGACCAGTGGATCTTCACGGTGGACCTGCCGCAGTTCTCGACGGAATACCTGATCTATCGGCTGACGGCCGGCGGATTCCAGACGGTGGGCAAGATCAACCAGAACATCGCCGTTTTCCAGTTCCCCCTGGAGGTCAAGGTGATCTCCCAGGGACAGGACGAAATGAAAGTCATCGATGTGAAGGGCGAAAGCAGCCGGATGAATCTCACCACCGAAACCCGCCCGCTGCAGCTGGTGCTCGATCCGGACTTCAAGATCCTGCGGCGTTCCCGCAACCTCGAGATCCGGGTGCATGTGGTCAAGGGGGACGAGTTCCTCGAAAGCGGCGACTTTCTGGACGCCATCGAGGAGTATAAGGAAGCCATCAACATGGATCCGCGCGGCTCCCTCGGCTATTACAAGCTGGCCCGTGTCTTTTACGAGCAGTTTAACTACAGCTCCGCCCTCAACACGTTCCGTGACGCCCTGAACGGCGACCAGAAACCGGACTGGGTGGTGGCCATGTCCCATCTGTATATGGGCAAGATTTTCGACGTCCTGGGCCAGCGCCAGCGCGCCGTGGCGGAATACAACAAGGCCATCAACACCGAGGACAACAGCCGGGGGGCCGTGGATGAGGCCCAGCAGTTCCTCAGCCAGCCCTTCACCCGGGAAAAGACCTTCCTGACATCCGGCAGCCAAGGAGAGAAGAAAGATGAGACACCGCGTGAAGCGCCCGACCTCAAGAAAGGCGACGATGGTGAAAAGGAAAAGAAGTAACCGCCTGATTCTGGCCGGGTGGCTGATCCTGCTGGCCATGACCATGGCCCGGGCCGATTCCCGCTTCGCCTATACGGACACGTTCCGGATCTATGCCTTCGAAATGAAGAGCCGCAATATCGCCATCCTCAACGTCATCAACCTGACGGAAAATTTGCAGATCCTGGAACCGGCCAATATCCTGATGATCAAAAGCAACGGCGAGGCTATCCCCGGCCAGGTGTTCGCCGAACGGACGGCCCGCGGGGATCTGGTCTATACGGCGTCCCGCCTGGTGGAAGGCCACTCCTTTATGGGGGTGGATCTGCTGGGCGCGTTTCAGGCGGACGAAGACATCCTCAAGGTGTACATCAGCCAGGGGGGACGGTTCTATGAACTGGAGGCCCTGCAGCGTCCCGAGTTCGAGTCGCTGTTCACCCGGTTGGGCCAGCTGGACCTGATGGAGACCAATGTTCCCAAAATGTTCAAACGGCTGGAGATCCCCGACCTGGGAACGTTCATTCCCTTCGAAGAATCGGAGAGTATCGAGGCTCTCTTCGCCGACTGCCTGACCCCGGATGGCGTCAACCCGCCGCGGATTCTGCTGCGGCCCAGGCCGGAACTGACGCCGGCGGCCCGGGAGGCCGGATTCAGCGGGCTGGTGGAGTTCGCCGTCCGCATCAACGAATTCGGGACGGTGCTGGATGTGACCTTCGTTACCCCGCCGCCCCACGGCATGGCGGACCGTATCCGGGAAGCCGTGCGCAATGCCTGGCAGTTTCTGCCGGCCACCTACAACGGCGAAGTGGTGGCCACGGAGATCAACGTCACCCTCAAATATGGAGAATGAGACCGTGGGACTGGAAAAGCTGAAACCGCTGGCGGAGCTGCAGGAAATCGTTCGCGCCGGGCAAACGCGCGGGCGGCGGGTGGTCTTCACCAACGGCTGCTTCGACCTGCTGCATGCCGGCCATATTCATTATCTGCGTGAAGCCGCCGCCCTGGGCGACTGTCTCATCATCGCCCTGAACAGCGACGACTCGGTCCGGCGGCTCAAGGGAGAGGCCCGTCCCATCCAGCCGGAACGGGAACGGGCCGAGATCCTGTGTGCGCTGGAGATGGTGGACTTTGTCGTCATCTTCGACGAGGACACCCCCCTGCGGGTCATCCAGGCCCTGCTCCCCGACGTGCTGGTCAAGGGGGGCGACTGGACCCCCGACAACATCGTCGGCCGCCGCGAGGTGGAGGCCGCCGGCGGCCGGGTGCTCTCCCTCCCCTTCGCGCCCGGTTATTCCACCACCGGCCTGGTCGACAGGATCCGGGAGTCCTTTGGCCGCCGCTGAACCGGCCGGGGCGGCCCTGAACGGCCCCTGACCCGTGATCGGCGGGCACAATGCCGTTGCAATCCATCCGTCCCCACGGTATGCTGATATCAGCACTCGAGATACCATTCCTGTGACGGTCCGGCCGAATTCCGCGGCGGCTGCCGTGTCGGATCGGCGGTTCCGAATACATGCCGGACAAGGAGGAACGCCATGTCGGACGATATGATGGATTTTGCCGATTTTGAGGACGAGCAGATGGAAGACCTTGCGGAGGACGAGGCCGCCGGGGTTGAGGCCGTGATCATGGATACGGACGGCGACGGCGAGGCCGATCTGGTGGCGGCCGACACCGACGGTGACGGTCTGGTGGACGTGGTGGGCGCCGACACCGACGCCGACGGCGAGCTGGATACGTATGTCGTGGATACGGACGGCGACGGCGCCATGGACGCCGTGGGCCTCGACGAGGATCAGGACGGCGAGGTGGATACGGTACTGGCCGACCTGGACGGCGACGGCACCCTGGACGCCGAGATCGAAGTGGGCGCGGAGGTGGAATTCGGCGTGGCGGCCGACGCCGAATTCACCATCCTGGAGGACGGCGCTGAAGAGACGTCCGTGGCCGAAGGGGAAGGCGGCGAGGAATTCGTCGCGTATCCGGACGTGACACCGGACACCACGGTGGAACCGGAGATCGATCCGTTCGAGGAGGATTCGGCCGGCTGGCCGGGTGGCGCGTACCAGAACCCGGATTCTTCCTATTACGATCCGGGGACGTACGAGTAGGCGCGTACCATCAATGCCCGCCGGGATACCCCCCCGGGCCGGCCGGCCCGGGGGCGATACGTTTCTTTATTTCACGTCCACGGTCATCTGCCGGGAGCCGGCCCAGGCGGAGGTGTAGTTCACCGTCACCGGTCCCGCCCCTTTCACCAGAAACTCGTATTCGACGGTGCCGAAACCGGGCACCGTCAGAAACTGGAGCTCCGGGCGGTGCTCCTTGTAGGATACGTCACCGGTGAACCGGTTGGTGAGGCGGCCGCCGGCCACCACGGTGCACCCGTCGCCGGAGACGGTGAGCATGTCCTGGGGATAGAGCTTGTTCTGCCGGGCCAGGTGGCTCATGCTGGGCATGGCCTTTTCGTTCACCAGCCGGAGCTGGATGCGGTGAACCCCGTCCGCCAGCGCCTCGGTCCCCATCAGTTCCAGGCTCACCTCCGGTGTCTGGCGGGCGGAGTAGATCACGGCCGCGGCGTTGCGGTGGACCAGGTCCTTGAGCATGAAGGGCGCCGGCAAGCGGGCGCTCATCTTGACCCACCCGCCGATCTCGACGGGGCCGTAGGTGGGATGGTCATAGGGCTGCCAATCCCTGTACAGCTCGCCGTGGGTCAGGTTGTCGTTGAACTTGAGGCGGTCGCGGGTCTGCGCCGGGTTGGCACCGAAGCGCGGCCCCTCCTCGTAGTCGGGGTCGATCTCCCGGGCGTCGGGCTTCTGCTCGTAGCGCTCCTGGTCCCGGGCGAACAGCTCGCCTACGAAAGCGTAAGTCCCCATGGTGTTGGAGATCCAGGCGGTGAAATCCCCGTAGGTGGAATACAGATCCTTCCAGCCGATGATGTAGCGGTAGCCGGGGACCATTTTTTCCGCCTCCTTGCCCAGCAGGTCGTACACCCCCAGATCCGTGGGATGGAACTCTCCCTGGGCCTTGGTGCTGGGGCCGCGCACGAACATGCCGCCGAAGTTGTGGAATGCCCAGGCCATGCAGATGTTGGGGCGCTGCATGATGAATTCGGCCAGGGCCTTGAGGCCGACACCGGAGAAGGGGTAGTCGCCGGATCCCGTCTGCACGTAGGGCGGCATCCAGTTGAAGCCCCAGTTGCGGTTGGGATCCACGTACCCTTCGGCGTCCTCGTTGATGCGGCCGTCGCCGTCATTGTCGATCCCCTCGGAGCCGAGCATGGTCCACTCGCCCTTCTCGCCCGGCTTGACGCGGATCATGAGGCGCGGATCCTCGGGATCGGTGCGGTACTCGCCGTGGGGATCGCGCCGGCGCATCATGCAGATGTTGCCGTCGCCGTCGAGATCATCGGGAAAATCCTCGTCCAGCAGGCCGTCGTTGTCGTCGTCCTTGGGCCGGCGCAGGCCGCGGTTGGTGCTGGAGGTGTTGGCGTCGGCGAAGAAATGGTACCGGCCGTCCACGTTGACCATGGGTACCACGTAGAAGCAGCGGGTGTCTACCAGGCGGGTGATCATCTCGTTGCGGCCGTGGTTGGTCAGCAGGTAGTTCAGGAGGTAGAGGGCCACTTCGGTGGCCTGGATCTCGTTGCCGTGGATGTTGCCGTCCACGTATATGCCGGGCTTGCCGAGCGCCTCGCCCGTTTCTGGGTTGTTGACGGTCATGCACCAGATGGCGCGACCCTCCTCGCTGCGACCCACCTCGTCGAGACGGGTCAGCCGGGGATAGGCCTTGTGCAGGGCCTGGAGGGCGGCCACCGCCATGTCATAGGTGTAGTAGTCGTCGAAGCGCAGCGGCACCTCGACGGTGGGGTTCTGGGCCATGCCCGCCGTCCAGCCGAGGGCCAGCAGGCAGAGGGTCAGGAACAGGATCTTTTTCATTGGGCACCTCCCAGCTGGATTTCGGCCGTTTCACCCCAGGCATTGGGGGTGGACGCGGCCACCGTCAACACGGCGCCCGGCGGTGCCTGGACCACCCAGGCAATCTTGCCGGTGCCGAACCCGTCCAGCGCCTTGAGGGTGCGGCGGGACCGCCCCTCGAGAAAAGTGAGGCCGTCGCCGGCCAGGGTCACCACCACCGGCGCCGGATAGCCACAGCGCTTGCCCATGGCCGTGGGATAGGGCAGATAGTTCTTGTTGGCCACCCAGACTTCCACCCGGCTGACACCGCCGCCCAGAGGCGTGACCCGGGATTGGGCGATGCCGATGCGGGGCATCCGGCCGGCGATCTCGAACAGCCAGGGAACCTGTCCTTCCACCAGTGGGCGGATCATGTCCGGCGGCGGCGTGGTGTCGGCAAAGGGGGCCTCGCCGCCGATCTCCACGTCGCCGAGGGTCGGATGGGTGAAGGACTGCCAGGCGACGAAGCCGGCGCCGGCCAGGTTCGCGTCGCTGAACTCCAGCAGGGCCTTGGTCTCGGGGTCCACATCGCCGGCCTCCTGGCGCTTTTCCATACGCCGCATCATTTCGGCCATGCGCTTGGTGGTCATCATGCCGCCCTGCAGGGCACCCATGACCATGGCCGGTGAGAACTGGGCGGGTGCGCCGATCTCCTTGAGAAAGGCACCGATCTTCTCCTCGCCCAGGGCGATGAATTCCTCGTTGGACATCTGCTCCACCTTTTCCGGCGTCAGGCCGGTCCCTTCGGCAGCCTCCTCCTTCTTTTCGGGGGTCGGTTCGGGCAGCGTCCAGAAATCGAGGCTGAAGGAGGGGAGGCCCAGGTGATAATAGGCCCACAGCTCGAAGGAGCCGTCGGCCGCCGGGGCGGGCTCCAGGCGCTTGCCGTCCAGCTTCTTCTCCTTGAGGTATTCCTTGTATTTTTCCGACAGCTCGGTGTAGAACTTCAGGTCCGCCGGTTCGGGATTCACCACCGCGCCCAGCCCCAGAAAGCTGGCCACCATGGATTCGGTGATCTCCATGCCGGGCGGCACGAAGCGCTGCACCATGTCCATGATCTCCTCCATGGTGTAGGTGCGCGACGTGTCGAGGCCCATCCGCTTGCCGATCTCTTCGGGGATCTTGATCTTGCTGAAGTCGGCCTCGCCCTTGCGCCCGCCCTTGGGCGGCACCAGGCAGAAATTGGTGCGGCCGAACACGAACGTCAGGCCGATCTCCTTGTGCTGGTTGATGAACGTGAGCAGGGCGTAAGACTCGTCGGCGCTGCCGGCCCACCAGCCTGCGCCCGGCTTGCCGAACGGGAAGAGGTGGGGAAAATTGATGGCGATATTGACGCCGCCGGGCCCGTCCTCGTTGTAGCGGCCGTCGCCGTCGTTGTCGAGCCCCTCGGGATACAGCTTGTACTCACCCCGCTCCCCCTTGGTCCAGTCGGCCTTCTTCATGGCCCGCGGCTCGCCCGGCACCGTCAGCCACTCCCCTTCGGGATGTTTGACCCGCATCCGCGTGATCAGGCCGTCGCCGTTGAGGTCGTCGGGGCCGTCCTCGTCGGTCCGGTCGTCCATGTCGTCGTTCCAGGGCTGATCGTTGCCGCTGTTGAGGGCCAGGGGACGGGCGAAGTACCGCGCGGCGGCGTCGGGGTTGCCCACGGGCAGAATATACCAGGTCCGGTCATTTCGCAGCTCCGCCTTGGCCAGGAGCAGCTGCGCCGCGTGCAGGGCGGCCTCGGTGGCCAGGGGCACCATGCCGTCGAAATTGGCGGCCACGAACACCGCCGGGTTCTGCTTGGGGAAGGCACCGATTTCCGGGCCGATCTCCAGCAGCAGCAGTTCGCGGTCACCGGCAGTTCGGGCCAGGCTGTGCAGCCGGGCCACGTCGGGCTGGGCCTCGGCCAGCCGTTTCAGCAGGGCGTTCACGTCGGCCGGCGAATGGTAGCCGGCCGTCTCTGCCTCCTGACCGGCGACGGGCGCCAGCAGGAGCAGACCCATCACGGCCAGAAGAGTCCAGTATCGTCTCTTCCTCATGTTCACCTCGCGGATAGAATTGGTTGAAACCAGGCGCAACTACAACATACGAAAAGATGGCGGCAGTTGTTTTCCAAAAAATGCGGGCAGACGGAAACCGGAACGGATGGCGCCGGGAAAACGGCTGGCGGTGCGCCGCGCGCCAGGCGGCTAGCGGAAACAGACCACACCCCCCGCCGCCCAGCCGCCGGGGAGCAGTTCCCGGCGCGGCAGCGGCCGGCAGGTGTATCCGCCCGCCGGTGCCACGACATCCGGCAGATACCGCAGCCGCTCGCCGAAACCCAGCACCAGCGCCGTGGCCGGCCGGAAATAGTCCAGCACATCCGTCAGGAACGGCGCCGCAGCGGCTATGCCGGTCAGGCTGGTCTCCAGGCTGGCGTACGAACCGCCCGCCTGGGGTGTGACGTGGATGGCGGCGTAGTCGGAACCGCGCAACGCGTTGGCTGAAAAACCGGGCGGGGTGAACCAGTGCTCGTCCCACTGGAATCCGTCGAACCAGGACCTCAGGCGGTGCCGGAGGCCGGCATCTACCCGGCCTGGGGCAGACTCCCCGGAAAGGCGCCGGATCTCCTCGCACACGGCCGGGTGAATGCCGGTCATGAGGATTTCCAGGGCGTCGGCCCCACCCCCGGACGCGCCGTTGGCACCGTAGACGAACAGGTCGACACCGCGCCGGGTGACGGCGTCCAGGGTGACGTCCCGACCGGGGAAACGGCGCAGCAACTGCCGGCAGTCATCATGGAAACAGGTGGGCTGGGCCCCGGCCACTACCTCGGGCCGGCGCTGATAGAGCAAACGGGTCAGGCGGTCCAGGGGGACGGCGCGGCCCAGGGCCTCCAGGGCGTCGAGGGGACGGGTCAGGCCGCAGGTGATGAGCACCAGCCGGCGGTCCCACACGAACAGGCTCGACTCCGAAAGCAGGAACGCGGTGCAGGCCTTGTTCCGGATTTCCGACAGCACCCGGGCGCCGGCGGCCGTCACCACCCGCTCCCAGAACGCCGTGCCCAGCTCGCGCAGCCGCGGGGTGGACGGGCCGGGGGCAATCACAAGGTCCAGCTTTTTTTCGGCTCCTTCAAAAGGCATGGCATTCCGTTGGTCGGTGGATATGGATTTCCGGCCGGCGCGCGGCCGGAACCGCTCTCCGATTGTACCATGACACCGGCCCGGGGAAAAGTCCGGAAAGGAAGTCGCCGCCGGCGGGGAGCGTGGCGGAACAGGGCAACCCCCGGCTCAGCGCCATGCTCCGCTCAGCACAAAGCCGGCCCAGTAAAAGGGGTGGGCCAGGGCCGGCCCGGCCATCGCCGATTCCGGCGAGGGGGAACGGAGGCAGCGGACCTGCGCCGTTCGCAGGGCGTCGCCGACGGGCTCGCCCTGCTGCAGGCCCTCGTAGAGGTACTCCATCAGCCAGGCGGTGGAGTCGTCGGCCACGCTCCACAGAGAGGCGAGCACGGAGCGGGCGCCGGCGTAATGGAAGGCCCGGGTCAGCCCCACCATGCCTTCGCCGCCCGCCTCGGCCCCCAGGCCGCTCTGGCAGGCGGACAGCACCACCAGGTCGGCGTGCAGCCGGACATCCTCGAGGATTTCCCATGCCTGCAGGAGCCCGTCGCCGTTGTGTCCAGCCACGTCGGGCGAGGCGGCCAGGATCAGGCGCGAGTCCAGCGGTACCGATTCGTCGAGGATCCCGTGACAGGCGAAATGGAGCAGTGCGACGTTCTCCCCATCCCGGCGCACCGCCGCCTCGGCCGCGGCTTCACCCAGCAGGGAGCGGGCCTCATCCCCGAACAGGCCGCAGATCCGTTCCACTTCCCGGCGGGAGGCCGGTAGGGACAACGGTCGGGTCGTCGCAGCCGACCCCGGTTCCGCGGGCAGGGGCGCCGGGTCGCCGAAGGCCACCAGGCGTGGGGCATCGGGCAGCGGCGATGTCGCCGGCCGTGTTTCGGCCCAGAGGGTGGCGGAGATGATTCGGGAGACCGGATGCCGCTCCACCAGGTAGCCGTCCGCCAGGGGGAGGGCCGCGAAGGGGAGGAAATGGAGGGGCCCGTCGGGGCAGACCAGGATTCGCCCGGCCGTTTCTGTCGGCGACAGTACCGGCGCCAGCAGCCAGCCGGCCAGTTCCTGTCCCTTGCGGCGGATCCAGCTCTCGGGATAACCGGGGTTCGTCAACAGCAGGCGAAAAAACCGGACGGCGCGATGCAGGGCCTCTCTGGTGACCGCCACGCGGTGCACTGTCAGCCGACCGTCAAGCAGGCGGAGGATCAACAGCTCCTCGGGCCCGGCGCAATAGGACAGAAACAGGGTGCCGGCGGGCAACCGGTCGCCGAAGGCGGCCAGGTCCACCGGCTGCGGATCCTGCAATTCGGCCAGCTGGGGCGCCCGGCGCAGGATCTCGGTCCGAACGGTGTATTCCTCAGCGGTCAGTTCATCCAGCTGCCCCAGCAGCTCGGCCGCCTTCTCCGGCTCCTTGTCCGGGCTCACCCCGGCCAGGGACTGGTGCAGCCGGTCCAGCGCCATGGACAGCCGGTTCTGCCGGCTGATCAGTTCCGCGGGCAGGTCCCGGGCGAAGCTGAGGTCGCGTTCGGCCATCATCTCCCGCAGCACCTGACCCCGGAACCGCTCCAGAGTAAGGAAGGCCTGTTCCGGCTGGTCCAGTTGCAGCGCAACCAGCTGGCGGTAGTAGTCGGCGAATGCCGCCGAGAATCGCTGGCGGGTCTCATTGCCGCCGCCCAGCCGGCCCACCTGCGTTTCCAGTGCCACCACCGCCTGGGTCAGGTACTCCCGGGTCGCCGCCAGATTTCCGGCGGTGCGACTGACCCGTGCCAGGTTGTGCAGGGTCTCGGCCAGTTCCCGGCTGCCCGGGGCCAGGCGCTGCCGGATGGCCAGGGCCCGCTGCAGCCACCCCTCTGCCGCCGTGAGATCGCCGCGCTGGAGTTCCAGCAACCCCATCCCGTTGAGGGTGGTGGCCACGTCGAGGCTGCCCGGGGCGAGGCGTTCCTTCAGCTCCAGGGCCTGGCGGTAATAGCCGGCCGCGCCGTCGACATCGCCCCGGGCCACAGCCAGCGCGCCCAGGTTCTGAAGGCCGGAAGCCAGATCCAGGCTGTCGGGCGCCTGCCGGCGCTTGATCTCGAGCGCCGACACCAGATAGGACTCCGCCTGCGGCAGATCCCCCTGCAGTTCGGCCACGGTGCCCAGGTTGTTGAGGCTGGCCGCCTCCATCAAACTGCCGGGCGCCTGTTCGCGGCGGATGTCCAGAGCGCGGCGGAAATATTCTCCGGCCAGGGCGGCGTGGCCACGCTTGAGGGCCACGATCCCCAGGTTGTTCAGGGTGGCGGCCGTTTCGCCGGAGCGGGGCGATTGCTCCTGCCGGATGGCCAGCGCCTGGCGATAGTATCCCTCGGCGTCCAGCAGGTGCCCGCGCCGGCGGCTCACCCCGGCCAGGTTGTGCAGGCTGTGGGCCAGCTCCAGGCTGTCCGGCGCCAGCTGGCGGTAGATCTCCATGGATTGACGGTAATACACCTCGGCCAGGGCCAGATCGCCCCGGTTCCAGGCGACGTTGCCCAGATTGTTGAGGCTCCCCGCCGTGCTGCGGCTGCCCGGGTCCGCCCGCTGCCGGATCTCCAGGGCGCGGCGGTAATACGTTTCGGCGGCCGTCATGTTTCCCTGCCGCCAAGCCACAGCCCCCAGGCCGTTCAGGCTGTTGGCCATGTCCAGCCCCCCCGGGGCCACGCGTTCCAGCATCGTCAGGGATTGTCGAAAGAAAGCCTCGGCGTCATCCATCCGCCCGCGCCGCCACACCACCGTACCCTGGCTGTAGAGAATGCGGCCGGCCAGGCGGGAATCCGCCGCCAATGCCCGGCACTGGTCCAGGGCGGCGCCGAACAATTCGTCCGCCGTGTCCAGCTGGCCCTGCCGGGCGGCCAGTTTTCCCTGCTCGAATGTCACCAGCGCCCGGGAAAAGCAGGGCGTGGATTCTTGCGGAAGAAGGGCCAGGGCCCGGGAGAGCGCGGTGGCGGCGGCGACCATATCGTTGCGGCCGATGGCGGCCTCCGCCAGGGCCAACTGGACGGACAGTCCGCCCGCGGACTCACCGGCGGCGTCTATCCAGGCGACGGCCTGTTCCAGCCAGCGGGTGGCATCCGCGTACTGCCCGACCTCCGTCAGCTTTATACCCAGGCGAAAGGCCAGCCAGGCGGCCCGCTCTCGCTGTCCACACCGCTCCGTCAGCGTCACCAGCAGGTGGGCCCAGTGGGTGGCCGCCTGTTGCCAGGAACCGTCCCGCCAGGCCGCCAGACCGGTCAGATAGGGCAGTTCCACCGCTGCCGGCCATGGCGGACGTGCCTGAATACCCCAGTCGTCGCCCTGCAAGGCAAAGTCAACTCGCTCGTTATCCCGCCGCCCGCAGAGCTGCAACAGGCCGCGCGGGCCCTGTTCACGCTCCACCGCCAGAACATCGAACGGGCTCACGAAAACGCCCGCCGCCTGTTCTCCGGTCCATTCATGCAGGATGTCGCCCGGCTTGATACCGGCGGCGGCGGCCGCCGAACCGTCCCGCACCGATTCCACAAGCAGTCCGGCCGTGGCCTCGTCCGCCGGCGAGGATGACGGCGCCGCCACCGACGTCGCTCCGCCGGCGGTCAGGCAACCGGCCAGCAGCACCAGTAACAGTGTGGTTCGATTGGGGCGCATCTGCTGCAATATCCTTTGTCGCGGCCGGCGTCGCGGGGCTGCTGCCTCCCGGGGCGGCGGTCTCTGCTCACATTCCTGTTCCGGCTATAGCGATGGCAAACATGCGGTGGCATCATCATACCATCGCGGGGATGTCTGAAGAAACTGAAATTTGCTTCATGCATCCCACTATAGAGAAACATTTTATTCAAAGGAGAGAAAGTGTATGTCCTTGCTTGGTGAAAAATGTGTCCCTTGCCACGGCGGGGAAAAACCCATGGATGAGGATTCCGTCCGGCGCATGCTGGAAGAAGTGGAGGGCTGGCGCCTGCGCACCCACAACGATGTTCACAAAATCGAGAAAGTGTACGAATTTTCCAATTTCAAGAAGGCCCTGGATTTTACCAATGCCATCGGCGCCCTGGCCGAAGAGGAAGGGCATCATCCGGTGCTCGTCACCGAATGGGGCAAGGTAACGGTTCTTTACTGGACCCACGCCACCGGTGGCCTGCATCGCAACGATTTCATCATGGCCGCCAAAACGGATGACCTTTTTTCGGGTTAAGAGGCCCGTTGCCGATCCGCGCGCCGCGTTTAATTGCCAAATTTGTATTATTTTTTGCGTACGCCATTCCCCCCGCTTGGCATCCTCCTCCAAAGAGCGTATACTGGGCAATGACTGCAAAGGAGGGAGAAAGCATCATGAATATCTACCGCCGCGTCAGCGTGATGACGGTCTGCTGGCTGGTGCTGTTGGCAGTCGCCGTCAGGGGGCAGTACGACCAGGGTTCCGTCCAGTCGGGTACGTTCAATTTTTCCAGCTACAACAACCCGGTGATGACCCCGGACGGCCGCTGGGCGTTCGTGGCCAATGCCACCGGCAATACCCTGATCCGGGCGGACCTGTTCAATCTGAATTTCACCGCCTGGCCGACGGCGGACCATCCCGCCACCGTTTCACTCAGTCCCGACGGTCAGCTTGTGGCGGTGGTCAATGTTGGGCTGATCCCGTTCAGCGGGGACACGGTGTATGTGTTTGACGGTCTGGGCGACCAGACGACGCCTCTCGGCATCTTCAATCCCTCCGGAAATTTCGGTTATTACAACAATGTGGTTTTCAGCAACGATAACCGCTATGCCTTCGTGGCCTCACGCTACGAAGGCGCCATCTACGCCTTCGATCCCATCGACGGCGATCAGATCACCCGGAACGTGGTGGGCAATCAGCCCACCCACCTGGCCATTTCCCCCGACAACCGCCGTCTGGTCATGCTCTACGATCAGAGCGGATTTTTGTTCCTGGCCATCTTCGATCTGGAGCAATTTTACGCCACGGAGACCCTGCAGCCTGTCGTCACCCAGGTGCCGACCCAATCCATCTACCAGGACGCCGTTCGTGTCGATTTTACGCCGGACAGCCGGTATGTCCTCGTGCCCAATTACAGTAACGGCCGAATCCTGATGGTGGATCTCCAGACGGGCGTTATCCAGCAGCAGGTCACTGTGGGGGCCGGGCCGGTTTCGGTGACGGTAGACGCTGTGTTGGGCCGGGCGTATACGGTAAATGTCCTGGCCAACAATATCTCCATCATCGACATGTCGACCTGGACGGCCACGCATCACGGCTTTGCCAATGCCAGTTTCAATCCGGACAATCGCCCGGTGATCGTCCCTCATCGCCGGACGGGCATGGTTGCCGCCGGTCCCAACAACCGCCTGCTTCTCTTCGACGCCCTGGATGGGACCCCGCAGGATGTCTATTTCATGGGGAACCGCCCGGAGGGAGTCGTCACCAATCCGTCCGGCTGCGCCGTCGTGGCGGTGAGTGTCGACTCCGACCGGCTCGATGTACTGACCCGGGACCAGCTCATCGATCTGAGCCAGGTGGATGTCGGCATGGAGACCAACCTGGGTTTCGCCCTGCTCGATACGGATCCGGCCATCGTCGATCTCCAGCTGGCGGCCTTTGTGGACGGCGGCGGTCCGCCGCAGGTCCAGCGCTTTCTCAACGTGGAGGGTCATGCCCAGTTTGTCCGGGAATGGACCTCCGCCGAACTGGATCTGCCCGAGCCGTTCTCCGGCTGGGCCCGTTTCGTCTCGCCGCTTTCCGATCTGAAGGGTTTCGCCATGTTTTATCGCCGGGACGTCCATTGGCTGGACGGCCAAGCCTTCGACACCGTGCCCGATGACCGGCTGATGATCCCGTGGGTCCATCTGGCGGCGGGGTGGATCAATCGGCTGCATCTCACCAATCCCCTGGACAATATCCTGCGCGTGGAAGCCACGCTGTATGAAGGGGACGGCAATGGTTTCGAGCGGCAATTCGTGGACCTGCCCGCCCAGGGCCGCACCGTGGTGGACGATCTCGCCGGCTTGTTCGGGGTGGAACTGCCTTATCGGGGATACCTGGTTCTGACGGCATCGGAGAGCTTTTACGCCCAGCTTGAATTTGGAAGCGGCGATGCCCGGGCGCTGCTGTCGGGCGAACCCGGAGGACTTCGCATCGGCCGACGGATCGTGTTGCCCCATTTCGCCGAGGGCGACGGCTGGAAAAGCCGCGTCCTGCTCACCAACACCGGTGACGTTCCTCTCGACGTGCAGGTGCACATGTACCTGGAAGACGGCGGCGGATTGCCGGTGGAAGCGTCAATCAACATTCCGGCCGGGGACCAGGTCGTCCGGGAAGTATGGGACTTGCTGAATCAGAACCCGCCGGATACGCTGCGTTCCGGATGGCTGAGCCTGGGCGGCGGTCTGGTCGGATTGCAGGCGGCCATCCTTTTTGAAACCGAGGACGGACAACTCCTGTCCGCCTTGCCGGGGCAGGCGGTGCCGCGGATACGGCACTATATCTCTCATGTCGCCCAGGATATGGACTATTTCACCGGTCTGGCTTTCGTCAACGATTCCGGTCAGACCGTGGATGTGGATGTCAACGTCTATGATGAACAGGGGATACTCGTCGTCAGTACCCGTATAATATCACTGCCCCATCGGGCCAAGTTTGTCCGCCTCCTCTCCGATGAGCCCTTTTTGCTGAACCAGCAGTTGGGAGGCTACATCCAAATAGTGTCGTCGCGGCCCATTTTCAGTTATGCCCTGTTCGGTATCGGCGACACCTTTCTTTCGGCCATACCATCGCAATGACGGATGGAATCTGATTGAGGGAGAATAAAGTGAACAGCTCTGACCTGAACCATGCAGCACCGACTCCGGAATCCCGCGAGAACTCCACATCGGCCGGCCGGAACGGGCAGGATTTGCAGTCCCAGGCCCGCCAGCTGCGCCGGAGTCAATCGACTGCCGACATCATCCTGACGGACAAGGAACCGGCGGCCATGTCGCGCAAGACCGTGATCTACCTGACGCTATCCCTGATGGTCGCTTTTGTTTTGTTGTACCTGTTTCTCTCGCCGGCCACCCATGAAACCATGTCGCAACGCAGCGACACCCTGGCCATGGTATTGGCCGAGGGGCGGGAAACGGTCCAGGAGGCCGTGCCCACCAATGAACACCAGGAGGCGGTCGCTCCCCTGCCGCGGGAGGCCAAGCCGGCGGGACGCGAAGAACCGTTCGAGATCCAATCGGCGCCTGTTCAGGTCACGCCGCCGGCCCCCCGCCGCACGCCGCCCCCGCCGCCCAAACCGAAACCTCAGCCGAAGCCGGCCGGACCGGAGCAACAGGCCTACCAGCTGCTCCTGGAGGCGAAACCGGTTTTCGCCAGCATGGTCAGCGGTCCCTCCGCGCAGTACACGTACCAGAAGTACACCGCCGAGGAGAAGGGCGAGGGCGTTTTTCTCTTCAATTTTCAGTTTACCCGTACCGACACCGGTGCCGAGGAGCATTTTATCTGGCAGGTGAATCTTGCCAACGAGACAATCCGGCCCATCGGCCTGAATGCCGCCAAGCTGGACCGGATGAATTGACTGGACCCTTTCTTTCAGAAACAGATTTTCCCATAAAGGCTCGCTGAACGGGCTGTGCCCCTGCCAGGTGGTCATTGCGGGCGGACCCTGCCGGTATCCTGTGTGCTTGTACAGCCGGAGGAGAGGGGGATTGCCGCTATTTGTTGCAACGGACCAGCCGGAATCAGCGACAGGCCATGCCGCATGACTGAGGCGACACTCGTAAAAGTCGGTCCCGAAAACCTGTCCGCATGCGGGATCGGCTGTACCATCAATCCCCGGCATCCGGGTTTCGGTCCCAAAGTCGAGTGGCTGCGGAAGCGATTCGACGAGGGCTTGCGCTTTCTGCTGTTCCGCGACGGGGACGGCAAGCCGCTGGCGTTTCTGGAATATGTACCGGGCGAGTTCGTCTGGCGGCCCCTCGCGGCACCGGGCTGGCTGGTGGTTCATTGCCTGTGGGTGTACCCGGCGGGAATGAAGGTCGGCGGGCTGGGCAGTCGTCTGATTCAAGCCTGTGTAGAGGAGGCAAAACAGGCGGACTTTACCGGGGTCGCCGCCATGGTGAGTGACGGTCCGTGGATGGCCGGACCGGAGGTTTTTCTAAAAAACGGATTTCACCTTGTGGCCGCCGCCGATCGTTTTCAGCTGGTACATCGCCGGTTGAAAGAGGGGGCTGTCCCGCGCTTCCGGGAGATCCGTCATACGGCGACGGTTGATCGAGGATTGCATATCGTCTACGCCCCGCAATGCCCGCTTTTGATCAAATCGGTCAAGGACCTGCAGGCGGTGGCCGCCGAGAATGGGCTGGTGGTGAAGATCACCGAGCTCGACAGTGCTGCGGCCGCCCAACGTGCGCCATCGTATTACGGGGTGTTCAGCTTGTTGTGGAACGGCCGCCTGCTGTCGGATCACTATGTCAGCCGGGGCCGCTTCAGGAATATTCTCCGGAAAGAGATTTTGCCCGAAATGTTCTGATGCGTGTGACGGCGTTCTGAGACCACCCCCACCGCTCCGCCGCACCATGAGCTGCTCTCTGTCCTGCCTGTCGGTCATGATTCGGAGGGCACTATTCCATCTACAACCCTATTTTTCGTTTGTACCGGCCGGCCACCAGAATTACAATTCAGTTCGGCGGCGGAGGTATTCCATATCGGAGGGAACCATGCATTGGAATGGCTGGTTCGGTCTGGCCAGTCTGGTTTTTTTGGTGGCGCAGGGTTGTGGTGGGGGGAAGGGACCCGTGACCCTGGATCCGTATGCCGGTGCGACTCTGACCGCCGGTGCCGGTCTGGCTGACCTGCGGTTGGGGGAGACCACCCTGGCGGTGTTTCTGCGGGACATCGGCCAAGGGATCCCGTCCGTCGTCGCCGCTGACGATATCGGCATCGAACTGTCCTTTCATGATGGTCAGATCATGTTCATGTTCCGGGTGAGCGAAGAGTGTCTGCGGCAAACAGAAGGTCTCCGCTGGTCCTCTGTTCCCGATGATCTCCATGGCGCCTTGACCCGCTACCCGTGCTTGGCGACGCTGACCTTGTCCAGCCTGTCGGTGGCGGCCGGTCCCTCCCCGGACGAGACCTTTTTCCAGGGGCGGACGGCCGGCGGTGCGGCACTCGGATTGCCGGTTACCAGTGCCTTCAATGATGGCGCCATCGATGTCGGCCCGGCCCGCTTTCTGGCCGGCCTGTCCCCGCGCAATCCCGACGACTGGGTCGACAGCCGGACCGGAATCCGGTTTTACTATCTCCGTGGTGCCACCGGTAAACGCGAAGACACCGTCATCACCCGCATAACCGTTTTCCTGCCTGACTCCTGATTCCGGCCGGTACCGGCATGTTCTTTTTCGCGATGTGATTAAGTTTGTATCGGCCAGGCAATGAAGTCCATCATCCTGTTATTGGCGACTGGACGCGGTGTTCACAGGGTATTCTTGAGTCTGTTTTGCTTTGGTGGCGACGTGCCCGAATGACGCGTTATGGCGTAATGTCTGCAAGGAGCGTGAACCCGGGATGTCCACGGATCGGATGGCGGCATGGCAACCCCTGGCCGGTTACTGGCGGAAACATCAGGCCCTGTTTTGGTGGCTGCACAGTATTTATGCCCTCTTGTACGGTGTCTTTTTCATGTGGTTGGGTCGTCATTCGGTGCTGTACATCCAGGTGGCGGTCATCTACCTGGCTCTCATCTGGATCACCAGCCTGTGGGCGCCGCGTTGGGCCCTGCATCCGCGGGTGGCCGGCCCGTGGGGTCATCGCCTGCTGCGCCTGACCAACTACTTCCAGCGCAATTTTTATCAGCAAATTCTGTTTTTCCTGCTGCCGGTCTATTTCGCCAGCGCAACGCTGCTGTCGCCCCACAGCCTGTTCCTGGGACTGCTGGCCGTGTTGGCAGTGCTCAGTACCCTCGATCTGGTATATGAGCATCGGCTGTCGCGGCGCTGGAACTTCATGGCCCTGTTTTTCGCCGTTACCCTGTTCGCTACCTTCAACGCCATGCTGCCCCTGCTGTGGCGAACCGATCTGTCGCGGACCATCCTCATCAGCGGTGCTCTCGCCGCCGCTGGTTATGCCACGTTCTGCATCCGATTGTCGGGTCTGACCGGCCTGCGACGCTGGGGCCTCTTACTGACGGGGGTGGTACTGCTGGGTGGCTTGGTCTTCTTCGGCCGGCCCTGCATCCCGCCGGTACCGCTGCAGCTGGCCGACAGCCGCTTTGGTCTGGACTTCGACCGGGCCTCCCTGGAGATCAGGCAGCCCCTGGCCCATGTTCCGCGCCGGCCGCCCGAGGCCCTCTACCTTCTCACCGCCATTCGAGCGCCCCTGGGCTTGCGGGAACGGGTCACCCATCGTTGGTACGCCGGGGACCGCCTGATATCCAGTCTGCCGTTTTACAGTGTGGATGGCGGCCGCGTAGGCGGCTTCCGGCTGTGGACGGGCCTGCGCTGGCCGGGGGTGATCCCGGATCAGCCGGTGCGGGTGGAGGTGATGCTGGAGAACGGGCAGCTGCTGGGGCGTGTTGTGCTGCCGCCGGCGCCTGCTCAGGAGTGAGCGGTTTTCGGTTCAGGTACGACTCATCATGGGGCATCCGCAGAGGAGCTGCAATCGCAGGCAGTACCGGAAAGATCGGGCAGCTGCCAGGTCGTGTTGTGCTGCCGCCGGCGCCTGCTCAGGAGTGAGCGGTTTTCGGTTCAGGCACGACTCATCATGGGGCCTCCGCAGAGGAGCTGCAATCGCAGGCAGTACCGGAAAGATCGGGCAGCTGCCAGGGCGTGTTGTGCTGCCGCCGGAGCCTGTTCAGGAGTGAGCGGTTTTCGGTTCAGGCACGACTCATCATGGGGCCTCCGCAGAGGAGCTGCAATCGCAGGCAGTACCGGAAAGATCGGGCAGCTGCTGGGGCGTGTTGTGCTGCCGCCGGCGCCTGTTCAGGAGTGAGCGGTTTTCGGTTCAGGCACGACACATCATGGGGCCTCCGCAGAGGAGATGCAATCGCAGGCAGTACCGGAAATCTCATGCAGCCGCCGTACTGTCCGGATAAATCCGATTTCTTGTGCAAACCACCGGCGAACAATCTGAAATATACGATCGTCTCCAATTCTTCGGCAATCAGCCAGAAGCGGACTATCGCATCTGTCGGTGTGTTCCATGGATGTTGGTAGAAAAAGGCCTGGAGATATCCCATTCTTTTTGTGACAGAGCCTGGCACCATCGTGCCGAGCCGGCGAACGGGCGAGTTGGTGAATCGGCGACCAGGTGACTGAATGATGGTATGGACTGCTGTACCCTATGCCCGATGGACATCCTTTTGTAACAAAGCCTGGCACTATTGCACCGGGTCTCCGCACGATCAGCCGGGTTCACCGCCACAGGGACGCGCCTCCCCTGAGCCACGGCGGGCGAAGCGATGGAGCACAGGTCTGCGTCGCATTCCTGTAAGCATCTTCCGCTACTCGATGGACATCCGGCCCCACTGACACCGGACTGTGACAAAGCCTGGCACAATCGTGCCGAGCCGGCGAACGGGCGAGTGGGCGAAACGGCGACCAGGTGACTGAATGATGGTATGGACTGCTATACCCCATGCCCGATGGACATCCTTTTGTAACAAAGCCTGGCACCATGTTCATGGCGGCAGGTGAGATTTTCTCTCATTCTCCTCTTGAGAGCCTTCATCCTTCAGCCTTTATCCTTCTTCGTTTCTGCCTGACACCTGACATCTGAAACCTTTCTGTGACCGAGCCGGCCCCCCTGTCGGCGACTATTTTGGGGATTCCCGCCATTTTTTTCACTTTTTCTTCGTACATTTTCCGCCTCGCGCGTTATTTAAAGTGACGCTTTTTCGCGGAGGAAAACCATGGGCCGTCATCGCCGTGTGCACATACCCGATGCCTTTGTCCATGTCTCCCAGCGCTGCCATAACGGTGCCATGTTGCTGATCGACGATCCGGACAAGGATCGGTA